>Ga0163152_10004209_pt1 | contig 18014 bp, 26 predicted proteins | sample OliLakLV19MP8IB2_FD_148635 | JGI IMG/M metagenome (GOLD analysis project Ga0163152, IMG submission 148635) | Freshwater microbial mat bacterial communities from Lake Vanda, McMurdo Dry Valleys, Antarctica - Oligotrophic Lake LV.19.MP8.IB-2 | ecosystem: Environmental > Aquatic > Freshwater >... | reverse complement strand
GGACATGCGGGTCCGCATGTCCGGTGGTGTGGGAGGGGAGGAGCCGCGAGGCTTCCCCCTATCCCGATGTGTGCCGAGCCAGATCGACCGCCAAATTCCGAAACATCGTCGCCCAAGGCATATCCATGGCCGTCTGGCACAGAATTCCCGCGTCCGCCAGCCCACGATTCGCAAACAACTGTCGTGCCCGCGACGCCGGCGACTCCCCCTTCAGCAAATAAACCGCCTCCAACACCGACGTCTTCCCCGAGTTGTTCCGCCCCGTAAACAAATTCACCCGTTTCAGCCCCTCAACCTCCAAAGTCTGAAACGCCCGAAAATTCTTAATGCTCAGCGATGTGTACATAAGATCCGCACCCCATTATTGCCCATGTTCCACCGGCGTCTCCGTCCCTCGCGAAGCCCACTCCGCTCCCGCCAGCACAATCATTGACGCCAGAAAACTAACCAGAACTATAATCACCGCCCAATAAAACGGCCCATATTCAATCTGCACCTTGCGCAAGAACCACGGCCAGATCCACTTCATCAGATACTTAAACGCCTCCAACACAAATCCCACCACAATCGCTATCGGCACCACTCGCTGCCATGCCACCTTCGTATTCGGCAGTATCCAATAAATCAAAAACAGCGCCAGCATCAACACCGGCATCGCCGCCAGCTTGAAGAAGAAGATACTCGTCCAAGTCGCCGACTTACCCAATACCGACGAATCCGCCACCTTCAAAAAATCATAATTCAACGCACTCAACACAATCGACAACAGCGCCAACGATCCGCAAGCGAATATCAACCCCATGCTAACCAGTTGATTCCTGAAAAAACTGCGGTTCTTCTTCACGCCCCAGCACTTATTCAACGCCACTTCCATCGGTTCAAAAATCCCATTTGCCGTGAACAGCAACAGCAGCAGCGACGTATAACTAAATCTCTCAAATCGTTTCGGAATCCAGTTGATCCCGTGCCGGATCAAGTCCTCCACTTCCTTCCCAAACAAATCGCTCATCGCAAAGTAAACCGCCTGCTCCGCCGAATCCCACCCAACCGACCGGCAGAACCATACCAGCACTAACAGAAACGGAAAGAAACTCAACAACACATTTGCGGCGATGGAGAACCCAAAAACATGGACTTCCACCTCCACCCAGTACTTCAACGTCGGCCAAAATGGCCGTAAAAACTGCATTTTCTAGCTAGCCTCTTCACTCAGTTTCCGCAGTCGCTCAACGATTCTAAAGAGTGGCCGCATCGGCTCCGCATTGAGGACATCGCGAAAATCGTCGGACTGCAGCGCTTCTCCGACTCGCGTATAGTACTTCGAACGCTGGCTCGACAGCAGTGCCAGCGCGGCAATCTTGTCGAATCGAGCCTGAGTAAATCCGGCGCTGGTCCGCACATTCCTCAAACAATCTGTCATTATCCGGTGACATCGAACCGGATCCACGTTTTCAGCCGCCTCCACAAATAGTGTTTCCAGGGACCCAGTCGTTCTTCCCGGCGGAAGTAGTTCGACGCAGGCGCGCATCTCAGCGCCTGTTGCTTCCCCCCGTTCAGTTGGCTGCGGAACTCCGATCCCTTTTAAGCTGTCGAGGATACTTTCGAAGACCGCCTTCCCATTCTCCTCGCAATCGCGAACCACCCCAAGTACCCGAATTCTAGCGAATGCGCTTTGTTTCGCCAGCGCGATTATCGTTGGGCGAAACTTCTTCTCACCCCCAACATTAAGGGATCTCGAGCTGCTCAAATCCAACCTCCAATTTGATCTTCGAGAAGACGTTTAACTCGTCTAGGCCCTCTATCAGAAGGACAAAGGGGCTACTAATCTTTGCATTCATGCGCTAATCACGAATCTCGATTTCTTCTTGCATCGCCGTCTCAAGCACCTCGTTCTGATACGAGACGGCCTTATGCCCTTCGAGCCCACGATCCACACGGAAGTAGCGCGGCAGCAACTCCCCACTGTCACTCAGCGTTTCCCTCGCGACACGAACCTCTTCAAAACTATGCGTTGTGCAGATCAGTTGTCGATCCTTCAACTTGCAGGCCTGACCAAGCCCTCGCCAAAGCGCGGGCAGGAATCGATAATGGACGCCATTTTCAATCTCATCGACTAGCCACACCCCGCCGTCCTCGGCGAGACCCGCGAGGAGAATACGCAGAACCCTCACGGCTCCATCTCCCAGCAGCGAAACAGGGATTAGTTTTCTGGCTCCAGTATCCGCATACAACTTCGCCTTCTTGTTCCTTGACAAAGACACAAGTTTTTTCAATCCGGGAACTATCTCTTTCATTACTTCCAGTACAAATTCCTCTTGCCGGTCTTGTACGGCAACACTGAAGAGATCTGCCAAATCCTTCTGCTGTATCTGGCTGGCATTGTCAGTCGCCCAAACCGCGATGCACGGCGCCAGGTCGGAAATCTCTGCGGTCCACCCCCAGGTCCCATCAGGCACCGGGTGTACCAGTGACTCTTGCTGAACACCCCCTGCGCTCTGCGCCGCGCGGATTCTCAAGATTCTTCCCTCGTTGATACACTGTTGGAGAGAAAACACATACGCGGGGTTTCGCGCGAGGAGATTTAGATGGTTGGTTTGCTCGACAGTAAACGCCGTCTCAAACGTCGCCGTCACGTCCCGGCCATTCCACTTGCCGGCGAGTCCCACTCCTTTACCTGGAATAAAGTCATTGAAGAGCGGATACCAAGGTTCCTCCACGGCGGATGCCTGTGCGGTGTTTTGCGACGGCAGAACCTCAAGTCCCCTGCGATCATTTTGAAATGCAGCTCGGAGCGGCTTAGGCGTGAGGAGCAACTCTACCGCCTCCAATACCGTCGACTTACCGGATCCGTTCCTCCCCCCAAGAATGTTAATCCGCCCCAGTCCATCCAGCCGCAGCGAGCGGATCGAACGAAAATTTTCGATTTGGAGTTCAGTCAGCATTGAAATACTAGGGTACCAACCGCGGCACAATCCGATACACCGCCACGGGGCTCTCATTCCCCTCTTTATCCACCGCCTTCACTCCCAGCACTATATCGTCGATCGATACATCCGCCAGCCGGAACTCTTTCCCCGGCCCCACCCAGAACTCCTTCTGCCAGTACGGCGACACCGACTCCCGCCACACCACCGCGAAGCCAGCCAAGTCCGTCACATCCCCTTGCTCTTTCCATTTCAGGAGTGCGTCATACCCCGACTTTCCCCGGCTCAAATTCGGCCCCGTAACCTCCAATCCAGTCACGGACGACTTGATCTTCGTCAGTACATCCGGCGCCGGCGGAGCCAGTGCCAACGTCGCCGCCACCGCCGCGTTCACCCTCGCCACGCGCGCCGCGTAAGCCGGCGAAGCATTCGCGAACGTATCGCTAGCCGAATGCTGATTCGCATAGAACTCCGCCGTCGTCGTAAATCGCACCGCCGGAAACCCGGCCCGGTCAAACGGGGTGTGATCCCCGCCCCGCGAGAACCGGTCCGCCCGAAAGACCAAATTCACCGTCATCGCCGGCACATACCGCTCGCCAATCTCCTTTACATAGCGCGCCAACGTCCGCGACCCCGAGTCAATCGGATCGTCGCTAAATACCCGAACCGCCATCCCCGCCGCCCGTCCGTTCCCCGCCACGTCATTCCCAATAATGTCGTTGTTCAAAACAGCGTCGATAACGGCCTTGTCCCACCAACCCATACTCCTCCCCGGAAAACGCCACAAATACCAGCGTCTTCTCAAACTCATAGCCGCTCAACACCCGCGCCAACTCCATCACCGCCGCCGTCCCGCTGGCGTCGTCGGAAACCCCGGGCGCATCCGCCGCCACCGTCGCCTCCTGGTCCATCCGCTCCAGTTCCCCCGCCTTCTTCCTTACAATATGCAGTGAATCGTAGTGCCCTGTTATCATCACCAGCCGGTCCTTTTGCGTCGTACCCGGCAGCACCGCCACAACGTTCATCAAACGAACATTCCGGATCACCCGCCCGCTCTTCTTCACGTCATGCTCATCCAGCCGTACGTGCAGCCGCGGGCTGTACGAAGCCATCTCATCCCGTATCCACCGCGCCGCCGCGCCAATCCCCCGCTTCGGATCGTCCAGTGCTGAGAACAGATTGCGAGTCCCGAATCCCTCCAGCTTCTTCATCACCGCCCCTACCCGCTCCGCCGACACCTCGGCCACAATTTTCTCCACCCGCGGGTTCAACGCCTTCATCGGCGCCTGCGCCCAAGCCATCGAAAAACCAAAAACCAAACCAATCGGGAGCTTCATAACCGTATCTGAGAGAATAACTCTTTAGGCATCACTCTCACACATGGTCATCGATGGCATCTATTACGCACTCGGCCTGGTCGCTGGCGGAGCCCTCACGGGCTACCTCACCAAGCCCGCTTACAGCATCCCCTTCCTCATCCTCGCCGTCTTCTGCCTCTGGTTCTTCCGGGACCCGGAGCGCGAGATCCCTACAGGCCCCGTCGCCGTCTCCCCCGCCGATGGCGTTGTCGTCGCCATCAAACCCGATGACGCACAAACCCGGATTAGCATATTTCTCAACGTCTTCGACGTCCACGTCAATCGCTCTCCCATCGCCGGAAAAATCACCAACATTGAGTACAAAACCGGTAAATTCCTCGTAGCCAGCACACCGGAAGCCACCACCGACAACGAGCAGAACTTCATCACCGTCGAAGGCCCCCACGGGAAAATCGTCTTCTCCCAAATTGCCGGCCTCATCGCCCGCCGCATCATCTGCTACAAAAAGGTAGGAGACGTTCTCGCCGCCGGTGACCGCGTCGGATACATCAAGTTCGGCTCCCGCGTCGACATGTTCCTCGGCCCTGAATGGGCCATCGAAGTGAAGGAAGGCCAGCGCGTCGCCGGCGGCTCCGATATCATCGCGCGGAGAAAGCGATAAATGCCGCGTTTCAACCTCGCCGAACGACTCATCGACCCCAAATCCCCCGACCGGCGCCCCCGTCGCGCCGCCTACGCGCTCCCCACTTTCTTCACCGCCGGCAACCTCCTTCTCGGCTTTCTCGCCATCATGGAATCCTTCCGCGGCTCCATGGATTTCGCCCTCAACATCCCCGGCGCCGCGCGCCACTTCGAACTCGCCGCCATCTACATCGGCATCTCCGTCTTCATTGACGGCCTCGACGGCCGCATCGCCCGCATGACCAACACCGTCTCCGATTTCGGCCGCGAACTCGATTCCCTCGCCGACGTCATCAGCTTCGGTATCGCCCCCGGTGTTCTCGCCTTCGCCTGGGGCGTCCAGTTTGTCGATTGGTCCATCCTGCCAGACCCCAATATGCGCGTCCAGCTCCAACGCGGGACCTATTTCATCACCTTCCTCTTCCTCCTCTGCGGTGCGTCCCGCCTCGCGCGGTTCAATATATCTATCAACCCCATCCCTAAGAATCCCGGCCGCGCCGACCGCAAATATTTCGTCGGCCTGCCCATTCCCGCCGCCGCCGGCATGGTCGCCGCCGTCGTCTACGCTCTCGATTCCCAACCCCTCCACAACTGGTTCGGCGCCATTCTCTGGATGGCCCTCATCGGCCTCCTCGCGTTCCTCATGGTCTGCACCTGGCGCTATCGCAGCTTCAAGGATTTCAACCTCCTCAGTCCCCGTTCCTTCAAATCGGTAATCACCCTCGGAAGCATCATCTACTTGCTATTCAACTTCTCCCAACCCGTCCTCCTCGCCATGGCTTCCACCTATGTTGGCAGTGGCATTGTCATCCGCATCGGCGGCCTCATCAATCGGCGGTCGAGATCCGCCGCTCACAGACCGGAGACCCAAGTTGGCTAATTCCGTCCTCCTCATCGGAGCCGACTCTCTCCTCGGCCGCGAAGTCCGCGACCGCTACACCGTTGGCAAAGTCGCCACTCGCCTCCAATCGGCGACCCTCGAAAAGGATGCGGCCGCCGTCTTCGCCGCCAGTGAGGATGAAATTGAGGTGGTCGCCGCCGTTGACGCCTCCATGATCGATGACGCCGTCGCCGTCGTTGCCGCCAACTTCGCCACCGAAGCCTGGTCCCGCGTGCAAGCAGCCGAAAGCGCCGTACCGATGATCGATCTCACCGGAGCCCTGGAAAACGAGCCCGGCGCCGTCCTGCGCGCCCCTCTCTTCGAGGCCAGCCCCGTTCACGCTCCCATTCATCTCATCCCGCAACCCGGCGCCTGGCTCCTCGCCGCCTTCCTTAACGATCTCCACGCCCAGCACCCCGTTCTCCGTGCCGTCGTCACGCTCTTCGAACCTGCCAGCCAGTCGGGCCGCCCCGCCATCGACGAACTCCAAAAACAGACCGTCGCCCTGCTCTCCTTCAAGCCCATCCCCAAGACTCAATACGACGCCCAACTCAGTTTCAATCTGCTCCCCCGCACCGGCGAAGAGTCCAAAATCTCACTCCCCGATCGCGAAGCGAGAATCCATCGCGAACTAACGGCACTCTCCAAACTCCACGGCGCCGGTCTCCCCACGCCGAGCGTCCGCCTCGCCCACGCCCCCACATTCCATGGCTATGCCGCCAGCGTCTGGGTCGAATTCGCCAAACGCCCTAACCTCAAGACAATCATCGCCAGTCTCAAAGAACAAGACGTCGATGTCCGCGACGAATCGCTTGACCCGCCCACCAACACCGGTTCCGCCGGCCAGTCCGGCTATGCCGTCGGCGCCATAGAAGTTGATCGCAATCACCCCACCGCCGCCTGGTTCTGGCTCGCCGCCGACAACTTCCGCCTCCAGGCCGACCTCACCATTGAGGTCCTCCGCGAGCTTCTATGACCCGCCGGCTCGCCCTCGCCCTGTCGTCTCTCCTCTCCGGCTGCGGCTACCACGTCGGAGGTAAGTCGGACCTCCTCCCCAAGAGCATCCAGACCATTGCTATTCCCCCCTTCAAAAATCTCACCGTCCGCTACAATCTAGCCGACCGCCTCGCTAGCGCAATCACCCGCGAATTCATCGCCCGCACCCGCTACCAAATAATCGACGAGCCTTCCCAAGCCGACGCAGTTCTCACCGGTACCATCCTCAATTTCACTGCCTATCCTACGATCTTCGACCCCGCCACCGGCCGCGCTGCGGGCGTCCAAATTCAAGTCAATCTTCAACTCACCCTCGCCGAACGCGCCACGAGTAAGATCCTCTTCACGCGTCCTAACTATGAGTTCCGCGAACGCTACGAGGTGTCGGTCGACCAAACCCAATATTTCGAAGAGTCGGGCCAGGCCCTCGAACGTCTCAGCCGCGATGTCGCCCGCACCCTACTCAGTTCCATCCTCGAGGCGTTCTAACCATGACCCCCGACGCTCTATTGTCCGAACTGAAAGCCAACAAAATAGCCCCCGCTTATCTTTTCCTCGGCCCAGATGCCTGGCGCCGCGACGAATGCCGGAAAGCCCTTATCGAGAAGGCGCTTCCCGCAGAGGACCGCGAACATGGCTCTATCCGCCTCGATCTCGATGAGGTATCGCTCACTGACGCGCTCGACGACGCCTGCTCCTACTCCCTCTTCGCCACAACCCGCCTCATTTGGGTCTCCAGCGCCGAGGGCGCGCTCCCTCGCGGCGACGCCACCGAACCGCCTGAGGGCCTCGTCCGTTTTCTGGCGGATCCGCCCCCCGGCGTAACTCTTGTACTCCAGTGCAGCCGCTACGATTTCGACGGCGACGAAAAAGCCAAGCTCGAACGCGTTCGCAAGTTCTACTCTCCCGTCAAAGCCGTTGTCGAGTTTCCCCATCCCGGCCCGCTCGAAGCGCGCATCATCGCTCAACGACTCGCCAAACTACTCGGCCTCACCATTACCAACGACGCCCTCGATCTCCTCATCGAAGCCACTGGCTCCAACGCCACCCGCCTCGCCAATGAAATCGAAAAGCTCCGCCTGCTCACGGCCAGCGCCACGCTCCAGCACGTCCAGCAACTAGTCCCCGACGCTCGTGAATCGACAATTTTCGCCCTCGTCGCCGCCCTCGGCCGCCGCGATAGAAAATCCTCCCTCGAAATCCTCGACACACTCGTCCGCGACGGCGAATATCTCCCCCTGGCCCTCAACTTCCTGGCCGCCCAATTCCGCTTCGCGCTCGCCGCGAAAGAAGCCCGCCTAGCCAACGCCCAAGCGATTCAAGCGCATTTCACCAAACAAGGCGTCCCCATGTGGCGCGCCCGCGCCGAGCAGGTCCAACAAACCGCCGCCGCCTTCCAGCCCGCCCACATGCGCAGCGCCATAAAGTTGATTTTTCAAGCCGACCGCGGCCTTCGCGACACCCGCCCCGATGACCGCATCGTCATGGAGCAGTTCATCCTCCGCCTTACTGCAAAGGCTTGACAGCTGGCTCCAGATCCGTTCGAGAGAAGTCGTTGCCTTTGAAGAGCAGCTTCGTCCGCGTTACTTTGGCCAACGCATACGTGAAGCAATCTCCGAATTTGAGCGCAGCAGGATGCACGCCTTTGCCGAACTCCTGAAACGCCCGTCGGGCCACCTGCGCCTGTTCTTTTGTCACGGGTTCGATCCGAATTTCAAAATATTCCAATGTCGTATCGAGGTTCGCTCGACGCGGCGCATCCATACGGCGATCAATGATCATTGCCGCTTCCAGGTACGACGCCGCCGACATACTAACTGCGCCTGCGGCATAAATGGCTTCCGTGAAAAGAACTGCCTCTGGCTCCCCAAGCAGTATTGCCACTACCGCCGACGTATCTATCACCATCGGCTATCGCCTCAACACGGCAACCCATTCTCGTCATAAAGGTCGTTGTGGTCGGAAGAGTGCATTCCCGCGGGAAGTCCTTCGCGAAACCGGCGAGCGGCTTCCAACATTCCCTCGACAGTCCGCTTTCCAGTCCGCTTCCCCCGTTCCGCTTCCAATTCCTTCCGCAATACCTCCACCACCACCGCCGTCATACTCACGCCCCGGATGGCCGCCAACTCCGCGGCCATCTTGTGCGCCTCTTCGTTCTTAATATTCAGGCTCATAGCAACATTCTACCGTTCCCGCCTGAAATTCTACCATCCTACTTCGTCAACGTATAATTAACGTCAATCACCGTCTGTATCTCCACCGGCTGCCCATTCAGCAATGTCGGCGACCACTTCCATTGATTCACCGCCTCCATCGCCGACCGCGCCAGTTCCGCCGACGGCGAGATCAACGGCGTCAATCCCAGCACATCCCCTTCGTTGCCGATCACCGCGCTCATCCGCACCGTCCCCTGAATGCGCGCCTGCTTGGCCTCCGGCGGATACGTAGAGCGCGTCCCACGAAGTTATTCGTCAATAAATACGGGGTTTCGAGACGTCATATCGTGTCGACAAAACTGCCGCTATTGGCCAAAAATGGCAAAAAGGTCGATTATGATTCCTTAGGAACTTCAAGTGATAGGTAAGAATTGGCGTTAAATGGGCCGTGGTCTACCAGTAAGCCGTTTATTTGCAACGGCGAAATTGTAGGTGCCGAAAAACAGGTAAACGGGACAGGCTCTAACTACACAAGAGATCGAGCGCGCTGCGCCGCCATCTCCTCAGACATCCTTCAACGTTAAGCTGATGAGCTACGAAGACTTTCCGGGCTGGCTCGCGTCGATGGCGAACATCAATAGGGGCCTCGCCGCGGGCGAGATGCGCTAACGCCGGTGTATCAATAGGCGGCGGATGAGGGTCACCGCACAGCGGCCAGGATCATCTTAGGGGCTGCTGTTATCGATGACATCCTGGCACTGCTGCTTCTCGGCTTCGTGAGTTCTATCGCTTCGGGAAAAGTCGATCTCATTCAGGTCGGTCTCACCACGGCGCTGGCGCTCGGCTTCATCGCCGTCGTCGCTCGTTGGGGCGGGGCCGTGTGCAGCACAGTAGCCAGATGGGTGGGGAATCAACTGCAGGTGGGCGAGGCTGAGTTTGCCATGGCGATGTTGTTGCTCTTTGGCCTCGTCTGCCTTTCCGAAACCATCGGCGCAGTCGCCATTATCGGCGCTTTCCTGGCCGGAATGGCCATCTCGAAGTCGGTACCCCACCGCGTTCACGAACTGTCGCACGGAGTTACCGAACTGCTGGTGCCGTTCTTCGTCGCTGAGATTGGTCTGCATTTTCAGTTGAAGGTCTTCGAGGATCCACATGTGGTGGGTCTGGCGTTTTGCTGGTACCTGTCGCCGTCGCCTCAAAGTTGCTTGGCTGCGTTTTGGGCGCAAGCGGTCATGGGCAAGAGACCGCGATCCGCGTGGGTGCGGGGATGATTCCTCGCGGAGAGTTCTGTATGGTAGTCGCCCAGACGGAATTGGCGCTTGGGGCCATCCATGCGGATACCTATTCGATGATCGTCTTTATGGCGGTGGCAGCCGCCACCGTTGCACCATCGGTATTGAAATGGGCTTTTCGCAGCGTGCTCATGATGGATCAACTAGCGGCAAATTCGGACGCCTCGGGCAAAAACCTCTGATAGAGTTGTAAGGCTAACGTCCGAGTTGGAGCCGAGGAGGGAATTGACATGAAAAATCGACTAATAGCCGGTGCGGCCTTGGCTTTGTTTGGATTCCTTCTTGGCTACGTGCCTCAGTATTCTCGGTTGTCCGATTCCAGGTCTGAAGCCACCAGTTTGATGAGTCAATTGAATGCGGAGAAGCAGGGCAGACGCGTCGCCGATTTTAGAAATCGTGGAGCGCAGCTCTATTTCGAGGTGGCCAGCCGTAACTTCTCGTCCGCAGCCGAACAAGCCTCCAAATTCTTTACGGATCTTCGCCAATTCGCTAATGCGGCAGAAGGGCCAACACGTGATCGGCTTGAGAAAGCGCTCCAAGGGCGCGACGCTATTATAGCGGGAATCGCGAAAGCCGACCCGAATGCAGCCGCGCTGATTCATGAATTATTCCTGCAATTACAGCAAGTCTGAGGTCTCCCCCAATCAGGCCACGGCCGGACGAAGCGTGAGGTCAACACTGAGATCGATGACGAGCTCACTGCGCCCGTCAAAAACCGAAACGCGTTTTACCTCGCTCCGACGGCTCTTGTATAGCGCCTGCACTTCGTAGTCGTGGTTTGGCTTCAATCCATTGAAGCGATAGCGGCCCTGTTGCCCGGTGATAAAAAATCGTACGCGCAAAGTCAGCACGTCTTTCAGTTGCATAGCGGCACTCTGCGATGACGAGCGATTCTGGTCCGGCACCGCACCGTTGACGCTGCGCTTGGGAGCGGCAGCGACAACGGCCGACGACAGGCAAGAGAATTGCCGACCCCGGCGGGACCAGTAGACGGATTGCAATGTGTGCTTCCGGCAAGCATGCGTGACTGGGAAAGGGTCTCTTAGATAGGTTCAAGGCGTCGCGTGGAGGCGACTGAAATGAACCGAGGGACGGACTCGATAGCGGAGCCAATCGAGCAATTGCAGCGGCGCCAGTTGGAGGAGCATCGCAGTATGCGGCCAAGACGGGCAAAGCTACCGCAGTCGATTTGGGACGCGGCGGCGGAGCTGGCTCGCGAGCACGGGGTGTATGCCGTTGCGCAGCCCTCCGGCTCGACTAGACGGGATTAAAGAGGCTATTGGACGCGCCGGCAAGCCGCTGTCCGGATAAATCCAAGCCTGAGAGCGCTCCACGGCCAGCTAACTCGCGCTCGGCCCGAAGCCAATCCTCGTCAGGCGAACCGACGGGACAGCCGCGCTCCTGCCAGCATGAATAGGCCTGTTCGCGCACTTCCACCTCATTACAATCAGTTGTTGCGACGCCACCCGCGTGACTCTGGGCGGACCCGGCGCTCACAGATTCCGAACTACCTTGAATAAACTGCTTTGACATCGTTTTCCCTATCTTTTCACGAGCCGACCAGCACCAGCGAAATCCTCCCAAACTGTCCGATAATGCGGCCAGTCCCGGAAGTTCGCAGGAATTTCGGAAAAACGCTACTGCCCATTTGCGCCTGCAATCCGCGTTCCACTCTCCAAATCGCGAATAGCCGTTCTGCGCGAATAGCCGTTCTGGAAGCTGCTTGACATCATGGTGAGCGCTCAGCACCTTCTTGTGTTTTGGCAGAAGAGGATCACTCCGAAGTTTGGTGCTTCAAATGAGGCAAGGCATGGCCCAAGGGAGGCGCTCAGCATCGCGAACTCGATCAGCATGCCCGGCGTAATTTTGACCGCCGCGAACTCGTGTGTCCCAAACATGCTCTGTGCGAGGCGTCGAAAGCACGATCAAACGACAGGCAAGAGTTGGATTGACTGCGACCGGTCACCGAAAGATTTGGAGACTAGCTCACGTTGGAGGGGAATGATGGCCACCGGCGTTACTCCATCATTGCCGTCCGCTATGGCTTTGCCCGGCGGATGCCCTCGAGACGGGTGCGCTTCGGGAGTGGGGCATCGACTGCGACCAGCGCCAAGCTGCCGGACATCGACAGCGCCGCGACCGCAATTATCGATAATATTCTCGAAGTCGTCTTAACCTTAATTTGGTTCACCCCACTAGCTGTTTTCTACGTGGAGGGTCAAGAAGCAATCCATTACCCCATCGTCAGGCCGGCCGGCGATAGGGGGGCAGGTGACCGAATACGGACGCTGACGCCTCGCATGAGGTAGCCGATATCTCAATTGCATGCAAACTCAGTGGTCGATTGGCCCCCCAGTTTGCTTTGTGAATTGCAATTCCTGCCGTCGATAGCGCAAGAACTGCGGAATACCATGCAATATGCGCTAGAGCTCAGCTAGTCCTCGTCCAATGGCCATTGCCGTGCACACCACAGTAGCGATTGGAGATTACTATGAAACTGAAGAAGAATATGACGGCGTTCACGGCCGCCTTGATTGTCCTGGCGGTTCCGGCGTTGGCGGCTGATGAGATCGACATCCGCACATGGAAGCTCGACGAAGCAGGGCGCACCGGATGGAGCGTCAAGAAGCTGATAGGCACTAAAGCCTTCGGCCCGAATCGCAAGGAAGTCGGCGAAGTCGAAAATGTTATCTTTGGCCCGGACGGCAAGGTGCGAAAGCTGATCGTCACGACCGGGGGCTTCCTCGGCATCGGTGATACGGCACTCTCAGTCAATTGGAAGGACGTAAAAGTAGGTCCGGACATCGGTTACGTCAACACGCCACTCACCGCGGAGGGTGTCGAAAAGTACGGGTTGTTCGACGGTATGCCCGACCAGGTCGCGAAAGGGCCCCGCGAATGGCGAGCGACGGAACTCATCGGCGACTATGTGAACTTAAAAAAGGATATCCGCTACGGCCATATTCGTGATCTGATCATCTCGAAGGACGGCGAACTCAAGGCGGTAATCGTCAGTCCAGACCGTGGCTACGGTGGATATGGTGGCTATTACGCCTATCCATATTACGGCTATGGCTGGGATCCTGGCCACTACTATTACGATTTGCCCTTTGGGAAGACCGACATCGCCGGTCTGCTCCCCTACGCATACAACAAAAAGTAACATTGGCGGCGTGACCATGTGGATGTGTGCTAGAGAGAAGCGGCCCGTATGGGAAGACCATGCGGGCCTTCTCGCAACTACTCATTGGCTCCCACCGAATCGTACGAACGGCATTTGACGTGCACTTTGATCTGGAGCGTGGTACGCGGGTGAATCCGGAGAAAGCGGCGGCGAACATAAGCGAAAGCTGTTATAAGGAGCGAACATGGGAATGAAAATAGCCTTTGGTATTCTCGGCGCGATCGTCCTCGTCTTGATTATCCTTGGAGTTTGGTTCAATGGGACCTACAACTCACTCGTGCAACTCGATCAGGCCACGCAAGCACAGTGGGCGCAGGTACAGAACACGTATCAGCGGCGAGCCGATCTGGTGCCCAACCTCGTGGCGACCGTCAAAGGCGCCGCAAACTTTGAGCAGGACACGATGACGGCAGTTACTGAGGCGCGCGCTAAGGTCGGCCAGATCTCATCGGGAGCGATCGAAAACGTCGCTCGCGATCCGGCGGCTTTCCAACGCTTTCAGCAGGCGCAGGACGGCTTGTCATCGGCGCTCTCCCGTCTGCTGGTAGTCACTGAAAATTATCCGCAGCTCAAAGCGACCAGCAACTTTCGCGACCTCCAAGCTCAACTCGAGGGCACGGAGAATCGCATTACCGTTGAGCGTCAGAGATTCAATGAGGCAGCGCAGAGTTTCAATACGCGCCGGGAGTCTTGGAAAACGGCGGAGAAGGCGTTTGTGCGAATGAACATGACCGCGACGAAGGAACGTAATGCTGTTTTGATCTTTGTCGTGCCGGCCCGGCGCAAGTTTGTCGTGCTGGGTGACACCGGTATCCACGAGAAGGTTGGCCAGGATTGCTGGTGTGACATTTCGCGGATCGTATCGGAGAAGTTTAGAGAGGGTAATTTTACGGACGGGCTTGTCGACAGAATCGCAGCCGCCGGCGAGCAGTTGGCCACGCATTTTCCATTCCACGCTGAACGCGACTCGAATGAGTTGCCGGACGATGTGGACTTTGGACTCCCGACCTGACGGAGTGCCCGCACAGTGCGGTATAGCTCCAGCAAACAGCGCCTTTTACGGCGAAAGTGATCGAAAGGAAATGATTATGACCACACAATCAATCACAACGCAGACCGACCCGGTCTGCGGAATGCATGTAGAACCGAGCCGGGCTGCCGGCGTTTCGCAACACGCCGGGAATACTTACCACTTCTGTTCCCGGGGATGCAAGACGAAGTTCGATGAAGACCCGAATAAGTTCGCGGATTCGGAGCGGTCGAAGGGCTCTGGCAGCGGTGACTGCTGCGGGTGAAGGTCCCGGAACGCGCGGTTTGCAGTCCCAATCGACACAAGCTCCCGTCTGGCCCACAGGGGCAACGTGCTGCAGCTTCATTGGTGTGCTCCACCGATGATGTCGGCCGATTGTGGTTCCGGCGAACAGCAGCATCTCGATGGACCAAGGATTGCTGACAGTAGATACAGCGAAGAGCAAGTCAGACGAGTTTGAAATAAAAGGAGAAAGAAAGTTATGTTACGACAAGCCAAAGATTTGAAAGGCTACAAACTAAGTGCCCGCGATGGTGAGATAGGTAGTGTCAAAGAGTTTTTCTTCGATGACCAGAGTTGGGCAGTTCGATATCTCATTGCTGAAACAGGCAACTGGCTGACCGGCCGGCAGGTTCTTATTTCGCCCTACGCTCTGGACCCGGCCCGTACGGATGACAAAGTCATCCCGGTGGACCTGGCCAGAGAGCAGATCGAGAACAGTCCATCCCTGGATGCCGACAAACCAGTTTCCCGCCAGTACGAAATGCAGTACTACCCCTATTACGGCTATCCGGGATACTGGGGCGGCGCGTACATGTGGGGATCCGTAGGCTATCCTATTCGCGGACAAGGCGGATGGTCCGAAACTACTCCTCACAACGAAAATGACGATCCTCACCTTCGTAGCACGCAGGATGTCACTGGCCGGACAATCCAGGCCCAGGACGGAGCGATCGGAGACGTCGAGGATTTTGTCATTGATGACGAGACGTGGGCTATTCGTTACTTGATCGTTGATACGGGAAACTGGTGGCCAGGTAAGAAGGTCCTGATTTCAACGCGATGGATTGAAAAAATCAGTTGGGAAGAATCAAAAGTCTTTATCAACCTGACTCGTGACACCATCAAGCAGGGACCCGAATATACGGAAGCAGCTCTCATCACACGCGATTACGAAACAAAATTGCATCGACACTGCAACCGCGAGGAGTATTGGGCGGATGAATTGCCTCGCAAGCCCCAGCCTGCCAGGTAAAAATTACACCGTTCGCCCCACTCAGGACAAGGGCGATTTAAAAGCGAGCGTGCGTGCCCGCCGGCCCACCTTGTTCGGACTTCTTTTTTGCATCAGCCCAGGAGAAACGAGCAATGAGCGCGGCAACCACTGCAACTTGCAATTCGGCACAACTGGATCAACTTGCAATCAATACCATCCGGTTCCTGTCGGTTGACGCCATACAAAAGGCCGAGAGTGGACATCCGGGATTGCCTCTGGACGCCGCGCCCATGGCCTACGTGTTGTGGGCCCGGTTTCTACAGCACAATCCCCGGAATCCGCAGTGGCTCAATCGGCATCGTTTCGTCCTCTCGGCCGGACATGGTTCGGCGTTGCTTTACAGCTTGCTGCACCTCACCGGCTATGACGTGCCGCTCGATCAGATCAAGCAATTCCGTCAGTGGGGCAGTATCACGCCCGGTCATCCAGAGCGTGGTCTGACGCCTGGCGTGGAAACCACCACCGGCCCGCTCGGCCAGGGCTTCGGCAATGGCGTGGGCATGGCGATTGCAGAAGCGCATCTTGCGGCGCGTTACAACCGGCCGGGCTTTGAGATCGTCAATCACTTCACCTACGGATTAGTCAGCGACGGCGATCTCATGGAAGGCGTGGCTTCCGAAGCGGCCTCCCTTGCCGGACAGTTGGAGCTCGGCAAACTCATCTATCTGTTCGACGACAACCATGTGACGCTCTCTGCCGGTACGAACATCGCCTCTCACGAAGACCACGCAAAGGGCTTCCAGGCGTATGGCTGGCACACGTAATCGGTGAAAGACGGAAACGATGTGGAAGCGATCCATCTGGCTCTGCGAGCCGCACGAAGCGAAACGAAACGCCCTTCGCTGATTCTCGTCCGCACCCACTTGGGCTTCGGCTCCCCGAAGCAGGACTCCTTTGAAGCCCACGGTTCACCGTTGGGCGTAGAAGAGGTGAAGCGGACGAAACTGACCCTGGGCTGGCCGGTCGAGCCGCTCTTCGACGTTCCCGCTGAAGCGCTCGCCCATTTTCGCGGAGCCCTGCCGCGCGGCCAACACATGGAGTCGGAGTGGCGGGAGTTATTCTCCCGCTTCGCAGCCCAACATCCCGACCTGGCCCGTGAGTTTGAGGCAGATATGCGCGGCGAATTGCCCGCCGGTTGGGATGCCGATATCCCCGTCTTTCCCGCCGACTCGAAGGGGATGAACACACGCGTGGCTGCCGGCAAGGTAATGGCCGCGATTGCGCCCAAACTCCCATCGTTGATGGGCGGTTCCGCCGATCTGGATCCCTCGACGCACACGCAGCTGAAAGGCGCGGGCGATTTTGAATCCTCCGGCCGGGCGCTCGGCGACAGGCAAGGCTCGAGCGGCGGCGGCTGGAATTACGCCGGGCGCAACCTACACTTCGGTATTCGCGAGCACGGGATGGGCGCTGTTCTGAACGGTATGGCCGTGCATGGCAGCATCATCCCCTACGGCGCAACCTTCCTGATCTTCTCCGATTACATGCGCCCTCCCATGCGGCTGGCGGCCATGATGAAGCAGCGCGTCATCTACGCGTTCACCCACGACAGCGTCGCGTTGGGCGAAGACGGGGCCACGCACCAGCCCGTGGAACAACTCGCCAGCCTGCGCGCCGTTCCGGGCCTGGTCGTGATCCGGCCCTGCGATGCGAACGAAGCCGCGGAGGCTTGGCGTGTCGCAATTGAGTCTCGAGATGCTCCTGTCGCGCTCATCCTGACTCGGCAGGATGTACCGACCCTGGACCGCAGCCGCTATGCCCTCTCCGCCGGGTTGAAACAAGGGGCCTACATCCTGGCTGAGGCGGCGAATGGCCAGCCTCAGATCATTTTGATCGCGACTGGATCGGAAGTAGGTCTGATCGTAGAAGCGCAGCGTGAACTGGAAAAGAAAAACGTGCAGGCGCGCCTTGTGTCCATGCCCAGTTGGGAGTTGTTCGATGCACAAACGGAGGAATATCGCCGCGCTGTATTTCCGCCTGGAATCCGCGTGCGGCTCGCTGTGGAAGCAGGGGCGACGCAAGGATGGCATCGCTACGTAGAGCGCGTCCCACGAAGTTATTCGTCAATAAATACGGGGTTTCGAGACGTCATATCGTGTCGACAAAACTGCCGCTATTGGCCAAAAATGGCAAAAAGGTCGATTATGATGCCTTAGGAACTTCAAGTGATAGGTAAGAATTGGCGTTAAATGGGCCGTGGTCTACCAGTAAGCCGTTTATTTGCAACGGCGAAATTGTAGGTGCTGAAAAACAGGTAAACGGGACAGGCTCTACGT
>Ga0163152_10004207_pt1 | contig 18022 bp, 27 predicted proteins | sample OliLakLV19MP8IB2_FD_148635 | JGI IMG/M metagenome (GOLD analysis project Ga0163152, IMG submission 148635) | Freshwater microbial mat bacterial communities from Lake Vanda, McMurdo Dry Valleys, Antarctica - Oligotrophic Lake LV.19.MP8.IB-2 | ecosystem: Environmental > Aquatic > Freshwater >... | reverse complement strand
GATAGCGTATAGCGAATGGCAAGAAGCAGGAGACTGGCTTTTTAATTTCTCGCTATACGCCATAAGCCATTAGCTCTCCTCTAACTTTTCCACTATGGCTCAACCACCTTCGACGAAACAATTACGCGACTGGGATCGCCAATACCTCTGGCATCCCTTCACCCAAATGCAGGAATGGGAACAGGAGGAGCCGCTCATTATCGAGAAGGGAACAGGCACCTATCTGATCGATACGGAAGGAAAGAGGTATCTCGATGGCACCTCGTCCATCTGGGTCAATCTCCACGGCCATCGCCATTCGACGCTCGACCGTGCCATCAAGACACAGCTGGATAAGATTGCTCACTCATCGCTGTTCGGAATTTCCAATCCACCGGCAATTGAACTCGCGCGAGCCTTGATCAGGATCGTACCCAAAGGATTGACGCGGGTATTTTATTCCGACGATGGATCGACAGCAGTCGAAATCGCGCTCAAAATGGCGGTCCAGTACTGGCAGCTACGACGGCCTGAGGCCGGCCCCAAGAATACCTTTCTGCATCTGAAGCTGGCCTACCACGGCGATACCGTCGGCGCCGTCAGCGTGGGCAACATCGACCTCTTCCATGGACGGTTCAAATCGCTGTTGTTTCCCACCTCCGAAGCAGACCCACCCTATTGCTATCGTTGCCCGCTCACTCTAACCTTTCCCTCTTGCCAGATGGCCTGCCTCAACCCGATTGAACAGATCCTCAAGGATCGGCACCGTGAACTGGCCGGCTTCATTATCGAGCCGCTCGTGCAAGCAGCAGCAGGCATGTTGACCTCCCCTCCTGGCTACCTGAAGCAGGTTCGTGAACTCTGTACCAAGTACAACGTCCTCTTGATCGCCGATGAAGTCGCCACCGGATTCGGCCGCACCGGCAAGATGTTCGCCTGCCAGCATGAGGGAGTCACGCCGGACTTGATGGCGATCAGCAAAGGCCTGACGGGGGGCTACATGCCGTTGGCCGCGACACTCACCACCAACGAAATCTACCAGGCCTTTCTCGGCACATACGCAGACTTCAAAACCTTCTTCCACGGACACAGTTATACCGGCAATCCGCTCGGCTGCGCCGTCGCCCTGGCCAATATCGAAATCTTCGAGAAAAAAAAGACGCTCGCGCGACTGCAACCCAAGATTAAGGCGATGGCGCGATTGCTCAAGCCACTCAAACAATTACCCCATGTCGGCGAGATCCGGCAGCAGGGATTCATCGTGGCCATCGAGTTGGTGGAGGACAAACAGACGAAGAAACCCTATCCGCTCGAAGAGCGGGTCGGGCATCGAGTGGCAATGGACGCGCGCCGTCGAGGGCTCTTGCTGCGCCCAATCGGCAATGTCATGATTCTCATGCCGCCCCTCAGCACGTCACTTCTTGAACTTAAATGTATGGTTGAAATCTTACGAGCTTCCATCGAAACAGTACCCCATGCCCCTCATGCCAACACCGGCTCATAAAGCGAGAGAATGGAGCGGCCAGGTGCCTTCCTTGCTCGCAGAACGCGCACAATCAGAATGTGCTCGTTCGATGCGCGCACGGTAGGAAAACACCAGGCCACACGTTCGGCTGCTGAGAAGAAAAGGAGGGTAGTGCTCCTATCTCTTCGCCTCCCCGCGTATTCCTCAAGCATCGGGATTGACAAGTCAGAATGCTGCCCTATACTGTAACCATAGTTGCTCAGTCTTCAGTCTATTGGAGGCGAGATATGGCAGGCACCATACGCGCGCGTATTAAGGGAGGGCTGATCGAACCACTGGAGCAGATGGATCTGCAGGAGGGGCAGGAAGTCATGGTCACGATTCTCACGGTTCCGACCATGACAGATAACGAAGCCTTTCAGCGAAGTGCAGGACAGTGGAAAGGGACCCTCGATGCAGAGGAGCTTATTCGTAACATCTATACTGATCGCGTTGTGCTGACACGGCCCATCCCCGCCCTATGACCCTCCGCTATCTCATCGACACGGATTGGATAATCCATTACCTGAACGGCCATAGCGCCATCGTAAGCCGGCTGAAGACCTTGAGCGATCAGGGGTGCGCCGTGTCCGTCGTCTCCCTCGCGGAACTGTATGAGGGTGTGTACTATTCCTCCAACCCAACGGGGAATGCGCAGACACTCAACGATTTTCTCTTGGGTGTCACCACGCTGGGTATCGATGCAGAGACTTGTAAAATCTTCGGCCAGCACCGTGGACGACTGCGGGCTGCCGGCAAAGTCCTGGGAGACTTCGATCTGCTTATTGGATCCACGGCGCTTCGCCATGACCTGACCGTCCTCACGAATAATCGACGCCACTTTACGCTTATCGACGGGTTGCCGGTCGAATCGCAGTAACGATCCCTACGCTCCACGCACCGGACGGATACCCCCTTATATCCTTTCCCCGGCAAGACCACCTCCCCAAAATTTTTCTGTTCTGATGATCCTCATGCCGCCACTCAGCACGTCACTCACTGAACTCAGACGCGGGACGTGAAATAGGAGAAGGGAGCAGCCACGTGTCTTCCTTGCTCGCAGAACAGGGGACGGGATGGAGCCTGAGAATCTTCTGTGCTCGCGCAACGCGCGGTCACGGACTCCCCTCGCCCGGGTTACTGGCACGTCTCGGGAAATCGATTGCGAAGCAATCGGAGGGCAGGGCGGGTGAAAAATATCTGCCAGTGGGTGGGCGGGTGAGAAAGTCGCGCACACGATGGGAAAACGCCAGACAGCTCTTCCAGCTACTGAGAAAGAAGGAACGGCACTATGGCGCACGAAGAGTCATAGACCAAAATGCCCTCGAAAAAGTATACTGTCTCTGTTTCGGCACCCAATATCTGAGACACTTCGACGTCCAAGTTTTGAATTGCAGGGAGACCACCCTTCATGAAAATCGCTAAGAAACGACCGTTGGAAGAAATCTCCCTCTCCGGGTACAAATCCTTCAGAAAACTCCATTCATTCCAAATGCATTCCGGTCTGAATGTGTTAATCGGAGCCAACGGATCAGGGAAAACTAACTTCATTCGCTTCTTTGAATTGCTTGGCAACATCATGGATGCCAATAAAGGGTTGCAGAACTACGTCAGCAGCCGCGGCCGCGCTGACGCGTTTCTTTTCCAAGGCATGAAGGTAACGCCCGAACTCAACGCGCACCTGAAGTTTGGTCTCAACGAATACAAATTCACCTTGCGAGCGGCTGACGATCGGTCACTCTTTTTCGCCCAGGAATCTGCACCATTCGCAGGCCCTTTACATGGTCCCATTAAGAACGACCAAGGCAGCGGACACCTCGAAAGCCCCCTGGCTCGATCAACCAATCTCAGCAGCTCGCAGGAGTGGGTGGTAACCACGATCCGAGATTGGCGAGTCTATCACTTCCATGATACCTCTCCATCAGCCCCGGTCATGGGCAGGTGCAACGTCGTGGACAACGACGTACTGCACAGCAACGCCGCAAATATTGCTGCATTTCTTCTGCGACTGTCTAATCGCTACCCAGAACATTATGAACAAATTCTTGAGACTGTGCGCCAGGTCGCACCTTTCTTCGGCACATTTGTCCTTAAGGAAGTGGCGCCTGGGCAAACCCAGTTACTTTGGAAGGACCGATACTCCGACTTACTCTACTACCCACATCAACTCTCCGACGGAACGGTGCGATATATCTGTCTCGCCACACTTCTCCTGCAACCAGAGCCACCTTCGACGATACTTATAGACGAGCCAGAGCTTGGACTACACCCTCAAGCCATCAAACTCTTAGCCAGTCTCCTGCATGAAGCAGCTGACAGAGCTCAGTTGATCGTCTCGACGCAGTCATCGGTCCTGCTTGATGAATTTGAGCCCAACCACGTGATTGTGGCAAACCATCGTGACGGCGAAACGGTTCTGGCGCGTCAAAGTCAGGACCGGCTTGAAGAATGGCTCAAAGAATACACCTTAGGTCAGCTATGGGAAAAGAATGAATTGGGAGGTCAGCCCTAATGAAATGGGTTCGACTTTACGTCACAACTGAGGGGCAAACAGAGAGAAAGTTTGCCGAAGAGGTATTAGGCCCACACCTGGCGAAGTACAATATTGAGGTGAAAGCACGAGTGGTTCTAACCAACCGCAAACTTGGGAAACGTGGCGGTATCATGGATTACGGCAAGATTCGTGGAGACCTTCACCGCCTCATGCTAGAAGACCAGCATGAGGAAGCACGATTTACGACCATGATCGATCTGTATGCGTTACCGAATAAGTTCCCGGGTTGGACTGAAGCAAGGCAACCGACTCACTCGCAGAATCGCATAACGATACTGGAACGCTCACTTAAAGCCGACATCGAGGATCAACGCTTTCTTCCATATATCCAACTTCACGAATTCGAGGCGCTACTTTACTGCGATCTCTCGCAACTTCAAAAGCGCATCGCTGGATCAGCGCCTGGGTTGACCAAGCTTACTGAGGAAGTCAGAGGTATTCCTTCAGAAGAAATCAACGATGGCACAACCACAGCCCCCAGCAAACGGATTATTCGCCACGTGCCCATTTACGAAAGAAGCAAGGTGCGCGTTGGGGTAGCTGCTGCCGCCGCGATTGGTCTGCCAGCCTTGCGAAACAAATGCCCCCACTTTAATTCCTGGGTTAATCGGCTGGAGCTTCTCACCCCCAATGCTTGATACCATGGTAAACAACGGGCGCAGAGACAGATATGGGTAGGGGAACATAAAAGGGGTCGGGAGTCTTTTCATGAAAGGGTCGAGGCGATTTTGGTTGATCTCGGCCATCTGGCCTTTCTGGTTTGTTTGATTCGACAAACGAGCGAGACGAAAAATTGCGACCCAGATTTGGGGTCACGACCCAGATTTGGGGTCAGGCCTGACTGTTGACTTACTTTTGCGAGTCGAGAAGCCAGAGCGCCTCTCGCAACGCGTGGCGGGGAACTGGTCCATCTCGTCTATCCGGTCGTTCTGGTTTGTGTGGTTCGACGAACGAGAGAGCCCAGCCCGTACACCAGATAGACCGCCAGGAATCATCGCTCGTATCTCGTCGCTCGTCCCCTGGTTTCGGACTACGCTGCGCCTTTGCGCGATTCGCGATGCAGGGCCTCGGCCACTGCGCGGGGATTGCGCGCTGCGACACGCAGAAGCGCGAGCGCCGGGCCATCCGGTGTTCGCCGCCCCTGTTCCCAGTTTCGCAAGGTCGCCACACTGACACCGATCATGAGAGCAAACTCGAAGGCCAGAAGACTGGTGTCACAGAAGACTGGTGTCAGGCGTGACTATTGACTTATTCACGCATCCTCTCGCGATACACGGCGGTCCGCCCTTCTTTGCCACTCGCTTGACCGCCCCAAAGTCCTACGCACAAAGCGCTAGGGAACATAAAAGGGGTCGGGAGTCTTTTGTCCGAAGGGTCGAAGCGGTTTCAGACCAAGAGTAAGGGCCTTACACCCCTACACCTCGTGGAGTATGGCAAACCGGCCTTCTTCGTCATTCGTCTGGCCGCCCCACAAGCTCTGCGGTACAGAGAAGAAGAAAATGGAAGCGCTAGAGCTGCTTCGGCAGGATCGTAAACCCTTCGCGCTGGGCGGCTTCGCGCAGGCGGTGATCCAAACAGACGAATTCATGCCCGGTGGCCTGTCCATTCGCCCACACGATGGCTGCCGCCAATTGCATCGCATCGGCGGCTCGAAGCGGATGTAAGAGTAGGACGCGCCCTGACTGCTCTCGAACGATGACGCTTGGCTCGATTTCTGTCCATGCCGCCATTAAGGCATGCAGCACGGCTCGAGCTTGTGTCTCGTCTTCGGAAGTGAGCGCCTCTTCGCGTCGCAATCGGGCCAGGGCGGAATAGCATTCCACCGCTGTCCCCCACCACGCGACCACAGCGCCGTCGCGCGCACTGAGTTTTTTCAAGTTGAGCGTGTGCGGCTCGTGAAGACAGAGCGGCAACACGGCGGACGCGTCCCAGAACTTCATCGCCCCTCGGCACGTTCAGACAACAATGCTTTCACCACCTGACCCCGTCGATCTCGCGGATGGCGCATCTTCCAAAACCCGGCCGGCAACTTCCCCGTTCCCAGACGAGCCAATCCCGCGCGCGCAAGATCTCGAAGATGCGCGGACCCAATTTCTCCATGGCGAGGCAGCGGCACTAACTTGGCAATCGGCTTGCCCCGTTCCATGACGATGACTTCTCCTCCGGCTTTGACCTTGGCCAGGCACGCACTCAACGTCGCTTTGAGTGTAGACACCGCTGCCGACTTCATGATTGGGCCTCCATGGTCAACTAAGATATGACCACTATAGTCTGTTCTGGATGGGCAGACAAGCCTATTGCCTCACACAACATCGTGGAAAAAGTTCATTTGCCCTCTATGTGAGAGGGGAACGAGGTTTCGGCAGTGGCATAGAGGCCGAAGGCAATTAGGGATCAAGCCTTGTTATCATACATTTCGCGGCGAGGGTAGCTGGTTCATCAAGTGAGAGATACACGACAGACCTGCCTCCCCCTCGCGCGTTTGCCATCAGCTATAAGCCATTGCTCTTCTCTCCTTTTCACCCCCTCACCTCTAGGCTCTCCTCGTTACGATTGCATCCTCCAATGATCAATGGTATCACTATCGTTACCTTATATGTCTGACGTACGGGTACTCGAATATCTCGATCCACAAGCTCGTTCACCTTTCGCCGCGTGGTTCGATGGACTCAACGCCGTCGCATCGGCAAAGGTTACGGCGGCGCTCTATTAACTAGCGGGGGGCAACTGGTCGAACGTGAAAGGCGTCGGGGCAGGCCTATTCGAACGGAAAATCAATGTTGGACCAGGGTACTGGATCTATTTCGCCAAAGACGGTGATCGCTTGGTGATTCTGCTTGGTGGCAGCACCAAGCAACGCCAGCAACAAGCCATTATAACCCGCATCGTGCCTATCCGGTTAGCTCCACACGCACCAACAGATTGTGGGTTCGCACCCAGCAGCAGCCCACAACCTACAGCCAGTTGTATGGAGTGGAGTCAACCGGATAGGCATGACCCGCATTATTCATGACGGTTCGTCGCGGAATCGCGCAATCGCCACGCGAGACAGGCGCGCGGAGCCGTGAGGCGGGGCTTTGCCACGACTGGGAGTTCCGAAGGGGGTGCGCCCCCTTCGTGGGGATATTCCAAGGGGGCTGGCCCCCTTGGAGGAGTGGGCGAGGCAGGCTTCAGAGCCGAGCCTACGACGGGAGGGAGGCATACTTGAAACAGTATGGTGACCGACCGAATGGCGAGCCCGCCTGCCTGGACGCCGGACTACCGCGTCCAGGCTTGTCGCAGCGGCGAATCCGCGATTGCAGCAGAAGCGCTCATGAATCATGCGGGTTAAGACGGTGCAGGAGCGCTGGGCTGACTACCATCGTCGCAAGACCAAAGAGAAGATATAACGCAGAACGGAGATGCCATGGCACTCACACGGGAATTTAAAAACACGGTCGCGGCACGGGCGCAACGTGACCCTCGATTTCGCGAAGCCCTTTTCACCGAGGCGCTCAATGCTTACTTCGCGGGCGATACCGCCGTGGGCAAAGCAATCCTGCGGGATCTCGTCAACGCCACTATCGGGTTTGAAGAATTAGCCGCGACACTCAAGAAACCAAGCAAAAGCTTGCATCGGATGCTGGCTACGCGCGGCAACCCGAGCACGGAAAATTTTTTCAGCATCGTGTGCGTCCTCCAGAAGAAGGCCCACGTGAAACTGCACGTGACCGCTAAAGCCAGCTGAGCCATCGTCAGAACCATCTCGCGACGGAACAGAAAAGGGGTCGGGAGTCTTTTATCCGCAGGGTCAAAGCGGTTTCAGACCAAGAGTAAGGGCTTGCAGCCTTACACCTCGCAGCGCGCGGCGTGCCTACTCGTTAGTTCGTCACTCGTCTGTTGTTTCTCGCGTTCGCGAAGACTCCCTGACTGGACATTGCGTGGCGTCCGGAATAACATCGCGATATAGGGTCCGTTCCTTCACCTTTGAAAAATGACCATGAATGAGCTGATTTTTATGGCAGAAAGCGCGCCCGATGGCGAGTTCGTCGCACGGGCGCTCGGCATTGCCATTTCCACTGGAGCTGACACGATCGCGGAACGTCACGGAAAAGTTCGTGACGCCATCCGCTGTCACTTTAAAGAAAGACAATCTCTCAAGATCGTTCGACTCCACCCTGTCCGCGAGGAAATCATCGCGGGCTGAGGCTTCCCGTGATCTTTCGGGCAGCGACCTGGCCCAGGCACTCCACAAGCTCGGCTATTCCATCACCCGCAAAACTGGCAGTCAGCTTCGCCTGACCACGCAGGAGCAGGTGAGCATTGACGATCCTGCACCATACCCCACTCCGTATTGGAGCCCTGTCCGCCATCCTTGCTGACGTTGCGACACATTTAGCAGGATGTTGAAAAAGTCCGCCAGCATCGTTCTCGCGTCGCTCAGAGGCTCAACATACCGAAGCGTATGCCTCGCCTCTTCGCTCGCTGCGGCCTTGCTGAACAGCCTTTTTGAGCATCCTGAAGTTTTTGAAGCCGTTGCTCCGTCTGTCATATTTCACCGGTGTTGTATGTGTAAACCGAGGTTTTCCGCAGCCTGTTAAAGATCAGTCATGACAGCCTGCTTGAACAGCTCTTCCCTTAAAATTACAGGTGGCGCGGGCCCGTTCGCGCCGCGTGGCGGTGCAGCGTGAACGGTTCGTCGCTTCACTCACCCATTTAACCTTCATCATTCAACATTGACCATTCCGCCATACGTTGGCGGGTGCATCCTTGCCGATATGCTGCCACTTGATAGCATCATCATCAATCGCGCACTGGTCAAAAATGGCTGGGCGAGCCCGTCGACCGAAGGCTCGTCGTTACAGCAGATCAGCGATCGCAGCAGAAATGTTCATCAATAATAGTGACTTGCGACATTGTGGAGGCGATTTCTGGTGACGAGAGAAAGGCCGAATGAGCGGTAGGGCGCCCACAATAGGGTCGGGGCCGAATCACCCCATAGGCCTCTCTTTGCCGCTCGTGGCTCCTTGCCCAAAGCGTCAAGAAGCGGATGGTCTGGCCTATTTTACCTTCCACCGGCACCAGGCCTGTTTCACCAGGGAGTGATTGGCGATAATATTTACTGGCTCCCCCCAAACTACTAGTTGCCCTACAGAGGCTCTTGTGGTATCAATAGCCACGATATTGGGCACCAGCGAGTTCAACCGATTCAGAATAAACCACAGTCGATCCACCATCAACCAAGGAGATTATCATGGATGCTTCTTTCGCGATCATTGCAATCTTAGTCGCCGTGTTCGTTGGATTCGGGGGTCTGATTTTGTATTTCCCATACGACAAGTAGTCGCACACCATGAGCGCCTCCCCATCTTCACGATTAAGCGGGGCTCACCGTTCTTGTGGAGCTGTTGGGGCTGTGGGAGGCTGATGCATTTAGGGTGATGGTAGTGCAGGATTTCGAGAGTGTCGCCGTCGAGGAGGACGGCGACTGCTCACGCAATGTGCCATTTGGGATCTTGGGTTGCGGTGCCCCACATAAGCCGTTCTGGGTTAACGACTGAATACATTGTCAGAAACCAGAGGTTCTTCCATCTATCCTCTGTTGAGTGTGCTCGCATTGCGACATGGGCACCCAGGCCTGCTCTTGCGACGAGTGGGGGCTTAGACTTTGCGGCACTAACTGGTTATGATTTTGCCGGTTCAATGGATGGAGCTACATCCACACGCCTGATCTCACCGAATTTACTTACACCATACCGTTGACCCATTGAGTTGTTGTCTTGTCGTGACCTACTACACAGATGCACGGCTCCAAACACGTGCATCTGTGTAAAATGAAAACGTATGGGTTGGGAACCAATGGCTGCGCGCCCCTTCTCGTCAAGGGCACTTCTCTATGATTCAAGGCCATGCCGGGTGCTCCTGGTATCAGAAGAGACGACTTTGGGGTTCACACGTCTTTGTTTGACAGAATCACGGCTATTTCAGACCAAGCACAATAGAGCGGGCTTGGCGTAATTGACAGAAGCGCCATCTCGGCCAATGTCGCCCTGCAGTGTGTACCTGCGCTGGCTTGAGCCGTGCAGGCAAATTCTCACAATCGAACTCGTCCGCAGTTTTGTCGGCTAGTGATGAATGGGGCCTGTGCTGATCGCAGCGCGTGACGTACCGCTCCAATCCACTCTCTGCATCGTTCACGGTGTCTCGTAGACATGTAGCTGGAGATAGACCTCTTCGCTTTTAACATTCTTCCCTAGCCGGTCCACAAACACGTTCTCACGCCAGCAGCCTTTCCCCTCCATCCTGATCTGGATGCCGTGGCCTGTCAGCCGCCATGTCATTCCAGGATGGTGAACTGGCAACTTGGGTTCGTGTTGAAGACTTCTGGCACGCCCTTGTGTGTCATTGCCGCGCACGCTGCGATCCCGCCTTGGTGAGCGCCACTTCTCAACCATCAGGCTCCTCCGTGAGCGGCCCAATCTTGGCGTACCGCACGTGGATGGCCGGTTAGGAGGGATGCTTGTTGGCAGGCCCCCAGCCAACTATCTCTGCAGTACGATCCATCATTGTGGCATCCATTCCACGATCTGATTGGCATGCACATCGAACGCCTATGCCGGTTCTACCAGCATCTTGTCGCCTGTTCGTGCCGCAACGCCAATTGGGCCATGAGTTCCGCTGTATGGAATCCGGCTGCATGATTCCTTCTCGTCCTTACTCTTGCGCTTGACTCTCTGTTGGCCGTGCTCTGCACGGCGTGGGTTGAGCAAGACGATCACGTATCCACCTGTCCGAATTAACGAGGCCGCCTCTATGCACCACGCGCTTACAATCCTAGCGCCGCTTTCGCCTCGAGATACGAGGCCGCGTGCGGGAGGCGCATGGCATTGAGGGCCGGAATCAGATTCGCACCGCTCGCAGACTCGGTGAAGTAGACCAACAGGGCATTTCCCGTCCTTTCATCCATGGCACAGCTATCGAACACGAACGTATGTTGTGGGTGGAACAGCCCTCGAATCACTGTCGGCGTCAAGAATCCCGCTTGTTTCAAGTTCCATAGGTAGCAATTTCCGATATCGTGCGTTGCCGTTTGTTCAAGGCACCCATCCGTGAAGTCAAACCCACGCAACCCGATGGGACCAAAGTCAGGTTCTGGCAGGAAGCCCGACGCAAACGCCACCGCATCAGCCAGCCCTTCGTTCAGACAGCGCGGGTTGTCGAGGAACATGTCTGACATCTCGTTAAATAGTTCATGGGCGTACTCGTGAGCGAAACGAGCCAAGACCTGCGACGCGATGCCTCCGATCCGCTCAATATGCAGCGGATGGCCATAGTGCATCGTGACCGTGCCATTGCCGTAGGAAAAGTTCCCTTCGCCGTCTCGATTAGCCGTGAGTTCCGTGGGCAGGAAATAGGCGGTGACGTGCTCCGATGTCGTGATGCCGGTGAGGCCGCGCTCAGTGGTGATGATGGTCTGAGCTCGCGCGTGCAAGGTGTCTACCGAGGTATCAGGGGTAAAGCTCGGGTGCCGATAGAACCACGTATCTACGAGCGCCGAGGTCAGATGGGTCGTCGTAAAATTGACCGCCGTCGTGCCCCCCCACACCGGAGGCAGGCCGTAGTAACTGACGAGGAACGACAGTTCACTCTTGAGCTGCACCGAGGAGGCAGTGTAGGCATTCACGAACAAGGTGACGCCATTGGAGACCGCACCATCCCCACTGATGAGCCGGACGAGGGTGTTGGGGAAGGACAGCCCATTGAGGGTCAGATCGCGTATGAGTGGAATCGCGACTCCGCTGATCGGTACGCCGTTGACTTGAGGAACAACGGTAGTGGATCGAGTCGGCGTACACGAGGGCGTTCTGTTCGGACAGACTGCCGCAACGACAGGTGCAAAGCCTGCACACAGATCGTTGTTGCAGTAGGCGAGCCAAGGGGGAAGCGACGCAAGCCTAGCCACCGGCTCACTGGTCACGGTGAGGGTGACTAACTGGCTTTGCACCCCGCCCTGAGAGGCCGTAATGGTCGTTGCCCCAGGACTCAGGCCTTGAGCCAGTCCATTATTATCGATCGTGAGCACACCTGGTTGGCTTGAGGACCAGTCGACCGTCACCCCTTTCATCACATTTCCATTCGTATCCTTCACCGCAGCCGTATATTGTTGAGTCTGTCCAACCGCAATCGACGAGACTGATGGGATCACCGTGATCGAACCGATGGTGGGAGCAACTTGAGGACGTGAGGCTGAATCTCCTCCACTGCAGGCCTGGAAGAAGAAACCCATACACACGAATCCGATGAGTAGCGAAACACGATACGCGGAGCGCATAGCCATGTGCGGCGCCCTCTTTACGAATTACGCAATGCCGACCCCGACACCTGTGCTGTTGCCGCGATCTTCCAGATATTTTGATTCACTCACAATCATGTCCCCATTTGGTTCCCGCATGAGACGCTTCACATCCTGCTGGAGCCGTGCGTGGGGATGACGCTCGACTCCGATGTTCTCTGCCATGCACTCCTGCCCTCTCGACCATCGGACAACGCCTCTGGAATGAAAAGGGCTGTTCATTCTGGCCTGTGGCTGTGAATGAGAGGAGAGTCTCTCGAGAGACTCCAGATCGTGCTTTGGCACTGGAATGGGTTAGCGTTGTAAGCGACGGAGCGTGCAGGGGGAAATCGCGGAATGGACGAATCGAGAAAGACATACGGGCCTCACCGCCCTATTGTAGGAGAGCGAACAGTCAAACCACAAGACGGGGGTAAGGGGGTCTGGGTTTTTATTTTTCATGGAAGCGAGGCCGTAATTCCGTGAAGGAGCGCGGGAATATCCTGAACGGCAACGGGTATTGCGGGCTTATACACAGAACAGGTTGGATCTGCGCACCAGGCACACTCCACGGCATGCCATGCCATCCCATGCTGGACATTTTGAAGTGTGCGATCAGTACCAGGCAGGCCTGGGGGATAGTGTTTTTGTAGCCGCTCTAGTATAAGGTATGCCTCTGACTCCCTGACTAAGGAAGAACCTGGATGTATCGATATTGCGTGCCGATAATGGTTGGATTGATCGCCCTGTCCTATGGCTGTGGCCCACTGGAGATACAGGAGAACACCGTTGATCAGTCTGTTGAGCCGTCTCGTGGAACAGGGAAGGTGAAGGAACCTACCACAGGCGTGCACCGTCCCAAGATTCAGAGCCATCATGCAAGATTTTATCATGAGAGCCAACGGTCCCGAGTGTCTATCCGATATAGGAATGCTGGTCTGAGTCAGGCCAATCGTGTACGAACCGACCTTGCAGTTTTTCTGGATGGGAACAGTGTGCCGATAGAAAAAGATTCCTTTACCGTGCCAACGCTTGCTCCGAGCAGAGGCCTGGAATTGCTAGGCGCCCTACCAGATACCTTCTTCGATGGAGTGATGAATGGCAAGGCCACGTTACTCATGGAATTTACTGTTCGATATCAGAATGAAGAAGGCCAAGAATTTGTGGCTGCTTCAACCTGGCAATTCAGTCGGAGTACCATGGAGTTCTTCCTCTTAGAGGAGCGAGCCAATTAGCTCGTCGTTTCGCTTCACGGGCGATGCAGGGTGAAACTTCTCGGTTGCCTCCTCTAGGAGCCTGTCCGACATTGACTATTCTACTGCGGCGAACGATCTGCAACCATCTGTGTCGTGCTCGGCCTGGAAAAATCCTCAACGTATTCCAGTGAATACGCCTCCGGTTTTTCCGGGCCTGCGGCCTTGCATCTGGCCACACCTCCTTCGCCTCGTCACGAACGCAATGTCGGACAGGCTCCTAGTTCTTCCACCGACGACACGACTCCTCACACAGCCACATGCTCATCATCGAGAAGTCGACGGGATTCTGCCTCGCCGTTTCCACCTTGCAGAGAAAGTCTATCGCCTCTGTTGCAAAAGATGCGATGCGTTCTTCTCGGACATTCCTCCCCTCCCCACACCACTCACAGCTCAGATCTGGCGTACATCTCAGTTCCGTGAGCATGATGCTGCCCAGGCATTCCCACTCATTCTCCCACCACCTCATTTCACATTGTGCTCGCCCACTTCGCGCAAACGACGAATCTCGGGAACGGACAAGAGGCCGAGATCTCAGCTGTGCTCCTTTTCTTTCCCGTCTAACAGGCTGCGGAGAACTCAGTCGATGCCAAAAACATGATGGGAATTTTCCGTATGGCCCTGAAGCCAGAACAAGCTCAGGATGCTCAAACAGGCCAGACTTTACCCGCCCAACCCTGGCGGTCATTCCACCCGCCCGCCCTGAGTCTGCCGAAACAGACTCTTTACCCCGGGACGCGCCGTTCCACTGGCAAGGCCGCAGCGAGCGAAGAGGCGAGGCGGTACGTCTCGCACTTCGTGGGGCCGTTCGCCCTTCTCAGAGATCTTGGCGAACGGAAGAGCCCCTCCAGTGGTTCCGATTTCCGAACAACTCTCATTGAGCCTCTGAGCGACGCGAGAACGATGCATGGGAAATGGCGCGTCTTGGTGCGCCGGGGTTGGGCGGGTGAGAAGAGCGACTTTTTCAGCATTCTGCTCAAGAGATCGGACAGGTACCGATCGCGCCGAAGAACCGACCGCGAAACGCAATCTGTTCGCACGGCCCAGTTCATACCTTTCACCAATCGTTCCGCTAGGGTATCATAGGGTCTCTTCATCGTTTCCCGTTTCCCCTGAGTTCACGGGATGTGCTCATAGCCAGTTTGTTGGAGTGTCTAGCATGGAGACCTATTACACCATTCTGGAAATTCATGATGCGTCGACGCCAGAAGAGATAAAGGACGCCTACCGGCTCTTATTGCAAGTCTGGCATCCCGACCGTTTTCACCATCGGCCCACGCTGTTGGCGAAGGCAGAGGAGAAGTCCGGGAAAATTAATGTGGCCTTCGAGACGCTGAGTGACCCTGTCTTGAAACAAGGGTATGACGACTGGCTCCGTGCCTGCCGTGGGTCGAATGCGAAGACCGTTGAGTCTGTGACATGTCCTTCCTGTCACACGACGATTCGCCCTGCTCACGAACAACACGAAAGCTGGGATGTCTACCAGCGCCGGCGCCGAGCGACAGAGGAACACCACCGCACTGCCGGGGCAACGACTCAAGGCAATCAACCGTTCCCCCCTGCCCGAATGGCGATGATGGTGATAGCCGGACTCGCGACACTCGTCATTGTATTCGTGCTGACAAAACCATCGAAGGTGTTAATTTCCAACACACCTCCTCGGGTGAATGTAACCGAAACAGGTCCAACGGCTGAGTCAGTCGCAGTTGAAGAAGACCATCCGGCACACCAGGCCATGGATACGCGGGAGAGTGTGTCCACCCGCTCGGCTCAGGCGGATGAACGGGAGACACTTCTGAGAAATACGCCTCCGACAACGCCCCAACCGGAACGGCTGGATCGCCCTGAACTCACGCAGCGGCTGATGGCACAGGCCCCTGGACGTGCGCCGGCTTCCCCGACAGAGATGATCTCTGACGTTGACCAGCAACAACTGATGAGGCTGGCAGCCCAAGGCAATGCGTCGGCGCAGAACCAACTTGGACAGCTGTATGCCAATGGGCGGGGGGTGCCGCAGGACTATGCGACGGCACGGAAATGGTACGAGAAAGCCGCATCCCAGAACCACGCGTGGGCACAGAACCAGCTCGGGCAGCTGTCTGCCGACGGATTGGGTACAGCGAAGGATTATCAGCAGGCACGGCAGTGGTGGGAACAGGCGGCAACCCAAGGTGTGGCGCAGGCGCAGTACAACCTTGGGCAATTGTATGCCAACGGGCGAGGGGTTCCGCAAGACTATGCCATGGCACAGAAATGGTACGAGAAGGCCGCATCCCAGAACCACGCGTGGGCACAGGTTCAACTCGGGCAATTGTATGCCACCGGGCGGGGGGTGCCACAGGACGAGACGACGGCACGGAAATGGTACGAGAAAGCCGCCGCCCAGGGTAACGCGTGGGCGCAGGCTCAGCTCGCGATGATGTAGTCAACGGACGAGGCGTCGTGCCGCAAAGCGGTGCAACACAACAGCTCGCGGCGCGTGGCGATCCAGCGTGGCAGCTGGTCACAGCGCTCACCCATTCAATGTTTGCCATTGAACATTCATTCCCATCCATTTACCATTCACCACTCACGATTGGACATGCTGCCATGCACAGGAGACACATGATGAACACCGTCCGCACGACCTCACTCCGACACAGTGTATTGAGCGTATTTCTTCTCGCGATAGTGGCCGGCTGTGCCACGCTCTCCTCCACTTCCGTGCAATCGAATGTTCCTGCCGATCGGCTGACTCATGACGCCTATACGAGTCCTGACGGAGGATATAGGGCCACCATCCCTCACCTCAACGCGGGCGCCAAGGTTGAGGAACATCAAATCGGCCCCGACAAACATGGCGTCCGCTTTAGCGATACCTCAGGAACGGCCTATCGCATACTCCGCATTGACAACACCGACACGAAGTTCACCCTAGAACAGATCTCGGATCAGTCCAAAGTCGGTGAGTTCTTCCGTGAAAACCGCTATGTGCATTCAGATCGTGGAACAGAATTACGGCTGGTTGGACTACGGAAGGAAGGGAGTCCACTAGTCTCCCGAGAAAAGGAAGGGGAACTGTTGGTCGCACGAAAGAAGGATTTATACAGAGCGGACAGTATTTTCACACATGGCATCTATCTGTACGAGATCTCTGCCGGCGTCACGGCCTCGCAGGGACAATCAGAGGATGTCCTCTACGAGGACGCGAAAAGATACCTCGATGAGTTTTTAAAGGGGCTCAGAATTCAATAAGGGGAAATGCCCTACAGGCAGGAACGACGTGAATGTCTGTGGCGCACCCGAATTTATGAAACGCTGCCAGTCGGTGGAGCGTATGTTGAACGATACTCATTCTGTCTTGTGCGCAGCCTGCTAGACCCTTCTGAATCACTCACAATCCAACTAGTACTCCTCCATGAATCACCTCAAACCTCTAAGGTAAATCAAGGGGTTGTAAATTTACCAGCCTCTGCCTAAATGGAAGATATGATTCATCTTGGAGAACGATCGACACAATGACTTCTGCGGCTCATACGACAATGAAAATACCTGAGTTGACGCACGCCCCTTGAACGTCTTATATAGCTAGGCGCAAAGGGGCAATGGCATGAAGAAATCGTCCTCATCAATACGTATCGTTGACACACAATACCCTAAAGCCGCACGCCTCTTACTTCCCCCTTTCTTTAACAACACCCGGTCACAGTGAGTCGAATGTGCGTAAAACTGACCGTTGACCTCTTGCAGCTGCCGGCAGGCCAACAGGAACGAGGCGTTCCATTGAAAGGATGGCCATCTTGAATAACAGGATATTTTTGCGCCATGTGAAACGTTTTCAGGCAACTGTTTCTGCCATTATTCTTACGATCGTCTGCTGTGCCGTCGGGCAATTTCCCCTTCCCTTGGCCCAGGCACAGACGTTCAGTGACCCTGGATTCACATCGGAAGTCGTCACGACACTCCCCCAATTCTTGCCGGTCGGGTCACATGGGCCACTGACGGGCGCATGTTCATTTGGCAACGAAACGGCGTAATCAGAATATACAAGAATGGCCAATTGCTCCCCACACCGTTCCTCGATATCAGCGCAAATGTCAACACATTCGACGACCGAGGAATGCTCGGCTTGGCGTTACACCCAAACTTCATCGTGAACGGATATGTGTATGTCATTTACGTGCGCGAAGACGGCGGCAATCCCAACGATTCAAACCTTGAGTTCTAACTCCAAGTGCAACACTACCGGCCCTGATGGGCTAAGGTGTTGCCATGCCAAAACGATGCTACACACACTTGAGTGCTGAAGAGCGTAAGACCTTGAGTCTGGGCCTGGCCCACGGCCACTCGCTGCGGATGATGGCGAGGGCGTTAGGCCGCGCCCCCAGTACCGTGAGCCGCGAGTCGGCTCGCAACCGCACGCGAGGCCACCCCTATCGCGC
>Ga0163152_10004205_pt1 | contig 18031 bp, 16 predicted proteins | sample OliLakLV19MP8IB2_FD_148635 | JGI IMG/M metagenome (GOLD analysis project Ga0163152, IMG submission 148635) | Freshwater microbial mat bacterial communities from Lake Vanda, McMurdo Dry Valleys, Antarctica - Oligotrophic Lake LV.19.MP8.IB-2 | ecosystem: Environmental > Aquatic > Freshwater >... | reverse complement strand
GCTCGCAGCTGTCGCACATCGCCGAATCCAGTCGCCAACCACCGAGACCACCGTCGCTCCAGCCGCGGGCCAATTCGCGAGCTGCCGCCGTACCTTGCCCGACTGGGTAACTGCCTCTCGTGGATAGAGCATCGCCGTCAGAATTGACTGGCGGCGAAGCTCGAGCCGCTCCTTGTCTTTTCCGATCCTAAGCTCCCTGCAGACCTTCTCGGCCTCTTCTAAATCATCCACCAGCGCGATCCGGGCCAGCGACGGTGTCAGCTCGGACAGGCGAGCTGCGTCTCGAAGCGACACGACGCCCTTCTCTGGCAGGTCGGGCGAGGTCCCCTCCAAATTACCGTAGAGCACGTCGTCGATCCGAACGTCCTTCATCCAGCGAAGCGCGCCCAAGGCCAGAAGCGTGACCACGGGGAGGGCCCGCAGGCCATGAGTAATGTCAAGCACGACCCTGGCGTTGTCCTCCAGGACATCATGCAGCGCGACAAACGCGGCATCCGACTCCATGGAGATGATTTGCAGCTTCAGGACCGGCACGCCAAGACCGCCCGCGAATACTGAAAACGCATTGAGGGTCTCCTTGGAAACGCCGCCCGCGGAAAGCTCCGCGGCGGCCAGCCCCGACCAGGCTTCGAGGCCGTCCGGAAATTCACCAGCGAAAAGCTCGTAGAGGCAGTCCCAACTACTCGTCGGCGTGCCCAGGATGACCCACTGCTCCGGGGGATCGGCTGACCCCCGCAGATGCTGCCATGCTGCCCAGCCAAAAAACGCCGTGGTGATTGGCCGCTCACGGTTGTCAAAGCGATAGGCCACTTCCCTGTAGCCACCCCCTTCGGGCCGATGAAACTTCCCGAGAAAGCTGATAAGTGTTTTGGGCATCACGGTGACTCAGTGGACGTTGCCTTCCAACAGCACCGCCAAGGTGCTGCTGCCGGCCGCATGCCAGATGCGAGCCGAGCGTCATAGTTTGGGACTGGTGCCATCTCACGCTGGAGGAAGCGGTTCGGGCAGTGCCACGATCTTCGGGGCTCGATGCCACGGCATCAAGTCGAATCGCCCCAACAGGCAGAAGGTTACTAGCAAGGGCAGGATCGCCCACGAAAACGACGTCCAGCCGACGATTGTTCCGACCGCTTCCTTGGCGATTTCGGGGTTCTCTCGGATCGCCTGTGCAGCTGCCGCGTGCGGGGCGGTCGTCCGGTGGGCTGCGTCGATCACTGCCGCCGACACACCTACGGCCATCACAACTTTCCAATCGATCCGCTGGAGAAACTCGCTGCCCCCCCTCTGATAGCCCTGCCAGAGAAGCGCGCGAGTGGCGGGAGAGTCGGCACGTTCGGCGGCGAGCACGAGCCGTGGAAGATCCTGGGTTGGTGCGTTCCTGGCCAAGGCACTCCCGATGTCATCGCCAAAGGCCTGGAAGGCTCTGCCACCGAGACCAGGAGCCCTGGCTTCGAGGTCGAGCACGACCGGACCATACCGCCGCGCGAGCGGAAGCAAGCGATCAGCCTCGAGGGCCAACGCCCGCTGTCCCATCGGCCCAGCACCCTTGGCGAGCCGTAGGACATCATCGCCGTGACGGGCGGTCGCCTCGAGGAGTTCGAGACCGCCGTGCGAGACAGCATTTGCCGCCGCCGGCCCCTGCCGCCGAACCGCTCCAGCAATCGCGTGTTCCGCGGTTTCTCGGGCGGCCCGCTCGAGGCCCTCTCGACCACTGACGATGCATGCCCGCTCCAGGACCTCCCGCATGACCACGGTCGCTGGAGAACCGGCAGCAATCCTGGTCGGCACCAGGGCGGTGGCGAGACAAACGATGAGCGAAAGGCGAATGGTGGTCATGGATGGCTTCCTCGAGGTCATGGGTGTTACGGCAGCAGTAACTTGGCGGTCTCGTCATGAATACGGGCCTGAAGCTCGGCGTGTGACACCACACGCTTCCGCAGGCCCTCAGAGACCTCCCGGTGGATCGCTTTTCGCGCCTCCGGCAGGCTGTCCCTGATAGAGGTGGTCAGTTCCGTCTCAAACTTATGGCGAAGCGAGTAGATGTCGTACGCCGTCCAGGCTGCTCCGACGAGCGCGATAATGTCGCCGATTGGCAGCGGACCGTCTGCTGCCACGAGCGTGACTTCTGCCGCCGCTGCCGCCATCGGCCGGGCGAAAATCCACTTGCCCAAGTCGATGATCTTTGTGATCAGCCACTGCGCGATCCGCGTGTGCAGCAGGGTGTAGACATCGATGGCGATCACGGGCGTGAGGATCGCGCCGTGGTAGCCCAGCTTTTTCAGGGCGGCATTCAGGGAGAGCTTTTCGAGCTCTTCTGTAGTGGAGCCCGGCACGGAACCCTCACGGCCCGTCGCCCCGATGGCAGCGACCTCGGTCGCCATCCTGAGGGTACTCGCAGCCAACTCCCGATCGAAACGCTCGACTGAAGCTTGAATATCTCGATTGCACGCCGTGATCCGTGGTGCAAGCCGCGAATCAATCTTCCTTCGCACCCAGTCGTGGGCGTCGGATCTTCCGCGTACTGAGTCCGACGCAAGAATCGCAATCAGCCGCACACAGTTCGTATAGGTGGCCGCCTCCTTAGCAGCCTCCTCGGCCGTGAAATAGAGCCCTGTGAACTCGCGGTCGATGATGGCGTTGATCTCGGACATGCAGAACGTGAGCGCCGCCTGGTTGCGGGCGTCGGCCGACACCCAGCTACGGGCCAGCAGGGCAGTAAGTCCATCGGCCTCCGCCGGCTGGCTCACGGGCCGCAACGCTTCGACCCGCCGCTGCATTAGGGAGGTTTCGTTCAATGGATTGGCGAAAAACGTGTAAAGACACGCGGTCAAGCCGCCGCAGCAGAGGAGAAACAAGGCGACTTCGTTTAGGTTTTTCGAGACGCGGCGGCTCATGATTCGTGATCCCTTGGAGGTCTGACGCATTTACCTCTTCCTACGTCTCCCGTGAAAAAGTGTGACGGCTCTGGTCGCGGATTGACCCGTCCAACGGATCGGATACGGTCATGTGGGCCTTAATCACTGGATAGACTCATCGTTTTTGGGATTGCCCGACGACCGTGGACGCAGACATGACGCATGCAGCTGAAAGTGCTCCGGCACGCAGTCCCACCACCGCCACAACGCCTCCGGGACCGCTCGTGATCGAGCAACACCGGTTCCTGCTTGAGCTGCGAACAACCGGCCGACTCGTTCCATGGATGGGGCCGGCCATTCGTGGCATTGTGGCCCTTCGATTTCGTGCCGCCACGTGTCTTCAGCCACGGGAGACATGGCACACCACATGGCAATACTGCCGCGGCTGCCCGCATATGACGGCATGTGGTTACGGCAAGGCGTTCGAGCCCGATGCGGTTGGCCAGGCTGGCGGGAGCCGGGATGCCCCCCGGCCAATTGTGATCTCGCCGGAATACCCGGTGCCAGTGAAAGCCGTGCCAGGGCTCCGTTTCCATGTCGATGTGACGGCCATCGGGCCAGCGGCCCTGCTTGCCTTGAACGATGTCGCGCGATCGCTGGTGGACGCGGGTCGTTTCGACGGCCTCGGGCCGGATCGGGTGCGTTTCAACGTCATTCGGGATACGATACCGCCGATCCGCGCGACCATCGCCGCAAACGCCCTTCCCAAGCGAGCCGCCCTGGAACCGCTCGTCAAAGATGCCTCGATCCGGCTTACCGGCCCGCTCTTCCTGAGAGAGCGAAAGCAAGCTGGTAGCCGCCGGCAGATCGCCGCGCCGACTCTTGGCCATTTGTTTCGGGCGAGCATGCGGGTGGCCCGCGAGTTTCTCGGGGATGCGGCGCTGTGTCCCGACCAAGGCCATCTGGAACTCGACGAACTGGCCGCAGGGATCATTCCCTCCGAGGTCGCGATCCTTCCCTTTTCTCAAGACAAAGCCTCGCATCGCAGCCGTGAAAAATTCGGCCTGGAGGGGGTTACCGGCTCATGGGCATTCACGGCCCTTCCGGCCTGCCTCGTACCCTGGTTGCAGCTCGGAGGCATGCTTCATGTCGGCGGGCATCGCATCGCAGGCGCGGGGGGCTGGGATGTCGAATTCGCGAACGGGCCTCGGCCATGAGCCGCGCGACAGAACGTTGCCATGCCCTTCACCGCCCACGCGGCCGCCGACCCTCCACAACGGCATCGCCTGCCGAGGTCATCAAGACTTTTCCTGTCGCGACCGTTTAACCTTCTCGGGGCTCTCCAGAATGGCCTTGGTCGCGTAGGACGGATCGGCCTTGCTAAGGGGCATGTACTGAATCTCGTCAGGTGACGGGGGGTTCTCCCAGTCCGTCAAGCAGCGAAACTGCTTGACGTGCTCAAGGGTGTCGAACCCGCCCTGTTCTCCGCCTGCAAGCTGCTCTACCGCCGCACAAAACGATGCCTTGGCCTGGACGGCCATCGTTTTTACTGCATCCGTTCCTCTCGTCGTGCGGAGCATGTTCGCGAGTCGCCCGCGAAGCGACCCATATCGCTCGTGAACGTCGTCGATGCGGCTTGCCTCCCAATCCAACTTGATCCTGACGCTTCCGAGCCCGAACGACTTGCCGAGCCCGAGTTTGTGTGCATGACCGGCCGGAAGATCAAGCGACTCGAGGACGCTCCCAAGCTCCACGGTCGTCAACCGTTCGAAAGCGACGGTGAACGAGAACGTGCTGCCACTGGCGAGCGGATGGTAGATCGCCTGCACGTCAAGGTTGTCTTTCGGTGGCTGCGGCGCCGCCGGCGATTGACGGTGCCAATAGAACTTCCGGCCGCGGAGGACCGATGTATCTGCGTCGTATGAGACCAGTCCCTCGTTTCGCGGCACCTGGTAGTCGCCTCGATAGAGCGAGTCGGGCGAGTCCTGCACCAAGTACATCGCCACGGCGCTCGGGGCCGGATTCCCGGCGACGAGCGCCCCCTCGGACGGAAATCGCGTCAATGTCGGATTTCCCTCGAATGCGGCAGCCGTGACGCGAACGCGTCCCCGCCGAGCCGGGCGAACGCCTCCAAATATCCGTCGCGGCAAATCGCCCACGGTCGCATCGCCCACGAGATCCTTCGGGGAATGCTTCGTGCACACCCGGAAGTAGCGAGACAAACCGATTGCTGTCACCCGCCCCTCTTCCTCTAGGTAGAAGACGGGGACTTCGAGCTTCTCTTTGCGGAGTATTTTGAGGAGGTCCTCCTGCGGTCGTGTCAACTGATCCTGGAAGTCTTGCCACACGCCGTCTTTAATCTCTACGACGGCATGATCCCGATCATGAAAAATATAGCCCTTTGCCTTTTTTGGCATCCAGCCAGTGGGGACGAACCGGCCAACGTTTTTCTCCTTGTGGCCGAAGGAAGCACGTTCGGCGATTTGCACCCCATCGGGATCCGTACTGCTGCCTACGGTAAACCACGCTTGGAGATCCTTCGATTTTTCAAGAGCCTCTCCTGTGATGCCGGCGGCGGTCATCCCCTCACAGGTGCCGAGTTGCAAATCGGGAAGCTTCACGCGAACAAATTTGCAGGGAACGATCGTTCGATCGACCCCTTCTTCCACGAGAAACCCCGCCCGAAGCCGCTGTTGGCTGTTGGCTTTCTTGAATCGCTGCGCGTACTCAGAATTCAGTGTGCCAACGTCCCTGAACGCAATCCTTTTTTCACTTACAAGGCCGGCCATCGATCCCCGAGCGAGCGCCTCGACGCCCACACGCAAAAGGCCCTTGAGGCTCGACCCTGGAATCACCGGCCGGCCCGCCACGGTGAAGAAGCTCCGTTCCTGCCGCCCCCCCCGGCGTTCCTGCGGGCCACAGACCAAAAGCGGCGTCAGCGCTTCGCCGACGCAATGAAGGACGCCTGAATACCGCGGGCCACTCTCCTCTGAAAACTGGAGAGGGGCGGCGGCCGTGACGAAATTGTACGGCGCCTTCGCGTCACGTCTGGGTGGCATACCCTTTGGCTCGGCGCCACCCTGGCTCCCACCGCGATGTCCACCTGGCTTGCCTTCTCTGCGACGATCTCCGCTAGGTTTTCCACCACCTGCCGGGGCACGACTCCGGCCGCCTGCCTGCGGCGGCACCTCGTCTTTCCCTGGGATGGTCACTTTCGAGGGCTGCCCGTTTCCTTTCTCGACAACGACGTCGATTCCGTCGGCAGCATCCTCATCGCAGAAACATTTGGCTGCCTGCGAAACCGCAAATGACGTGACCCCAACAAGAACACGGTATGTGGTCGGCCCAGATTTCGATTTTTTTGTGACAACGAGTTTCCCTTCCATTGTCACGCTCCCTTCGCCGTTCGAATTGCAATGACGCGGTGACCGATGCAATCCATCGTGCCCAGACCGTTGTCGATCGCGTAGTAGTCCACAAACTCAATCTCAGCTGGCTGCCCCTCGACGATGGCAACCGGAAGCCGATACGGTTTGGCACGGGCTTCCCGCATCACCACACCAGTCTCATCGCTCGTGGCCTTGCCGAGGCACAAATGGAGCCCCGGGCGAGCCCACACCTCCCTTGCCGACGCCGCTTCCCCGCCAGACACCTCACGCACCGCATCACCGACCCATGACGAGTCAGACCTCGCCATACGAGCCTGGACTTTCCGTTCGCCGCTGAACGCGTGAATGTGAAGCATTGTCGCATCGAAAGCCACTTCGGAGAGCCTTCCGACAACGACCTCCGACATCCGCTCGATGACCGCGATCGCATCATCGCCAACAGCCTCCCGAAGAAATTCGTGTGGGTCAGCCACCGGGCCGCAGCCGGTAAGGACTATGCTCGTTTGCCAAAGTTGTGGTGGCCTCCAGATCATGATCGATGCCCTCCGTCCGCTACACTAGTCAGCGCCCCAGTCAGCGCCCCGAGTTCCGCCTCGAGCATACCGAGGAGATCATCCAACTCCGACGATGGCGACGCGTTGGAAATGATCCGATCGCGGATTTGTAATTGGAAGGTGACTGCCTTTCCCCCGAGGCTCTTGTCGGGAGCGTTCTCCGTCGCGATTCCCAGCGAACCATTGCCCCGATTGACACCTCCACCAACCGGCAGTTCACCCTCGGCCAGGTCGAGCAGGGCGTGGGCAAGCAGCGCGGCCTCGAGCGGCGCAAGACGACCGAATCGAAGCTCGACATCGAGCAAAAGACCGTCTTTCCAGATCGGAGCTTCGCTGAAGAGGGCACCCCGAAGACTTCCACCGGTAAGGCGATCGATGGCGACGTGCTGAACAACCGTCCGCTCAACGTCTTCGAGCACATGCCCCAGCACAGTGACTTTCGACATCCGGGCCTGCGCACCATCGACACTGCCGAACAAACCATCCACGAAGGCCTTGGGGGCATCATGGCCGATCGCATCCGCGACATGCCACACCCGATGGCGAATGACACCCTTAAGCGAGGAACCGGGAACCCACGGGAATGTCCGCATCTGTCCCGATGCATAGTCCGCAACTCGCATCTCACCGAACACAAGATCTGCGGCCCTCGCATCGCCCTCGGCCGCCGTTCCACCGGCCCTCGGCCGCTGGCTTCCGCCGACGAGAATCGGCCCATTCACTTGGAGACGCATCCGAAGCCAACCTGAGACAGAATCATCGAAAGCAGGCTCCTGTAGAGCCATCCCCCTGGGCGGGAGGCCCGCCTGGGCCATCGGCGATGTGATCGCCGATGGCCGGTTCCGGGCAGCTTCGAGACCTGCGACCGTGCGGACGGCAAACACATCGTGAGACACCGTACCGGTTACTGCCTTGATCAACCCAAGGCCACTGGTGATGCCGCCGCCGACAGAAATCTTGCCCTCGGCGATCGCCGAAGCGACTTCGGCAAACGCGAGAGCAAATTTACCGGCGTTTCCCGCGCTGTCTGCCCAAGGCTCATGAAACGTGAGTTCGATTCGAAACCGAAGCCCCGATGAAACAACTTCGGCATCAAACTTACCGCTGTCTTCCGCGGCGCCACTCTGATGATCGATTCGCACGTGCTCCTGGACCTCGAGCATGTCACCAATCGATGGCCGTTCACCTTGCAACCGCTTTTCGAGAACGGGCCGGCCGTCCCAATCCAAGAGAAATCCGTCGCTGAATTCGATCGACGAGGCACAGGCGTCGGCGTCGCCCCTCCCGAACAGGCCTTCAAAGCCATGGTCAGCCGCGAATGCACGGGCTGCACCCGCCAGTGAAGAACCGGGCAGCCGGTAGTCGCCAAACGCGTCGCGAACCACTGGAGCATCGAGCAAGGGATCGTCGGCACCGCTCCCAATGTGCAACGGACTGCAAAGCTCCAGCGTCATGCGGACGATGTAGAGTTTCATGAGCTTGCCTCCGCTGGATGTCCTTGCTTTGCCGACATGTTGCGGGCACGGACCACGTCGCCACAGAAGCCCACAATGAACAACTGAAGCGTGCGCCGCGGATCCGAAACTGCCGCCCGCTGAAGCAAATCGTCGGTGCAGTAGGGCACCAGCGAATCGTCGATAGCCTTTTGAAAACTCGGCTCTCCAACCGGCGTGTCAGATCGACCGTCCCTGTCGGTGCTTCCGCCAAAAAGATTGGTCCACACAAACCCGATGCCATCGCGGCGTTTGGCTTTTTCATTTATTCGGAAGCACCGTACACGAACCTTTCGCCACCGCTCTCCAGCGGTCTTCTCCGAAAGCGCCTGAAACCAGGCTCCGATTTCCGTCTCGGAAAGGTCACCGGTCATCATGGCCCGAAGATTCCCAAGTTGGGCAGGCGGGATCCTTTTGTGCATGTCCTCAACCGCATTCCGGACCCTCCCGTGGGCCAACACAATTTCCACAAACCGGCGCCGGTGCCGTTCCTTTCGCCTTTGCGTCAACGCCTCCACCACTTGGGACGTACGGCCACTGGGCAGGCCCTTCGGGCGATCTTCCGGAATGCATGCTCGAGCAATCGCGACCCCGCCCGTGGACTGCGCCCCGTGGACGACCCACCCACACGAGAACCGTCCAAAGCCTTCGTTTCGCCGACTGCCGATGCCGCGAGCCATCGCTTCTTCGGCGCGACTCCAGTCGAAGGGACCATCGATCACGACAACCGCCCCACGCTCGATGGCCGTCCGCGCTGGTCGCGGAAGCCCCCATACGGCACGAAATCCACGCACAGTTCTGAGCCCGGCCTCGACAACTCGAACTTCTTGCTCCGACGAGAGGCCGAGGGTGGCATGGACCGCAGCCGCGAGCGCAGCTACCGGAGAAACCTCGAGAGGCGGCAGAAAGTCTGACAGCAGGCTCACCACCACCCGACACGATGGGCCTGATGGCGGCGCCATTTCGTACTCCCGCCATCCTGGTTCAGCTTCAGCAATCGTCGCTACGGCAGCCCCATACCCGGCTCCACGACTGCGGCCAAGCCGCAGGGGCAACGGCCGGCCGACGAACGGAGCAATATCGGCAACGGTGGCCTCCTCGTCTACGAGAATGGCACCGCGGAATCGAGTCCCCGCAGGCAGTGACTCGTACGTGAACAGCACCCCCTGTTCCGCGGTGCGAGTGTCACGGTCAATGCCGACATGGACCTGCTCACGGCGGTCAGGAGAGTGGTCCGTGCCGGGCTCGTCTGGGAGAATGAACGCATGTCGCGCCGACTTCATCCTGTCACTTGGAGAAGGCTGCGCGAAGAATTCTTCCAAGTCTGTCCGCGGCCGGACACCACCATCTGCGGAAGTGCGATCGATCACGTATCCTCGTCGGACTTTTCCCTGACGGAACGTGCGTGGCCGCGGAAGTGTCCGGCGATCATTTGCTACCGGATAGGCATTCAGAAAGCGAGTGGCCTCGGTCAGAAACAATCGGGCAAAGCGTTCAGCGTCGCTCGAAGGATTGATGCCGAACGCCGCCACGAAGGCCCCCAGCACGGTCGTGCCGGGGATGTACTGAAGTGTCTCATGCCCACTTCCGGAGTCGCTCGAACCGTCGGTCAGGATCGCAGGCTCGACGAGCTTAATCTCGACCGTGAAGACGCGGGTCATGGTTCAGCCCTTTGCGGAACGGGGAGCGACGCTTGCGACACCAACGCTCCGTCACGAACGAGTGTCAGACGGCAGCGGCCAAGCCCACGGCTTCGACCATGTCCGATCGATCGCACGAGGCCGCATGCGAATGCCAAGGCCTCGAGATCGGAAACCGTCGGTGCCTCCACGGCGGCTGCAAGCGAGAGACCTGGAATGCAGACTTCCACTTCCCGAAGCGAATGGGAGCGGGCAACCCTATTCGCGTCCAACGCGGTCCGACGAATCGAAAAATAAAGATCCCAACGGTCATCCAGGGTCGAACATCGCTCGGCCAAATCAGCAACAAGCACAGCGTTGCCGATTCGGACCATTCCTTGGGAATAGGTCATGCGCTCGGCATCGAGCGCGGATAGCCGATGGCCGAAGAGCCGGTCGGCCCACGAGCCGTAGTCACCCTCGCCCAAGCAATCATCCATGGTGGCCACCGCTTCGCGAAGGATTCCTCGAAGCGTGCGGCCCGGGACGAAGGGGAAATCCTCGGCGTCTCGCAGTGGCGCCATATCGGCCGTGCCAAAAAGCGAATCCCCGCCGGCGATGAGCCACTCCGAATCAAAATCGATGAATATGGTCGCTCTCATCGAGCCCTCTCCCGAACAACACCCTCGGCCACGTCGCGATTGGCCATATCACCCACCACAAAGCGAAACAGGTCGATACAGTCCAGGAGATCCGTCGATCGCACGCCATCGGCCTGTGCCTCGAAAAAACCCGTTGGATAGAGGCGTCTAAGATCCTCGACCGACGGCAATCGGCGGCCAGGCCGCCCACCAAGCCCACGAGCGAGGTTCTCAAGAAGATCATCGAAGGCCCGCTCGCCCTCCTTCATGCCGACGCAGCAGCGGTCGGACGCACGCCGCACGTGACTCCTGGGGAGGTCCGCGAGTGCCCTGGCGCGGTTTACGAGATTTCGGAATCCATCGACGGTCCATGGCCCTGCGGCGAGCCGCCTGTCTGGCTTCGAGAGCTGGCTGCGAGCCGCATCGAGTTCGCCGGGTATTTCACCGCTACAGAACGCGAAGTCGATTCGACTCTCGGCACGCCCGCCCGCCTTGGCACTGGCGACGAGTTGTTCGGCCAGGTCCATGGCCCTGCCGAACGGTGACTTGGCCTTCACGAATGCGACTCCCGCAGCCCCCGCGAATCCGTGCTGCCAGAAGGTCTCGAGCATCGCCAACGCGAACGGGATCCCGCACGCGGCATGCATCACAAAAACGAGGTCGTCGCCGCCGATGACCAACGGCCGGACCGGCAGACGCCTCTTCGGACGGCGTGACTCCTCCATTGGGCGTTTCGCTGCGGGATCAAGCGGGAGCGAGGAAAGCGCAGCGCGGAAGCTCTGTATCGTGGCATCCTTCACCTTTTCCGTAAAGGCATGAAATAGGCTCGCGGCGACCCGTCCTTTGGCGTCATCGACAGCCAGTCGCCCTCGCTCGCCAAGCTCGTTGAGGTCGACGCACAAGACGGCAACATACGCATTGTCACGGTCGTCACCCGCGATGCAAGAAAGCTCGAACTCGAACGGCGTGCCGGGGTCGCCGCATGATCGAACAACTTCGAGATCCCGAACATGGTCGAGCCAGTCACCACCGCCCTCTGACTGAGCAAGCCGTTTGAAGAGGGACGCCTCGCAGAGCCGTTCATTGGCGTCTTGACCATACCCCGCTGCTGGGTCCAGCGTGAGCCGGCAAGGAGCCGCGAAAGGAAATCCCCCGAAGCTGCCGCCGCGGCGAGGACGGTTCCGACGGTCAGAAAGCAGGTCGATCAAGTCGCCATTGCGTTGGGCGAGCCCGTCACTATCGGCGTCGAAGGGGACCCACCCAATGTCGTAAACGAGCCCTGGTGCCCGCTCGACGGCCCGACAGTTCATCTCCCTTGCAAGAGCCGAAGCGGCCTCCGTCGATGGCAACAGAATCCTCACACTCCCACCGCCAATCCGCACCGGGACGTAGCCGGTCGAGGAAGGGCCCGACAAAGTACGAGACTCGTCTCTAAGGCCGAGCGATTCGAGGGCCTCAGTGACCCATGCGGAACTGAAATCCGAAACGACTTGCGAAGCGCCGACAATCTCTCGCAGTTTCGACGTCGCGAAAAGATACTTCTGGATCGCGTGAACATCGATCCCAAAAAGCATCGCATTGTGGGCGGACCTCACGCCGACATCCATTGCTTGCTCCCCATTCGACTGACGATACGCCCTCGAAGCGTTGTCCGTTGTACCGCGTGGCGTGGGGGAAGCAACCCTCCCGTCCAAGATATTTTCCACCCCTCTCCACGATTGGCGAAAATAGAAGTACGCTGGGGAATGCGCGCACATTGCATTTCTCGGGCACTCACCGCGAGACCCGAAACACACGCACCTCTTCTTGACCGGCCCTGATTTGACCTGGGCTCGAATCCTTGGCCTGCGGGCTATGGACATAGATCAATACGGCCTGCGGAGGTGCCGCCGCAAGAAGCGCGAGATTGAACGCCCGGTAGCCCGGGGTGAGATCAACCAGAAGCTGGCCCAAGGGAAAATCTCTTTCGAACACTTCGAGGTGGCGATGCACGTCGGCTTCGAGCGACTCCGGAGCACACTCATCGACACGAACCAGCCGAGGATGGCCTCCGGCGCGCTTCAGCGTCGGCAGGGTCCATCGGCAGTCATCGATCAACCCGACGTCGAGGCCACCGTCGTGAAGGATGAGGATCTGGTCGGGGTCGAAGAGACTGGTCAAGAGCCAGGGCACAGCGAGGCTGCGGCTGGCGATGAAGGTGAGCTTCCGAACACGGCCCGGCGGACGAAGCTCCCGTGGTAGTCGGTCCAAGAGCCGAGCGCAGGCGTCTTCGACAAGCTCGGAGCGATAGAATTCGTCGGCATCACTCGACGGCATCCGCGCGTGATAGTCACAGAGACGATCGAAGGAATCGCCGACCGCGCGACTCGGCCGCACCTCGAGCGACGCGAGAATCGGGCCGATCGCTCTCCGTGGGTTCGTGACTTCGTCGGAGAGCCAACGGATTTCGAGTGACTGGTCACTATCGGGCTTCTGACGCCATTGCTCCACGTCACTCATGTTTGCACGCGGGACAAACAGAACTCGTGCCCCAGCCTCTTGCGCCGCATTGCACTTCGCAAGCACCCCGCAGACGGGCGAGATCCAGCCGTGACCCCCATCTCCCTCGGATGACCACGCCGCGGTGACCATGACATCCGAAACCGTCGCTCCGTGCTGCTGGAAGATTGCCGCACCAGCAGCAAGCGATCCCCATGCCGATTTGTGGAAAAATAGAAGGCGGGACATGTCGATGCCGGCGCTCTCCCACGAATCGGGAAGATGCAGCGACAACCCCTCGACACGAATATCTCGGAGAACACCGGCCGCAAACACGGCGAGCCCGATAGGCAGTCGGGATGACGACTCACCGACCTCCGAACACCGCCGCCATTCCACGGGGAGGATGAATGAGGGTTTCAGGAGCGGCAGCGTGTCGCTCGTCACCATGAGCAGCCGACACTGACCGCGAGCGATCGAGATGCCACCGCTTGCCACCGCGCCCGCCGAAGGGGCCTTACCGTAGCACTCGTCTCGGAAGTTTTGTGCCGCCGTGATCACCTCAGCCTGAAGCCACGCGCGAGCCAGTGGTTCGCCAAACCACTTGACGATTTCGAATGCATGAGATCCCCGACCGCGATCTGGGAGCAGACTACCGCAACGGCTCTTGAGGCCGACGAGGTCGATCACTTTCGCCCGCCGGGGTCGACCGGCTCCCACTCCTGGCCGTCGGGCCATACGGTGAGGGACAGTGCGGCCTGACTCTCGTGTTTGCTTGAACCGATCACGAATTCCGCAGGAAAATCCGCGAGTGCGACGTCTTCATCATCGATCGTCCGGACCTCGATGAGGGCTCGTGCATTGCCGAGGACGGCAATGCCGCCCCGAAGACATGCCACGGAGGCATCGCCCACGACCGCGAATCGCACCACGAGTTTGTCCGGCGAGATAGACGGGCCGCTCGGCGGTGGAAGAAGCGCGGCTGCCAGCATTCCGTCAGGCGATTGCCATTGGAGGAGTGGTGTCAGGCTAGGGGTACCTGAAGGCGAGACATCGGCAGCGGCCGCGCACGCTTGAACCACCCCCTCCCGAATCCCGCGAAAATCTGCCTGGTTCGTCGTGGGCATCACGAGGAACTTCGGACCGAAGAGGTCTCGCTCCATCGCAAGCACAAAACGATCGACTTCCGCCGCCGTCGCCTCGAGTCTGCCGTCCAGCCACCACGGAAGGGGGTCACGACATCCTCCAATTGGCGAGAAGTTGGGTGTCGGCCAGCGTCGCGAGAAATTCAACTCGCCCCTCGAGGGCGCGATCGAATTGGGCGAGAACTTCTTCGCATGCCATGATCCGGTCCACCAGGTTGGGCACGTCGCCTACCGTATCGATCGCCTCTAGGGCGGCCCACGAGTCCATCCTGGCTTCTAGGAGACCGGCCACGAGATCCTCCGCTTCATCAGATCCTGCCATATCCCAGTCAGCAGGAAGCCTGCCGGCTTGTTCAATGGCTGATCCGAGCAGCGCCGTAAGCCGCTCCACCGCTGGCACGGCCAGCCAGTCCGGAAACGGCTCCCAGGGAGCCTCGCCAGTGAACAACAGGCAGTTGCCCCACGTAACGGCCGCCTCGACTGGCAACGCTTGTGGGAACGATTCCGGCAATGCCGGATCCAATGCGGCCACGTCGGCAAAAACGTCGGCAACCCGGGACCGCAGCTCCCTCGCGAGTTCGTCGCCTCCGTAAACGAACTCATCCCCCTCTCCCTGTGTGAAATGGGGCATGTCACTCATCCTCACTCGTGATAAAGCCGAAACCAAAAGGCCGCCGTCCTTGTGGCGAAAGAACTACGCCGGGCGTTCGCAGGTGTGACACGCCACTCGAGAGCCCCCTCACTTCCATGCTGGCACCCCCACAAACACGAAAACCCCGTCGCTTTCTCGGCGAAACCCCCAGGCCTCAGGGGTGACGAACCGAAACTGCTTGCGCTCCACCTCGAATCCATCGTGATCAGACCGGACTTTCACCTCCGGATCGGGAAGCCTCGGCTTCCCGGAGCGATGGATGTGCCGTGCCCACTTCCTGACAAATCCCTGTGCCGCCTCGGCAAAGGCGCGATGCGACTCACGCCACCCCGGTGCCCTCGGAAAATAGCATGACAAGAAACGCCCGGCGAGCGTCATCGCAGGCTGTGGCTGCCCATCGACGGCGACAAAAGCAACCGCACCGGACTGGAGCACGAACATGATCTTTTGTGCCGGGGGGCCACCGCTGAACTTTTGCCTTTGGCCGCCTCGCATGTGGCCCAACGCTCGCTCCGCGTAGAGGCAGATCATGGGCCGCTCGCAACTTGCCCGCATTTGGGCGGAAACGCCGTCGGCAAAGGCCCGAAGATCTTCAGCCGTTGGGAGCCAGCCCTTGCCCGTCCTCGCTTGCGATGCCAGTCGTTGAACAAGGGACTGCGGGAGCACGCGCCCCCATGATTCACTCGGATTGCGAAAATGCCCGTCCACAACGTGGCGACACCCATTGACCGAAAAACGGCACGACAACCGGGTCTCGCCAATCTCAGGCTCATGCCAACAAATCTCGACGACCACGGGATCGGGCATGGTGGACAGTACGTCAGGCATTGCCACTCCCCATCCCCCCACGAACCTTCTTGAGGGCTCGGCACAATCGCCGCTTCATTCCCAAAAATGTCATTCCCAGAACGTTCGCCAACGCTCGGCGACGGTCCGTCTGCTTGGTCATCGCCTCGATGTCCTGCCAGGCAAAACCCTTCGGCACATCGGCGGACTCCAGCCACCGGGCCACACGGTATGGCTCTACCTCGCTCATGACCTGGACATCAATCGCGATCATGATGCAATCGATGGCACGGACATGTCGATCCATGGCATCGATGACGGCCGACAGGCCATCTAGGCTTTCGACACGATCGGCTTCGCGTGGCCCCTCGCACGGAACCTCGCCGACGATTGCCTGACATCTCGGTCGCCGCGACCTGGCCTTTATGAGATCCTTTCCCTTGTTGAGGAGAACGACAAAGCAAAAAGCACCCAGCTCACCCCTCGCCGGATCATAGGCTGGCGCCTTCTCGACGATCCATAGGGACGCTGCCTCGAGGAACTCTTCGCGCGTCGAGGAATCCATGCTCAATTTTCGCGCGACTTTACGAGCCGCTTGCGTCACCAGGGGGAGGACATCGTCCCAGGCATCATCAATGGGGGGCATGGCTGATCCCAAAGTACGGGCGGCGGGTATTCCCATCCTCTCTTGGGAGGGGAACATAGCATGTTCTCGTCGCCATGCCTCAGGCATCGATGCCGTTTTTCATGAATCGGTTCGCCCTAGCAGCCACGAATCCGCCCGCATCAATACACTGCCACGATCACTTTCCGGCTCGGATCACGCCCGGACCAAAATGGTGTTGACGGCGGTCGAAAACGGCGGCACCGTCACCCGCTCGTGGGCGCAGAACCGCGCCACCGTCAGGTCGCACTCCTCAAATCGCCGCAGCCGATCCTGCCACTCCAGCGCCTTCGCTTGATTCACCTGCCTGCCCTTGAAAAGCCTCCTCTGAAACGGGTTGAACAAGGTCAACCCGTGAGGCTATCCCAGCCGTCAAGTTCAGAATGAGCGGAGGAGAGGCCACGTTTGTCCCTTTGGCAGATCAAGCTATCGGTCACTTCTGCAACCTGTGCATCACAGACCAGACTTCGTGGAGCGCTTGTTCGTAGGCGGCTCCTTCACGACCCTGAACGTTGGCAACTTCGGCCTTGAAGTTGTCGTAATCGAGTTCCTCATTCAGTCCGACAAGAACTTGCGACCAGGCAGGTTTGTCCACAAAGATGCGAAAGGCGTAATCGCTGCCAGGAAGCTCTCGAATCTCGCAGTCACCGAGAATCCCAGCAAATCGCTTCCTCAACGCCTCCAAATGATTGCGGACCCTGGCCCGCACCATGATCCGGTCAGGGGCAACCAGCTGGCCGTGGCCACCGTCCCCCTGGCGGGCACAGACGGCGGAGTAAAAACCGTATTTAGTGAAGAGCCACATTTCACGCATCCTCGATCAGCGACGTTTCCCACACGACCTTGCCGAGATCGATCAGCATCACCTGCCGATCGTCGAGGCTCTTGGCCGTCCACTCCTCGAATGCCTTGAGCTTCGCGTTGATTCGGCGACGGCTGGAGTTGACCTGCCCCCACGAATGGAACGAGTTTCTGTCATAGGGGTTGTCCTGCCAAGGGAACCATGCGGACTGACCGAATTGTAGGACTTCCTCCACCGCTCGAGCAGCACCTTGGCTTTCACGGGGTTGTCCAACGTCTCCGCGGCCCCCCTGGCACGGGCATGTTCGGCAGCCTCGTGACGGCGACCGTGGGCACCGTGGCCCTCCTGGCGGCACCGCGGGCCATCACTCAATCACGGATCGAGTGACGACGCAGTCAGCTCTTCCCCTGCCGGCGGAGCTCCTCCTTCACGAGATCCTCCACCGCTCCCCGCTTACGGCTGCGACGGTCGGACTCGCCGCGACTGGTCTTGTAGGAATGCAGGAGCATTTCCTTGGAGGTCGTGCGGCCGATAGCACGCGCGACCATCGGGCTGAACTCACCGAGGCTATCCACGCTCGTCCGCATCTCCGGGAGATGCTCACAGTAGAGCTCATAGAATCGTAGTTCTCGCTTGACGAATTCGGTGCCCGCCTCGTACTGGCCATCCTGGTTGAGGAGCATGGCCCGGTGCAAGATGTGGGCATGCCACTGCTGGGCCACGACCTCGGCAAGTTCGCGGTGCCGTTCCTGTGCGAGGCAGGCAGGGCCAGCGCACACTAACCCCAGGGCCAGCGCACATTAAACCCCCGTCCCCGCAAGGACTTCCGTCATGAACCCCGGGCTCAGGGCGATCGCACCAGTAAGCCATGCTCCGAGAAGCACTTGGAGCAGGTAATCATCGTCCCATCCTGCCGAGAGCCGCTTGTTCTTGACCCCGACTTTGTTGGTCGT
>Ga0163152_10004198_pt1 | contig 18054 bp, 16 predicted proteins | sample OliLakLV19MP8IB2_FD_148635 | JGI IMG/M metagenome (GOLD analysis project Ga0163152, IMG submission 148635) | Freshwater microbial mat bacterial communities from Lake Vanda, McMurdo Dry Valleys, Antarctica - Oligotrophic Lake LV.19.MP8.IB-2 | ecosystem: Environmental > Aquatic > Freshwater >... | reverse complement strand
GCGGGTGCAGGAAGTGCTCAACGAGGTCTTCGACCTGTTCATCGACCTGGACGCCACCGAAGACCAGCTCGACTTCCCCGTGCTCTACACCGTGGCGCGCGACGGCACGGCCACGACCGACATCGCCGTCCCCGGCGAAGACCTGCGCCCGCTGTTTGACGCGATCATCGCGCACACGCCGGCCCCACGCGGGAACACCGACGGCCCGCTGCAGGCGCTGGTCGCCAATCTTGAGGCCAGCGAGTACCTCGGCCGCATCGCCATCGCCCGCATTTTCCACGGCCGCGTCAAGGTCGGCGACCCCATCGCGGTCTGCAAGATCGACGGCACCATCCAGAAGACCGTGGTCACCAAACTCTTCACGTTTGAAGGGCTCAAACATGTGGACGCGACCGACGCCGCCGCCGGCGACATCATCGGCCTGGCCGGTATCGCTGACATCATGATCGGCGAGACGATTGCCGACGCCGAGAATCCGGTACCACTCAAGACCATCGCCATCGACGAACCGACGGTGTCTATGATCTTCGGCGTCAACACCTCACCGCTGGCCGGCAAGGACGGCAGCTACGTCACCTCGCGCCAGGTCAAGGACCGGCTCGATCGCGAACTCATCGGCAACGTGTCCATCCGCGTCGAACCGACCGATTCGCCGGAAATGATGAAGGTCTTCGGCCGCGGCGAACTGCAGCTGTCGATTCTCATCGAGATGATGCGTCGCGAAGGATTCGAAATCCAGGTCTCGCGCCCGGAGATCGTGACCAAGGAGGTCAACGGGGTCCGCATGGAACCGGTCGAAAACCTCGTCATCGACGTCGCGGAGGAATTCCAGGGCGTGGTCATCGCCCAGTGCGGCCAGCGCCGTGGCACCATGACCAAGATGGTCAATCACGGCTCGGGTCGTGTCCGTCTTGAGTTCGACATCCCGGCGCGTGGCCTGATCGGGTTCCGCTCGCAGTTCCTGACCGAAACCCGCGGCACAGGCATCATGAACCACATCTTCTCTGCCTGGGCGCCGTGGTCGGGTCCCATCGCGTCCCGTCCGACAGGCGCCCTCATCTCCGACCGCGCCGGTGTGGTGACGGCCTACGCCATCGCCAACATGCAGGACCGCGGCGAGATGTTCGTCTCGCCGGGCACCGTGGTATACGAAGGCATGATCGTCGGTGAAAATTCGCGCAACAACGACCTCGACGTCAACATCGTCCGCGAAAAAAAGATGTCGAACATGCGCGCGTCCGGCGCAGACGAGTCCATCCGCCTGATTCCGCCCCGCATCCTGAGTCTCGAACAGGCCATCGAGTTCATCAATGACGATGAACTGGTGGAAGTGACGCCGCACAACCTGCGCATGCGCAAGCGCGTACTCGCGGCCAACATCCGCCCACGCCGTGCTGACTAGGATTCGCCCGCTGCTCCTGCCCGTGGGGCTGGTCGTCCTGGCGCTGACGATCTTCAACCTGCGGATCAGCCGTGAGATGGTGGACTTCGAGGTCTACCGCACGGCCGGCAGCCGCGCAGTCGCGGCGCAGCCGCTCTATCAGGTCAGCGACGGGCACTACACGTTCAAGTACCTGCCGACGTTCGCCGTCGCGATGGCCCCCATGGCGGTGCTGGGCCACGACGCGGCGCGGGTCACCTGGTTCGCGCTCTCCTGCGCGTTTCTGGTGATCCTCCTGCGCTGGTCCGCCGTCATCCTGCCGGCACGACGATGGTCGATCCGGACGTTGATCATCGTGGCGCTGGTGCTGCTCGCAAAGTTCTACGCGCACGAACTGACACTCGGACAGTCCAACCTGCTGCTCGCCGTCCTGCTGATGGCCGGACTCGGCGCGCTGCAGATCGACTCGCCGAAGCTGGCCGCGGTGTGTGTGGGGCTCGCGATCTTCGTCAAACCGTATGCGCTGATTCTCCTGCCGTGGCTCGTGATGTCGCATGGCGTCGTCGTCGGCGTAATCGGCGTCGTCACCATCCTGATTGGTCTGCTGCTGCCCGTGGTGCTGTACGGGTGGGCAGGCAACCTTGAACAGTTGGCCGGGTGGTGGCACATCGTGTCCAGCTCAACCGCGCCGAATCTGATCGGCGCCGACAACATCTCGCTGGCGGCCATGTGGGCCAAATGGATCGGGCCGGGTCCGCTTGCAGCCGGCCTGGCCGTGGCCACGATCCTGCTGCTCCTGGCGGTGGCCGCCGCCGTCTGGATGCAGCGACGCGGCCTCGACGAGCCCGACTACCTGGAGTTTTCGCTGCTCCTTCTGCTGATCCCGCTCATCTCGCCGCAAGGGTGGGACTATGTGCTCGTGCTTGCGACACCGGCCGTGATGCTGATTGCCGACCGCTGGCGCGAACTGCGCACGCCCTGGCGCTGGGCGAGCGGCACCGCGCTCGTCTTGATGGGGTTTTCGCTGTTTGACCTCATGGGCCGCGCCGCCTACGGCCGATTCATGGCCCTCTCCCTCATCACAGTCTGCGCCATCGTCATCGCGGCGACTCTCGCGCAAATACGGCTTCGCCGACTCGCTTGAATCGTCCCGAGGGCGGGTAGGTAGTTCCCGCGGGTGGCGCTGCGCGCGGGCGAATCGTACCCACCGCTCAATCTCACCCAACTACAAAAGGCGCACTCCAAGCGACTCGACGATGGGAGGCGGCGAATGGCCTGCGTGGCATCAGCGTTGCCTTGTCCCCGTGTGGAGGGGACATGTATCAGCATCGGCAAATTCACGTGTGGATTTCAGAGAGTGACTATCTGCTGCTTCACGAACAGTCGGAAGTGACCCGAGAATCGGTCTCTGCACTCCTCCGTCGCTTGATCAAGAGTGAGAGGCTGCGCCTCAAACACGCAGAGTCAGTCCCGATGCCTGTCTCGATCGTCGCATCTGAGGAATCAGAGGAAATGCTTCAGTCGTATGCGTCGTAAATTGGCCATCCCACAGCTCGACTGCGATGCGTCGGTGCCAGCCGCAGCGCTCGCTACACCAGCGACCAGTCGGAATGCGGACGCTTGTTCTGGACGATCCAGCCATAGATCAGGCCGCGATAGGTTTGCCAGCGCATCCCCTTGCTCTGGTAGAAGGGTCCGAGTGCCCGCTGCAGTTCCGGCAGGTGATAAAACGGCACCCCTGGAAAGTAGTGATGCTCAAGGTGCAGGTTTGACTTGAGGAACGCGAAATTCCAGAACCAGTGGCTGCGCATCAACGTGCCCCACTTGGCCGGATCGTTCGGATCGATGTCGTAGTGCTGCCCCAGCCGATTGAGCGTGAACGCAATCGGAAAGATAAAGAACACCGGGAACGCATGCGCACGGAATGCGGCCGCGCCCCCGAACATCCACCAGATGCCGCCAAGCACACTCAGGTGGAACAGCATCGACACTTTGCGCTCCCAGGCGATCGTCCGTTGCAGCTCGGCCGGATACGTGGACGTCTCCTTGAACGCCGCGCGGAAGTAGATCGGGAACAACGCGGGGGTGGCGTACAGCAGTTTGTACCAGCGGGCGTTTCGCTTCGGTGACAGGTGATGCCGCTTCGGATCATCCACGTCCGACCCGAGCTCGGCGTGATGATCGAGATGCCAGCGGGTGAACTGACTCGGCGCGATCCCGCTGGGGATGGCGTAGAGGAATCCGAGCGCGCGCTCCATTTTTTTGTGGGGTTTCTGGAAGACCAGGTGATGCAACACCTCGTGCAGCAGCACCGTGAAGTTGAACACGGTGAACCCCTGCACGACCGCGAGGGGTAGCCACAGGTACCAGGTGTCGATACGAATGAGTCCCCAGGTCGCCAGACCGAGGATCAGAAACTGCCGCCCCGCCACCAGGAAGTGCCGCACGGGCGACTTCGTGTGCAGCACACGCATCTGCTCGCGCGAGATCGCGCGGCCCAGCTCCGCCCGGAGGGCGGTCGCGTGCTGGCTGTAGTAGTGGGACATCTCTCTCAGGATAGCCGCAGCTCAGCTCTGCGACAACAGGCGCCGACCAAGACGGGTCAGGAGGACGCCGCCCAGCACCGCAGACGCTCCGATAATTTTCGTCCAGGTCAAAGACTCGCCCAACCACACCGCCGCCACGAACATCGCGACGATCGGCACCCCGTTTGAGTAGATGGACGTCCTGGCCGGACCAAGCCGCTGCACGCCCGTGTACCAGATGACGTACGCCAGGTTGAGCGCCAGGAGCGACGAGAGAATCATCGCGCCAATCGTCCACGTGCTCACCAGGCTCCAATCCACCCTCAGAATCTGCGGCGTGGCGAGCACGACATACGGCAATCCCCCGTACACCATCGTCATGCCGGTCACGTAGAGCGGGGAGTGACGGGAGATCAGCGAGGCAGACCCGAGCGTGAAGGTGGTCCAGCAGGCGACCGAGCCCATGACCATCAGATCGCCGCGCCAGGTCGTGCCGCCAAAAGACACACTGGGGCCCACCACAAAGGCGATGCCGGTGATGGCCAGGAGCGCCCCGGCCCAGTGGAATCCACTGATCCGTTCGCGGCCGAGCAGTGCCGACACCACGGCGAGAATCGCCGGCGTCGTGCCCACGATGAGCGCCGCGTTGGAGGCGGTGGACAACGCCACCCCCCCGACAAAAAAGAATTGATACCCCATGTGGCCCACCAGACCGAGCCAGACCAGGTCAATCCGGTCGCGTCGCGTCAGGTGGTTGGGGGTGTGGAGGATGGAGGACACGGTCCCGCCGACGCGCACGCGCCGACGGGCCCAATAAATGGCAGCCAGAAACACCGAGGACGAGATCACCAGCCGCAGCGCGTTGAACGGCTGCGGCGGGATTTCCACAAACGCCTGCTTGATGACGCTGAAATTGGCCCCCCAGATGAGGACCATCAGCACCAGCAGGGCGTCTATGCGGGTCACTGCACGCGCTTGAATTGTCCGATCGCGTCCTGGATCAGCGCATCGTTGTCGGCCGCGGTGATGTTCTTCCGCAACAACTTCGACGCGATGGCCACCGAGAGATCCACCGCTTCGGTCCGGAGCAGCGCAATGGCGCGCGCCGTCTCGAGTTTGATTTCCTTGTCGGCGTTTTTGACGATCACGGCCGCGTCTTCAATCGCCTTCTTCCGCATCTCCTCGCGGAAGCGATCGGCGTCAGCACGGCTGCGCGTCACAATACCCGCCGCTTCCGCCCGGGCTTCAGAGAACAGTCGCGCCGACTCTTCCTGGACGCGCTGCAGTTCCGCGGTCGCCTTTTTGGCGTCCTCGACCGACTTCTCGATCGTGGCCCGTCGCTCTTCCAGCGCCTTGAGCAGCGGTCCCCAGGCGAACTTCTTCAGCAGGAAGACGAGCGTCAGGAACGTGAACAGCGTCCAGAAGTAGAGACCAGGATCGACTTTGACGAGAGTGTCCACCCGTCTCCTCCTTTTACTTCAGGAAGACGATGAGCAGGCCGAACACGAGCGCCAGAATCGTCGCGCCTTCCAGCAGGAACAACGGCAGGTTGGCCGCCGCCGTGATCTGCGCCGCCGCGCTGGGCTGCCGTGCCACGCCCTCAGCAGCCGCCGCGGCGAGCTTGCCGATGCCCATGCCGGCGCCAAGCACCGTAAGACCGAAGCCGATCGCGGCTCCCATGTAGTGCCACACGGGCTTGAGGGCCGTAAGTGCTTCTGGGCTGAGGATAACCACCTGATTCAGATCCATGACCTTTTCCTTCTCCTGAGAGTTAACTACAACGACCTGACGACTGACAACAACCGTGGCCCCTTGACGCGCCGTCGTACCATTCCGCCGCCAGGCGGCCACGATCACGACGGCGGGTCAAGGGCGTCACGGCAAAATTAGGGGTGCGCGTGAATGGCCATGCCGATAAACACAGCCGACAACAACGTGAACACGTAGGCCTGCACGAGAATGACGATGATCTCGAGAGCCGAGATCGCCACCGCGAGGGGCAGGGAGAACCCAAAGCCGATACCGGTGCCGACCAGGCTGCTGGCGGTCATCTCCGCAAAGATGAACACAAACGACAGGATGGCGAGAATCGCGATGTGGCCACCGGCCATGTTCGCCGCAAGTCGCATCGTGAGCGCAAACGGCCGCACCAACATGCCGATGAACTCAAGCGGAATCAGCAGAAAATACAAGGGCCACGCAAGCCCGTGCGGGACAAGATTTTTCCAGTGCTGGATGAAGCCGTGGGCCATCGTGCCGGCGAAGATGATGGCAAGGAACGTGATGGTCGCCAGCGCCGCGGTGACGTTGAAGTTGGCCGTCGCGGTGGACCCACCGTGCAGCAGGCTCTTGAGGAACGAGTGTTCACCCGTGTGCAGCACAAACTTGTCGAGCAAGGCGAGGGTGTCGAAGATCGGAATCAGACCGACCGCGTTGGCCACCAGAATGAAGAGGAAAAAAGTCAGCAGGAGCGGGGTCCAGGCCATGACCCACTTCTTGCCGACGTTGGGCAGCACGATGGAGTCACGGACAAACTCGACACCGGCCTCAAGAGCGTTCATGCCGCCTGTGGGCACGAGCCGACCCGATGCGAGATAGCGGCGGACCATCGCGGTCACGACCACAAAAATCACGGTGGCGACGACCCACACCATGAACACGTGTTTGGTGACCGAGAAGTTGATCCCGAATGTGTAAATGTCGGGAATGTGCAGGATGGGGTGATCGAGTCCCGTATTGGCGACGTGGCCAAAGATGGTGTCAGCGGCGTTGAACTTGCCCTGCGCGGCGCCCGGATCGACAGCACTCATATCAGTCATCACTCTACGTCTGCATCAGCCGTTTGAGGTGCCATGCTTCGATGAAGTGCAGCACCAGAAACGACGCGGTCAGGCTCGCCACAAACGGCTCGGGCCGGACCTCAAACCCCTTCAGCACGATCGTGACCCAGGCAATGAAGAACACCGCCTTGACCGCGAAGCCCCGAATCAACACCGCCAACGACGACGCGGGCGCCGTGGCCCACGCCCGTGTCACCGACACCCAGGAGACCGCCGTCGTCACGACCGGCGCCACCACACCGAGCAACACTTCGATACCGCGGCCGGTCACGGCCCACAGGCACCCTGCGGCCACCGCCACGCCCATCGCCCACCACAACGTGCGTCCGTTCATTTCGGGCGCATGGTCGACTTGACGATCGCGTAAAACCCGGCGGCAATCCCGACGAACAACCCGGTCAGGAGCCACCACGGCGAGGTGCCCCAAGTCGCATCCGCCCAGTAGCCCAGTCCCCCCAGCAGCAAGATGCCGCCAATCAGGGTGTAACTGGCCGTCGCGGCCGGACCCGCCCGGTGAACGTTCTCCTGGAACGCCCGCATGGCGGATTGCAGACCGCCCTTCCGTGGAACTTCAGGCTTTGCCAAGCGGCCAATTCTAAACCGTCCGGCCCTCGGCTGTCGCCTCCCCGGGCGGTCAAGCCTTGGAAATATACCACGGCCTTGTGAATCTGTTCACTAGCGACGGGACATCCCCGGGCACCCGCCCACGGCCCGGGCGGTATACTGCGGACATGGCAACTTTCCTGCGGATTCTGCTCCTGGCCGCGGTGGCGTGTACGGCGGTCACCACTGACCTGGCCGCCCTCCAGCGGGCCCTGCGGGACCAGACCATCTTCATCACCGTACAGGATAAACAGGGCAAACCGCCGGCGACCCTGCCCCTGACCGCCGTGACCGTCCGGGAAGACGGAGTCGCCCGGGAAGTGCTCAAAATTGAGCCGGCCACCACCCCCCTCCAGATTGCGCTGTTGGTGGACACGAGCACGGCCTCCCAGGCGTCGATTCCCGACATGCGCGATGCGGTTCGGGCCTTTGGAGCGGCCATCTGGGCGAAAAGCCCCGATTCACAGGTCGCGCTGTATACGTTCGGCGAGCGGCCGACCCTGGCCACCGACTACACGACGAGCGCGGTGGCGCTCAATCGCGGTATCGACACCCTGTTTGCGGGTTCCAGTTCAGGCGCCTACTTCATTGACGCGGTAATCGAGTCGGCCGCTGCCCTCGGCAAGCGCCAGCCGGCCCGCGGCGCCATCGTGGCGTACATTGATGAAAACGGTCCGGAGTTCAGCAACCGTCGCCACGAACAGGCGTTTGACGCCGTCGCCGGGGCGCGCGCCTCGTTGTGGACCATCACGCGTCAGGGCTTTAGCAGTGCGGCGATGTCGACCGAAGGCCGGGAGCGCTCCACGATCATCGGCGACGTCACCGCGCGCACCGGCGGCAAGGGCTCGATGATCTTCGCGCCCTCCGCGCTCAAGAGCCGGTTCACCGAGGTCGCCGACCAGTTGCTCGCACAGTTCGCGGTGACCTACGGCCGGCCTGAGTCACTGATTCCGCCCGAACGTCTCGACGTGCGGTTGGCCCTTGAGGGCTACCGGTTGACGGCCCCACGCTGGACGAATAAATAGATGGTGGGCAAATGATCCGGGGGCCACTACGCCTGACGGTCCTGGCGGCCGTCGTGGCCGCCTCGTTGCCGCTCTCCGCGCAGATTTTTCGTGGGGGCATCGACGTGGTGTCCCTGAACATCACCGTCACCGAAAGCGACAAACTGGTCCCCGGTCTCGACCAGTCGTCGTTTGCAGTCTACGAAGACGGCGTGCAGCAGGACATCTCGTTTTTTTCCCGCGCCGCGCAACCCATCGCACTCTCGTTGTTGATTGACACCAGCACGAGCATGGACACCAAGCTCGCTGTTGCCCAGGAAGGCGCCATCGGGTTCGCCAGACGTCTCACCGGCTCGGACACCGCGCAGATCATCGACTTCGACAGCCGCGTGGAGATCCTGCAGCCCTTTACCAACGACCCGATCCTGCTCGAAAGCGCCATCCGCAAGACGCAGGTCGGCGGGTCCACCTCGCTCTACAACGCGATCTACGTCGCGCTCAGCGAGATGAAACGTGTCCGGGCGACGTCCAAGGCGGACATTCGCCGCCAGGCGGTGGTGATTCTTTCCGACGGCGAAGACACGTCGAGCCTCATCGCCTACGAGGATGTTCTCGAATCGTCGAAGCGCTCGGAAGTGGCCGTCTACGCGATCGGGCTGCGGGCCAAGGCCGACCGCCCGACGCGCGGTTTCAACGAAGCCGATTTCGTACTTCGCACGTTGTCGCAGGAAACCGGTGGTCGCGTGTTTTTTGTGGACGATGCGGCGCAGTTGCCGGCGATTTACCAACTCATCGCCGACGAACTCGCGAACCAGTACGCGATTGGGTACTCGTCGAAAAATCTCAAACGTGACGGCGCCTGGCGCGCGATCGTCGTCAAGGTCGACCGCCCAAGCACGGTCGCCAGAACCAAGCGGGGCTACTTCGCCCCGGCCATTCCCAAAACTCCCCCACGCCTATGAATGACCGGTCATCACATCACGCCTCTCACCCATCCACGCGGGGACGTGTCGTCCTCATCGGCGCGGGTCCCGGGGATCCGGGCCTGCTGACCATGCGCGGCCACCATGTGCTGGCCGACGCCGACGTTGTCGTTTACGACCGCGACGTGGCGCGGCTGTTGCGCATGGCGCGTCCTGAGGCGGAGCGCATTGAGGTTGGTGCGCCGGCCGAAGGCCCGATGGCGCAAGATGCCATCGCGATGCTGATTGCCGAAAAAGCGCGCGAGGGCAAACTCGTCGCGCGGCTCAAGTGGGGCGATCCGTTCCTCTTCGGCAGCGGCGCCAAAGAGGCGTTGTTCCTGCACGAACAGCGGGTGCCGTTTGAGGTGGTGCCCGGCGTGCCGCTCGCGATGGGCTCGGCGTATGCCGGTGTGCCCATCACATATCCCGGTGGACAGGATGCGCTGGTGTTTCTGCGCGGCCACGAGTCGGCCGGCGAAGCCGCACCCGACGTGGACTGGAAGGCGCTGGCCTCACTCGACGGCACCATCGCCGCCTACACACACGGCCGTCAGGCGGCCGCCATTATGGCGATGCTGATCAAACATGGTCGGCCCGCCTCCCAGAGCGCGGCCCTGATTTACGCCGGCACACTGCCGCAGCAACACACGATCACGGGCACCCTGACGGAACTGTCCGCCGTCGTCGAGAATCGCGACGATGCCGCGTTACTGATTGTGGGTGAGGTGGCCGGCCTGCGTGGTCACCTGCGCTGGTTCGATCAACGTCCATTGTTCGGCAAACGGATCGTGCTGACGCGATCGCGCGAGCAGGCACGTGATTTGGTGGACCTGCTTGAAGGGCTTGGCGCACAGACAATCGAAGCGCCGACGTTCCGTCTGGTCCCGGCAGAGGATCCCGAAGCGGTGGATCGCGCGGTCGCGTCTGCCCATCAGTACCGCTGGATCGTGTTCGAGTCGGCCAATGCGGTGAGCCGCTTCTGTGCGTCGCTTTTGAACGGATCGCGCGACCTGCGTGCGCTCGGTGGCGTGCGCGTCGCTGCGATCGGACCGTCCACGGCCGATCGACTGGAGTCGTTCGGACTGCGGCCGGACGTGGTGGTGCCGGAATCGGGCACTGAGGCCACGGCGAACGCGATTGAGGCGAACGGCGCGGACGGGGCACTCTCTGGCGCGCGTGTGCTGGTCGTCAGACCGGACCACGGGCGCGTGGAGCAGGCGCGCGAGACTCTGGCCTCCGAACTGGGTCGTCGCGGCGCCGATGCCACGGACTTGATCGCGTATCGCACGGTAGCCGGGTCGTCGGAAACCGCCGCCGCGCAGGATCTGTATCGACAGTTGCTCGACGGCGTTGTCGACGCGGTGACATTCACGACGCCGACTGCCGTTCAGCGATTTGTGGATCTGATCGGCCGCGACCAGGCCGCCGATCTGCTCAATCAGACGGTGGTCGTCGCGATCGGCCCCGTCACCGCTGCGGCGGCGTCCGCGCTGGGCATCGCGTCACCACAAGTGGCCGAACCCTTTACGGTGGCAGGCATGGTCGGCACGCTGGTGCGGGAACTTGCCCTGAGCCCGAGTCGAAGGGCTAGAACCCGATCCTGACGCCCGCATTGATCGTGCGGCCGTCAAGCGGCGCCCACGCGCTGACCGCACGTTTGCCAAGAATCGTCGGCGTCGGCAGCAACAGCGGGTTGTAGTCGGACTGACGAACGTCTGTCAGATTCTCGAGATTCACGAACGCGCGCACACGTCCGAAACGCCGCTCGGCCAGCATCCCGATAATCGTGTACGGCTCGCTCTCCGTGCGGTAGGGGTTGTCGTCAAGACGCTGCCGGCCCGTGTAGTAGAACTCGAAGCCCACACGCGCGGTACCGTGTTGTTCCCAGGCCGCAATGAGTCCGAACGTCTGTCGTGGGGTCAGCGGGACGTCGACGCGTGAGCGATCGGCATCGCCGCCCTCGGTCGCGCTCAGCCACGTGTGGGTGGCAGTGGCGACCCACGGACCACGGCGTACGCGCGCGAAGGCCTCGACGCCGTGAATTTTGATCGCGCTCTCGGGCCGCGTGGCGTTGAACACCTCAAGGCGCGCGCCACGGTCGGTGACGATCGCCGTGATCACGGGGTCGTGCACGACGGCCGCAAACCCCGTCACCGATACGGACAAGGGTCCAAACTCGCGAGTCACGTCGAGCGAGGCGGACTCGGCGGTTTCCGCCTTGTCCGGCTTTGAATTGCCAACGCGGTGAAGGCCTACCTCCTCGACCTCCTCAACAAAGATCGTCGGCGCAAATGCGCCGCGTCCCACCGAGAGCCGCACGTCCCATGGCGCCGGGCGCCAGCGCACCGTCGCGCGAGGACTCCACAAGAGGCCGTATTCGCTGTGCAGATCGATGCGGCCACTGAGCGACATCGTCGCGTTATCCGACAGGGTCACGTCGTCCTGAACAAACAGCGACGGCGTCGCCCACGTGTAGTCGTCACCCGCCATCTGTCGGCGGTACCACTGCGCGTCGAACCCACCGCCGGCCACGAAGGTATGTTCTCCGCGCGACCAGAGCATCGAGCCTTCCACTGTCGCAGACTCGTGACGGTCGTCATATTCAATGAGGCCGTAGCCCGTCTGGCCGTATCCGTGGCCGTGCGCGAGCCGAACGTAGGTGGCTTTTGCCACCGCGATTCCGCCACCGAGGGGGCGTCGTCCGGTGGCGCCGAAGTCCACGCGGTCGGTATTGATCGACTGACGCCCTTCGATGTCATTGATGAGTCCCCCGCGGCGGCGCTCGGCGGTCACGCCTGCGGTCATGTCCAACGTGCCGGCGCCGGTCGTCAGCGACAACTTCGGCCTGGTCACGAACCGTCGATACCGCGGCAGGTCCGCCCATCCGTCGTTGTCCACATCCTCGGCCACCTGTGCGTGTGCGCCGGTGAGCCAGGTGTACCCGACCGTCGGCGACACCGGGCCCGACGCCCACAACACGGCATCGGCCCCCGATCGCGTCGTGGCGTTGAGCAGCAACTCTCCTTCGTGCTCTGGTGTTGGACGACGAGTCACCAGATTGATGACGCCGCCAAGCGCGGAGGGGCCGTACATCGCCGAGGCCGCCCCCTTGATGACTTCCACCTGCTGCAAATCCATGGGGGGAATCTGCAGAAGCCCGACGGACGCGACCTGGGTGCCATTGATCGGCAACCCATCGGTCAGCACGGCGGTAAACCGGCCGGGCATACCCTGCACACGCACGGCGGCCGCGCCAAGGGCGGGCGAGGTGGGCTGCAGCCGGATGCCGCTCGTTTCATTGAGCAACATCGCGATGTCGCCGGGCGTCATCAGCAACTTCTCTTCGATCTCCTCGCGGTTCACCACTTCGACGCGGACGACCTGATCAGCAGCCAGCCGTCCGGTTCGGGTGGCGGTGACAAAAATCTCTTCTTCTATTTCGACGGGCGGCTGTCCCGAGGGCGGCTGTCCCGAGGGCGGTTTGCCCGGGGGCTGCGGTGGCGCAGGAGGCACCGGGGGCTGTTGGAGTACAAACACGAGCAACGAGGCGAGAAGCCAATCCATAGGTTGAGATAGGATGCCACGATGTCAACGGCAGTGGGTGCATTCCTGGAAGGATGGCGGCGGGCGCTGCGTGCACCAGCGGTGACGACCGGCCTTGCGGCCATGACGATCCTGATTGCGGTCTTGTTTGATCGCTCCCTCGACGAACTCCGGGCGGATCGACCCCAGACCCCACTCACGGGTGACCAGCTCCGATCGCTCAGCGCGTACGTCCTCCTCTGGATGTTCCTGACGGGCGGCGTCCTCGACCGATTCGCGCGCGCACGGCCCATCCGCGCAGCGGCGTTTTTTGCGGCCTGTGGTGAATACGGCGTGCGATTCCTCCGCCTCGGTCTGATCATCGGACCGCTGTATTGGGCGGTGGGTGCGTGGCTGTATCCCTACCTGTTTGGCACGATCTGGGGCCGTTGGGTCAACGACCTGACGACGCAGCGTGATGCGATCACGGTGCGTGTGGTGTTGTACGCGATGCTCGTCCTCGTGCTGGCGATGATCGGCCTGATCAGCGCCTACGCACAGGTCCGCACCGTCGTGGAAGATCGCCGCAGCGTAATTGGAACCGTGGGTGCCGCCATTCGATTCATCCGTCGTCGGCCCTTGCGGATCCTGGGGCTGCTGTTCCTGAATGTGTTTGGCGTCGCCGCCGTGGCCCGGCTCTGGTACAGCGCCGCGCCCACACCAGGAGACTCGGACATGTACACGTTTTTTGTCACCCTCCTCTTCGTGGTGCTGTTTGTCTGGGCCCGGATGGCGTGGATGGCGGCGGAGGTGGCTTTTTTTCAGGGAGAACTGGCGCACGCCACGTATACCGCCGCGCCGCTGCCGACATGGCCTGATTCGCCGGCGGCCGAAGCACTGGAAAATCTCACCAAGCGGTCGAACCTGTAATAATTGGGCGGTATGTCCTCCGACCGCGCACACCTCATCGTCGAGTGGCTTCGTGACCGCGCGCAGGATGCCGGCGCGCATGGGTATGTTATTGGCCTGAGCGGCGGGATTGACTCGGCCGTGGTGGCCAGGTTGTGCCAGATGGCGACGCCGAACCGGGTGCTGGGCGTGATCCTGCCCTGTTACAGCCACGTGCAGGATGAGGCCGATGCTCTGTTGCTCGCCAAGACCTTTGGAATTCCGACCGCGCGTGTGGATCTGTCACCGACGTTTGATACGTTGACCGGCGAACTGCATGGCGCGGTCAAGGGACTGCCGCAGTCGGTGCATGTGACCGACATCAAGCAGCAGATTCCCGAGGCGAACATCAAGCCGCGCCTGCGCATGACGTCGCTGTATTTCATCGCCAACTCGCTGAACTACCTGGTCGCGGGCACAGGCAACCGGTGCGAGTTGTCGATTGGCTACTTCACCAAATACGGCGATGGCGGCAGCGACGTGTTGCCGATTGGCAACCTGCTCAAGAGCGAGGTGCGTGCGTTCGCGCAGCAACTGGGCGTGCCCGCCCCGATCATCGACAAGGCCCCGTCAGCCGGGCTCTGGATCGGGCAGACCGACGAGGCGGAAATGGGTTTTAGCTACGACATGCTCGAGTCGTATCTGACCAGCGGCGCATCCGCCGTCCCGGCCGACGTCGCCAAGCGCATCGAGTCCCTGCACAACGGTTCAGCGCACAAGCGCAAAATCGCCCCGATCCCGCACGACCTCTGAAGCCCTTTATTCAACTATTCGACATGCAGATCCATGTTGAAACAGAATCAGGGCCCTACCTGACGCCGTGGGAGCGGCGCGGTTCGGCGCCGCCTTCCACCGTGCCTTTGGCCGCATTCACGAGTGCGACGGCGGCATACCCCTGGCCGACTTCTCCCTTGCGTGCGATCTTCGCGAACGAGTGCCCCATCACTTCCAGCTTCTCAAGCAGTGTGCGCGGGAACCGATCCTCGATCTGCACGCGTGATCCGGTGGCCGCGTTGCCGATGAGCATGCGTGGCGCTTCGATCGCGCGCTGTGCCCCGAGGCCGCCATCCACGACGTTGAGAATGATGTTGTAGACCGACGCGGGAATCCACGCGTTGCCGGCCGCACCGACTGCGAGCCGCGGCGTGAAGCCGGGGATTCCGTAGCTGCCGGGATCCACGTCATTGGGCGCAAAGAGCAACGTCGGCACACTCGTCGACGAGTGCCGCTGCAGCGGAAGCATCGATCCGTACCCGGTGCCGCGACCACCGCGGAAGTGATCGTTGTACAAAAACCCGAGTCCCTTCGACACGTAGAAGTTGCCGCCCCACGTGGACAACGTCTGCGTGATCGCCACCATGTTGCCGTCGGCATCGGCGGCGGCGAACGCCGTCGTACCTGTCTGGATCTCTACGGTCCAGGGTTCAACGGTCCAGGGTCCGGGGTTCCCTGCGGGTTGGGTCCCGAGGTCCCGACGTTCCGCGGGGGCGCCGCCGCGGCCGCGACCGCCGCCTTGCTGCACGATGTAGGCCTTGGCGGGGTTGATCAGCTTGAAGCGCTCGAGCGCATGACCGGGCTCCAAGTGGTTGCCGAGATTGATCGGCCACCGTTCGGGATCGGCAATCTGCGCGCCGCAATCACACACGCGCCACGCTTCAATCGCGTAGTGCGCGTAGTCGACATCGTTGACCACCGTCGCGCCCGGCTTTGGTGTGTAGTTGTCGAGAATCTGCAGGGTCTCAATCAGCGTGAGCCCGTTCGACACAGGTGGCCCGACCGAATACACGAGGTGTCCGCGATATTTGCCCACGAGGGGCTTGCGCTCCATCGCGCGATACTGCGCGAGATCCTCCAGCGAGAGAATGCCGCCGTTGGCCGCCATGTCGTCCGCGATGCGCTTCGCAATGCTGCCGCGATAAAACGACTGGCCACCCTCCGTCGCCAACACCTTCAACGTCTCGGCGTAGTCGGTGTTGATGAATCGATCGCCGCGCGTGGGCACCTTGCCGCCGGGCAGATAAATTTTCGCGGCGTCTGGATATTTCGCGAAGCGCTCCCGACCGGTGGCGATGGTCGTCGGCAACGCGTCGTCGAGGATGTATCCCTTCTCAGCCAGTTCGATGGCCGGCGCGAGAATCTGTTCCCACGTGACCTTCTTGCTGCCGTACTTCTGAAACAACAGATCAAGGCCGGCGACCACTCCGGGAATATTCGCAACGGTCGGGCCATCACTCGCGGTGCGTTGTCCGTTGGGGCCGAAGATCTTCGGATTGTCGAACGTCGCCCGCGCGGGCGTCATGTCCTTGTACTCAATCACGACGGGTTCGGACATCCCCTTGAGGAACAGAATCGCCTGGCCATCCCCACCAATACCGGACGCATCGGGCTCGACCACACCGAGAGCAAATGACGTGGCGACAATCGCGTCCACGATGTTGCCGCCCAGTTCAAGCATGCGCGCACCGGCCGCCGACGCGAGCGGATGGCCCGACGAAATCACGCTGGTTGTTTTTTCGACGGCCGGTTTGATGAGCGGCTGCTCGCCCACCATCACGTCAACCACATCTTCCACCTCGCGCGCGGTTTTCGCCGCGAGCGCAGCGGGACGATGTTTCGTCCGAAGGGCGTCCCACGCTGAGGCCGACGCCCCTTCCGTGTAGTACAACGACTTCATCGTCTGCCACACCCGATCAAACTGTCCGACCCACTGCCCTGAGCCTGCCGAAGGGGCCGCCAGCGCACGTGCTCCTCCGTCCACGGGTCTCGGGGCATCCACGCGCCATAGGCGCAGCGTCTCCGGGTCCATGAACGCCGCCGGTGCATCGTCATCATTGCGATCGGGATTGCCGTTGTAGGCGCCACCCGGAGCCGGTTCGGTCGCGATCAACATGGTCCGGCCGTCTGGCGACCATGCCGACACGCCGGCGTATCTGGAGGCGAGTTGTGTGAGCGGCTGCTGCGCTCCGCCGCCACCGCCGCCGCCGCGGCCCGCCGGACCACCCGCGCGGCCGCCAGCTGATGCGGGCACGGGCACCGACACATCAGCGACCCACACGCCGGCACCCTGCCCGGTGCGCGAGGCGGCGAACGACACGCGCGCACTGTCTGGCGCCCACGCGGGCCAGCGTTCAAATCCGCCACCACGTGTGACGCGGACGGCCGGGGCATCGCCCTCAAACGCGCGCACAAACACATCAACCGTGTCACCGGTTTCGAGATCGCGATCCGAGAGGAACACCACCCGTGTGCCGTCGGGCGACACGCGGCCGAACCACTCGCTGGTGTCGTCGGGCGTCACCTTCGTCGGAGTGCCGCTCCCGTCGGCGTTGACGGTCGCCAAATGCCAGGCGGGGCCGGCATCCCGGTGCGAGATCAGCAATCGGCCATCACGCGTCCACGACGGCCAGCGTTCATCACCGGGCAGTGACGTCACCTTCCGTGCCGCGCCGCCGCCCGCCGCTGCCACGTACACGTCGAACGATCCGTTGGTGTCGGCAGCAAACGCGATCTGTTTGCCGTCGGGTGACCACGCCGGGTCCCGTTCACTGATCCACGCGGCGTCTGCTGTCACGACACGTTTCGCGTCGCGCCCATCGGGCGTCATCGTCCACACCCGTTCGAGCCACGACACGGCGATGCGGCGACCATCAGGCGCAAAGGCCGGGTCGCGCATGCCGGTCAGCGCCACGGGCGTCTGAGCGGAGAACGCGGTGACAACACACGTGGCGACGGCCGCGAGGCCGCAAGTGAGACGAAGCAGTCGGGTACCAGACATGCCCAGCATGATAGCGGACGGGTTGCCACGCAGTGCTGTCTCATCTCAACATGGAGGGCATGGGAGTTCCATGGGGCTGAGGCTGGGGTGCCGCCAGAGGCGGCATGGGCGGCGGAACGCCGGGCCCCCAGCCCTGCGTCTCCGTGCCTCCGTGACTGCCTGTAAAACTGTTCTCCCCCATGGAACCCCATGGTCCCCATGTTGAAAAACCCCGGTCAGCCGACAGTCAGCGCGCTTTGACGGCGCGCGCGATCGCTGCGGCCGAGATGCCGTAGCGTTCGAGCAGTTCATCCGGCTCGCCGCTGCGCGGAATCTCGCGCACCGCGAGGCGCTGGACGGTGAAGCCCTGATCCCAGACCGCTTCCGATACGGCGTCACCGAGACCACCCTGCGCGTAGTGATCCTCGACGGTGATGATCCGGCCGCCGCTCGCCTTGCCAGCGGCGATGAGGCCGGCGCGGTCGATCGGCTGGATGCAGTACGCATCGACCACA
>Ga0163152_10004196_pt1 | contig 18061 bp, 14 predicted proteins | sample OliLakLV19MP8IB2_FD_148635 | JGI IMG/M metagenome (GOLD analysis project Ga0163152, IMG submission 148635) | Freshwater microbial mat bacterial communities from Lake Vanda, McMurdo Dry Valleys, Antarctica - Oligotrophic Lake LV.19.MP8.IB-2 | ecosystem: Environmental > Aquatic > Freshwater >... | reverse complement strand
CAACCAGGGTTCGCACTCGAGAAACGATCTTATTACCGAACTACCCCGTGGCGGCGCTCGGACACAGATCGGCCAGCGTACACGTCGGGCACGCCGGCTTCTTCGCGTCGCAGACGCGCCGTCCGTGGAAGATCGTGCGATGGCTGAAGCTCGTCCATTCGTCGCGCGGAAGCGACGACATGAGCTCCTGCTCGATCTTCTTCGGATCGGTTTCTCGGGTGAGGCCCCAGCGCTGGGTCAGCCGGATCACGTGCGTGTCGACGGCTATTCCTTCGTTCTTCCCGAAGGCGTTGCCGAGCACGACGCTGGCGGTCTTTCGCGCGACACCGGGGAGCGTGAGGATCTCCTCCATGGTGTCGGGCACGCGGCCGCCGAACTCGGTGACGATCCGGCGCGCGGCGCCGAGGATCGACTTCGTCTTGTTGCGGAAGAAGCCGGTGGACTTGATGAGCGCTTCGATCTCGTCGGGCGTCGCCGCGGCCATCGCCTCCGGCGTGGGGAACCGGCGGAAGAGCTCCGGCGTCGTCTTGTTCACGCGCTCGTCGGTGCACTGCGCGGACAGGATCGTCGCGACGAGGAGCTCAAACGCGTTCGCGTGTTTCAGCTCGCAGTAGTCGACCGGGTAGAGCCCGAGGAGGCGCTCGCGGAGAACCGGCAGCGGGATCGCCGGGCCGAGCGTCTTCTTCCCGGATGTGGTCGCGGGCTTCTTCGCCGCTTTCCTCGCGACCTTGCGAACGACTTTCCGGACCGCGCGGACCGCGGTGCGTTTCGCTTTGCCTGTCGCCTTGCCGATTCGCCGCCGAGCCTTGATCACGCCCGATCTCGTAGCACGTGAGGCCGTCTCAGCGGAACTCAGCGATCGCTCTTCGATCACCGCCACTCGCGCGGCACTCCCACAACGTCGCCGATCTCTGCGCTGGGTCGGTCCTGGAGCCAGGCGATGATGGCGGCGTCGATCTCCGGGTCTGTCGCGCCCGGTTTCTCGCGCCGGAGCTTCTGGCGCATCATTTCCTCGTCGGCTCCGTAGAGTTCGAGCGGTGGTTCAGCCCGATGTCAGATCCGCCAGGCACAGCTTCATCGATCTGTCGTGAGAGATCCGATCCGAAGCGCGACGGCAAAGGCAACGAGGTCTCCTGGGCCGACGCCGAGTTTGGCGGAGATGGAGGCTCGCTGAGCTTCGACTGTGCGCGGACTTCTCGCCAGTTTTTCAGCGATCACCTTGTTGGGGAGCCCCTCGCCGATGAGGCCGAGGACCCGTCTTTCTGCGTATGTGAGAGCTGAAAGTGACGGCGGGAACGCCCCGGAGATGTCGGCATACTCGTCAGGGAAATATCGCCCTCCCTGCAGGACAGATTGGAGGGCGAGGATGAGCTCCCCCTCGTGTCTCGCTTTCCCGACGAAACCCGCGGCTCCTGCCGCGATGGCGTGTGCGACGGTCGCGTAATCGTCGGTGCCGCTGAAGACGACCACTTTCATGTTCCTTTCTGCGAGGGCTGAAACGAGTTGGAAACCGTCCTCGCCCGGCAATCCGAGGTCGACGACGGCTGCAGAGGGATTTGACTCCTCCGCGATCAGGAGCGCCGCAGCCGAGCTCGACGCCGTCAGCACCCTCCACTCCCGCAAGGTGCGGCGGAGCGCGTTGCGCACGATCATGTGGTCATCGACAACGAGGATCGCGGGCACTTCCGCCATTGTCCGTTCATTTGTGCTGTCGGGGGCCTCGCGTCGCATGCGCTGCAGGGAGCAACGCAGGCGCCATTGGGCCGCCGAGCGATTTCCATGGGTTGCGAACGTGACTCGTCCGGGAATCCGGCCACCCGTCCGGATTCCGGACGGGTCGCCAAATCGTGCGGATTCGCCCCGACGCATCGCGTCGTTTTTTGGCACGGCGGTTGAAATCTCCAATGCCGCAACACCTTGGCTCCGCGAAGGTGCGCCAAGGCGTCTCGCGTAGTCAGTACGCATGTGGGAGGTGGTGGGAGCGGGCAAGCTATTTTGCATGTGCGAAAAACAGCTCGGTGGATGGCTCGTGTTTCTTTGCCTCGGAGCGAGCTTCCTTTTTCCCGTCGACTCGCTGGCCGACGAGCCCTCGAATCCGAGCGACTCGTTCTGGTATCACGCGCGGCGCGACGACCTCTCGGGGGGCGGCAGCGATGGAATGGTCCGCCCCTCGCTTTTCACCGGCGCCGGAGAGGCGGCGATCCCGATCGAGATTCCCCGGGGAACCGGCGGCGTCCAGCCGAGCCTCGCGCTCCGCTACTCCTCACGCTCGGGGCGCGGGAACGCGGGCGCGGGCTGGTCGCTGGAGCTTCCTCGCATCGTGAAGAGCATGAAGTACGGCGCGGACCAGGCGCAGTCGAGCAGCTTCCAGGAGTTCGAGTTCATGGGCGAACAGCTCGTGAAGGTCGGACCGCAAGAGAACGGCTGCGATCGTTATTACCCAACGACGGAAGTCCACCAACGAATCCTCTACTGCCCGCTGACGAACCACTGGGTCGTCTACGACAAGGAGGGGACGCAGCGGAAGTTCGGAAGCACGCCGTTCAGCCGCTACACGAACACGACGCTGGGCGTCACGTTCGAATGGCACCTCGACACCGTCACGGATACCCACGGGCTCTCGTGGAAAGCGACCTACCTGGACGTCGGCCAGAACGTGCGGCGGCTCGACAAGATCAACTACACCTACAAGAACGGCGTCGGGGTTGGTGATGTACGGGAGGTGCAGTTCGCGTGGGAGGACCGCACGGACATCCAGGTTCACCATCGATTCGGCCAAGCGGCTGTGCTCGACAAGCGGATCGACGAGATCACCGTGAAGCTCGGCGGCGTCCGCGTCCGGAAGTATCAACTCTCCTACGTGATGAACACGGACGACGCGAGCAGCAGCCTTCTCTCGTCCGTTCAAACCTTCGGGACGACCGACAGCGAGTCGCTTCCCGCCTCGACGTTCACCTACCAGGCGCAGACATCGAGCCCCGGGTTCGAGGACGCTCCCGGAATCACGTTCACCGCACAAGCGCAGCTCATCCAGGATTCGCTGGGCGTGACGACGCACGATCTCGTCGACATCAACGGGGACGGCCTTCCGGATGCCGTCGATGCATCGGCCGCCGGCGCGGGCAATCCGAACTGGAGCGTCAAGCTCGGGACCGGAACAGGATTCGCGACCTTGGCGCAGAACTACAGCGGGATTCCGCACAAGATCCGCAACTACGCGAGCGCGACCTGGCCTCAGGTCCCGAAGCTCGTCGACGACGTGGTCGACTTCAACGCTGACGGTCTGATGGACTCCGTCTGGAACAACGGGCAGCTGAAATTCTACCGGAACAACGGTAATGGCACGTTCACCCTTCAGACGTTCGCGGATGTCGGCCAGCCGACATACCTGCAGTCCTTCCACGCCCGACAGACCGAGCAGTTCGGAAGCGGTGCAAGCGCTCTCTACTACACGGTCACACTCGGGACGACCGCGCTCGTCGACATCAACGGCGATGGGTGCCCTGATCTTGTGGACGCTGTGGGCGCGAATTGGCGGTTCTGGCGGAATCGCCTCTGCGAAGCGACACCCGTGGAAGCCCTCGCCGCGCCGGTCAACCTCACGTGGTCCGGAGGAGGGCCGCCTTCCTACACCAACCAGAGCGGGCAGAGCTTCAAATACCTCGGCAAAGTGCGACAGCAGAGCAGCTCCGGTTCTGGGCAGTGGCCGACGACGGGGCTTGCCTACAAGCTCGCGGGTTTCGCGGACTTTAACGGCGACGGGCTCGCGGACTTCTACGACAAGGACCTCGGCGTCTTCTTCGGCACCGGCAAGGGCTTCGTTCTCGAGGGGGCGAACACCTCGTTTGCATCCATGCTTCAAACAATCTCGCCGAATCCGCCAGGACACTCGGGCCGTCTCATGGGCGCGATGTCGCTATCCCACAAGAGCGGCTTCTACGCCGGGTTGCTCGAGATCAACGGCGATGGGCGGCTCGACTTCGTCATCTCGAATGCCAAGCTGAGCACCCAGGGAGGCTCGGGGTGTCAAGCGCCCCCGACCCAATTCGTCGACGAATGGCACTGGGCCGTTTATCTCAACACCGGCTCGCGATTCAAGGGTCACGGGCTCGCGGTTCCCTGGCTCGCGAAAAACACGATAGAGAACTATGTATTTGGGTGGCTGCAGGCCGGAAACGAATGCGCGACGCTCGGGAAGACCCGCACGATCGATTTCGATGGAAGCGGCACGGTCGACTTCGTGCTTCAGCACGGCAGTGACAGTTGGAAGGTTTTCCGCGCGATTCAGAGTCGGAAACCCGAGCTGATGGTCACCATGGACAACGGCCTCGATGGCGTGACGACCTATACGTGGGGGAGCACGAACGGTGCCCTCGATGGCGGGAATCTGCATTTCGGCATCCCGGTCCTGAAGCAGAGCGTCACCCGCGACACGGGCCTAAATACCACCTACACGAACACCATTTCGTATGTCCGCTCCTTCTATGATCGTGCGAAGCGCGAGTTCAACGGCTTCGAACGCGTGAAGGTCGTCGCGACGGATGACCTCGGGACTCCCGCGAGTCGCACGGAGTATGTGTTCGCTACAGGGAGTCCGAGCCACACGGAGCAGATTCCCGCCGGGAAGGCTCTCGGCTCGACGTGCACGACGGCGTGGACGGACCAAGCCGCGCTCGAGGGACGTCTCGTCGGCGTTCTCTCCGGGCACGACCAGACCGGCGGCGCTGGCGACGTGATCCACGAGGAGTGGAGTGGCTGGCAGACCGTCATCCCTCCGGGCATGCCGTCGAGCGTTCGCGCGCCACGGCGAATGTATTCGCGCTCACTGGATCGAGCCGGCAGCCTGCAGAAGCTGATCGCGACGAAGGCGAACTTCGACAACTACGGCAACCCGACCTCGTTCACGAATCTCGGAGAGACCGTCCCGATCGCGCCGTCGTGCTCCGGGCTGGTCGAGGACTACCTGGCGGACGAAGTCACCGTGCAGACAACATGGGCGTCACACCTATCCAACTGGGTGTTCAAGCCGTCGACGATCAGAGCCTGCGCGGATCAGGCGTGCTCCTCGCTCTTGCGCCAGCAAGAGCTCTACTTCGACAGCAGCCCTACCGTCGGTGTCGTCGGGATCGGCGACATGACGAAGCAGCGCACGTGGATCAGCTTCGAAGCCGAACCGATCCGCTGGGCGGAGATCGAGTTCGCCTACGACACCTATGGAAACGTCGTCAGCACGACCGACGAGGAGAATGCCGTCACCTCGATCGGCTGGGCGGACACGAGCCCCGGCTCCGCCGACAGCTACGCATTCCCGCACTCGAACAGCATCACCGTTGCGCTCGGGAAGACGACGCCCGTGACGTTGACCACGTCGCGCACGTGGGATGAGCGCTTTGGAAGCCCGTCCACGGACGTCGCCACGACGGGGCGAAGGATGACGTGGCTGTTCGACGGCCTCGGGCGCGTCACGCAGGTGCGGAGCACCCCGCAGGGCAGCTCTATCGGAACCGAGGTCACGCTTGCGAACTACGTCTACTTCCTCGGGGGAACGCTCGGCTCGAGCAATTACGTGGAGACCGTCGCCTGGTGGGGCACGAGCGCAGGACAGTCGATCACCTCGCGACTCTTTCTCGATGCGTTCGGCCGCCCGGTCCAGAGCAAACAGCAAGCCGAAGCCGGAAACTGGATCACGACGGGTCTCCGGCGCACGCGCCATGGCCAGTCCGATCTCATGACGCTTCCGTTCTATACGGCGTCGAGCGCCTTCAGCGACATCACCTTTTCGGCGACCGCCCCCGCGCAATCGAGCGTCCACACCGACTTCGACTGGGCGGGCCGGACGACGCGCACTCGCCTCCTCGCCGCGGGTGGCGCGCCGTTCTTCAACACGACGACGAGCTACATGCTCTGGGATCGCACCGTCGTCGATCCACGCGGCTACTCCAGCCTCTACCGCTCGGATGCGTTCGGACGGCTCGCGCGAGTCGAGCAGAACGGCGGACTCTCGGTCGCGCAGCTCGGTTACAACCGCGTCGGCGACCTCCTGCAGGTCGTGGATCCGATCTCCGCGACGACGGTGATGAAGTACGACTCGCGCGGTCTTCGCCGCAAGCTCGAGGATCCCGACATCAGCAACTGCGGAACGCCGGCGAATTGCCCGTGGCTTTTCGGCTACGACGACCGCGGGCAGATGACGTCGCGCAAAGATGCAAAGGGACAGCAGATCCAGTTCCTTCACGACGAGCTGGGGCGCGTCTACCTCAAGGACTACATCTGCTCCGCCTGCAGCGAGACGGACGCGACCTTCTCCTACGACGGGACGACGAACAGCCTCGGCCTCCTCGATGTCGCCAATCGCGGGGCGCAGAACTCGCGAAGCTTCGTCTACCTGAACTGGCCGGGGATGCTGAAGAACGCAAATCAGATCATCGGTGATTCGACCTTCACGACGGACACGAAATTCGACCTTCTCGGCCGGCTCACCGAGATCGGGTACCCGACCGGCGAGATCGCGCTGTACCTCTACAACGCTCGCGGCGCGCTCGACCGTGTCACCTTCGACGGTTCCGACATCGTCATCGCCACGGAATACGACGCGCTGTCGCGTCCGACGTCGATCAAGTGGGGCAACGGTCTCACGACGAGCTCGGTCTTCTATCCGAACGAGCTTCTCGCCGATCTGCAGGTCACAACGCCGGGATCCACCCTTCTCGCCTTCCACTATCGCCACGACGCGAACGGCAATCCGAGCGATGTCAGCGAGGCCATCGGAGGTGTCAGTCCGTGGTCCTTCACCTACGCATACGACTGGGCAAACCGGCTCGACAACGCCCAGTACGTCCAGGGCGGTGTTCTCAGCAAGAGCTGGGATTATTCTTACAACCAGGTCGGAAACATCACGTTCAACAGCGACTGGAACGGGAGCGGCCTCGACGGCAGTTACACGTACGCAGGCGCAGGTCCTCACGCGGTGACGCAGGTCGGAGGCGCGAGCAGCCCCTACACGCTCGCGTACGACCAGAACGGCTCGCTGACGACAGAGGGTCTCGGCAACTGGTCCGAGTACAACTTCGACGGACGTACCTCGCGCATGGGCGACACCGGTGCGAGCCCCGATCCGGCGAGCCAACTCACCTACGATCCGTTCGGCGAAACGCGCGTGCGCAAGACATGGACGGCGTCGAGCGGCGCGAAGGACCTCCGCTACTTCGGCCCAATGCTCGAGGAGCTCGTCGAAGGCACGGTGCGCAACACCGACAAGTACGTCATCGCCTTCGGCAAGCGTGTCGCGATGCGGACGACTCGTGACCCCGGCCATACGTACTACCTGCACGGCGACCACCTCGGCAGCATCAACCTCGTGACGAACGAGACGGGCGCCGTGGCGGAGCGCCGCAACTACGAGCCGTTCGGCGCGCCATTGTTGGTCACCGGCACGAGCCCGGTCGCCCGCTACGGCTTCACGGGCCAGGAGCTCGACAGCGAAGTCGGCCAACTTCACCTCGGGATTCGCCAGTACAACTTCGCAATCGCGAACTTTGGTGTTGGCGATCCGATCGCTCGTGCCTCACAGCCACAGAGCCTTAATCCGTATTCATACGTTTCCAATCGCCCTTCCGCGTATGTGGATCCGAGCGGCTTTGATCCCGAAGACGGGGAATTCGGGCCGAACTGGGGTGCAGAGATTGTGTCGAAGGGGTCGCTGCTCCTGCCGAACGGCGCGAACACGATCTTCGACGTGGAGACAGCAGGAAACTTCTTGGGACCGGCGGGCAAAAGCCCAATGCGCTGCCCCTCCGGATCGTGCCACGACCCGATCACCGATCAGGAGGCGAGGGATAATCGGGCGAATTTCGGTGCTGCAGCCGGAGCTTTCATCGGCGAGCTCACGACTCCGGACGAAATCGATATCGCGGTGATGGGAGCTGGTGGTGGGACTGCAATTGCCGATGGACCGCTGCCCGTCGGCGACGTCGTTTTGGTCGGGGCCGTTGTCAAAACCGGGGGGCGACGGATCGCAGCCGCGATCGCCGCCGCTCGAAAGTACTTGAAACCAGCGAAGTTTCAGAAGCAACATGGGCTGAACAAAGAGCAGATGTATCGCGGGTTCCATGGGGTCAAGCAGAATATGGGCTTCCCCGCCCCCGCGAACATGCGAATCACGCCTGACGGTGATGTCTTTCACCCGACTGAGGACGAAGTGATGTGGAACATTTTTGACGAGATTGGCATGACGCCAGATGAGTAGCGCGACCTTCAGACTTAGTGGCGACGCCCTCGATCCCGATGAAATTACTCGCCGCGTTGGGATCGTTCCGACGGAGACATCGCGGATGGGAACGCCGGTCCCGACCCAAAGGCACCCGCATCTCAAACAGCGCGCGAACGTGTGGCTCGTCCGAGTGAGTGGTGCGGGCACTTCTCCGTCAGCGCAGGTGGAAGACTTGTTGGCAAAACTCGAGATGGCGCGAGAAGATTTCCGAATTCTTAGTAACCGATTCGAAGGGATTTTCTGGTGCCTGCTGGACATGGAGGATGACGAGAAGGGACCGACGGTCCTCGAGTTCTCAGCGACTCAGGTCGCGCGGATCGCCGCCCTTGGCGCTCGGCTTTGTATAGAAGTGACGGATTATCGGTGAAAGTGGAAACACCGGCCTGGAAGCGAACTCCCCGAACGAACCCCGAACGAACTGACAGCTCGAACGATCTGACAGCCCCCTGTGTCAAGACCGGGTTCAACATCGAATTCTTTCGAGGGCATCCAGTCTCCGTGAAATGTTCGGCATTTATGTCTACGCTGGTCCGGTAGTTTCCGCGCTTCCTCCTGGCGGCCCTTCTCCAGTTGGCTTCCTCGCGAGTAGCGTCTGATGCCGTTCTGCGCTTCGAAGAGAAGAATCGCGTGCGACTGCCCGGCCCTCTTGGCGAATTGCTCGGTGAAGCCAATGGTTTCCTGCCAGGAGAATCTGACGCGAACGGATTCCGGTTCCTGCCTCTCCAGGAGTTCTCGAGAGCTGAAGACCACGGGCTAGATGCCAATTGAGATGCCCAATTGAGATGCCAGCCGTATGGGGCCGTCAGCAGCCCCTACACGCTCGCGTACGACCAGAACGGCTCGCTGACGACCGAGGGTCTCGGCAACTGGTCCGAGTACAACTTCGACGGACGTACCTCGCGCATGGGCGACACCGGTGCGAGCCCCGATCCGGCGAGCCAACTCACCTACGATCCGTTCGGCGAAACGCGCGTGCGCCCCCAATTGAGATGCCCCAATTGAGATGCCAGCCCCCAATTGAGATGCCAGCCGTATGGGGCCGTCCGGATTCCGGACGCGATGCCGGACTGCCGGACGACCGCAAGAACCGGTGATTTCGCGTCGCAGCGCTCAATGAGTGGATTCCCCAATTGAGATGCCAGCCGTATGGGGCCGTCCGGATTCCGGACGCGATGCCGGACTGCCGGACGACCGCAAGAACCGGTGATTTCGCGTCGCAGCGCTCAATGAGTGGATTCTCGCAGACTTGCCGATTTTCCGCGCGTTCCCGCATGTGGAGCACTTGATGCACTGACCATCGGGAGTGACCGACGAAGACGATTTCGAGCTCTCGCTGGAGCAAGAGGAGGAAGGAGGACCTTCTCGGCCGCTACGGTTCCTTCCGCCTGGACGATGGGTGGTCGAGGTCACGACTCGAACCATCCATGGCCGGTTCCTCCTTCTTCCGCGTCCCGAGGCAAATGCCATCGTCAAGGGCGTCATCGGTCGAGCCAACCACCTCTTCCCGAACGTTCGCGTCATCGCGTACTGGTTCCTGTCAAATCACTGGGAGGCGCTGCTCGAGGTCACTGACTCGGCGACGCTGAGCGCGTTCATGAACCACGTGAACTCGAACCTCGCGCGGTTGCTCGGCGATCTCTACAACTGGCCCGAGAAGTTCTGGAGTCGGCGGTATCGCGGAATCGTCATCGTCGGCGCTCGCGCGCAAATCCGTCGGCTGAAGTATCTCCTCTCGCAGGGAACGAAAGAGAACCTCGTTGCACGTCCCTCGGAATGGCCAGGGGTGAGCTGCCTTCGGGCGATCCTCTCCGGCGCCCGGGAATTCGGCGTGTGGTTCGACGGGACGCGCGAGTACCTCTCGCGCAAACGGGCGGTGAAGCGCGGCAAGAAACCGAAGCCGCGAAGCGCGTTCGAAACGACCTACGAGATCTGCCTCCATCCGCTCCCTTGCTGGTCGAAACTCTCCAGCGAGGAACAACGGGCGCGCGTTCAGGAGCTCGTTGGACAGATCGAAGAGGAAGCGAAGGCACGGCGCCGCAAGACCGGAAAGGCACCGCTCGGAGTCGCCGCGATCCTTCGGCAGGCACCCGACTACCGGCCGAGTCACATTGCATCGAGTCCTGCGCCGCTCGTTCACGCATCGTCGAAGGCGGAGAGGAGTTGGTTCAACGACCGCTACTATTCCTTTCTTCGTCGCTTTCGAGACGCCTCGTCGCGTTTCCTCGGTGGTGAGACATCGGCCATCAACGCATTTCCGTCGCGGTGTTTTCTTCCGCGACCACCCGTTGGGCTTCGGCTCACGACGACACCGCCACCCGCGTCACTCTCGAACGGCTGACGATTTCTCGCTGCGCTAGGCGAGGAGGCGTGCTTGGCATCGCTCGCGCTTCTCTCTCGCGCGGCGATTCCTGCTCCAGCTTCGTGAACAGATCGCAGGTTCGCACGAGCGCAGGACAGTCGATCACCTCGCGACTCTTTCTCGATGCGTTCGGCCGCCCGGTCCAGAGCAAGCAGCAAGCCGAAGCCGGAAACTGGATCACGACGGGGTCTCCGGCGCACGCGCCATGGCCAGCCCGATCTCATGACGCTTCCGTTCTACACGGCGTCGAGCACCTTCAGCGACATCACCTTTTCGGAGACCGCGCCCGCGCAATCGAGCGTCCACACCGACTTCGACTGGGCGGGCCGGACGACGCGCACCCGCCTCCTCGCCGCGGGTGGCGCGCCGTTCTTCAACACGACGACCAGCTACACGCTCTGGGATCGCACCGTCGTCGATCCACGCGGCTACTCCAGCCTCTACCGCTCGGATGCGTTCGGACGGCTCGCGCGAGTCGTGCTGCCGCCGCTCTGAAATTGACCCTTTCGCCGGTCTCAAACTGACCCACCCGGGCCCACTGATCCGGCGACCTTTCGAGTCTGAGCTGCCCAGCGGCGAGCGCCTTCGTCGTCCTCGCTGAGCACCGAAAAGCGCAGCGCGCAGGAGGGGTCAAGGGCGAAGCCGCGAAGCGGACGCCGCAGGCGACCCTTGATGCCTTCGAGCACTGCGCGAGCCTCTTGCGGCGAGGAGGTGGGTCAATTTGAGGGCGGCGAAAGGGTCAGTTTGTGAGCGGCGCGATCAAGTCGAGCAGAACGGCGGACTTTCGGTCGCGCAGCTCGGGTACAACCGCGTAGGCGACCTCGTGCAGGTGGTGGATCCGATCTCCGCGACGACGGTGATGAAGTACGACTCGCGCGGTCTCCGGCGTAAACTCGAGGACCCCGATATCAGCAACTGCGGAACGCCGGCGAACTGCCCGTGGCTTTTCGGCTACGACGACCGCGGGCAGATGACGTCGCGCAAGGACGCGAAGGGGCAGGAGATCCAGTTCCTTCACGACGAGCTGGGGCGTGTCTACCTCAAAGACTACATCTGCTCCGCGTGCAGCGAGACGGGAAGCTGGCTACTTCTCTCGGAAGTCGGCGAGGAGAGAGCGCACGGCGTCAGATGCATGGGCCGCCGTTCGTATCTCGTCGTCGGCTGACCACGGCGCCCCAGCGAACTCGCGGACGACCTTCACGAAGGCGCGCGTGCCATCGGCTTCGGGCGATTCGAACCGCGCGCGAACTTCACGAAACACGTAGAAAACGCGCGCCTCCACTTGGGGCGCCCAGCGAGTGAAGGACTCACGCGCTCCGCTCGGCCGAACGCGCTCGCACAAGGCGAGACTCGCGATGTCTGCGAGGTCCGTCCCCTTCTTTTCCGGACGAAGAGCGCTTCGTGACGCCCAGGACTGCGACTTCATGGCTACGAGCACCGCGATCGTCGGAATACTCACGCGGGTGCCCTCCGGACCGAGCGTCACCGTGACGGACTCTCCGGCCGGCGCGGGAATCGACCACGGGCTCGCGCCCTGGTCGACAGGGCCAGGAACTGCGCCGGGATCCGCTTCCAGAACGTCGACCACCGTCGCGCCGGAGAAGAAGCGCGTCTTCATCTCCTTTCGGTCGAAGCCGGCGCGTAAGAGCGCGCCGGCGGCATCATCGAACCGGCCAGCCCGAATGGCGAAATCGATGTCCTCGGTTCCCCGTCCCGCGCCCGCGACGTCCTGCGCTTCGCGCGTGTCGACGCGCACGCCTCGGCGCCGAAACGCCGCTGTCGTAATCCCGACCGCCTGTCCGCCAACAAGCAGCAACTCTCCACACCCGGAGAGGATCTCCGCGCAGCGTGCGATCTCGAGCTCCTGGTCCTTCACGACAATTCTTCCTCCCACACGGCCCGTGCGGCTGCGCGATGGCGGTCTGTGTCGGCAAGCAAGAGGTCGAGGTAGGTGACGACCCGGTTGGTCGCGAGGTGCTCGCCCACCATCCGCGGTCGTCGGAAGACGCCGGTCTCGGGCGCAAGCCAGACCATCAGGTCGCCACGGCCTGCCGCGGGCTCGAACCCGGCCGCGCCAAGAGTCGTCGACGGATCCACATCGCAGTACACGGTGAGCGGTTCGCCGACGAGGCGTTCCGGCCCGCGAACCGCGTGCATCCCGGCCAGCAGCCGCGCAGAACCCGCCTTCCGCGTCGCGCGGAAGAACGCGTCCTCCATCGAACCCTTCGCGTTCCAGAGAAAATGGAGTGCCTCGCGGGGTACGCCGATCCGCCCGCGCCACGCAGCCACCAGATCGTCGCGAAGAAGCAACGCATCCATCGGGCGAGTTGCGCCCCTCGACCGCAGCAGATACCCGCGGCGACCCAGTTCCGCGAGCACTCGGTGCACGGTCGCAGGTGCGTGCCCGACTTCCGCCGCCAGGTCGCGCTCGGTCCAGCCGCGATCCGGCTCGAGGAGCAACGCGACTGCGACGTCGAACCCGACACCCTGGAAGGGGTCGGAAGCGCGAGGCCGGCCGGCGCGAGCGCGGCGCAGCGTCCGGGGCCGGCTCGGCGAGAGATGGTGGACCAGAGACTCCAGCGCCTGGAACCCGACGGCCTCGGCAAGCCGCATGCGCTCGATCGTCGACGCTCCGTCGAGCCGCCGCCGGAACTCCGGCAGTGCGTCCACCCACGTCGTCGCCGCGTCGACCGCAGGCGTCGCGTCGATGTCACCCGCACTCGCGCCGCTGCGTGAAAGGACGAGCAGCCGCGAGCGGCGTCGCGACGACTTGATCCGCGCGGTCTCGGCCTGGATCTCGCGCGGCGCGTACTCGCGAAGCGTGCCGGCGACACCCTGTGCGAGCAGCCATCGCCCGAGAGCGAGCGTGGAGGAATCCTCCGTGAGAATGACGACGGGACGCATCAGGTGCGTTCCCCTCCCGTCCGCGAGAATGCGTCGGCGAGCGAGCCGAATTCGGATTCCCAACCCTGCGATCGAAGCATGTCGGCGAGCGGCGCGACGTGGACGCCGCCGTTCCTGCGAAGGCCGAGCACGCGTTCGCGCGCGTCCATGCACGCGATGAGTCGCGGAGAGTGCGTGGTGACGACCACCGGAGTCCGTCGAGCAATCTCGCGGAGGAGATCGAGCAGCGGCTGGAGACCGCGCGGGTGAACGCGCCCTTCCGGCTCCTCGAGGAGTAGCGCCGCGCCGGGAGCGGGCAAGAGGTAGATCGCCGCGAGCAGCAGCATCTGACGCGTTCCGCCCGAGAGCTCTTCGATGCGGAGCGTGCCGTCCAGACCCTCCTCCAGAATCTCGAGCCGCGGCCGGTCGACCTCGACCACCCGCCGGATGCCGCGCACCGAGGGAACGAGCTCATGAAGCACGCGACCGAGCTCCTCCTCGCGTCCTGGCTGCGCGAGAATCGGCCCGAACAGCGCCTGGCTCGAGACCGCGCTCCGACGGCGCGACGGCGCTGGACGCCCGTGCCAGCCCAGCAACTCACGAGCGCCTTCGTCGAAGAGTGGGTCCTGATCCAGCAGGATTACGCGAGACAGAGCTTTCGCGATCGAGGTCGTGTCCGCGAGCGTGTCGCGCCCGCGCGCGGTGGCAAGTGCGAGCTCGTCAGGAGCGCCGTACGTCGTTTCGATCGAGCCGTCGCCGCGATCCCATTCGACGCGCCCACGGTCCGCGCGGAGCAGCACGCGGTTTCCGGCCGGATCGTCCACGCGGAGGCTCTCGGAGTCGACGATGACTCGGCCGTTGAGATCGCCGAGCGCGACCCTGTAGGAACCGGGCACAGCGGGCGTTCCGACGCGTTCGACCTCGAGTCCCAGTTCGATCACGACCTGCCCAGAGCTACCGCGCGTGCGCAACCGCGAGATCCCACCCTCGTCATCGACCGCACTCTTCAAACCGAAACGCAACGCGCGACCGAGAAATCCGATCGCATCCAGGAATGAGCTCTTTCCGGACGCGTTCGGACCTACGAGCACCGTGACCGCGCCGAGATGCAGCGATACGTCCACGAGCGCGCGAAACCGCTCGACTCGAAGGGATGCAACGCGAACCGTAATTGGAAGGGACACTTCGCGGTCATCGTCTTCGAGCGTCTGTCGCTCGCGCTCGAAGGGATCCCGAAATCGACGCAGGAGCATTTCTTCGAACGAGCCATCCGCCTCGAACGCCGACTCGTTCGGCTGGAGTCGGATTTGCTCGGGCGGCAGAGCACCAAACGGCGGAATCTGCCCGTTGATCCAAAGATCGCCGGCGAGAATCATGACGCGTCGAAGATCGTCCCCGCTCGCACCGACCGCCTCCGCGAGCGCGGCCTCGTCGATCAACTGCGCGGAGGGTTGATACATCCGCGCAGCAAGCTCAACGAGTTTTCGGAGTCGTCCGAGATCGGTGTCCGCCTCCGGCACGTGGAGGAGTCCAAGCACGGTCGGCCGTACGAACTCGCGCTCGACCCGGATCGGATGTGCCGGTTCGATCTTCTCATCCATGACCTGCGTGCGCTCCTGCACGGCAAGGAGATGAAGACGCTGGAGCTGCTCGAGCTCGTCACGGGTCGCTCGGGTCCGGAATCGCAACTCCGCGAGTGGCTGGAGATCAAGAAAGGCGGTGTACGCAGCCGCAAGAATATCGCGAAGGCGAGGCGAAAGCTCTCGTGGTATCGCCAGCTTGGTGATGGGGTCCGACATTGATCGAATTAATCATAGCATGTCGTTATCGCGGAGCAAGTTCAGTTGATCGATGACTTACTGGGCGACGAGTTTTGCCGAGTGCTCGGCCAAAAATAGATCATTCCCACACTCGAAGCGGCCATGACGCCGTTCGCGCACCTCGGCCTCAGTTCCGCATCAACCTGCGGCGTCGGCGCAGAGCAATTGACATCGCTGTTTCTTGACGGTCGCCGGATCCCGCGGAAGGCAGATTTCGCCTCCACGATCGCCAATGAGATCGTCGCCTCTGCTCGGGCAATGAGCGTCTTGGCGAGTGATCGAGGCAGCGAAGCTGAAGGGGCTCGGCATGGAGGTCGCGTACCTTCGCCCCCCGGTGACGGATCCCTCGCAGATCTGACGCGAGCGGTCAGATCCGCCAGCTGGCGTAGCGGCGCGACAGTGCCGCGAGAATGCGATCGCGGATCTCGCGCTCGCCCGGTGCGTAGAGGCGGCGGCGCAGAGCTTCTTTCGCGGAGCGGACCTGCCGGCGTGGCACTGTCCATCCCGGACCGGCGCCGTCGACCGCGAGGCGCATGTCGCTCTCGCCGTCCCAGTCGAGCGTGCCCGGAAGTCCGTACGCGATCAGCGGCGGATCCCACGTCACGTCGGCGCGGAGAGGTCCGGCCCACGGCGTCTGCACGACGAGGCACTCGTGGACTTCGAGGAGCTCGACGCCGTCGGCGAACTCCGCGTCGTGCTCGAGGAACGTCGGCACGAGGCGCCCCGTCACGATCAGCGGCGAGCACGCGAAGCCGAGATCGTCGAGACCCTCGGCGAGCAGCGCGTGTTTCGACGCGCCCGTGCAGGTGCGACCACGCGCCGACTCGGCGTCGGGCTCACCCGGCCACGCGAACGGCTTCCGCTGGATGCGCTTCACGCGCTCCAGAAGTGCGCGCGCACGCTCCGCGTGTTCGTCGGGACGCTCGTCGACGGGAGGCGCGACGACGCGGAGCGTGGGTTTAGATTTCACGGAAGAGATACGGACGGATCGCGTCGATCCGCTCCTCGAAACCTTCGGGATACATGAACCACAACATCGCGGTCAGCGAGGAGAGGAGGGCGTTTCCGTCCTGCGGCGTGAAGCAGAAGCCGATGAGCTCGTTGTCGCCGCGCGTGGTGATCGTCGGGACGCTGACGACCGTCTGCGAAAGGATGCGGCCGAAGAAGCCGTGGTCGCGGCCGAACGAGAAGACCTGGTTGGCGCTCGTCTTCTGCGTGAGCGCGATGCGCGGGTTTTCCTTCAGGCGGGCGATCGCCTGGTCGCGCGTCATCTTGTCTTCGAGCGTGAGGTCGAACCACACCGAGTGCATGTACTGGGTGTTGAGCTTGATCGCGCTCGAGAAGAGGTTGAGGTTCACGCCCAGCGTTTTGAAGAGGTGGGCGGCGTCGCGCGCGTGGTGCGTGCCGTAGTCCTTGTCGTCGTGTTTGCCGGCCTTCGGCGACGGATTGAAGTCCTTGTCCTGCGAGATGTCGTTCGCGCGCCGCATGCAGACGAAGCGGCCTTCCTTCAGGCGGATCTTCCCGTCGGGCGTTCCCGCGAGCGTCTTGATGAGCACGGAGAGGTTGTGCGTGTTGCACGAAACGACGTGGATGAAGCGGTCCTCGGCGCGGTTGAGCGATTCGTCGTTGATGCCGCGGGCGTACGGGCGGCCGAAGCCGAACTCGGAACCCTGCGCGATGAAGCCCTTCGGGCCCTTGATCTTGTTGTAGAGGCTCGCCTTGTTTTCGTTGCCGGCGGGCGTGCAGTCGATGACGACGGTCGCGCGCTCGAGCGCCTCGATGTGGTCGTAGACCGGCTTGTGGCCGATCTTCTCGAACTCCGACTTCCCTTCCTTGTTCACGGCGAGCTTCGCGCCGCGGCGAACGAGGTCTTCGACCTTGGCGCGCTCGTCGATGAGCGGGGTGCGCTTGTGGAAGGTGACCTCGTCGATGCCGAAGGCGACCTTCATGTCCGTCAGGAGGCCGATCAGCGGCTCGCCAATGGTGCCGGTTCCGACGACGTGGACGATTTTCTTGTCAGCCATGGCGGTGTTTGCCTCCTCGAAAAGGGTCGCCAGAAATAGGGCAACCCGCGCACCTTGTCAAACGAGCGCGAGGGACGCAACCGCGCTTAAAACGCGAACGGACCGGCGCGAGCGCCGATCCGTTCGTGATTCGAGTGCGAAGCGTTACCGAGGAAGAACGCTGTTCGGGCCCATGCCCGCGCCGCTCGCGCCGCCGACGTTCGTGCCGGGAGCCGGGCGCGGACGAATTCCGGGGACCGTCGTCGCGCCGGGACGCGCACCGTTGTTGCCGGGCGCGGTCGACGAGCCGCCGGGGAAAGTGCCGGTGCCGCTGCCGGGCGTTCCGCTTCCGGGAGTGCCGGGCGTGCCGGGATTCGTGCTCGTGCCGGCGCCGGGCGTCTCGCGTCCGGGTTCAACGCGGCCGGGGCTTCCGGGATCGCCCGCGCCCGAGCCGGGTCGCGTCGGAGAGGTCGGGGTGCGGCCGCCGGTGCCGTCGTCCTGGAAGCTCTTCCAGATCTTGTAGCCGCCCCAGACCGCGAGGCCCGCGCCACCGACGATGAGGAGGATGCCGCCCGCGGTGAGCGCGGTGCCGACGATCGCCGCGGCGCCGAGGGCCATGCCGGAGCTTGCCCAGACAGCCGCGCCGCCGCCCATCATCACGGTGCCGAGCGCGAATTTGCCGATGTCGTGGCTGGGATTCAGGAGCCCCGCGATGCCGGCGGTAGCC
>Ga0163152_10004192_pt1 | contig 18073 bp, 16 predicted proteins | sample OliLakLV19MP8IB2_FD_148635 | JGI IMG/M metagenome (GOLD analysis project Ga0163152, IMG submission 148635) | Freshwater microbial mat bacterial communities from Lake Vanda, McMurdo Dry Valleys, Antarctica - Oligotrophic Lake LV.19.MP8.IB-2 | ecosystem: Environmental > Aquatic > Freshwater >... | reverse complement strand
CTTCAGCGCGGGAGCGCAGGCGCGCGACATCTGGAAGCTCGACACCACGTTGGTCGAATAGATGCGCAGGAAATCCTCGGCCGAGAGGTCATCGAGCTTCGCGTGCGGGACGAACTTGGTGCTGCCGGCGTTGTTGACCAGCGCGTCGATGCGGCCCCACTTGTCGAGCGCGGCCTGCGTGAGCTTCCTGCACGCGGCGTCCTCCGAGACGTCGGCCTGGACGGCGATGGCGTTGTCGCGTCCGCATTCGGCCGCGACTTTCTGCGCCGCCTCGGCGCTCTTCGAATAGTTGATGACGACGTTCCACCCGCGCCGGGCAAGCTCGAGCGCAGTGGCGGCGCCGATGCCGGAGGAAGAGCCGGTGACGATTGCTACACGTTTTTCTGGCATGGGATGCTCACTTTGGTTTTTAAACTGTTGCGACCGCTGCCGAGGGCGAGCCCACGGCACCCGGCAGCCGAAGCGGCGGCGCGGTCAGCAGGAAACGGCTGCGCTTGTGGCCGCGCAGCCAGTTGGCAAGCTCGGTGAGGTACCACATCTCGCCGAGGTGGATGCCGTTCTTGAACAGGCAATGCTCGTGCAGCGGCATCGCCGCATGCGGTCTCGGGTTGAAGATCGAAGTGGGGATGATCTCGACTGCGTAATTGTCCGAGATCAGCACGGCGAGACCCGAGTCGCTCACCCATTGCAGCAGCTTTTCGTCGCGGCCGTCCAGGCCGGTGCCGGTGTTGTTGAGGAGCTTCGCGTCGGGTGTCTTGGCCAGTTCGAGGATCACGTCCGCAAAGCCGGTGTAGATGCAGACCATGTCGCCCTTCTCGACCTGCACCTTGTCGGCCTCGAGCACCTTCATGAGCTCGTCGTAACCGATGGGCTTTCTTTGCCTGCCGTAGTGCGCATGCAGGTCGATCATGACGCCTCGCCCCTGCGCGCCGTGCTCGGCGAGGTTCTGGATGCCGAGCGCATCGGCCTTGGCGCCTTCGTACTGCGCCCAGCGCTCGACGCCCTCCTTCTTCGGCGCGGGCTTGATGTGCTCCCTGGCGCGAAACCCGTTGTAGAAAACGATCTCCGGCGTACCGTCGCCGTCGGCATCGAAGAGGCTGCCCACGTGCGCAAAGCTGTCCCACTGCGTCGAATACTGCAGCGTCATCAGCACGACGTCGTCGCAGACCACGTCTGTAATGTCTGGATCGTCCCCGGCCATCGGGTAGCAGAAATTCTGCTCGCCCGCGTTCTTGCCGGAATCGCGCACCGTGGCGAACTGGCGCGGCGGCAGGCGGCGCGGGTTGAGCACGTTGCCGCCGGGGAAATCGAGCGGCAGCGAGAGGCAGAACGAGATGCCCTCTTTCACCTCGGCCACGCCCTGCAGCACCTTCTCGCGGGTGACGTAGTTCATGCGGCCGCGCTGGTCGTCGGGGCCGAACTCGCCCCAGTTCGATCCGGGCGGGCGTTGCTTCCATCGCTGAGCCATGCCTCTCCCCTATGAATAACTGCGCCCGAGCCATTCGGCCACGAGCACCGGCTTGTCGCCGCCTTCGCGCTCGACCGTGACGTTCCACGTATTCTGCACGCCGTTGTTCGGAAGGGTTTCGTATTTCGCAAGGACGAACCGCGCGCGGATGCGCTCACCCGACGGCAGCGGCGCGGTGAAGCGCACCTTGTTCAGGCCGTAGTTGACGCCCATCTTCCTTTCCTCGAACGAGAACGTCGACTCGATCAGGTGGGAGAGCAGGGAAAGCGTGAGAAAGCCGTGCGCGATCGTCGTGCCGAACGGTCCCTCCTTGGCTTTCACAGGATCGATATGGATCCACTGCGGATCGTCGATGGCTTTCGCAAACAGGTCGATGCGTTCCTGCGTCACCGTGAGCCAGGGCGAAACGCCGATCTCCTCGCCCACCCGGCCGGAGAGGTCGCCTATGCGTAGTTTCTCACCCGGTTTTCCTTCGGCAGCGCTCATGCGTGCTCCTTCGAGATGAACTTGCGGATCTCCGCGTTTACGAGGTCGGGCTTTTCTTCCATGACCCAGTGGGTCGCATCCGGCACGCGCACCACCTTGACTCCCGGCACCACCTCTTCGATGCCCTCGAGGATCGAGGGCAGCAGCGCGCGGTCCTGCTCGCCCCACATCACGAGGGTGGGCACGCGCACCATGAAGTCGCTGGCCTCGAGCTCGAGCCTGGCGGCGCCCGGATCGGCCGCCGTCGGCGGATAGAGCGGCGAGGCGCGGTAATAGTTGAGGCTTCCGGTGAGGGCGCCCGGCTGTTGCCACGCTTCGAGATAGGCAGCCTTGTCGGCCTCCAGCGCAGGGCCTTGCTCGCGCCCGGCGAAGCGCATCCGGAGCAGGCGCTCGAAATTGTTTTCCGACAGCACCCGCTCGGCCTTGGCATCGCGCAGCAGCAGCATGTATTCGCTCGCCTTCTGCTGCGCCGGGTTGTTGGCAAGCTCCCGCCAGAAGCCCATCGGATGCGGCGAATTGATGATCACCAGATGCGAGAGCAACTCCGGGTGCGCGATCGCGAGGCCCCAGGCCACGGCGCCGCCCCAGTCGTGCGCGACGAGCACGAACTTTTCGTGCGTGAACGTGGCGGCGAGCTGCCTGATGTCCTCGATGAGGTGCTTGGCGCGGTAGTCCTTCACCTCCGGCGGGCAATCCGAGAGGTTGTAGCCGCGCAGGTCCGGCGCGACCGCAAGATGGTCGGTGCCGAAATGCGCGAGCTGCTTTTCCCAGCTTCGCCAGAACTCGGGGAACCCGTGCAGGAACAGGACGAGCTTGCCGCTGCCCGCCGATTTGTAATGCAGCCGCACGCCGTTGACCGTGACGTAGCTGCTCTTGAAAGACGCGCCTTTCCCGGACCCTAACTCAGACACCGCAGCACCCCCTGTGCGATTGCATTGGCCATGGCCGCCTGCGTCTCGGGCCGGGCGAGCCGGGCCTCCTCGTCGCGGTTCACCAGCACCCCCGCCTCGAACAGCAGCGCGGGCATCGTGGCCGTCCTCGCGACGGCGAGATTGTCGAAATAATGCACGCCATTCGCCTCGTCCGCGAACGGCCGGCTTTCGCCAAGGACGGGGTCGGCATGGTAGAGCGAGCGCGAGTAGCCGGCCTTGAGCATCTCGGCGCCGATCGCGGACGCGCACTCGCGGCTCTTGCCCACCCGCGGGTTGTTGCGCGACACGAAGAGCGAGAAGCCGGCGAAACGATCGGCCACCGGCAGGAAGCGCTCCTGCACCGAATCGTGGTGGATCGACACGAAGAGGTCAGCCCCCCGCGCCGCCAACGTACGCTCGTGCAGCACATCGAAATCGCCGCGCTCGCCGATCATGCGCACACGCACGCCCGCCGCCTCGAGCCTTTCGCGCACCTTGTAAGCGAGGTTGCGGTTGTACTCGAACTCGGGCAGGCCGGTGACCGAAATCACGCCGGGATTCAGGTGCGAGTGGCCGACGTCTACCGCGACCTCCTTCGCGGTTGCGCCGATGGCCGAGTCGATCCCAACGCCGAGCGGCAGGCAAACCAGCGGCAGGCAAACCGCGAGCAACGCCAGCCCAAGGCGCATTTCAGAACCTGGAGAAATCGGGCTTGCGCTTCTCGAAGAACGCCTGCATCGCTTCCTTGGCCTCGGCCGAGCCGAGCTGCGCGCGGAACTTCTCGCCCTCCGCGCCCATCGCCTCCTTGACCGCCGAGGCGTAGCGCGTCTTCATGAGGGCCTTGGTCATGCGCAGCGACGAGGGCGGAAGGGCCGCAAGCGAGCCCGCCACTTCGAGCGCGTGCTCCAGCAGGCCGCCCTCGGAAACGATCTCGGTGACGATGCCCGCCGCCAGCGCCTTCTCGGCGGTGAAGGGCTTGCCGAGGAGCAGCAACTCGGCCGCGCGCTGGTAGCCCGCAAGCATCGGCAGCAAGAGGCTCGAGCCCGCCTCCGGCACGAGACCGAGCGTGACGAAAGGCATCTGGAAGCGCGCGTTCGGCGAGGCGTAAACGAAATCGCAATGCAGGAGCATCGTCGTGCCGATGCCGACCGCCGGACCGCCGACCGCGGCGACCAGCGGCTTGGCCGCGCCCGCGATCCCCTGCAGGAACCGGAACACCGGCGAGCCGTCACCGCTCGGCGGCCGCTCGAGGAAATCCTTGAGGTCGTTGCCGGCGGTGAAGCAGTCCGGCTTGCCGTGGATGAGGACGACGCGCACCTGCGGATCGGCCTCCGCCGCCTCCAGCGCGTCGGCCATGGCCTGGTACATGTCGGCCGTGATCGCGTTCTTCTTGTCGGCGCGATCGAGCTCGATGCGCGCGATGCGGTCTTTGGTGGTGACGAGGATGTGCGGCATGGGGGATTGGTCTCTGTTACGGGCGCTTGTGTGTAATTGACCTTCGAAGTCTCATGACTTTGAGAGTTCCGTCCGTTTGCGCGATCGCGCAAACGAAGGAACTCTCAAAGTCATGAGATCCGCGAAAGGCAAAAACCGGTACGGCTACGTATTCGGCAATTTGTAATCCTTCATTTCCCCCCGCAGCGTGAGCTTCGAGAGCTTGCCCGTCGCCGTATGCGGCAACTGCTCGACGAACACCACGTCGTCGGGCATCCACCACTTGGCGATCTTGCCCTCGTAGAACTCGAGGATTTCGTCCTTGGTCACCTTGGTGCCGGGCTTCCTGATCGCGACCACGATCGGGCGCTCGTCCCACTTGGGATGCTTCACGCCGATGACCGCGGCCTCCTGGATGTCCGGATGCGCGACCGCGATGTTCTCGAGGTCGATCGAGCTGATCCACTCGCCGCCGGACTTGATCACGTCCTTTGAGCGGTCGGTGATCTGCATGTTGCCGTCGGGATCGATCGTGGCCACGTCGCCGGTCGGGAACCACCCGTCGAGCAGGGGATCGCCGCCCTCGTTCTTGAAATAGGACTTGGTCACCCACGGCCCCTTGACCAGCAGGTCGCCGAAAGCCTTGCCGTCGTTCGGCAGAGTGTTGCCTTCGGTATCGACGATCTTCATGTCGACGCCGAAGATCACGCGGCCCTGCTTGTACTGCACGGCGTAGCGCGCTTCCTTGTCGGCCCTGGCGTGCTTGCCCTTGAAAGTGGCGACCGTGCCGAGCGGGCTCATCTCGGTCATGCCCCAGGCGTGCAGCACCTTGACGCCGTATTCTTCCTGGAAGGTGCGGATCATCGCCGGCGGGCAGGCCGAGCCGCCGATCACCGTCGACTTCAGCGTGGAGAACCGGAGCTTGTTCTCCTTCATGTAGTTGAGCAGTCCGAGCCACACGGTGGGCACGCCCGCGCTCATCGTCACGCCTTCCGTCTCGAACATCTCGTGCAGGCTCTTGCCGTCCAGGTGCTGGCCAGGGAAAACGAGCTTGGCGCCGGCCAATGCGCAGCTGTAGGGCAGACCCCACGCGTTCACATGGAACATCGGCACCACCGGCAGGATCGTGTCGGCCGCCGAGAGGTTGAGCGCATCGGGCAGCGCCGCGGCGTAAGCATGCAGGATCGTGCTGCGATGGCTGTAGAGCACGCCTTTCGGGTTGCCGGTGGTGCCCGAGGTGTAGCACAGGCACGAGGCGGTTTTCTCATCGAAAGTCGGCCATTCGAGGGTGTCGTCGTTGGCATCGATGAGGTCCTCGTAGCACAGCACATTCGCAAGGCTGGTCTTCGGCATGTTCGCGCGGTCGGTCATGACGACAAAGTGCTTCACCGTTTTCAGGCTCGCGGCGACTTTCTCCACCAGCGGCACGAAGGTCAGGTCGACGAACAGGACCTTGTCTTCGGCATGGTTGGCGATGTAGGCCACCTGCTCGGGAAACAGGCGCGGGTTGATCGTGTGGATCACGCCTTCCGACCCTGCGACCGCGTAATAGATCTCGAAATGCCGGTAGCCGTTCCACGCGAGCGTGGCGACGCGGTCGTTCGCCTTCACGCCGAGGCCCGCGAGCGCCTTCGCCAGCCGGCGCGAGCGCGTGTGCGCATCGCGATACGTGTAGCGGTGGAAATCGCCCTCGACGCGCTTGGAAACGATTTCGGTGTCGCCGTGATGGCGGTCGGCGTGCCGGATCAGATCGCTGATCAGGAGCGGCATGTCCATCATCAGGCCGTTCATGGGGTCTCCTCGGTGCACTGGTTGGTGCCGAGGGTATCAAAGCTTGACCCCTTCCGGGCGCTTGACTACCATGGTGCGCATCGGGAAACGGCGAACAAGATCCGCAGTTATGGACAACAAGAACGCCGCCTTTTTCACCTAAGGAGACACAGACATGAAACGCCTCGTACGCGCGGCCGCCTTCGGCGCCGCCCTGGCTACACTCGCCTTCGGGCTGCAAGCGCAGCCCAAACCCGCGGCCAAGGGCGCTTCGGGCGACACCATCAAGATCGCCTATATCGACCCCTTGTCCGGCACCTTCGCCAACGTCGGCGAGCAGGGGCTGGCGGAGTTCCGCTTTGCCGTGAGCCGCATCAACGCGGCCGGCGGCGTGCTCGGCGGGCGCAAGCTGGAGGTGATCGGCTTCGACAACAAGACCAGTCCGCAGGAATCGCTCAACCAGTTGAAGCGGGTCATCGACCAGGGCATCCAGTACATCACGCAGGGCAACGGCTCGGCGGTAGCGGGCGCCCTCATCGAGGCGATCAACCGGCATAACGAGCGTAATCCCGGCAAGGAGATCCTGTACCTCAACTACGCAGCGGTCGACCCGGCGTACACCAACGAGAAGTGCTCGTTCTGGCATTTTCGCTTCGATGCCAACTCCGACATGAAGATGGAGTCGCTGACCAGCTGGATGGCGGGAAGGAAGGAGATCAAGAAGGTCTACCTGCTCAACCAGGACTATTCCTTCGGCCACGCGGTGAAGAAGGCAGCGCGGGAGTACCTGGCGAAGAAGCGCCCCGACATCCAGATCGTCGGCGATGACCTGCACCCGCTGGGCAAGGTTACCGATTTCGCACCTTACGTGGCCAAGATCAAGGCCGCCGGCGCCGACACAGTGATCACCGGCAACTGGGGCAACGACATGTCGCTGCTGGTGAAGGCCGGCCGCGACGCAGGCCTCAACGTAGACTGGTACACCTACTACGCGGGCGGCCTCGGCACCCCCACGGCGATGGGCGAGGCGGCCGCCGGAAAGGTCAAGATCGTCGCCGAGTACCACTCCAACGTGGCCAACAACAAGGCCGCGAAGTGGGACGCGGACTACCGCAAGCAGGCGCCAAAGGGCAACCCGGACTTCTATTACCTGCGCGGCAAGATCATGTGGGACATGCTGGCCAAGGCCATGAACCAGGCGAAGTCGGCCGATCCGAAGGCAGTGGCGATCGCGCTGGAGGGCATGAAGCACGAGGGCGAGATGGGCGAAGTCGAGATGCGCAAGTCCGACCACCAGCTGATCCAGCCGCTGTACATCATGACGATCGTCAAGTCGGCGGCAAAAGGCGGTCCCAAGGACGCCAAGATCGACATGGAGGGCAGCGGCCTCGCGCCGATCACCGAGGCGCGCATGGAGGCGTTCACTTCGGCACAACCAACGTCCTGCGTAATGAAGCGGCCATAGAGTGACGCAGGGGGAGGGAGTCCCCTCCCCCCGCACCCCCCCGCCCCCTAGCGGAGGGGAAGTCTCTCAATAGGCTTCGTGGAGTTTTTTCTAGTCCAGACCCTCAACGGCATCAGCTACGGGCTGCTGCTGTTTATGCTTTCGTCGGGGCTGACGCTCGTGTTCTCGCTCATGGGCGTGCTGAATTTCGCCCATGCGAGCTTCTACATGCTGGGCGCCTACTTCGCCTACCAGATCAGCGCCAAGATCGGGTTCTGGCCCGCGCTGGTGCTGGCGCCGGTCCTGGTGGGCACGGTCGGCATGCTGGTCGAGCGCTGGGGCTTGCGCAGCGTCCACAAGTTCGGCCACGTGGCCGAGCTGCTGTTCACCTTCGGCCTGGCCTACCTGATCGACGAGGCGGTGCACCTCGTGTGGGGCCGCTCGGCGGTGGAGTACCGCGTGCCCGCCGAGCTCGACGGGCCGCTGTTCCAGATCATGGGCTCGCAGTACCCGATCTATCGCGGCTTCATGATGCTGATCTCGGTTGCGATGCTGGTTTCGATCTGGCTTGCGCTCACGCGCACCCGCATCGGGCTGGTGATCCAGGCCGCGCTCACGCACCCGCACACCGTGGAGGCGCTCGGCCACAACGTGCCGCGCGTGTTCATGTTGGTGTTCGGCGGCGGCGCGGCGCTCGCCGGCCTCGCGGGGGTCATCGGCGGCAACGCCTTCGTGACCGAGCCCGGCATGGCGGCCGCCGTCGGCCCGATCATTTTCGTGATCGTGGTGGTCGGCGGCATGGGGTCGCTGGCCGGCGCGTTCATCGCGTCGCTGCTCATCGGCTGCCTGCAGACCTTCGCGGTGTCGCTCGACTGGTCGCTCGGCGGCATCTCGATCGCCTCGGCCGCGCCTGTGCTGCCCTACCTGCTGATGGTGCTGATGCTGATCCTGCGCCCGCGCGGCCTGCTGGGAACGCGCGACGGGTGAGGGAAAGGGGGGATGAAGCCCCCCCTTCAGATCCCCCCGCGCTGCTAAACAGATCGAACTATGGACACACTTAAATTTTCTCCGATCAACCTGGGACGCTGGATCCTGTGGGGCGGGACGGCGCTCGTGTTCCTCGTCGCGCCGCACATCTTCACCAACAGCTTCGCGCTGACGATGCTCACCCAGATGGGCGCGTTCATCATCTTCGCCCTGTCCTACAACATGCTGCTCGGCCAAAGCGGCATGCTGTCCTTCGGCCATGCGGTGTATTCGGGGCTCGGGGCCTACATGGCGGTGCATGCGCTCAATCTCGCGGCCAAGGGCGTGCTTCCCATACCCCTGCCGTTGTTGCCGCTGGTCGGCGGGTTCGCAGGCCTCATCTTCGGCGTCATCTTCGGCTACGTGACCACGCGCAAGTCCGGCACCACGTTCGCGATGATTTCGCTGGGCATCGGCGAGATGGTGTTTGCCTGCGCGCTGATGTTTCCCGGGTTCTTCGGCGGCGAAGCGGGCATCTCGACCAACCGCGTCATCGGCAAGCCGTTCCTGGGCCTGACCTTCGGCCCGGCCCTCCAGGTCTATTACCTGGTCGCGGCCTGGTGCTTCCTGTGCATGGCGGCGATGTTCGCGCTGACGCAGACCCCGCTCGGCCGCATGGCGAACGCGGTGCGCGACAACCCGGAGCGCACCGAGTTCGTCGGCTACAACACCCAGCACGTGCGCTTCCTGCAGATGGTGCTGGCGTCTTTCTTCGCCGGCGTCTCGGGCGGCCTGTCGTGCATCAACTTCGAGATCGTCTCGGCCGAGAACGTCTCCGCGATCCGCTCCGGCGGCGTGCTGCTCGCGACCTTCATCGGCGGGATCCCGTTCTTCTTCGGCCCCATCATCGGCTCGGTGGTGTTCATCATCTTCGTGGTCGCGCTGTCCGGCTTCACCAAGGCCTGGCTGCTCTACCTGGGCCTGTTTTTCCTCGCGATGGTGCTGTATGCGCCGGGCGGCCTGGCCTCGCTGCTGCTCATGCAGATCCCCGTAATCCGCGCGCGGCGCTTCGGTGAACTGGCGGTGCCCTACCTCCTGGCGGGCTGCGCGGCGCTGATGGCGCTCGCGGGTCTGATCGGCATCGTCGAAATGGTGTACCGGCTCTCCGAGCAAGGCGTGAGCACCGTGCTCACGGTGCTCGGCTGGTCATTCGATGCAAAGTCCGCGGCGCCATGGGCGGTCTTCGGGCTGCTGCTGGGCGGCGGCCTGGTCGCGCTGCGCTATGCCGCGCGTCTGGTCGGCGAGCGCTGGGGCACGATCCAGGCCGGGCTGCAGGGGCGCGCAGCATGACGGCACCGGCGATAGAACTGCGTGACGTGCACAAGAGCTTCGGCAGCACGCTCATCATCCAGGGCGTCTCGCTGTCCGTCGCGCAGGGCGAGCGCCACGCGATCATCGGCCCCAACGGCGCCGGCAAGTCGACGCTCTATAACCTCATCTCGGGCCGCTTTCCGGTGTCCGCCGGGTCGATCTGGCTCAATGGCGAGGACATCACCGGCCTGAAACCGTACGAGATCAATCGCAAGGGGCTCTCCCGGTCGTTCCAGGTCACCAACATCTTCCACAACATGACGGTGTACGAGAACATCCGCTGCGGCGTGCTGTGGTCGCTCGGGTACCGATACTCGTTCTGGCACCGCATGAATGGCCTGGCCGAAGTGCGGCGCCGCGCCGAGGAAGTGATGGAAAAGATCGGGCTGGAAAAGCGCCGCGGCATGCTGGCCGGCGTGCTCACCTACGCCGAGCAGCGGGCGCTCGAGATCGGCGTGACCATCGCCGGCGGCGCGGGTGCGATCCTGCTCGACGAGCCGACCGCCGGCATGAGCCGCTCGGAGACGGCGCGTGCGGTGGAACTCGTGCGCTCGATCACCGAAGGCCGCACGCTGATCATGGTCGAGCACGACATGGGCGTGGTGTTCGACCTGGCCGACCGCATCAGCGTGCTGGTCTACGGCGAGATCATCGCCACCGGCAAGCCGGAGGAGATCCGCGCCAACCCGTCCGTGCAGGAAGCCTATCTCGGCGGCCTGCACAAGAAGGACGGCCATGCTTGAGGCGACCGACCTGCACGCGTATTACGGCAAAAGCCACATCCTGCACGGGGTGCACCTCACCGTCGGCGAAGGCGAGATCGTGAGCCTCCTCGGCCGCAACGGCGTCGGCCGCTCGACCACGATCAAGGCGATCATGGGCATGGTCGACTGCACCGGCTCGGTCAAATTCAAGGGCGAGGAGATGGTCGGCCTCAAGGCCTACCAGGTCGCGCACAAAGGCCTGGGCTACGTGCCCGAGAACCGCGACATCTTCCCCACGCTCACCGTGCGCCAGAACCTGCTGCTCGGGCAGAAAGCCAAGGTCGAGTCCGGGCGCTGGGGCATGGAGGACATGTTCGACCTGTTCCCGCGCCTTAAAGAGCGCGCCGACAACGAAGCCGGCGTGCTCTCGGGCGGCGAGCAGCAGATGTTGACCCTTTGCCGCACCCTCATGGGCGATCCGGCGCTGGTCATGATCGACGAGCCCACCGAGGGCCTCGCGCCCAAGATCGTCGAGCAGGTGGCGCGCCTGTTCGAGGAAATCAGGAAGCGCGGCGTGTCGATCCTGCTCGTGGAGCAGAAGCTCGCCATTGCGCTCGACATCTCCGAGCGGCTCTATGTAATGGGCCACGGCAGCATCGTTTTCGAGGGCAAGCCGCGCGACGTGAGAGAGGATGCCGCAATGCGAAAGGAGTGGCTGGAGGTCTAGGCGAGACGAGAAGAGGGGGTCTGGGCCTTCTACCGGGCTCCAAGCGGTAAAATTGCCGCTCCTTCCTTGGAGTTCCCGATGAGCGACGCAACCACCTATTCCGTACGTGACGGCATTGCCGTCATTGCCATGAACAACCCGCCGGTCAACGGCCTGGGCAGCGTCCTGCGCCCCGGCATCGTCGAAGGCATGAAGAAAGCCGAGGCCGACCCGGCCGTGAAAGCGCTGGTGATCATCGGGACCGCCAAGGCCTTTTCGGGCGGCGCGGACATCCGCGAATTCAACACGCCGAAATCCTCGATGTCGCCGACGCTTCCCGAGATCAACGAGGCGCAGGACAACTTCAAGAAGCCCATGATCGCCGCGATCGGCGGCTTCGCGCTTGGCGGCGGCCTCGAGCTCGCGCTCGGCTGCCACTACCGCGTGGCCGCTCCCAAGACGCTGTTGGGCCTGCCCGAAGTGAAGCTCGGCATCCTGCCAGGCTCCGGCGGCACGCAGCGCCTGCCGCGCGTAGTGGGTGCAGCCGAAGGCGTCAAGATGATGACCACGGGCACGCCGGTACCAGCGGAAAAGGGGCTTCAGCTCGGTCTGGTCGACGAGGTCGTGCAGGGCGACCTCCTCGAGGGTGCGATTGCGTTTGCGAAGAAGCTAGTGGCCGAAGGCAAGGGTCCGCGCCGAATCCGCGACCTGACGGTGAAGGTCGACGGCGATCCGAAAACCTTCTTCGAGGCCGCGCGCGCCGAGGTGGGCAAGGCTTCGCGCGGCTATCCGGCGCCCCTCGAAATCGTTGCCTGTGTCGAAGCCGCGGTGAACCTGCCTTTCGACGAAGGCCGCAAGGAAGAGCGCCGCCGCTTCGCCGGGCTGGTCGAAGGCAACGAGTCGAAGGCGCTGCGCCACATGTTCTTCGCCGAGCGCCAGACTTCGAAGATCCCCGATGTCCCCGAGGACACGCCGACCCGCAAAGTCGAGAGGGCTGCCGTGATCGGCGCCGGCACAATGGGCGGCGGCATCACGATGAGCCTCGTCAACGTCGGCATCCCGGTCACGATCATCGAGATGAAGCAGGACGCGCTCGACCGCGGCATGGCCACGATCAAGAAGAACTACGCGAGCACCGTGTCCAAGGGGCGGCTGAAGCAGGAGGAGATGGACAAGCGCATGGCCCTCATCACGCCGGCGCTGGACATCGCCGCCGGCAAGGACGCCGACATCATCATCGAAGCGGTCTTCGAGCGCATGGACGTGAAGGAGGAGATCTTCAGGAAGCTCGATGCGGTCATGAAACCCGGCGCCATCCTCGCCTCCAATACTTCGACGCTGGACGTCGACCAGATCGCGGCCGCGACCAAGCGCCCGCAGGACGTGATCGGCACGCACTTCTTCTCGCCGGCCAACGTCATGCGCCTGCTGGAGGTGGTCCGCGGCAAGGCCACCGGCAAGGACGTGCTTGCGACCACCATGGCGCTTGGGAAGAAGATCAAGAAGGTGCCGGTCGTCTCCGGCGTGTGCGACGGCTTCATCGGCAACCGCATGATCGAGAAGTACGGCCAGCAGTCGCTCTTCCTGCTGGACGAAGGGTGCAGCCCGCAGCAGGTCGACGCCGCCGTGCAGAAATGGGGCATGGCGATGGGCCCGCTCACGATGGGCGACATGGCGGGCCTGGACATCGGCTGGGAGATCCGCAAGCGCCGCTACATCGAGCGCCCCAACTTCGTGTACTCGAAGGTCGGCGACAAGATTGCGGAACTGGGCCGCTACGGCCAGAAGACCGGCAAGGGCTGGTACCTCTACGAGTCCGGGGCGGGACCGAATGCGCGCAAACCGATCCCCGATCCCGAAGTCGACAAGATCATCGGCGACTACCGCAAGGCCAACAACATCAAGACCCGCGACATCTCCGACGAGGAGATCGTCGAGCGCCTGATCTATGCGCTCGTCAACGAGGGCGCCTACATCCTCGAGGAAGGCATTGCACTGCGCGCGTCCGACATCGACATGGTCTACCTGACCGGCTACGGTTTCCCCCCGTACCGCGGCGGCCCGATGTTCTACGCGGACACCGTCGGCCTGCCCAAAGTGCTCGCGTCGATCGAGAAATTCCAGAAAGGCTACATGGGCGAAGTGTGGAAGCCGGCACCCCTGCTGGTGAAGCTCGCCAAGGAAGGAAAGGGGTTCAACGGATGAAGATCACCGTCACACGAATTGCGACTACCGTAGTCATGTCCGCGGTCATGTCCGCGCTGCTCGGCGCGGCCGGATGCACTTTGCTCACCCCGAATCCCTTTGCGCCACTGCATCCGCACTGGTCGGACTTTTCCTCGCCGCAGGCCCGGCATTACGTGAATTTCCCGGGCAGGTCCAAGCAGAGCCTCAAGGAGACGAAGACCCCCACCGGCACTGCGTCGACCTACCTGCGCGACCTGCAGGTCGGCGACCGGTATTACGGGACGGCCTGGACGCTCGTCCCGGGCGGCACCGCCGCGCCCTCGGTGCAGGCGCGCATCCTCGAAATCGCTTCGGCCGAAGCCCTGCGCATCAATCCGGGCGCGAAGCTGATTTCGAAGCAGGCCGTCCTGAACGAAGGCATCACGGGCCTGGCTTACGTGATCGACGTGCCGCAGTCCAAGACCGTCCTGCGCCAGCAGATCTTCATGGTGAGCGGCGTGCTGGTCGAGCAGACCTACGCCGGCCCCTCCGGCACCGAGTTCGAGCGCGAGCCCGGGCGCTTCTTCGATTCCCTCAAGCTGTTGCCCTGATCCCCCACGAGGAGTTAAGTCCATGACCGAAGCCGTCATCGTATCGACTGCAAGAACGCCGCTGTGCAAGTCCTGGCGCGGCGCCCTCAACATGACCCACGGCGCCACCCTGGGCGGGCACGTCGTCAAGGCGGCCCTCGAGCGCGCCAGGCTCGACCCGGCCGAGGTGGAGGACGTCATCATGGGGTGCGCCAATCCCGAAGGCGCGACCGGCGGCAACATCGCGCGCCAGATCGCGCTGCGCGCGGGCATGCCGGTGACCGTATCGGGCATGACGGTCAACCGCTTCTGCTCCTCGGGCCTGCAGACGATCGCGCTCGCCGCGCAGCGCGTGCTCGCGGGCGAAGCCGACGTCTTCGTCGCGGGCGGCGTCGAGTCGATCTCGTGCGTGCAGAACGAGATAAACAAGCACATGTATACCGACCCGTGGCTGAAGGAGCATAAGCCCACGATCTACTGGAACATGCTGCAGACCGCCGAGATGGTCTCCAAGCGCTACGGCATCGGCCGCGAGGCGCAGGACCGCTACGGCGTGGACAGCCAGAACAAGGCGGCCGCGGCGCGCGAGGCGGGCAAGTTCAAGGACGAGATCGTGCCGATCACCACGATGATGAAGGTGATCGACAAGAACACCAACGTCGAGTCGACGCGCGAGGTCACCGCTTCGGAAGACGAAGGCATCCGCCCGGGCACGACGTATGAAGGCGTGTCGACGATCAAGCCGGCCATCGAAGGCGGCGTGATCTCGGCCGGCAACGCGAGCCAGTTCTCCGACGGCGCCTCGGCCGCGGTGGTCATGAGCGACAAGGTCGCGGCCGCCAAGGGCTTGAAGCCCATGGGCATCTTCCGCGGCTTCGCCGTCGCGGGCCTCGAGCCCGACGAAATGGGCATCGGCCCGGTGTATGCCATTCCCAAGCTCCTCGAGCGCGCCGGCAGACGAGTCTCCGACATCGACCTGTGGGAGCTCAACGAAGCCTTCGCAGTGCAGGTGATCTACTGCCGCGACAAGCTCGGCATCCCCAACGACCGGCTCAACGTCAACGGCGGCGCCATCGCGGTGGGCCATCCGTACGGCGTGTCCGGCGCGCGGCTGGTGGGCCATGCCCTCATCGAAGGCAAGCGCCGCGGCGCCAAGCTGGTGGTTGTTACGATGTGTATCGGCGGCGGCATGGGGGCGGCGGGATTGTTCGAAGTGGTGTAATACTGCGGTTGCGGTGCATATAAAAAATAAAGGGCGCCTCGACGGGCGCCCTTTTCATTCCAAGGAGACCAAGTAATGAAGAGCGGAATTCGATTGCTGTGCGTTGCACTTTTTGCGGCCCCCATGGCAGCGTTTGCACAGGCCTACCCCAACAAGCCGATCCGGCTGATCGTGCCCTGGCCCCCGGGACAGGCGACCGACCTCGCGGCGCGCATCGTCGCCGAAAAGATTTCGCAGGCACTGGGCCAACCCATCGTTGTCGAGAACAAGCCCGGCGCCGGCGGCGCGATCGGCACCGAGCAGGTGGCCAAGGCCGCGCCCGACGGCTACACGCTGCTTGCGGCATCCAGCGGCCCGATCTCGATCATGCCGAACCTGCAGAAGACGCCCTACGAGCCGCTCAAGGATTTCGCGCCGGTCACCTTGACCGCGATCGCTCCGTTCGCTTTGGTGGCGCGTCCGAACTTTCCCGCGGCGAACGTAAGGGAACTGATCGCGCTCGTAAAAGCCAACCCTGACAAGTTCACGTTTTCTTCCTCGGGCACCGGCGCCACCGCGCACCTTTTTTCCGAGCTCTTCCACGCGCAGGCGCAGATCAAGTCGCGCCACGTGCCGTACAAGGGCAGCTCCCCGGCGCTCACCGACCTGATGGGCGGGCAGGTCGACTACACCATCGAGACGGTAGCCTCCATCGTGAGCCACGTGAAGTCCGGCAAGCTCAAGGCCTATGGGGTCACGACCGCGAAGCGCAGCTCGGCCCTGCCCGAGGTGCCGACGCTTGCCGAGGCCGCAAATCTCCCGGGGTTCGACGCGGCAGCCTGGATCGGCTATCTGGCGCCCGCGGGAACGCCGCGCGAGATCACGGCGAGGCTCTCCGCCGAGGTGCAGAAAGCGGTGCAGGCACAGGACCTGAAGGACCGCTATGTGACACTCGGCATGGAGCCGGCGGCGAATACGCCGGAGGAACTCGGGGCGCTCATGCGGCGCGAAGAGGCCCGTTACGCTCAGATCATCAAGAGCGCGGGCATCAAGATCGAGCAGTAACTCGGAACAGGGGGAGACTCAAGGCGTCTCCCCCCGTACCCCCCCTCACCACTCTCGGAGGGACGATTTCGGCAGAATTAGAAACGGAAGTCCGCGCCACAAGCGGCTCTCCGGTCAGTTCCTGTACCGGTACCAGTACATTCGGCGTCCCTGTCGGGGGCGCGGCCTCCTGCGCGAGCACTACCAGGCAACGAAGGTTTCCCGCGCCCACCGCCATTGAATTAGAAAACGATCACGCCCCGCGCGTTCTTGCCCGACTCCATGTCCGCGAACGCCTGCGGGGCTTCGTCGATCGAGTAGCGTTTCGTAATCAGCTGGTCCAGCTTGAGGCGGCCCGACATGTAGAGGCCGAGCATGCGGGGGAAGTCGATGCGCGGCACGCAGGAGCCGAAGTAGCTGCCCTGCAGCGTCTTCTCCTCGAACACCAGCGTGGTCGGCTTGACCGAGACCGTGTCGGACCCGCGCGCGACGCCGACCACGATCGCCTTGCCGCCACGGCAGATCGCCCGGTAGGCGGTTGCCGCCAGCTCTCCGTTGCCAACGCATTCGAACGCGTAGTCCGGCCCGCCGCCGGTCATCTTCTTCAGTGTCTTGACCGGATCCTCGCCGGGCTTGGCCAGCAGCGTGTCGGTGGCGCCGAACTCCCTTGCGAAGGCGAGCTTCGATTCAGTGGTATCGACCGCGATGATTTTTTCCGCGCCCGCGATGGCCGCGCCCTGGATGACGTTGAGGCCCACGCCGCCGCAACCGAACACGACCACGCTCGACCCCGGCGTGACATGCGCCGTGTTGAACACCGCACCCACGCCGGTGGTCACCGCGCACCCGACGAGCGCTGCGCGGTCCATCGGAATGGCCTTGTCGATCTTCACCAGGTTATCCGTGGACATGGTCGCGTACTCGGCCATCACGCCGCAGCCCGAGAAGATGCCCAGCGGCTTGCCGTCCTTGTCATGCGTGCGCGGCGTGCCTTCGGGCGGCGTGGCAAACGCCTTGCCCTGCTCGAGGCAGAGCACCGGCCGCCCGCCCGAGCAGAAGCGGCAGACGCCGCACATGTAGATGAAAGAGGAAACGACGTGGTCGCCGAGCGCGAGGCTGGTGACGCCCTCGCCGACTTCGATCACCTCACCCGCGGCCTCGTGGCCGAGCACCAGCGGTGGCGGCAGGGGGATCGTGCCGTTGGTGGCCGACAGGTCCGAATGGCATACGCCGCAGGCCGCGATCTTCACCGTGACCTCGCCGCGCTTGGGCGGGTCGACGCGGATCGTCTCGACCACCACGGGCTTGTTGAGTTCGCGGCACAAGACCGCCTTGCCATTGCGCGCCATTGGTCTTCTCCGATGATTCTGCCGAGGAATGTGATGCGGATATTTCGAGCGAGTATAGCCCGGACGCTGGTCTAAAATAGCGCCTTCCCCCAGCGTAGGAATGCCATGGCTAACACCGACAAGTTCTACATCAACGGCCAATGGGCCACGCCTTCGACCAAAGGAATCCTCGAAGTCCACAACGCCGGAACCGGCGCGGTGATGGGCACGGTGCCCGCGGGCGAAGCAAAGGACATGGACACGGCGGTCGATGCCGCGCGTGCCGCGTTCGAGGGCTGGTCGCAGCTTCCCGCCGCGAAGCGCGCGGAGTACCTCGGCAAGATTTCCGCGGGCCTCAAGGCGCGCGTCGAAGAGCTCGCGAAGACGATCGCGCAGGAAGTCGGCATGCCGATCAAGATGGCCAATCGCATCCAGGCAAGCCTGCCATCCTGGCGTAGTTGGCGAATGTGGCGACAGGCAGGCT
>Ga0163152_10004191_pt1 | contig 18079 bp, 15 predicted proteins | sample OliLakLV19MP8IB2_FD_148635 | JGI IMG/M metagenome (GOLD analysis project Ga0163152, IMG submission 148635) | Freshwater microbial mat bacterial communities from Lake Vanda, McMurdo Dry Valleys, Antarctica - Oligotrophic Lake LV.19.MP8.IB-2 | ecosystem: Environmental > Aquatic > Freshwater >... | reverse complement strand
CGTCGAGACTTCCGTGCCGCCGTATGGCCGCACGCGCCGGTTGATCACCGATGCCGATGTGAAAAACGACGCGAAACGCGCGCATAGCAGTGTGGTTCCCGGCGGCTCGGCCGTGAAGGATTCCGCGGGCCGATTCGTTCACGAGGAGGTTTGGCGTTACCTGTTCACGCATCCGGCAGAACAAATCGGCGAGCCGGTGCCGCACGACCCCGGCTGCGACCTGGATTTGCGATCGGCCTCCAGAAACCCGGCGGTGTCGGCACCGTGAGTTTATCTTGAGATGATTTACCTGAATGCGTGGAAGGACATGGTGATCGGTCCAATTTTGGTAGAGGCGTTGAAAATGCGGCGCGGAGGGCGGAGGGCAGGCGGTCGAGAGGGGGTGATTTTTGCGGGCAGAAGATTTTGCGCCGTTTTCGACCAGAGGAGGACACACTAGTTCCGCGCTGTTTCGTTTTTTTTTGATCTTTTCCGATCCTCAGGCCGCCAGGGCCAGCGCCGCTGGCTATTCCAGCCGCGCGAGCACCCACAGGTTGTGCGTCAAGACCTGCCAGGCCACCGCCATCTCTCGATGTTCATGTCCTTTGGCTCACAAGGGACACCCCAGGAATCCATTTTTGAATATCCCAATGCGGCCTTCGGTCTGGTTGCGCCGCCGGTGCATCTTCCCAAATCGTTCTTCCCGCATCCGCTCGGGGAGTCGCGCGGGGGCTTTCGGGCAAATCCCGTCGTAAATGTTTTTAGCTCCCAGCAATGCTTGGTTGGCGGCGCTGCTGAACCAGCGATCGGCTCCCAGCGCGCCAAAGCTTGCCGCCCCGTACGCCCCTTCCATCCGTTGCAGGCTCGGTCCCAGTTGGCGCGGGTCGGCCGGCGCGCTGGGCCGGTGCAATTGCCAGTCCACGATCAGTCCATCTTTTTGTTCGGCCAACAGGAGGGTGTTGCCAAATTCCACTTCCGCCCCGGCTTTGCCGCGCACGAACTCTTTACTTCGCAACTGGTGCTCGATGAAACCGCCGAGGGGGACCCGGCCAAGGCGTCCGAAAGACGCCAAATGTTATCAGGGCTGGCAATTCTCGACCTTAACGAGCAGGTCACGGCACTCGCCTCCGAATTGGTCGAAAGAACACCCAAGACCACGTACGCGAAGGAGACTGATTCGGTCATGGCCGAGGTACGCCGTGTCAAAACCGAATTACTCAAGCGCTACGATTACGATTTGGCTCGAATGGTCCGTGACACCCGGTCGCGCCAACTCAAGTCAGGCCACCCGGTCGTCACCAAATCAAACTGAGTTCCGCGGGGCGATCAACACACCGGCGCTCGTCCTGGAAAAGTGCCGCGGCACGGGGCGAGTCTATTACGGCAGGTCGCTTGCGGAATTGGATCGCTGGAGGCAATCCGAGGAAACGACAACTGCGCTACTGATTCGCTGACACTCGCACGCTGGACACACGCAAAAGACAGGTATAGCGTCGGAAGCATGGATCGAATCGGGCATCGAAAGACGCCGCATTCGTGCTTCACGAAATTGTAACCGCCTTTGCCGCGATGATAAACTTCACGCTCACATCACTAAAGTTGGTCACCTCCCTGGTTGTGATGTTGATCCTTTGCACCATCGGTTGGTCATTGCTCGCGTCTGGTCTTTATGATTGTTCTGATGAAAACATGTTTGGTTTTCTGCGCCCAGGAGACTGGGTTCATGAGTGGAACGGTCATCCCGTTGTCGTTGTTCAACAAATTATCCATGGTCGATCCATGAGCGAGCCAGATACGATCAAGCAAGGATGGAGCGTCACCGGCTTGTGGTGTTTGTGGTATTCGTTTGTTGGCGCTTCTGTCGTCCTCAGTTTATTGCTGGCGGGAAAGCCATGGATTCAGAAGCCGAGTGTTCACCCGACACGCGAGACCGCCACTCCCGTCAAAGCCTAATGGGTGCGGGGCTTGGATACGGAAATCCTTTAGCAAACCATGGAGAATGAACTTCACGTTTCATGATTCGGATGCCAGACAACCCGTGCAGGCGGTTTTTCGAGCTTGTCGCTCAGTCGTCGCCACCAGCGGTCTTTTTCCTTTTCGGCACGGCCTCCTTCGGCTGGTTCGGGGTCGGCATTGGCGCGTTCAATTCTTTGCGCCACGCGGCAAGCTTGATTCGAAGCTCCTTCGCTTTCTCCGGGTTCGTCGCCGCGAGATTGTTCCGTTCACCCAGATCGTCGCGCAGATTGTAAAGTTCGAGACTGCCATCCTCGAAAAATTCCATCAGCTTCCAGTCCCCTGACCGGATCACGCCCACCGGCTTGGTCCGCCATTGGCCCGGGCCAGCACCGAGGTAACCGGGAAAATGCCAGTAGGTCGCCTCGCGTTCGAGCGGCACCTTGCCGCCGCTGATCAATTGCTTGAGAAAACTCACACCATCGAGCGGATATTTTTCGGGCGCCTTTGCCCCGGCGACCTCCAGGAGCGTCGGATAAAGATCGACGCCGGTGATGGTTTGATCGCAGACGGTGTTCTCGGCGATTCTTCCTGGCCAGCGAAAAATGAACGGCACGCGATGACCGCCTTCGTAGAGCATCCCTTTGCCGCCCCGCAGCGGCACATTGTCGGTGATGTCGCCATCCTGCTTGACGCCTTCCCGCTCGTAACCGCCCACGCCGCCGTTGTCGCTGGAAAAAATCACCAATGTGTTGTCCGCCAGTTCCAATTCATCGAGCGTGGCGAGGACGCGCCCGACACTTTCATCCAGGCTCTTGATCATCGCCGCGTATATCGGATTTTTGTGCCCGCCCGCTGGTTCCTTGCCTTTGAATTGCTCGATCAATTCGTTCTTCGCCTGGAGCGGCGTGTGAACGGCGAAATGCGCCAGGTAGAGAAAGAACGGGCCGTCCTTGTGGCGGCGCATAAAATCAACCGCCTTGTCGGTCAGGAAATCGGCGAGATACTCGTCCTTCGGATGCTCCGTTCGGGGATCAGTGGTGAAGTTGAAGTGCCGACCGGAACTTTCTATCGCCTCGTCGAAGCCGCGTTTGGAGGGGTGATGCGGGCCGTCCTTGCCCAAATGCCATTTGCCAAAAATGCCCGTGGCGTAGCCAGCCTTTTTCAAGGAGTCGGCGACGGTGATTTTATCCAGCGAAAGGGCGGTCACGTTTTCGACCGGGCGCAGCGGGCGGCTCTGCCAATTGAAACGATCGATGCTCCCCACGGTGTAAACGCCGGTGCGCGGCATGTATTGCCCGCTCATCAGCGCGGCCCGGCTCGGCTGGCAGTTGGGCGCGCAGGTGTGGCCATCCGTGAAACGGATTCCCTGCCGGGCGAGCCGGTCGATGTTAGGCGTTTCGTAATACTTGCTCCCGTAACAGGCGAGGTCGGTATAGCCGAGATCGTCGGCGAGGATGAAAACGATGTTCGGCCGAGTCGCGGCTTGCGCGAGGCCGACGGTCGCGCAGAGGAAAAGGAGAAAGAATAATTTTTGCACAGGAATAAATGGGTTTTGGCGTTGGAGAACGATAGCGAATGACGCGGGCGGTGGCCAACAGGATTTCGCGCGGAATAGAACCGGCGGGCCTGTCTCAACATCACCGTCAACTCCTGCGCAGAAGGTCTCCGTTCAGTCGAATCAGGGTGCTGCCGAGTTGCACTCGGCAGTTGAACCGCACGAAAATCTCGACGGTCAATTTCACCAATTGAGCAGAAACTGCCGAGTCCAACTCGGCAACATGTGGCGTCTGTGTCAAGATTCGCCCGGACCAGGTTGCGCCAAGAGCGCGGGGCGCGTGGCCGCCGACAAAGCTCCCCTATTCCAACGCGCTCAAGGCTGCCGCGACCCTTTGCAGTTTTCCCTGCCAATCCGCCAGCCGCTTGGTGTGCTCCTCCAAAACCGACGCAGGGACTTTGCCGGTGAACGCGGGGTTGTTGAGTTTCGCCCGCACCTTCTCAATCTCCGCCTGAATTTTCTCGGCCTCTTTTCCCAAACGCAATTTCTCGGCTTCCACATCGATCAAACCTTCGAGCGGGAGATAAAGCTCCCCGAGCGGCGAGAGGACTTGGGGCGTTCCTTTTTTCGCGACGAAGGTTGGATTTACTTCGAGCGCCTCGGCGTTGAGCAAAATTTTCAACACCTCGGCGTCGAGTGGTTTCAATTCGCCGGAGGGTTTGAAGACGAACTTCACCCGTTTGCTCGAAGGAATGTTCCCCTCGCGGCGGAGATTTCGACCCTCGGTCACCAGGGCGTATTTCGTGTTTACGAATTGCTCGTCGGTTTCGTCCAGAACGTAGTGTGATTTGAAATCGTCATCGAACGGTTTCGGCCAATGGGCGAACATGATGGTGTCGCCGCCCTGCTCTGCCGGAAGATCTTTATCGAATCCCATGCCGTGCCAGAGTTCCTCGGTGATAAACGGCAGGAACGGATGGAAAAGTCGCAGCGTGTTCGAGAGAATAAAATCGATGACGGCGAGGGTGTTTTGTTTTTGAGCCTCTTCCTCTTTCGTAGGAGACGACGCGAGGAGGCTTTGATCAATTTCGGATTTTTCTGTTAGAGTCTCGTCACCTCGACTCCTGCCAGCGAAGAAGACCGCTTTGCTTGCCTCGAGATACCAATCGCAAAACTCGCTCCAGAAGAAACGGTAGAGCGCTGCGGTGGCGTCGCTGAACTTGTATTCGCCCAGGGCGTCGGTGACTTCGCGAATCGCCTGGTCGAGTTTCAGCAGGATCCATTTGTCGTCGCTGGTGAGAAGTTCGCGGCGGATTTCGGCTTCGACTTCAAACTCCGTTAGTGGGGCAGACATCTTGTCTGCCTTTGGGGCTTCCAGCCCGTGTTCCACGCCACCGGGGCTGGAAGCCCCGGCAGCAGGCTGGAAGCCTGCTCCACTCCCCTGCATCTGGCGGAAACGGCAGGCGTTCCAAAGTTTGTTGCAAAAGTTGCGGCCGAGTTCGACGTCCTTTTCGTCAAAGAGCACGTCCTGGCCGAGCGGCGCGCTGCGCATCGTGCCGAAACGCAAAGCGTCCGCGCCAAATCTTGAAATAAGTTCGAGCGGGTCTGGCGAATTGCCGAGCGTCTTCGACATTTTGCGGCCCTGTTTGTCGCGGATGATGCCGGTGAAATAAACATTCTTGAACGGCATGGCATCCGGGAGGCCGAACTTCGGCTCGCCCATGAATTCGTAGCCCGCCATGATCATGCGCGCGACCCAGAAGAAAATGATGTCCGGCCCGGTAACGAGGTCGGTGGTCGGATAAAACTTCTTCAACGTCTCGGTGTTCTCCGGCCAGCCCATCGTGGCGAACGGCCAGAGCCAGGAACTGAACCATGTGTCGAGCACGTCGGGGTCTTGGGTGAAGCCGTTATTTTGAAGTGAAGCAATGCTCGCCTCATTCACGCTCGCAATCTGAATGTGAACACGCAGTCCTTTCAAACCGTGATTGAACTCGATCACGGTGGGACTCAAAGGAATTCCGGTCTGCGCGTTGACAATTTTGATCGCAGATTCTTCGCCATTATCTTCCAGCAAATCCTCAAACGTTTCGGATAAACATTGGTCCAGAACGTGAAAAACTTTTGTAGTTTCTTGCCCTTCACAAGTAATGCTCCACACCGGAATCCGATGCCCCCACCAAAGCTGGCGGCTGATGCACCAGTCCTGAATGTTCGTCAGCCAATGATCGTAAACTTTCGCCCACCGCTGCGGATGAAATTGCATTTTGCTTGGTGGCACGGGCGACTCGCCCGTGCCGGTCGGCGACCCGCCGACCGGAATGGAGGGGACGCGCAAACTAGCAGTGACAGACTCTTTCAAATTGGAGGCTGCTCCCATTCCGTCCGGCGAGTCGCCGGACGGCACAGGCTGGTAGCCTGTGCTACCCTGCTCCACGCAATTTCTTGATTCCTCCACCGCCGGATATTTCAAAAACCATTGCTCGCTCAGGCGCGGTTCAATCGGCACATCGGCGCGTTGACTGTAACCGACGTTGTTTTCGTAAGGCTTTTCTTCAACGAACGCGCCCTGCTCTTTCAAAAGTTCGACTGCTACTTTTCGCGCTTCAAAACGATCCAATCCTTCCAGTGGCCCACCCGCTAGGGTGTTCATCGTGCCGTTCGGATTCATGATGTCGATGAGTAGAAGTTTGTGGCGCGCGCCAATCTCGAAGTCGGCTTTGTCGTGCGCGGGCGTCACCTTGAGCACGCCGGTGCCGAATTCAAAATCGACATGGTCATCGCCGATGATGGGAATGAGTTTTTGCTCGTGCGGAATCTGAATCGGCAACGGACGAATAATATGTTTGCCGATGAGATGCGCGTAACGCGTGTCCTTCGGATTCACGGCGACGGCGGTGTCGCCGGGAATCGTTTCAGGCCGCGTCGTGGCGATGGTGAGCCAGGTGTTCGGTTCTTCGGCGACCTGCACTTTGAAATGATACATGAAACCCTTTTGCGGTTTCATTTCCACTTCTTCGTCGGAGAGCGCGGTTTGCGAAACAGGACACCAATTCACCATCCGCTTGCCGCGATAGATCAGTCCCTTTTTGTAAAGCTCAACGAATACTTTTTGGACGCAGCGGGAATATTCCGGGTCCATCGTGAAACGTTCGCGGGTCCAATCGCAGGAGCAACCGAGCTTCTTGAGCTGATTGATGATGATGCCGCCGTGTTTTTCCTTCCAGGTCCAGACCCGTTTCAGAAACTCTTCGCGGCCGAGATCGTATTTGGTTTTGCGCTCCTCTTTCTTGAGCGCCTTTTCCACCTGCACCTGCGTGGCGATGCCGGCGTGGTCGGTACCGGGCAGCCAGAGAACCTCCTTGCCATCCATGCGCGCCTTGCGGCTGAGAATGTCCTGGATGGTGTTGTTGAGCACGTGGCCCATGTGGAGCATGCCGGTGACGTTGGGCGGCGGAATGACGATGGAATAGGCCGGACGTTTCTCGCTGACACGCGACGGTTCGGCGACAAAACATTTCCGGTCGAGCCAGAATTGATACCATTTCTCCTCGACCGCCTGCGGTTCGTATGCTTTTGGAATTTCGGACATGCGGGCGACACGTTAGCAGAGGGTCGGCAGTTCGCAACAAGCCAAAGTGTTCCGAAACGGTTCCCGTACAGCGCAAACGATTCATCCAGGCGATGGGCAATGAGTTTTCCGTTGAATCATCAAGCCAGCGCATCCCGCATGGCTTTCAAAAATAATCTTGTTCACCATTCTCGCGAACGGGAGCATTTCACAAATGAATCTCCTGCCAACCCGATATTGGTTACTCATGATCATGCTGTTAACTTTGGCTTCCGGCGCCGCTCCGTTTCCTTTTTTTGAACCGATTCAACCGCCGCGAACCGTCCAGGTCATGGCCCATCGCGGGCAATCCCGCCAAGCCCCCGAGAACACCCGCGCCGCCCTGCAACATTGCATCGACGACGGAATTGAATGGGCCGAAGTGGATTTGAGACTGACCCGCGATCGGCAACACATCCTTTCGCACGATGGAAAGGTCACCGACGCGTCTGGCAAAGCGTGGACGATCAGCGATCACACTTTGGCGGAGTTGACCTCGCTGGACGTGGGCTCGAACTTCGCGGCGCGATTTGCCGGCGAGAAAATGCTTTCCTTGCAGGATTGTCTCGCGGTCTGCAAAAGCCGATTGAATCTTTACCTCGATTGCAAAGCCGTGAACCCGGAGCAACTGGCGCGGGAAATCCTGGCCGCGGGAATGGAACGCCAGGTGGTGGTTTATTCAAATCTCGAGGCGCTGGACAAAGTTCAAAAAACCTCCGGAGGAAAAGTCGCCACCATGGCCAAGTGGCGCCCCTCAATGGGGGCAGCTGATTGGGCCGAGCGATGCTCGCTGTCTGCGGTTGAAATCGACGCGCCAGACCTGACGCCCGCCATCCGGGAATCGTTCGGACGCCTCGGCATAAAAGTGCAGGCCAAAGTGCTGGGCGAATGGGACAACGTGGCGATGTGGGAGAAAGCCATCGCGGCTGGGGCGGATTGGTTGCAGACGGATTTGCCCGAGGAAGTGCTGGCGCATGCACTGTGGAGGCGGTTGCCGAAGCGACCCGTCGAGATTTCTTTGCATCGTGGCGCCGGCCGATATGCCCCGGAGAATACCCTGCCCGCTTTTTCCAAAGCGCTTCGCATGGGCGTTGAGTTCATCGAATTCGACGTGAGGACGACGCGGGATGGAGAGTTTCTCTTGCTGCACGATTCGCGCCTCGACCGAACGACGGACGGCAGCGGACCGTTCGACCAGATCACTGTAGCCGCTGCCCGAAAGCTCAGCGCAGGGGTGAAATTCGGCAAACCTTACGCAAAGGTATCGATTCCTTCGCTGGACGAGTTTCTCGAAACGTTTGCCGGCAAGGTTGGCTTTTACTTCGACGCGAAGGTGATTCCGCCTTCCGCCCTGGCCGACGCGCTGGAACGGCACGGGTTGGTCGATCGCACGGTCGTCTATCAGTCGCCGCAATATCTTGCGCAACTCAAGGTGATCAATCCGAACATTCGCGGGCTCGCCCCTTTGAACAAGCCCGAGGATTTCGCCGGACTGGCCGCCAACTTAAAACCCTACGCCGTCGATACGGATTGGAACATTCTTTCGCAAGACCTCATTGCCCGGTGCCATGCGGCCGGGGTGAAAGTTTTCTCAGACGCGATGGGTAAACACGAGCGCGTGGAAGATTATCTCCAGGCGATTGAGTGGGGAATCGATCTGATCCAAACCGATCATCCGCTGCGGGTGATGCGCGCCATCGAACTCTGGGCGCAGGAAAAATCCCTGACGCCCGCGGATTCTCGGGTCAGCGAAAAACTCAACCCGTAAGAAACCGGCTCACCGGGTCGGAACCCAGCCCCGGCCCGGAATGTACTCGCGACTGCCGGATTTGGTCTGGCAGCCCGTCATTAACGTCGATCCCACAATCGCGATGATCGCCAATAAATAAAAAGTTTTCACACCCAAAGCTTATTCCGATTTATCGTCGGCGAAAAGCAATCAATCGCACGGCTGCATCGTGAATACGACCCGCCCGCCATCCAGGGAACACTGCGGCGAAAGGCTGGGTGACCGTGCCGACAAACCGTTTAGGTCGGTTGGACAAGGCGGTCACCCTCCAGGCGGACAGGAATGTCCGCGCTCCAATCGACGGGCCATCGGCAGATTCGAGCAACCGAGCTTCGCAATGGTCGTTCCGCCTCGTTACCTCGGCGGCTACGGTTCAATCGCACACGACCCGATCTATTTCTTCGCCTTGTTCACTTGCTCTTCGGCGGCGGCGGCGACTTGCTCGACAGTGAAGCCGAACTTCTTCTGAAGGTCTTTCAGCGGAGCCGATGCACCAAAGGTTTTCATTCCGATCATGTGCCCGCGCAACCCGACGTAGCGCTCCCAGCCGAATGTCGATGCCTGCTCCACAGACACGCGCGGGACGACAGCGGCAGGAATGACCGATTCCCGGTAGGCGGCGTCCTGTCGCTCGAACAGTTCCCATGACGGCATGCTCACGACCCGCGCCTTGATTCCTTTACTCTCAAGAACCTTCTGCGCCTCGACGCACAATCCAACTTCGCTGCCGGTGCCAAGGAGCAGAACATCCGGCTTGCCGCCGGGCGCCTCGGAAAGAACGTAGGCGCCGCGACTTACTCCGCTGGCCGGGGCGTATTTCGTGCGGTCGAGCGTGGGCATGGCCTGCCGGCTCAGGACCAGTATGACGGGGTCGTGGTGCAATCCCATGATGAACCGCCACGCCTCGGCCACCTCGTTGGCGTCGCCGGGCCGCAACACGATGACGCCGGGAATGGCGCGAAGGGATGCGAGCTGTTCAATCGGTTGGTGGGTCGGGCCGTCTTCGCCGACGCCAATGGAGTCGTGCGTGAAGATCGAAATCGTCGGAATCTCCATGATGGCAGAGAGACGGATCGGCGTGCGCCCGTAGTCACTGAAAATCATAAAGCCCGAGCAAAAGGCGCGCAGTTTTGAGAGCGCGAGGCCATTGACGGCGGCACCCATCGCGTGTTCACGCACGCCGAAGTGAAAGTTGCGCCCCGAATAGCTTCCGGCCTGAAAATCGCCGGCGCCCTCGAAGGTGAATCGCGTTTTGGTCGAAGGGGCGAGATCGGCCGCACCACCGAGCAACCATGGATGATTCTTCGCAATGGCGTTGAGAACTTTCCCGGAGGAATCGCGCCCGCCCATCCCCTTTGGGTCGGCCGGAAAAACCGGTATATCCTTGTCCCAGCCTTCCGGGTTTTCGCGCCGCTGCATCTGGAGCATGTGCTTGGCGGTTATGGGTTCGGCGGTTTCGTATTTCTTGAACAGCGCCATCCATTCGTCGCGAAGTTTTTTCCCACGCGCACCCATCGTGTCGCGAAAATCCTTCTGGACCTCTTCCGGAACGAGAAATTTCTCATTCTCGGGCCAGCCGTAGGCGCGCTTGGTTGCGGCCACTTCCTCGTCGCCGAGCGGTTCGCCGTGAGCCCCGCTGGTGTCCTGTTTGTTCGGCGCGCCGTAGGCAATGTGGCTGTCCACGATGATGAGCGTGGGGCGGTCAGCGGTTTTTTCAAAAGTGCGGAAGGCGTTCCGCAGGCGATCGAGGTCGTTGGCATCGCCAACGCGCAGGACGTTCCAGCCGTGCCCGAGGAAACGCACCGCCACATCCTCGGTAAAGGCAAGCGCCGTGTTGCCTTCGATGGTGATGTTGTTGTTGTCGTAAATCCAGCAGAGGTTCGAGAGTTTGAGATGCGCGGCCATTGATGCGGCTTCGCTGGAAATTCCCTCCATCATGCAGCCGTCGCCGGCGAGCGCATAGACATTGTAATCGAACATTTCGAAACCCGGACGATTAAAGTAGGCCGCCTGCCAGCGGGAGGCGATCGCCATGCCGACACTCGTGGCAACACCCTGCCCGAGAGGACCGGTGGTGGTTTCGATGCCAGACGTCCAGCGGTATTCCGGATGGCCCGGGCATCGGCTGTCGAGCTGGCGGAAACGTTTCAAGTCGTCGAGCTTCACCGACACTTCGCCGATGTGTTCGTACTTGTGATTGACCGCCTTCACGCCTGCCAGATGGAGCATGGCGTAAAGCAGAGTGGACGCGTGGCCCGCCGAAAGAACGAAGCGGTCGCGGTTCGGCCAGATGGGGTCTTCGGGATCGAAGCGGAGAAATTCCTGCCAGAGCACATAAGCCACCGGGGCCATGGCCATCGGCGTTCCAGGGTGACCCGAGTTGGCCTGCTGCACGGCGTCCATGCAGAGGGTGCGAATGGTGTTAATCGAGCGTTGTTCGAGTTCAGTTTTTTTCATGGCAAATCGCGAGGTTTTTCTTCGGCAAAACAAAAAGCCCCGAGGATTTCGTCTACCGTGTTGCGCCAACCTTAAACACTGAAATCGCCAGCGCAATGGAAATTTCAAGGAAGTATTGCGCGGATTCAACGAATGCGTAAGTTCGCGCGCGCCGCAGCATGGCTCAAGGGGCGATTGCGGCCAGGACGACTCGGAAACCCACGTTGTCGCCGGCCTGTAACGGGAGGCTGGAACCGCGGCTGGCTGAGCGGCAAAATCGAAAGAGACCTTTCCAACTACCGCCACGGATGACGCGGTCCACTCCTGTAACCGGCCCCACCGGATCGACGATGTGTCCACCGCCATACGAATCGGCGTACCAATCGGAACACCACTCCCAAACATTTCCATGCACATCGTGCAAGCCCCATGGGTTGGCAAGTTTTGTTCCGACTGGATGCGTGATATCGCCGGTATTGGCGCCGCACCAGGCATAGGAATTCAACTCCGTGTAACCCGGATCATCCCCGTAACTAAAGCGCGTATCCGTGCCCGCCCGCGCAACGTATTCCCATTCTGCTTCCGTCGGGAGGCGATAAGCGTAACCGGACGGCAATCGTCCCGCCTGGCGGTCTTGCTCCGTCAGTTTCGAACAATAATTCGTGGCGTCCTTCCATTTCACCGTCTCCACGGGCCGGGTCAAATCGTCCGGGAACGCGCTTGGATTGACCCCCGTGACAAAGAGGTATTCCAATTGGGTTACTTCGAATTGCCCCACCCAAAACCCCTTGGAAATTGTCACCCTCGTTTGTTTCCCCTCGTCGCTAAAACGGTCCTCTTCGCTGGCGGGACTGCCCAGAGTGAACGTGCCCGGGTTGATCCAAATCATCGGCAGCGGGCGCGGGTCGGATGTGACCCGGTAAAATCGCTTCATGAAATTCGGCGGATTGGTATCGATGAAGACGAACGGGTTGCTCGGCAGAATCACGTTTTTCAAGGTGGTCCAACCGTTCGTTTGCGCCACGGAGTCGGTAAATTCTATTCGAAACAACGAACCAACCGTCCCGGTTATCTTCAACCGCGGTATCAATTCGATGCCTTCCAAAACCACAGGCGGTGCCTGACTCCAGGTCGTCACCGCGGAAAGCAGCAGGGTTGCGATCAGGAACCAGCGACTAATATTTGATCGGGCGCAAATTCGGCCAGCCTGCATGCGACATGGTGTCAACGCGGTTTCAGTATTCATCATCAGTGCACACAGCATACATCAAGATCGTAACAACGCTTGGCATTTGGATGAGAAACCCGTCTGACAAAGAAAGCGACGGAGTTTCCACGGTGCCTCACAAACGACTTTGCGGGGGAGTCGCGACGGCGTATCAATTCAACACTTGCCGCCGGAACGACTTCCCACGTGGCGTATGAAGATGCGCCCAAGGATTTTCAGCGTTGCTCATGGCAGTTGCCAGGGAGAAGGACTTTGTGCAATTTTAGGCAACCGGCATGAACAAGCCTACCAACTCCAACGCGCAAGAGTTTCTCAAAGGGAAATTGCTGCTCGACGGCGGCAAGCTCGCCGGTTCGTTTTTCCATCGAGCGGCCATTCTCATCTGCGAGCACAACACCGAAGGAGCGCTCGGTCTGGTGCTGACTCAAGACAGCGGCAATCGGGTGGGGGAAATGATCGTGGCCGATTTGCCGGAGCACATCAAGGAGCAGCCAATATTTGTCGGCGGGCCTGTCCAACCCACCGCGATGAGTTTTCTGCACAGCGACACGTTCCTTCCCGACGCCAACGTGATGCCCAACCTGAGCGTGGGGCATTCCCTCGATACGCTCGTTGATTTGGCCGAGTCGTTTTCCAGCAATCAAAAGATAAAAGTCTTTGCCGGCTATTCAGGCTGGAGCCCCGGTCAACTCGAAGAAGAAATGAAACGGGGCTCCTGGCTCGTGCATCCAGCCTCGCTCGATCTGATTTTCAAAGCTGACCCCGCCCATCTCTGGAAATCGATTCTGGACACCAAGGGCTGGCAATACCGGCTCATCGGGCAGAGTCCGGACGATTTGTCTCGGAATTAGGGCCTCAGCGCAAGCCACCAGGTCAGGATTGAGAGCGCGGTCAAAGCCGTGAGACAAACCGCGTTTCCCATTCTTCCGCGGAGGGTTTCCGGGGCAAAATGCAAGATGGCTCCGAGCATCGCGCCGGAAACGAATCCGCCGACGTGGGCAATGATATCCGTCCCCTCGGAAAACCCGAGCAACACCAGCACCAGGAAAGCCGCGCCCGCCCCGCGCCAAAGCCAATGCGTCGCCCGGGTCCTGCGCCAGGCCGCTATCCCCTCGGCGCCCAACAAACCGAGCGCGCCCATGATCATTCCCGATGCTCCCAGACCCCTGTGCGGATCCGGATAGAACGCGAGGCCCGCCAGATTTCCCGCGACTCCCGCCAAAAAGGCGGCGAGCAGGCCAGCCCCCGGTCCGTAACGCGCCATCGCCAGCCCGAACAAAACCAAGCCCGTCGTGACGTTTGCGATCAGATGGCCCATGTCCGCATGCAAATAAACGGCGGTGAAAAGCCTCCACCATTGGCCCGCCCACACCAACTGGGTATCGACCATCCCGCTGCTTTTGAGCGCTGATATCCTTGTTTCCCCGAGCACATAAAAGACCACGATCAGAAAACAGGGGGCGAGCGTTCCCCAGTGAAAGATCAGCCCGGTGCCAGATAGCGGCTGACGCCAATGCCATCGGTGATTCTCCTTTTGATACTGCCGGATCGCCGCCATCGCCCGGTCGAAATCATTCTCGCCCACCACGAGAGCCCAACCTTCGTCGCCAACAATCGTGGTCTCGATTTCCTGGCTCGCCAGCACAAGGCTCCAGTCCATGACTTGTCGTTGGCTGCGGGCCGGAATCTGCCGGAACGATGTTTCCATGTTGAGATTTGAGCTTTCGCGATTAACCTTCGGATGTCCGGCAAAGTGATACCAGACTATGTATCGTTCGAACATAGACAACGGCAGCGCCAGCTTCTTCGGAAGTTTTTTTCTCCCGCTTCAATTCAGACCCGTGAAGCTGCAATTCCGTCCGATTCGGACGCCCCTTGTGGAACCGAACCTGCTTGTTTTCGGTCATCGGATGTTTGTTCGTGGTCGGTTTTGGATCGAGGAAGCATTATGAAAATGATTCAGCCCAATTGCCGGATTCAGTTCACCGCCGAGGATATCGACTTCATCACGGAAGTCCTCGGGACGAAAACAGCGGCCGCTGGCTGGCTTGTCAAACTGCTGGCCGATCCCGAGACACGCGACCTGATTCTGGACGACGATGCGTTGTTCCGTGCCTTGTTGGAGCAGACGGGCTGCCTGCGAGTTTCCCATCATTTTTATTTTTACGTTCTCGTTCGAAACGTGTTGCGCCGCGCGGGCATTGAAGACCGCAACGTCGCTGATTACGTCGCGGAAATGTTGACCGATTTTTCCCGTGTCGAACAAAGCCATTGTATCGTCCCGGGCAGCGCCAGTCCGCTGAACTATTTTTTTGAAATGCTGGCCGCCCTCCGCACCGCGGATGACAGAACCTCTTTTCTGCTCCGGGCGCACATCGGCAACCACTCACTCTTTCTCTCCGGCGTCTTTCCCGAGCGAATTCGCCATCGCGCCGAATCCAGGGGATTTCCGGATTTGAAATACTACCAGGAAATTGGCCGGACCAATTACCGGGTCGCCAGCGATCATCGCCTCGCGCGGAAATACGAACTCGCTCCGATTTTCTACAGCCTTTCCGAAAACTTCGAGCCCGCCCGACGCGCCTTGAACGATTTGTCCGAACGGATCTTTTCCCTCGGCGACAACGACCAGTTTGCGCACGCGTTAATTGGCCAAAACGAAAAGCAAAACTGACGGGCGAGGACGGAACTTAAATCGACGGCAGGTTTTCGTTCGGTGTTCGATTCTGGGTAGTCCCGATTCCGCGCTTCGTGCCCTTCGCTGACACGACCAAAATCAGAATCCAAACTGCCGGACCAATCCCATCGTCTTCTCGGGCGACTCCTGCAGGATGGTCTGCCAGTTTCGCGCGGCGCCGGCCGCGACGTTTTCCGCGCGGTCATCCAAATAGAGAATCGCGTCGCCCCGTTTTCCGGTGACACGCTCGACTACCTCGTAGAGTTTGGCGTCCGGCTTCATCGCGCGGTGTTCGTAGGACAAAATATAATCCGAAAAATCACTGAAAAAAGGAAACCGTTTCCGAATATGGCCAACGGCCAGTTCGTTCGTATTGGAGAAAATATAAGTAGGAACGCCTTTTTTCCGCAGCGCCTGGTTCCAGGCGATCATCGGTTCAATCGGGGAGAATATCTCGCTGAAATGAGCCACGAATTCCTCCAGCTCCCCGGAGAAACCAGTGCCCGCGCAGACTTCAGAATAAAACTCTGCCTTCGTCATCAAACCCGTTTCGTAACGAAAGAGCAAAGGCGAATGGTCGATAAAACTTTTGACCTCCTCCGGAGTGAGTCGCCCGCGACTGGAGATTTTGCACGCGGCAATGTTGTAGTCAAAGTCCAACAGGACCTTTCCCAAATCAAAAACGACGACCTCAGGTTGTTTCATGAATATTTAAAATAAACCCGCACTGGCATTGAGCGCCGGAAATTACCGAGTGGATCGATCAAAGACAATGCACTTTACCGGTTCGCAGAACACGGCAATCTATCGCCACTGCCCCGTCAGAGTGAACGCCGCCCAATAATACGGATTTGAGAAATCCCTGGAACGCAACAATGACAACTGAGCCTCGCGCCACGCCTTCGCGCGAGGTTCATCCAGGCGCCAGCGGCGAATGAACTCGGTCATTAACTCGCTGGTGGCCTTGTCGCTAACTTTCCAATGGCTCGCCAGCACCGTTTCCGCGCCGGCGATGCGGAAGGCGCGGCGTAATGACATCACGCCCTCACCAATCTTCACTTCGCCCGTGCCACTGTCGCACGCGCTGAGGATTACCAACTCCGTTCCCTGCAAGTTGAGCAACGATGCCTCCAGCCCTGTGAGCAATCCATCTTCCGCGATGGCGTTGGTGATTTGCCGCGCATGATTCGCGCCCGCCAACGCAATGCCGCAACGCACCAGTGGATTTTCCCATTCGTTTTGCGGTAGGGAAGCGTTCCACCGCGTCCCTGAATTCTTCACGGATAAATCGCCCATTGCATTCGTATGTCCAAATTCCTGATCGCTGAGGAAAAACCCATGGGTGGCCAAATGCAAAACGCTCGGTGAAACAATCGCTTTCAATTCCGCCTCACGCGCTTCGCCGCCGAGTTTCAAAACCGCGTCGTCGCCCAGCAACTTTGCCACCGAACGCGCTTCATCCGCCGCGCTCGGCAATGGCGTAAACTTGAATCCGCGAAACGAACGGCTCAAAAATTTCGTAGCCGCCGACGTGAGGAGGCGGATTCCGTCTCCGTTTGTAGTGCCATCCTTTGAACGAGAAATTTCCGCTTCCTCACGTCGGCGGCTACGAGTTAAATCCAAATCGAAATCCGGGTTGCCCATCACCAGCGAATTGGACTTTGAACCTTGAACTTTAAACTTTGAACTCGCCTGGTTTGCCAAGCGCACGATTTCCCGCCCGCTCGTGACGTAGCTGATGGTTTTTTCTTCGATCAGAAATTTTGGGTCGTTTGAATCGTGGCCGCACGCTAGTGCCTCGAACGGCAAGCGGCTCAACTGGCCATCGGGACAAATAATCAGATGCGAAACATTCGTCAGATATTTGGCGAGCGGCGCATATACCAATTCGCTCAAGCGTTGCAAAGCGGGCGGCAAATCGCGCGCCGCAAATTGTCCGGCGGACATCCGTTTGCAGATCAACTCCACAGCCTCATTGACCGGCGCAGCTTCACCCAAATCCACGCGCTCGACGATGATGTTGGTGTAATCATGTTTTTTGCTCGTAAAATCCTTGAATTTGAATTGGCAAAAAGCTCATGCGCCGTTAAATTTTCAACATGAGCACCGCGATAGAAATTGAAGCTGCGCTAAAAGAATTGCCGCTGCAAGACGCACAGGCAGTTGCTCAGTGGTTGGTGAAATATCTGGATCAACAAGCCGCCACCGCGAGCGCGCCGCTTCCACAATCGCCAATCAAACTGCCTGATTACGCCGCGCAACGACGCATGATCTTTGGCGACAAAGTGCTGCCGAACATTGTCCTATTGGCGCGCGATCAGGAGCGTTGGTGAAAATTTACACGGACACCAGCCTTCTTGTTTCCCTTTATGTCGCGGATGCGAATTCGCACAAAGCCGATGCATGGCGCCAAGCCAACTCCGTCCCGCTCGATTTCACGGGCTTTCATCGGATTGAATTCCGCAATGCGCTCGGATTGGCGGTGTTTCAGCAACGCTTGACTTCAGGGGAAGCAACAGCGGCCTGGCAAAAGGTTCAGGATGACTTGGCTGCGGGACGGTTGGTGTCTCAACCGATATTGTGGAACAAGATTCTTCGGGAAGCAGAGAGCATGGTTGAACACCATACCCCGAACATTGGCAGCCGCACTTTGGATGTATTGCATGTGGCGGCAGCGTTGGTGTCGGGCGCAACCGAGTTTTGCACTTTTGATGAACGACAAGGCAAACTCGCTCGCCTTGCGGGCCTGCGCGTTCAGCCGTGAAAAAAAGAAAACGCGACGTTTGATTGAGTCGCTTTTTTTCAGTGGGCGGAAAATGGAAAAGAGCCGCAGGGCCGCCGAAAAGGGTAATGATCTTCACGAAGATGTTAACGGAATGTCATCGCCACTGCCCCGTCAACGTGAATGC
>Ga0163152_10004190_pt1 | contig 18082 bp, 9 predicted proteins | sample OliLakLV19MP8IB2_FD_148635 | JGI IMG/M metagenome (GOLD analysis project Ga0163152, IMG submission 148635) | Freshwater microbial mat bacterial communities from Lake Vanda, McMurdo Dry Valleys, Antarctica - Oligotrophic Lake LV.19.MP8.IB-2 | ecosystem: Environmental > Aquatic > Freshwater > Lake... | reverse complement strand
GCACGGCGCCGGGAACCGCGACGATGGAGTGGGCGATGCCCGGCGCCGTGCCCGAAGAGGTCATCCCCGAGCCGCCTCCGCCCGAGCCTGCCGCGCCGACGCTGCGTGCGGGCGTCGAGGACGTCGAACGCTCCTACGACTCGTGGACCGAGCGGCCGGCGTCGTTCCAGTTCGCCGAGCTGATCGGTCCGAAGTCCGATCGCATGATCGGCATCGATCTCGGCACCGCGTTCACGTGCGCCGCGTACGTGCACGAAGGAAAACCGCGCGTCATCCCCGGCGAGCACGGAAAGCGATCGTTCCCGTCGGCCGTCTGGATCGACGGCACGCGGTATCTCGTCGGCGAATCCGCGATCGACTGGATCGAACGCGATCCAAAAAACGTCGTGCATTCGTGGAAGCGGCTTCTCGGGCGCGATCTCGAGTCCGAAGCGGTGCAAGACGCCCTCGCGCATTTCGCCTACGAGGTGGAGCCGGGCCCGAGCGGCGAAGCGGCGATCCGCATCGGCGAGATCCTCTGCCACCCCATGTGGTTCGCGGCCCGCGTGCTCTACGACATCCGCGAGCGTGCGCTGATCCACCTCTCGGAGGTGATCGAGAACGCGGTCGTCACCGTGCCCGCGCACTACACCGATCTGCAGCGTGCCGACATCCGCGAAGCCGCGAAGATCGCCGGCTACAAGAGGGTCCGCCTCATCACGGAGCCCGTCGCCGCGGCGATTGCCTACGGCGTTTCGCGCGACGAAGGCGAGCGCACCATCCTCACCTACGACTTCGGCGGCGGCACCTTTGACGCGTCGGTGCTCGATCTCGACGGCAAGGTCTTCCAGGTCGCGGCGACCGGCGGCGATCCGTTTCTCGGCGGCGTCGACTTCGACGACCGCATCATGGGCTACCTCCTGCTCGAGTTCTTCAAGCGAGAGGGGCTCAACCTCAGCACGGACTTCGCCGCGATGGTGCGCGTCGCCGCGAAAGCGGAGCGCGCGAAGCGCGAGCTCTCCGAGCGCAACGAGGTGCGCATCGCGATCCCCTTCGTCACCACGCGGGACGGGAAGGGCGTCACTCTCGACGTCACGCTCACGCGCGCGAAGATGGAAGAGCTCTGCGGCGATCTCGTCGAGCGCACGCTCGCCGCGTGCACGGCCGTCCTCGCGCAGGCGGGACTGTCGATCGACGACCTCGATGAGGTCGTGCTCGTCGGCGGCATGACGCGCGTGCCGCTCGTGCACAAGCGCGTCGAAGAGCACTTCGGAAAACCACCGCGGAAGGGCGTGCACCCCGACGAAGCCGTCGCGCTCGGCGCCGCGGTCTTCGCCGATTCGCTCGGCCGCGACGAGGGGCTCGCGATTCTCGACGTCGTCGCGCTCGGCGTCGGCGTGCGTGCGACCGACGGCAGCTCGTTCCAGCCGGTGATCCCGCCGCGCGCATCGCTCCCCGTCACGAAGACCCATGTGATTCGCGCCGACCAGGACGGGCAAACCGCGTTCCGGGCGGACGTCTTCCAGGGGACATCGACGCTCGTCTCGCTCTGCGAATATCTCGGCTCGGTCGACGTGAACGGCCTCCCGCCCGGCGACAAGGGCGCGATCCTCGCCGAGGTGCAGTTCCGCATGTCGGAGGACGGCACGCTCGCGCTCGCGATGCAGGATCGATCGAAGTCGGGCTTCCGCCGGCTCGGTCTCCGCTACCAGGCAGCGAAGGCGCGCTCGCGCAGCAAGGCCGCGCCTCGCTCCGATCCGCGCGGTCTCGCGTATTTGCGCCGGCTCCTGGGCGGGCGATAGCCCGGGAGGGGCGCGTCCCGGGTGGTCCATCCGGGGGTGGTTAGCGCGTGTCCCGAAACGCGTGCGCGCACGCCGTCACGGCGGGTGTGCCCGGGAAAGCCCGGCGATCGCAAGGCCTTGACGGCAGCGTTGCGCGATGGCGCACTGCGTCAATTGGTGGCGTCGGAGTTGCACCGGCGTCGTCATTGAAGGGGAGTCCGGTTTGGGAAGGCCGGGCTCGAGAACAAAGGCCGCCGTGCGATCGGGAGCGCGGGGCGCCAGGACAAAACGCTTTGCCTGGTGACACACAAACGAATCCGCGAGCACGACGGCCACCGCCGTCGGGGACCTCGTCATCGCGATCGCTCCCCCTCGAGCTCGCGCTTCGCGGCGACTTCGCGCGCGCGCTCGATCTCTACCGGGGCCTCGCGGCGGTCGAGCCGGCCGTGCCGCTGCATCGCATCCGCGCGGGCGACTGCCTCGTGAAGATGGGACAGAAGCGCGAGGCCCTCAGCGAGTATCGGGCCGCGGCCGATGCCTATCTCGCACTCGGTATGCACGTGCACGCGCGATCCGCGTGGCGCCTCGTCCTCGGCATCGTTCCGGGCGATGTGGACGCGTCCGCGAGTCTCCATGCTCTCGATACGCGCGTTCGTGGCGCGAAAGCGGGAAGCGCCGTGCGCGAGGCGGACACGCCGACCGCGCCCGAGTCGGTGGTTCGCGCGGAGAAGGCGGAGGCTCGAGCGGCCTCCGAGCTCGTGATCGTTCCCGAGTCCGTTGCCGTCGAACCCGCCGTCGCGAAGGCGCTCGCCGTCACGCCTGCGCCATCCGCGCGTGAGCGGCTCGCGCTCGAGTTCGCGGATCTCGACGACGACGCCGACGAGATCTGGATCGAGCTCGATGGGTTGTTCGACGAGCCCGTGAAGGCGCCGCTGCGGCTCGCTCCCGCTGGCATCGAGGAGACGGAGCCGGTTGCATTTTTTGCGGCGAACGACGACGGCGATTCGACGCCGTCCCGTAAAAGCGGCCCAGGCCTGGGTTTGCGGGCATCGGTCGTCGACGAAGAAACGAAGCCGGTCCCTCCGCCGGAGCCCTAAGTTCTTGACCGCCTCCGGCGGGTAGCCTACTTTTGAGTCGTCACATTTCTCCCGTAGCCGGGCCCAACTTTCCGCGGCGTTTCTTCCCGCGGTCCCACCAGCACCGCTGGCCCCGCTCCCCCTCCTTCGACAGTGACCATGGAAAACGAGAAGCGCTACGCGTCTGCGGACGGTCCCACCGGCGATTCCCCCAAGACGACGAATGAAAAAGGAGGCGGCGATCCGGCGGCAGCGTCGGATGGCGGCCGTCCCGAGCGTCCCCAACGCCCGAGAGGGCGGCGCCCCCGCGAGGCGCAGGAAGGGCAGGCGCCACGTCGCGACGACGAGCGTGTCACCCAGCCGCTCGCGGCCGTTCCGCAACCCGAACGCGCGACGGACCGGGTGACGACGCCGCTCGCGGCCGTACGGGCCGAGCCCGTGATTCCGTATCGCGAAGGCAGCGCTCTCGCTGCGCCGACGCCCGATTCCGCACTGGCGACGCCGCAGGGCACCCAGAACCAGGATCCGCGCCCCGATCGCCGTCCTGATAATAGAAATCAAAATCAGAATCAGAATCCGAGCAACAACGGCCAGACGCGCCACGGCCGCCATCGTCACGGACGGGACCGCGATCGCGGCGGCCGGCCGAATGGCGACAACCGCAACCAGAACTGGCGCGGCGGCGGCGGTGCGCCGCCGGCGACCGACGGTGCGGCGCCCGTGCACGTGGAACGCCCGGAGCGCGGGAACGCGGCTACGGGCAACGAGTGGCGCCCGCCGAAGGTGCAGCGCGATCCGAATCCGAAATTCGATGGGCAGCGGATGCTCATCGCCGAGCTCAAGGCGAAGCCCGCTGCGGAACTTCTCGATCTCGGCCGCGAGCTGCAGGTCGAAAACGCATCGAGCCTTCGCCGTCAGGAACTGATCTTCGCGATCCTGCAGGCCGCGTCCGAGCTGAACGCGCTCGTTTTCGCGGAAGGCGTCATGGAGATCCTTCCGGACGGCTTCGGCTTCCTGCGGGCGCTCGAATACAGCTACCTGCCGGGTCCCGACGACATCTACGTGTCGCCGTCGCAGGTGCGCCGCTTCAACCTCCGCACCGGCGACACGGTCAGCGGCCAGGTGCGCCCGCCGAAGGAGGGCGAGCGCTACTTCGCGCTCCTCAAGGTCGAGACGATCAACTTCGACCCGCCGGAAGTTTCGGCAAACAAGATCCTCTTCGACAACCTCACGCCGCTCTACCCGAACTCCAAGATCAACCTGGAGTGGAAGGAGACCGACTACACGACGCGCGTAATGGACCTCATGTGCCCGATCGGCAAGGGACAGCGCGGCTTGATCGTGGCGCCGCCGCGCACGGGCAAGACGATCCTGCTGCAGAACATCGCGCACGCGATCATGAAGAACCACCCGGAGGTGATCCTCATCGTGCTCCTGATCGACGAGCGGCCGGAAGAGGTCACCGACATGCAGCGCACGGTGCGCGGGGAAGTCGTGGCCTCGACGTTCGACGAGCCGGCGTCGCGGCACGTGCAGGTCGCCGAGATGGTCATCGAGAAGGCGCGACGCCTCGTCGAGCACAAGAAGGACGTCGTCATCCTGCTCGACTCGATCACGCGCCTCGCGCGCGCCTACAACGCGACGGTGCAGTCGTCGGGCAAGATCCTCTCGGGCGGCGTGGACTCGAACGCGCTTCAGAAGCCGAAGCGCTTCTTCGGCGCCGCGCGGAACGTGGAGGAGGGTGGGTCACTCACCATCATGGCGACGGCGCTCATCGATACGGGCTCCCGCATGGACGAAGTGATCTTCGAGGAGTTCAAGGGCACCGGAAACATGGAGATCAACCTCGACCGGCGCCTCGTGGACAAGCGCATCTTCCCGGCGATCGACATCGCGAAGAGCGGCACGCGAAAGGAAGAGCTCCTGATGACGCCCTTCCAGCTCGACCGCGTCTACCTGCTACGGAAGGTGCTGACGGACTACGACCCCGTCGGCGCGATGGAGAAGCTCCTGCCCGAAGTGAAGAACACCGAGAAGAACCACGACCTCCTCGCGAAGATCAACAAGTAGGCCGCCCCAGTCAGTTCGTCTTGCTAGAGCGGAGCCCGTGCTGGCGATTCGTCGACGGGAGGTTGACCGTACGTCCAGCAACGACGGCGCCCGTGGTGGTGTCGACCACGTCGACCGTGATCAGGTTGTTCCGCTGGACGTACATTTCGCCGTCGATGAACTCGATCCCGCGCGCGCCGGACGGATACGCCGTGTCCGTGAGCACTTCCGTCATGGGATCGAACACGTCGAGCCCGCCATCGCTCGCGATCCAAACCCGGCCGTCGGGGCCGAGCTCGACATCACCACCGCGGCAACAACCCACGTCCGCGCTGAAAGGGGTGACCGTGCTCAGATCCTGGACCGGGCCGTAGGGCATCGAGATGCGATAGATGCCGTCCGTGAACGCCCCTTGCGCATAGAGCGTCTTCCCGTCGTCCGACCACGCGCTGTTGCGGACACCGCGGGAGTTCCCGTTTCCGAAGATTCCCGACTGGAAGTTGTCCACCTCGGGTGTGGAAAGATCCGCGTCGAAGACCGTCATCGTCGAGGTGTCGATGAAGACGATCTCCTCCGACGGCGTGACGGCGACGAACCTGCCGCCGGGCGCGACCGAGCCTGCATGCAGGCCGTATCCCTTGATCGCGGTGAAGTCGACCTTGCCGAGCTCCGTGAGGTCGGGAGCGAGCTTCAACAGGGACATCGGGCGAGCGTTGCCGGAGCCATTGTTGCGCCGGGCGCCTTCGATCTGGATCACGTAGAGACCGTCCGAGTCCGCGTCGCACAGCACGGTGCTGGACCAGTTTCTCGTCGGGAGCGCGATCGAGTTCGCGAACACCCGGGTCGCGAGGTCGTACCGGTCGACGCGGCCGAAGTGCTGGTAGCCGATGTAGAAGTACCGGCCATCGGAACTCGCGCATCCCGGGCGCGCCATCCCCCGGTTCGCGTTGCCGTCCGCTGCGGCTTGCGCGGCGACGCCGTTGCCGAGCGCCCCACCGAACCGGGAGTCGTTGAAACGAGTGAGGCTGTCGTTCTGCCGGTTGTCGGCGCTGAAGAGGAACGGGTGCTCGATGAGAGAAACGTTCAGCACGACGACGTCCGTCACGAGCACACCCGTGAAGGTCAGCGTGCGAGTCGCCACATCTCCGGGAGAGAGGTGGTTCGGACCGTAGTATTTCGTGCCCTGACCACCGATCGCGCCGTCCGAGTTCGAGAAAATACCCGCCGAGACGGAGTTCACGAGGATCTTGGGGCTCTGAAAGTAGTGCGTCGTGAGGTTCTCGACGGTCAAGTTCAGCGTGAGCGTGCCGGCCGAAAAGGACGACGTTCCCGACAGAACCAGGTTCGCCGGCTGCACGGGAACGGTCACGGTGTTCGTCGTGACGTTGACGGAGATGCTGCCGGACGTCGACCCGATCAACTGGGCGCGAACGGAACGGGCGCCGCTGTAGTTCGCGATGTCGTCGAAGGCCCAGGCAACGTAGCGGACGTCACCCGGTCCCACATCGGGATCCGTGAAATTGGTCTGGGTTCCGACCTGGACGATCTGCACGTTGGACGAGAGGACGGCACCCGCGGTGTAGAACTGGTCGAGCTCCGGCTGAGCATCGAGGAGGCCGGAAACGCGGGCGAGGAGCGTGCCCTGGTAGTCCGGATCCGTGGGGTTTGTCCAGGTGAGCTGCGCATCCGATCCGACAAAGGCGAGCGAAAAGTTGCTGACGCGAGCCGGCGCGTTCGGGTCGAACACGAAGGTGGTCGTCGTGGTCGGTGCGACGTTGCCCGCGAGGTCGACCGCGAAGAACTTCACGGTCGCACCTTCGACGAGATCGGTCACGAGCGCGGGCGACGGGTGCCCTTCACCTTCGGTGGTGGGCTCCGTCCCGTCGTTCGTCCAATAGATGAGCGCGGGCTCGTTGCTGGTGAGCGTCGCATGCGTCGGGGTCTTGAACCGGGTCTTGCCGCCGGGCGGGTCGAGCGTCGTTACCGGCGCGGTCTCGTCGTCAGGGTCGTAGGAGATGCACTTGTCCCCCGACTTGAACGTGCCGTCGGCACACTTCAGGCCGGCCCCGCATCCCGCGGTGACGAGAAGAATCGAGAGCAAGCCGGTCGAACCGAGCAGCGTTTTCATCGGATCCTCTTGTTGCTCAGTCGTCGGTCTTCGTCGAAATCAAGTCGTGCCGCCGGCTCGTGCCGTTCAAGGTGATCGTGCGGTCGATCGCGCCGGTGTCGTCGACGATGTCGACGGTGTTGGACGCGGAACGCATGACGTAGAGCTCGCCGTCGATGAACTCGACGCCGCGGCACGGTTGCCCATAGGGGGCGTTCGTGTAGGTATCCGTGGCTGGGTCGTAGACCCAGAGCCCGGCATCCGAGGCGACCCAGATCCGGCCATCGGTCCCCTCGGCGAGATCACCGCTTCGCGTGCAGCACTGATCCATTCCGTAGGCCGTGCTCACGAAGCCGCCTCCGGCGACTCCATTGGGCATCGCAATGAGGAGGAGACCGTTGTTCCACCAGGTCTTCCCGATGAGGCTGTTCCCGTCCTGGCTCCAGCGCACGAATCGGAGGCCGCGATCCGTTACCCCCGTCTCGAAGGCGTCGATCTCCGGGGTGGAGGGGTCTGCGTCGATCTGCTCCTGCGCGAAGAGATCGAAGAGCGCGATCCGGGAGTACATCGCCACCGCGAAGTATTGACCACCCGGAGAAATGCTTCCGAAGTGGACCCCTTGCGTCTTGTTCAAGACGAAGGGAAGAGACCAGAGGGTCGTGAGGTCGGGCGCCAGCTTCACGAGCGTATGGTTGGGGCTGTTCGAGCGTCTCCCGTCACCGATGACGGCGACGATCGTGTCCGAGACGCGGTCGCACGCGACGGTCGCCGTGGTGCGATTGATGCCGGGCTGGAACTGGACCGAGCCCGCCCCCGCTCGGGTCGAGAGGTCGTAGCGATCGATCGTGCCTTTGTGATCGTTGCCCATGTAAAGGTAGCGGCCGTCAGCGCCGACACACCCCGGCTGACTGTTGCTGCGGGAGTTGTTGCCCATGCCGAGCGAGGCTCCCGTTCCCGCGCCCACCGCGCCGCCGAGGCTCGAGTCGTTGAAGAAGAAGCTGTTGGCGGGATTCGCACGGAGCGAGGAGCCCACGAGCGACGGGCTCTCGAGGACGGACACGTCGATCACGACGGTGTCGCCGACGAGGACGCCGGTGAAGGTCAGCGTCCTCATGACGTTGGCCCCCGGCGAGAGATGGTTGGGACCGTAATACTTCGTCGCGAATCCATCGACCATGCCGTCCGAGTTGGAGAACGTTCCCGGAGCGACCGCCGTGACGGCGATGCGCGGATTCTGGAAGTAGTGACCCGTCAGGTTCTCGACGGAAAGGTTCACCGTCAGCGTGCCGGCCGCGAAGATGGCCGTCGCGGAGAGCGTCATGTTCGAAGGCTGCTCGTTGACGGTGACCAGATTCGTGGCCGCGACGATGGAGAGGGTCCCGGCCGTCGTGCCTGTTGCGTCGGAAAAGCGGACGGAATCGGGCGCGCTGTAGTTCGCGATGTCGTCGAACGTCCACGCGACGTACTGCGCGCCGAAGCCGACACCCGGATCGGAAAACGAGTTGTCCGTGCCGACCTGGACGAGCTCGACGTTGCTCGAGATCACCATCCCTGCCGTGTAGAACGTGTCGAGAGCCGGCTGGAAGTCCAGGTTGCCCGTCACGCGGGCGAGGATCGTCCCCGTGAAGTCGTCGTCCGTCGGATTTGCCCAGGTGACTTCGGCGTTCGAGCCGGTGTAGGCGAGCTGCAGGTCGACCCGTGCGGGTGGAAAGGCATCGAAGTCGAAGATCACTGTCCGGGTCGGCTCGATGTTGCCCCCACGGTCGATCGCGAAGAACTTCACGGTCGCATCTTCGACGAGGTCGGTAACGAGCGCCGGAGAAGGGTGCCCGTCGCCTTCGGCGTCGGGCTCCGTCCCGTCGGACGTCCAGAAGATGAGGGCGGGCTCGTCCGTCGTGAGCGTCGCCGTCGTCGGCGTCCGGAAGCGCGTCTTCCCACCGGGAGGATCGATCGTCGTGACGGGAGCGGTCTCGTCATCCGGATCGTACGCGAGACACTTCTCCCCGGACTTGAACGTGCCATCGGCGCACTTCAAGCCGTCGCCACAGCCTGCGGCGGCAAGCGCGAGCGAGAGGGATCCGATCGAAACGAGACCTGTTTTGATTGTCATGGAAGATCGGGTGTTCAGAATGGACTGCGAGCAATGTGATGCCCGTAGTTGCTGTCGTCGAAGTCGTACTGCATGACCTCGACACCGGAATTGTTCATGCGATAGACTTGGGAGTCGCCGCTACCGGCGACGAAGGCATCGCCGTCGTAGACCTCGAGCGACACGCCATCGTAGTTATCGATCGGCAGCACGACGCCGGTCCCGACGTCGACCATCTGCAGCTCGTTCTCCCGGCCGACCCACAGACGCCCATCCGCCACGAACGCCGCGCGCATGACGCGGCTGAGGGACGGGATCGCGAACTCGCCCGTCTTCGGGAAGCCCGTCGCCGTGCTGTGCGTGCGAACCGCGCTGTTCGAGACGACGTGCAGGAAACTGCCGTTCGGCGACCACGCCGACGCGCGAGCGCCGGTCGACACGAACGTGTCCGCCACCGACCACTCCTCCAGATCGACGACGACGACCCGGCTTGCCGAGCGAGTGACGATCGACAACGAGCGCTCGTCGGGCGACAGCCGAAGATCCGCGCTCGGCGCGGCGATGCCGATCGGGAGGCGGCCCGTTTCGCGGAGGGTCCCCGCGTCGAGACGAACGAGCACGTTCTCCGCCTGCTGCTGGGTCTCGTCGAGGCGTTGCGAATACGGGTGGCCGGGCGTCACGAGCGCGTAGATCGCCATTCCGGCGCGATCGACGACGAGTCGCGAGACGTTCGCCGACTGGGGGGCGAGCGTGACACCCATCGCGGGGAGACCGGTGGTCAGGTCGAAGGCGACGACGCGAGCCGAGACTCGCGAGCCCATGATGTAGAAGCCGTCGGGCGTGATGCCGGCACTGCGCATGGAGAGATTGCCCGCGGGGCCTCGCGCCTGCGGAGCGGGGCCGAGGATCGACGCCATCTGGTTGACCGCCTCGTCGGTGATCGACCCGCTTGCGTACTCGTCCCAGAACGTCGTGCCGAGGACGCGTCCGGTTTCGACGGAGAACGAGGCGTCGATCACCTCCGTCGGGAGGACATTGATGAACGTGTAGGTGCGGACGAGCGACGCGCCGGGAGCGATCGCGGAGCCGTAGCTCCGGTAGTCGTTGGGCCCGATCGAGCCGTCCGAGTCGTTCCAGGAGCCGCCGACCGTTCCGGCGATGTTTGCGAGGACGAGCTTCGGCGCGAAAACGACGCGCGTGGTGCGATTTTCGAGCGCGAGGTGGACGCTCAGCGTTGTTCCGACGAGCGTCGAGGATCCGACGACGTGGAAGAGCACCGGCTGCACGGCATCGACGACGCCGGTCGCGACGTCGACCGAGAGCGTTCCGGTCTGCGCGGGGAGCGACTGCGTCTCGTAGTCGGCGACGCCGGGTCCGTAGTTGCCGAGGTCGTCGTAGGCCCACGCTGCATACCGCACCATCCCGCCGACAGGCGTGGAGAGGGTCTCGGAGAACACGCCCGTCTCGCCCGGGGTGACAGGGCCAGCGTACACGACCGTCAGGCCGGGCGCGATAATGTTGCCGGCTTCATACATCGTCTCGTCGGCCGGACCGGCGCCGAGGCGTCCGTCGATGCGCGCGAGCACCATGCCGGCGAGGTCGCCGTTCGAGGGCGCTTCCCACGCGAGGTTACGGGCGTCGCCCGCGAGCGTGAGGCTGAGGCTCCGCGTACGAGGACCCGCGCGGTCGATCTCCCAGCGCGCTTCCTGGACGTCGGAGGCGTTGCCGGCCTTGTCGACGGCGAAGTAGGTGACCAGCGTGTCGTCCGGCATGTCCGGGATGAGCACGTGGTTCGGCTCGTTCGCACTCGCCGTCGTCGGGGTCGTCCCGTCGAGCGTGTAGTAGATGATCGCGGGCTCGTTGGACGTCAGCGTGACGTTCCCGACGAACCGCGTGCGAGTCGGCGGATTCACCGTGATGTTCGGCGCGGACTTGTCGTCCGAATCGAACTGTCGGCACGAATTGCCGTCACGCACCGTTCCCTTGCCGCATTCGCGGCCGCCGCACCCAGTCATCAGCAGAGCCGCAACCACCGGCACTCCAACGAGCGATCGCATCCATCCTCCGTACGACATCCCACGTTCCTTTCGGGTGCTTCATACCAGCGACTCGAGACTCTTAGCGCGACGTGGACGACATCCAGTGCTGATAGGTGGCGGTGCCCATGTTCACGGTGCGGCCGGGCACGATCGTTCCGGTCGAGTCGACGACGTCGACCGTCACGCGATTGGTCCTCATGACGCGCAGCTCGCCGCCGACCCACTCGAGCGCCTTGGCGGCAGCCGCGTAGGGCGTCGCCGACATGACGCGCGTGTTCGGGTCGTAGACGAAGAGGTCGCTCTCGTTGGCGAACCAGACGCGCCCGTCGGGTCCGACGGCGATGCCGGCGCCCCTCGTGCCCATGAGGATTCGCTCGAATGCGGGGGCCGCGGAGAAGTCCGCCGGGAAATCGAAGCGCGCGAAGTCGCCGTTCCGGCGCCCCTGCACGTAGACGGTGCTCGCGGTCGTCGCCCAGGCCACGTCGAGAATGCCTCCCTCGTCGTCGAAGCCGGGGCTGAGCGCCTGCCCGCCGGGGAGAAGGCGCGTCATGCTCTCCGTGTCGACGAGGATCAGCTCCGGACCGGAGGCGATCGCGAGCTTCCGTCCGTCTGACGAGAGCGAGGCGAACCCCATTCCCTGCGCCTTTCCGGCGTCGGGAATGACCAGGCGGCCCATCTCCTCGAGCGCCTCGTTCAGGCGGATGACGACCACCTTGTCGTGCGCACCGAGCGCGATGGCGCTTCCGTCGTTGCTGTGACGGCCGCCGCCGAGAAGCACCGCGTACATCTCGCCCTCACCGCAGACCAGCGTGCTCGCCCACGGAGGAATCTCCTCCTGGCGGTTTCCGGCGATGGTCCGGGTGCTGAGGTCGATCCGCGTGACCGCGCCGTAGTGCTGGTTGCCGACGAACGCGAACTGGCCGTCCGGGCTCGTGCACATGGTCCGAGCAGAGCCGCGATTGCTGGAGGGACCGGAGACGAGGCCCGAGATTGCCGTGGCTCCGACGGCAGTGCCGACCCGAGCGTCGCTGAGAAAGAGCTGTGTCGGGCTCTGCGCGTGGCTGCCGCCGGCGAGCAGAGGATCCTCGCGCAGCGCGACCGAAACGACGACGACGTCGGTCACGAGCACGCCCGTGAACATGAGTGTCCGGGTCGTGGTCCCGCCGGGAACGAGGTGTTCCGGCCCGTAGTATTTGAAGCCGACGCCGTCGATGGAGGCGTCGGCGTTGCTGAAGGTGCCCGGCGCGACCGCGGTCACGGAGATCTTCGGGTTCTGGAAGAACTTCGTCGTCAGGTTCTCGACAGAGAGGTTCAGCGTGAGGGTGCCTGCCGACCAGGACGACGTGCCGGAGAGAAGGAGATGCGACGGTTGAGCGGTCGGCGTCACGACCGTGGAGGTCGCGTTGACCGAGACCGTGCCCGCGAGCGAGCCGAGCGAGACATCGCCATGCGCCGAGGAGGCCGGGCTGTAGTTGCCGATGTCGTCGTAGGTCCAGGCGACATACCGCGCGAAGCCGGGAGCGAGGTTCGGGTCCGCGAACTGCGTGGCGGTCGCGCCGGACGAGACGATCTCGACGTTCGACGAGAGCACGGCGGGGGCGGTGTAGAGCGTGCCGGGCTCGGGGAACGCGTCGAGGGGGCCCGTGACGCGGGCGATGAGCGTGCCCGCGAAGTCGGCGTCGGTCGGGTTGGTCCAGGTGAGCGTCGCGTCCGAGCCGACGGTCGCGAGGTTGAGCGCGACCTTCGCTGGAGCGTAGGGATCGAAGATGAACGTGAGTGCGCGCTCGTCTTCCTTGTTGCCGGCGAGGTCCTTCGCGAAGAAGCGGAGCGTCAGGCCTTCGGCGACGTCGGGAACGACGACGGGGCTGAGCTCGCCGTCGGCGTCACTCGGGTCGGAGCCGTCGAGCGTCCAGTAGATCTTCGCGGCCTCGTTCGTCGTGAGCGTCACGTAGGACGGCACGGGATTGCGCGTGCGGCCGCCGTCCGGATCCACGGTCGTCACCGGGTCGGTGTTGTCGTCGGGGTCGTACCCGACGCACTTGTCCCCGTCCTTCGATGTCCCCGCACCGCATTTGACGTCGCCACAACCCGACGCGGCAAGCCCGAGACCCAAGGCAGCCGCCCACACCACACCGCTCTTCATGTCGATCATTCCGTTCATCCGTCTCAGAAGGGGCTGCGCGCGATGCCGTGGCTGCAGTGGCTGTCGTTCAGGTTGTACTGGGCGACTTCCACGCCGGTGTTGTCCAGGTGATAGAAGTTGTTGTTGCAGGCGTCACCGACGAACGCTTCGCCGTCGAACATCTCAAGGACGCCGGACTCGTAGCCGAAGAGGACCGAGACGCCGGTGTCGAGGTCGATGGCTTGAAGATCGCCGTCACGGCCGACCCAGAGCCGGCCATCGTTGCCGAAGCCGGCGTTCATCACGCGCGAGTCGTCCTGCGACCATCCGGGATCGAGCGGGAGCGTGTCCTCGTCGATCTGTTCCCACGTCGTCGTCGAGAATCGGCGGACCTTGCCGATCGACACGGCGATCAGGTCACCCGTTTCCGCATCCCACGCAACGGCGCCCGCATACGGAACATCGAGGCGCGCGGCGACACGGAACGAGTCCACGTTCACGACGACGATGCCGCCACCGGCGGCTCCGGCAATGGCGATGAATCGGCCATTGGGAGACAGCTCGAGGTCGGCTGCGCCGCGGATGTTTCCGATGTCGACGCGTCCGTTGACCTGGAGTCCGATCGGATCGACTCGCAGCAGCTCGCCGGGAGCACCTATGTATTTGACGGCATAGGGATGGGCGTGCTGATAGAGGACGTACGCCGTGGCGCCTCCGGGATCGAGGACCAGCTTGAGGGTGGACGACTTTTCCTCCGAGAACTTGAAGCCGCCGACGAGCGCGCCGGAGGTCAGATCGAAGGTGAAGATGCGCGCGTGGTTGCGCGCGCCGACCACATAGTACCCCTCGGGCGTGATGCCCCCGGCGCGGAAACCGGGTCCGTTGTTGCCAGAGTGGGACGGGACGTTCGTCGCGTCGAGGTCGAGCGTGGAGTTCAACGCGGCCTCGTCCATGACCTCGCCGCTCCGTTCGCCGGGGTTGTTCCACGGCGTCGTGCCGAACACGTGACCGAAGCGGATGTCGATGTCGGTCGCGAGGATGTCGGTGATGGTGACACCGGTGAACGTGTAGATCCGCGAAACCGCGGCACCCGGGGCGATCGCCGCGCCGTGCGAGCGGTAGAGCTCCGTGTCGAAGGTTCCGTCGGAGTCGTTCCACGCGCCCGTCGTCCCGGTGAGATTCGTCATCAGGACCTTCGGCGCGAAGAGGACGCGGCTGGTGAGGTTCTCGATCTCGAGGTCGAGCGTCAGCGTGCCCGTGAGGAACTCCGCGGTGCCCTTGATGCCGATGTTCGCGGGCGCCTGCGTCACGGCGACCGTGCCGGTCGTCGCATTGATCGTCAGCTTGCCGGTCTGGGCGGGGATATCGGTGAGGACGTGGTCGGCGCCAGCGGTGCCGAAGTTGCCGAGGTCGTCGTAGGCCCACGCCGCGTAGCGCACGATGCCGGGGCCGGCCGCGAGAGATTCCGTGAAGCTGCCGCTGCTGTCGCCGACGGCGACGCCCGTGTAGACGACGGTGACGCCGGTCGAGATGTCCTGGCCGGCCGAGAAGACGGACTCCGCGGTGGGCGCGACGAGGAACCCTTCGACGCGCGCGACGACGATGCCGGCGAGGTCGTCGGTCTTCGGATTGGTCCACGTGACCGTGCGGGTGTTGCCAGCGAGCGTGAGGTCGAAGCTGCGCGGGATGCCGGGACCCGTGCGGTCGACTTCCCACGTGAAGTGGACGACGTCGGACGCATTGCCGGCGCGATCCACCGCGAAGAACGTCACTTCCGCGTCGTCGGGCAGGTCGGGGATGACGACTTCATCCGGCTCGTTCGCACTGGTCAGCGTCGGAACGCTGCCGTCGATCGTGTAGTAGATGGTGGCGGGCTCGTCCGTCGTCAGCGTGACGTCATCGACGAAACGCGTGCGCTGCGGCGGATCCACCGAGACCACAGGAGGCGTCCTTTCGTTCGGATCGAACGGACGGCACTTGTGACCATCGCGGAACGTACCCTTCCCGCATTCCGTTCCGTTCGAGCAGCCCGCCGATACGATCGCGACGAGCGCGACGCCCCAAAACAATCTCATTCACCCCTCCGAAGAGGCATTCTCAGGTAACGCAGGAATTTCACAAAGAACCAATCGCTGATGCTGCGGATGTTGCTTGCATCACGGCGTTTTTCCCGCCGTTGGTTCGTCGAGACGCCGCCCACCGCCGCCGCCCCGCCCACTTCCATCGCCGCCGCGCGTTTTGAGGTCCGGGCCTTCGATTCGCAGTTTCACGAGGTCACGAACTTCGGCGTCCGCGGCGCCGTTTGCCCACGCCTTGAAGACCCATTGATTCTTGTTGTTGACCTTCACGAGGAGCGGCTTCGTCTTGTCGTCGAGTGCGGCCGCGCTCACCGCGTGCGATCCGCCGTCGCGCGCCTCGATGACGACGCGTTCGATCGTTCCTGTGACGCGCGAACGAGCGATGTCCGCGAGCGTGCGGCCGCGAGCCCGCGCGGAACCGTCCGTGAACTCCGGAAGCTCCTCGAGGTCGTCGGCGACCATCGTCCACGAGGGAAGCCCCGTCGCCTCGACGACGAGCTCGGCCTCGACCACCGGCGGCGGGTCCTTCGTGTAGACGCGCACGTCGACGATTCCGTTGATCGAGACTGCCGGCTGCCGCGCAATCTTCGCGATGTGCTCGGGGAGTCCGTCGCGCACCGGACGGAAGATCCCGAGCGCCGGCTGACCCTGCTGGAGATAGAGACGCGCCTCTCCGTTCTGGTAGGTCGCGTAGGGCTGCCGCACGTCGAGGAAACGTCCACCGCCCGCGCGGCCCTCGAGCCGCTTCCATGCCGCCGGATCGGCTGCCGCACCTTTGAGCAGGCTCGCGAGCACGATCGGCGACTCGGAAACGGGGACCGTCGCGATCTCCGCCTCGTCCACGTAGAGCTTCACCGAGGGACCCGCGGGCGTGGGCTTCTTGCAGGACGAAAGCGTCGTCGCCGCGAAAAAACCCAGCAGGAACATCGCGTTTCGCCGAAGCATCCGGCGCATCCTGTGCGACCGTTCGCACAACGTCAATGGAGGATCGATCGTGCAAACGCTCGATTAGCCTCCCGTCGGCACTTTCGCGCGGACCGATGCGGGGGGATGGTCCGGCAGGTCGAGCGCACCGTCCTGGATTGGCAGGCTCACCTGGCCTTCTTCGGAGTCGCGATCGGTCATCGCGAGCTGGCCTTCCGCGCCGCCCGCGCGCGAGAGACGCGCCTGGATCTTCGCGATCGCGTCGGCGGCCGCCTTGTTCAGCTCGCCGCCGAGGAGCGATCCCGAGAAACGCGAGAGAGGCTCGACCGCCGACGCGCTTCCGAGCCGTGCGAGCGCGTGCGCTGCCGCGATGCGCACCGCGGTGTCCTCCACCGAGAGCAATCGCAGCAGCGCCGCTTCCGACGTGGGATCGCCGATGCGCCCGAGCGCTTGCGCGAGACACGCCTGTTCTTCCGGCTCGGCGGCGGGCCGCGCCGCCAGCGAAACGAGACGGGACATCGCGGGCATGTGGCGCATCTTTCCCAGCGCGACGATCGCGACCTTGCGCGCGGCGCTCGTCGGGTCGTCGAGCGCTTTCGTGAGCGCGGGCGCCGCCTGCGATCGCGGGAAGAGCTTCACGAGTTTTTCGAGTGCGTCCGCGCGAACGTTCGCCGGCAGAAACGTGTCGTTTGCGATGCGGCGGATCGCTTCGAAGCCGCCGGGTCCGACGCCGGACGCGCCCATGAGCCGCACCTCCGCGTCCGCGTCGACGAGCGCGCGATCGAGCGCGCTCCGCGCCTGCGGGTCCTCGGCATGGTGATCGATGAGCACGCGCAGCGCGTGCTTGCGCACGCCGGGCAACGGATCGGTCGTCGCGACGGCGACGAGGCGGTCGACGCGCGGCGCACGATGTGCGTCGGCGAGCCGGCGCGCGGTCTCCGCGACCACGCGCACGATCATCGCGAGCGCGGCGCCGTCGGCGATCACGCCCGGACGCAGCACGACGACCTCGCTCTTCTCGACGCGAAGCCCGAGCCGCACGGCCTCCAGGATGCGCGCACGCAACGCCGCATCGAGGATCGCCGTCGCCGCGACTCGCGGCCCGCCGAGTGCGACCTCGGCGTCGAACGCGCTGTCGCCCGTGACCTCCGGGATCTGAGCGAGATTGCCCGTGCGCGCACGAAGCGAGAAGCCTTCCGGCAGGTCGGTCGTCGCCGCGATGCGCGTGTGGCGTGCGCCGCCGTGTCCTTGCACCGAAACGCCGACGGTCACGCCGTCGAGCACGCCGCCGAGCGTCTGCAGACCCTCGTCGAAGCGGATGCCGGCGGTTCCGAGCCGGCCGGCGGCATCACCCCATGCGCGCTGCGCGCGAGCGCGATACGTCAGTGCCCGCACGAGCAGGCCCAGCGCGCCGACGGCGGCGCCGATCGCGACGGCGACTTGCCACGTCCACGTCCACATCCACTCCGGAGTGTACGCGCAAAGAAAACAGGCGGCGGATTCCCGCGGAATCGGCAATCGAGACGCGGTCGGTTAGCATCCGCGCCCAGATGAAATCTCTTTTCGTCGCCGCGCTCTCGCTCGTCGCCGTTTCCGTCGCGCACGCGCAGTCGGAAACGCCCACGCCGGCCCCGCCTCCGGAAGCCACCGCCACTCCCTCGGCGACACCGGAGGCGACGCAGGCCCCGACGCCCACGCCGCCGCCGCCCGTTCCCGCGTGGAAGGGCTCGCTCGAAGCGGGCGCGACCGAGACGAGCGGCAACACCGAGATCCAGACCTACACCGGCGCGCTGAAAGTCGACGGCACGTGGCGCGGCTGGGGCGTGGCCGTGCGGAGC
>Ga0163152_10004179_pt1 | contig 18122 bp, 17 predicted proteins | sample OliLakLV19MP8IB2_FD_148635 | JGI IMG/M metagenome (GOLD analysis project Ga0163152, IMG submission 148635) | Freshwater microbial mat bacterial communities from Lake Vanda, McMurdo Dry Valleys, Antarctica - Oligotrophic Lake LV.19.MP8.IB-2 | ecosystem: Environmental > Aquatic > Freshwater >... | reverse complement strand
CGATGGCACCGCCGCCGTTCCGCGGCGGTGCCATCGGGTGGCTCGCGTATGACGCGGTTCGCCACTACGCACGCGTGGAGTTGCCCACCGCGCGCAAGGGCGACGCCGAGGCCGACGCGGTCTTCCTCTTTCCCGAGACGTGGCTGGTGTTCGACCGGCTGCGCAGCCGCATCGCCCTCGTCGCCGACACGGACTGGATGCGATTCGAGAAGCGCAGCGCGGCCGACGCGTGGAGCGAGGCGACGAAGCGACTGGACGATCTGGAGAAGCGGCTCGCGCGCCCCCTGCGCGCGGAGCGACCTTCGCCCGCGAAGCTCGCCGTCGGCGCGTTCGACGTGACGGATGCCGCGTTCGCGCAAAACGTCGAGCGGTGCCAGGAATACATCCGGAGCGGCGACGTGATCCAGGTGGTGCTCTCGCGGCGTCGCGAAGGGACGTTCGCCGGCGATCCGCTCGACGTGTATCGCGCGCTGCGTCTCGTGAACCCGTCGCCCTACATGTTCCACCTGCGCGCAGGGAAGACGATCTTCGCGGGCTCGAGCCCCGAAGCTCTCGTGCGCGTGCAGAACGGCAAGCTCACCACGCGCCCTATCGCGGGCACGCGGCAGCGCGGGCGAAATCCGGCGGAGGACGCCGGGCTCGGTGAGGAGCTGCTGCGCGACGAGAAGGAGCGCGCCGAGCACCTCATGCTCGTCGACCTCGGACGTAACGATCTCGGACGCGTTGCGGCCGTGGGCAGCGTGAAGGTGCCGTCGTTCATGCGGCTGGAGCGCTACTCGCACGTGATGCATCTCGTCAGCGATGTCGAAGCGACTCTCGCGCCGGGGAAAGACGCATTCGACGCGGTCGCCTCGGTCTTCCCGGCAGGCACGCTTTCGGGCGCGCCGAAGATCCGCGCGATGCAGATCGTGTCGGAGCTCGAGGGACGGCGCCGCGGATCGTATGGCGGGCTCGTCGGGTGGTTCGATCGCGAGGGGAACGCGGACACGTGCATCGCGATCCGCACCGTGGAGATGAACGAGCCGGCAAACGGCAAAGGGCCGACGCGATTCCGCGTGCAGGCCGGCGCGGGGATCGTCTACGACAGCATCCCTCTCTCCGAGGCGCGTGAGACCGCCGCAAAAGCCGAAGGTGTGCTGCAGAGCCTCGCACTCGCGTCGAGGGGGCTGGCGTGACCCCGCGCATCCTCGTCATCGACAACTACGACAGCTTCACGTTCAACCTCGTGCAGCTCCTCGGCGAGCTCGGCGCGGAGACGCGTGTCTTCACGAACGACGAGATCCCGGTCGAGGCGATCCACGACGTCTCACCGCACGGGATCCTCGTGTCGCCGGGTCCGTGCACGCCGAACGAAGCGGGGATCAGCGTCGACACGATCAAGATGTTCGCCGGCCGGCTCCCCGTTCTCGGCGTGTGCCTCGGGCATCAGTCGATCGGCGCCGCGCTCGGCGGCAAGATCGTGCGCGCGAAGCGGATCATGCACGGCAAGACATCGCCGATTCTTCACGACGGCCGCGGCCTCTTCGAAGGCGTGTCGAACCCGTTCGATGCGACGCGGTACCACTCGCTCGTGATCGAACGCGAGTCGCTGCCGAAGGATCTGGAAGTCACCGCGTGGACCGCCGACGGCGAGATCATGGGCGTGCGGCACAAGACGATGCGAGAGCCGAACACGCTGGAAGGCGTACAGTTCCATCCGGAGTCGATCCGGACGGAAGAAGGGCGGAAGCTCGTCTCGAACTGGCTCTCGCTGGTGCGCCGCGGGCTCGAACAATGACGATGGGAATCGGACCCGCGCTGAAAGCGGTCGTGGCGGGGAACGTGCTCTCGCCGGCCGAGATGACCGCGGCGTTCGAGGACATCGTGTCGGGTCGTGCGTCGGACGCGCAGATCGCCGGCTTCGCGATCGCGCTGCGCATGCGCGGCGAAGACGCGGGCGAGATCGCAGCCGCCGCGCGCGTGATGCGCGAGCGGGTGACACGCGTTCGCGTCGGCGCCACGGAGTATGTCGACACCTGCGGCACCGGCGGCGACGGCGCGGGCACGTTCAACGTGTCGACGACGGCCGCGTTCGTGGTGGCCGGGTGCGGCCTCCCGGTCGCGAAACACGGCAATCGCGGTGTCTCGAGCCGGTCGGGCAGCGCGGACGTGCTCGCGTCGCTCGGCGTGGACATCGACGCACCGCTCGCGGCCGTCGAAGCGGCGATCGCGTCCGCGGGGATCGGCTTCCTCTTCGCGCCGCTCTATCACGGCGCCCTGAAACATGCGGCGAACGCGCGGCGCGAGATCGGCGTGCGGACGTTCTTCAACCTGCTCGGTCCGCTCGCGAACCCCGCCGGCGCGCCGTTCCAGGTAATGGGCATCTACGACGGCAGACTCCTCGAGACGGTCGCGCAGGCGCTCGCCGCACTCGGCACGAAGGGCGCGCTCGTCGTGCACGGGAGCGACGGACTCGACGAGATCACGCTCACAGGCGTGACGCGCATCGCACGTGTCGGCGCGGATGGCCGCGTGGAGACGACGGAGCTCGACCCGCGCTCGCTCGGCCTCGCGCTCTGCACGCTCGACCAGCTCAGGGGCGGCGACCCTGCCGAGAACGCGGTCATTACGCGCGCGATTCTCGGGGGTGAGAAGAGCCCGCGTCGCGACGCCGTTGCGTTGAATGCCGCAGGCGCGCTCGTGGCCGCGGGACGAGGTGATTGGAAAGCCGCGCTAGCGCAGTCGCAGGACGCGATCTCCAGCGGCAGAGCCGCCGCGTCTCTCGCGGCGCTGATTGCGGCCACCGGGACGGCCGCGTGAGCGACTTTCTCGCGAAGGTCGTCGCCGAATCGCGGGAGCGCGCGGCGGCCGGAAAGCGCGAGCGCCCGGAGGCCGAGCTGCGAGCCCTCGTCGCGGCGATGCCGCCGGTGACCAGCCTGCTTGCGGCGTTGAGCTTCCCGGGTCGGCGCTTCATCGCGGAGGTGAAACGCGCGTCGCCGTCGAAGGGCGACATCGGCCCGATCGCGGATCCCGCCGCGCTTGCGGCGTCGTACGAGGCGGGCGGGGCCGCCGCGATTTCCGTGCTCACGGAGCCGGCTCACTTCAAGGGATCGCTCGCGGATCTGCGCGTCGTCCGCCTGAAGATTCGCGCCCCTATTCTCCGGAAAGATTTCCTGGTCGATCCCTGGCAGGCGTGGGAGGCGAGGGTGGCCGGCGCCGACGCGGCGCTCCTCATCGTCGCGGCTCTTCCCGGCGAGCGGCTCCGGGAGATGGCGTCCGCGCTCGCCGAGGCCGGGCTCGAAGCACTCGTCGAAGTGCACGACGACGCCGAGCTCGAGGCCTCGCTCGAGTGTGGCGCACCGATCATCGGGGTGAACTCGCGCAATCTGAAGACGCTCGCCGTCGATCTCGCCGTCGCGGAGCGCCTCGGCGCTCGCATCCCGCGTGGCGTGACCGGCGTCGCCGAGAGCGGCATCAAGACGACGTCCGACGTCGAGCGGCTCGCCGCTGCGGGTTTCCGCGCGTTTCTCGTCGGCGAGGCGCTCGTCGCCTCCGGCGATCCGGCGCGCACGCTCCGGGAGTGGACCGCGTGACGCGGGTGAAGTTGTGCGGCCTCACTGTAGCCGAAGACGTGGACGCCGCCGTCGAAGCGGGCGCGGACTTCCTCGGGTTCAACCTCTGGCGCGGCAGTCCGCGATACGTCGAGCCGACGGACGCGCGGCGCCTCGTCGCGCGCGTCACCGCCGCGGCAGTCCCCGTGGCCGTTTTCGTCCACGGGCAGAGCTGGGATCCCGTCGTCTCGGAGTTCACCGGTGTCGCGTGGGTGCAGGTCCACGGTGCGCCGGACGCGTGGCGCCCCGAGCGGTTCGCGCGGCCCGTCGTGCGAGCGGTGCCGGTTGCCGGTCCCGTCGCGGTCGGTGCGCTGCTTCCCGCGGACTACTGGATCGTCGACACCGCGCAAAGGGGCCACGGCGGAGGCGGGAAGTCCTTCGACTGGTCGCTCGCGTCGGCACTCAAAGGCCACTCGCGGGTATTCCTCGCGGGTGGGCTCACACCGGAGAACGTCGCGGACGCGGTGCGGACGTTGCGGCCGTACGCCGTCGACGTCGCGTCGGGTTGCGAGTCCTCGCCCGGCAAGAAAGACGCAGGCAAGATGCGAGCGTTCGTGCAGGCGGTTCGCGCAGTGGACAAGGAGCTCTAGGCGATGAAATCGGAAGACGGACGCTTCGGCCCGTACGGTGGGCGCTTCGCTGCGGAGACGCTCGTTCCCGCGCTCGAGCAGCTCGAGGCCGCGTGGAAGAAGGCGCGTGCGGATCGCGGCTTCCGCAAGGAGCTCGACACGCTGCTCGCAGACTTCGTCGGCCGGCCGACCCCGCTCACGCATGCGCCGCGCTTGTCCGGCGACGTGAACCTCGACGTCTGGCTGAAGCGCGAGGACCTGTGTCACACGGGTGCGCACAAGATCAACAACACCGTCGGGCAGGCGCTGCTTGCGCGGCGAATGAAGAAGACGCGGATCATCGCGGAGACGGGCGCCGGGCAGCACGGCGTCGCGACCGCGACGGTCGCCGCGAAGTTCGGACTGCCGTGCCGCGTCTACATGGGCGAAGACGACGTGCGGCGCCAGCAGGCGAACGTCGTCCGCATGCGGCTGCTCGGCGCGGAGATCGTTCCCGTGCGCAGCGGCTCGCGCACGCTGAAAGACGCGATGAACGAGGCGATGCGCGACTGGGTGACGAACGTCCGCGACACCTACTACATCATCGGGTCCACCGCGGGCCCGCATCCGTATCCCACGCTCGTGCGCGAGCTGCAGTCGGTGATCGGCATCGAGGCGCGCGCGCAGGTACGGAAGCAGGCAGGGCGTCTTCCCGCGGCAATCGTCGCGTGTGTCGGCGGCGGCAGCAACGCGATGGGACTCTTCCACGCGTTTCGTGGCGATCGCGGCGTGAAGCTGATCGGTGTCGAGGCGGCCGGCGAGGGGCTCGGCGGCACGCGGCACTCCGCGACCCTCACGCTCGGGCGCCCGGGAATTCTTCATGGCTCGCGCTCCTACGTGCTGCAGGACGCGGGCGGACAGATCGCCGACGCGCACTCGGTGGCTCCCGGTCTCGACTATCCCGGAGTCGGGCCGGAACACTCGTATCTCAAGGACACGGGACGTGCGTCGTACGTCACCGTGACCGACGAGGAGGCGCTCGAGGGCTTCTCCGCGCTCGGTCGGCTGGAAGGTATCTTGCCGGCACTCGAGAGCGCGCATGCCGTGGCGTATCTCTGGCGCATTCGCGACGAGCAGAAGCTGAAAAAGAAGGCGACGGTGATCGTCAATGTGTCGGGACGCGGCGACAAGGATCTGGCAAGCATCGAGCAGCGCTTCGCGACCTCCACCATCGGCGGAGTGACCGGATGAACGATCGCGTGGTCGTCCGCAATCGCCTCGACGAGCGTCTCGAACGGCGCGCGGCCGAGGGACGCAAGGCGCTCGTCGTCTACGCGACGAGCGGTGATCCGACGCCGAGACATTCTGCGGACGTGTTTCGCGCCGCGCTCGCGGGGGGTGCCGACGTCGTGGAGATCGGCGTGCCGTTCAGCGACCCCACGGCCGATGGCCCGGCGATCCAGGCCGCGAGCGAGCGGGCCCTCGCGAAGGGCGGCGGGCTTCGCACGGCGCTCGCCGATTCCACCGATGTGCGGGCGGCGCATCCCGACGCCGGCATCCTGCTCTTCGGCTATGCGAATCCGTATCTCGCGTCGACGCGAGCGTCGCTCATGCTCGGTGGCGACCCGAGCTCCGCCGCGGCGCCCGACGCGATGGCGGCGCTCCTCCATGAAGCGGGCGCCGACGGCGTGTTGTGCGTGGATCTGCCTCCGGAGGAGGACGCGACTCTCGGTCCCGCGCTCCGGCACGGCGGGATGCACTCGATTCGGCTCGTGACTCCGGTGTCGACGGACGCGCGGATCCGTGCGGCGGCCGCGACTGGCAGCGGCTTTCTGTATCTCGTATCGGTCACCGGCGTGACCGGCGCCAAGACGGGTGACGCGGCCGCTCTCGAGAAGATCGTGGCGCGGATCCGGAAGTTCTCGACTCTCCCGGTCGTCATCGGCTTCGGGATCTCCGGACCGGAGGACGCGGCCAAGCTTGCCGCGGTCGCGGACGGTGTGGTGGTCGGCAGCGCGATCGTTCGCCTGGTCGCCGAGCACGGCGCCGCCGCGCCCGCGAAGGTCGAGGCCTTCGTGCGGACGCTGCGACGCGCCCTCGACGGCGAAGACGCCTGAGGCACGGCCCTTTGGTTAGAACGTGTGCGCGCCGTGGGCGCCGATCAGGAATTCCCACTGCAACATGCCGCCCAGGATCGGGTCGGCGTCTTGCGGCAAGACGTCGTAGTTTCCTTGCAGGCGGAGCTTGGAGAACTCGGACGGCCGGAACGTGACCTGGCCGGCGAACCGGTTTCGCCAGGGCAGGGCCTCGGGGTCGAGCAATCGATCGGAACGAACGCTCTCTCCACGAACGGCAACCTCGAGTCGACGTGAGACGCGTGCACCGGCCATTGCGTAGAAGCCTTCGTCGCGCTGCACATCGGCGTCAGCGAGCTCGTACTCTCGAGCCATGACTTCCGCCTGCAGAAAGCCGAACGCGTAGATCGCCGACGCGGGTTTCACCTTGACGTAGAGGTCGCCGCCGGCGATCCGCGTCGAGGCGTAGGCGGCGGTCGGATTCGGCCCAGCGAGGCCGGATACACCGCCCAGCACCGTCAGCGAAGGCCCGATCGGAAAAGAGAGGGAGAGCTTCCCGAGGTAAACAAGATCGTCTGCGCTGTCGATCGGACGTTCCTCGACGCCCTCCGGTGTCTCTCCCAGGAATGAAACCGCGGTCTCACCCCGGGAATGCACGACCGCGCCGAGAAGCTCCGTGTAGACCGGAAGGGGCGCGAGCCAGGAGAGACTGGCCCCCGGATTTCGCAGCCCGTCACCGCCGAACAACAGGACGTTGACGAGATTCTGATCGACGAACTGCCAGCCGTGCGGATGGATTTTGTTCTGCCGCCCGAACGGCGTGAATGCCTGTCCGGCCTTCACCTGCAGGCTTCCCGGAAGAGTGAGGGTCGTCAGATACGCCTCCTCGACCTCGACGCCCTCGAGCGTGAAGATGACATGCGCGTCACCGCGGAGGTAGGCGTCGACGTTCGCCGAAAGCGTCAGCTCGAGATTCTGCAAGGTAAAGCCCGTTCCCTGCGGGTCATGCGCGCCCGGTTCCGGCCGTTCGGATTCGGAGAACGCGGCCGCCGCGAAAAGGCCGTTGAGGGCGATGGCCGGGTTGTAGAGATTCGACAGACCAGCACCCGGAACCGAGGGGGCCGTCGGAGGCGGCGATGCAGGGCGAGTCGCACGCGCCTCCCCTTCGATCTCCTTCAGGAGCTTTTCATCCTCCGGGCTCAGAGTCCCCGTCGGAGTCGGAGTCGGCGAGGGCATGGGCGTCGGCGTAGAAGGCTCCGCCGTCGGTGCGGGTTGGGCAATTGCGAACGAGGGAACGCACAGCACGAGGAACAGCGGAACGGCGCGAAAACGGAACATGGAGCTCTCCCGGGATCGAGTGGACGAGATTGACGGACGAAGCGGTCAACACGTCACGCGGGAGGAGAGGTTTTCGGAGCGAGCCGGAAGAGCCGGAACGCCGGATCGAGGACGATCCCCGTTCCCGCAAGGGGTGTGAACCGGTGCGCCACCACGAGCGCGGACGCGGAGGCCGGCTGGCCCACCCGGTGCGTGCCGCCGGCGAGGGCACAGTGTTCGTGATCGTCCATCGGCGCGATCCGACGATCGCCGGCGGACACGGCGTCGACGTCCGCAAGGGCGGAGCGGCTCGCGGCGGAGGCAAGGTGGATCGGCTCGCCGTGTTCCGCGCAAACCGCGTGCGTCACGGCGATCGCGTGAACACGTGCGGCGAGATCGCCGCCAAGCAAGGCTGTCGCTGCGAGAACGACGAGCCGACAACGGGCGCGCAGCCTCATGGGTGCCGGATCGTCGAAGAGAGCGCGGACGGATCCGAGCCGATGCCCATTTTCGTCATGACGGCGCGAGCGATGGCCGCGAGCACGAGCGCGATGCCGAACCCGACCACCACGGCGGCGCCGGTGGGCAAATTGAACTGCAGCGAGCCGAGCATCCCGGCTCCCGTGACGAACATCCCGAAGGCCCACGACAGGAGCAGCCTCGCCCGCAGGTGGTTCGCGAACATCGCCGCGAAGACCGCCGGCACGATCAGGAACGAGAACACGAGAAGCACGCCAGCGATCTGCACGCTGCTCGTGATCACGAAACCGAACGACATGTAGAACGCGAGGTCCCAGAACATCGCCGCCCGCGTCTGCTGCTCGGGCGCGTCGGGCTCGAACGAGATCGCGAGGAACCTCTTCCGGAAGGCGTAGTGGAACGCGCCGACGACCGCATAGATTCCTGCCGTGACCGCGACGTGCTGCGGCGTCACCGTGAGCAGATCGCCGACGAGGATCGCCCGGATCTGTTCCGCGCCGTGACCGGACTCGGACTTGTCGATCACCAGGATCGCGGCCGCGCTCGCGACCGCGTATGTGATCCCGATGAACGCCTCCTGCGGAACGCGCTCGCGCAGACTCCGCGACAGCGCGAAGACCGCGGCCCCCACGAACGTGAACGCAAGCGAGCAGACGTACGCCGCGACCGTTCCGCTCTCGTAGCCGGCGAGCAGCGCGACCGTCGTTCCGAGCGCCGCGATCTGCGCGAGAGCGATGTCCACGAAGATCACGCCGCGCGCGAGCACGTGGATCCCGAGGTAGCTGTGGATGAGCACCAGGACGATGCAGGCCAGGAACGGCACCAGCATGAACTGGAGCAAGAGTTGGTTCATCGGGAGCTCACGTCGGGCCCGCGGCGTCCGCAAGCGACTGCGTGATCTTGTCGAACAGGTCGAAGTAGGTCTTCACGCTGTCGTCGCCGCCAACCGAGTTCGGCACCTGCACGACCTTCGCCCCGACGACCTTCCCGGCGACGAGCTTCGGAACTCGCGCGTCGTAGAAGTTCTCGACGAGCAGGATCTTCGCGCCCGAGGACTTCATCTTCTCGATGACGGCGACCGTGTGGTTCGCCGACGGCGGAATGCCGGGCTTCGGCTCGACGAACTCGACGACCTTGAGGCCGTACGCTTTTTCGAAATACGTCCACGAGGCATGAAACGTCACGATCGGCTTGTCCTTGAGAGGCGCCAGTCGCTGCGCCCACACGATCACGCGCGCATCGAGCTCTTTCTCGAACGCGGCGAGGTTCGCCGCATACACGTCCTTGCCGGCGCCATCGAGCTCGGTGAGGCGCTGCGCGATCGCCCGCGCCATCTTTCGTCCGTTCTCCGGATCGAGCCAGTAGTGCGGATTCCCTTGCGGGTGGATGTCGCCCTGCGCGCGATCCGCGACGGCCCTCACGTCGAGGGGCGTGATCGACGTCGAGAGGTCGAGGTAGCCGGGCTGCCCCGGAAGGATCTTCGGGTTGCGGGCGCCGGTCAGGAGCGAGGGGAGATAGCCGATCTCCATCTCGAGGCCGATGCACGCGACGAGGTCCGCGCGATTGAGCTCGAGCATGAAGCTCGGCTTCGCGTCGAGGAAGTGCGGGTCCTGGTAGCCCTTGGCGAGGGGCGTGACCGAGACGCGCTCACCGCCAATGGCGCGCGTGATCGCTGCCGGATCCTGCGTGGTGGTGACCACGCGAAGCTTGGCTGCGTGCGCCATGGCAGGCGCAAAGACGGCCACGAGCGTGGCGAGGAACGACAGACGTCGCATGTGTGGTGCCTCTCGAAAGGGTTGGAGAACGAAAAAAACGGCGTTCGTTCAACCGAGAGAGGGCGGACCGCGCGACGGAGGCAGGAGGGGGAAATCGCGCCGAGGCGAGGCCTCGGCCGTGCGGCAAAGACTCTGTGCGATGTCGAAGACAGGCGCCTCGGGAGTCGACGCCACGAGCGCGTCGGAGGCCGGTCCGCACATCGCGCACGGCGGTTCGGTGAGCGCGCTACCGGCGTGAACGCCGACGTGTCCGACCGTGACGAAAACGAACAGCACCGCCAGGATTGCGGCACTGAGAGCGAGCCGAAGCTTGCGTCCCGTCGTCATCGATCGCACACCATAGACGACGGACCCTCTGTTCGCCAAATTCGTGAAACGACCCGACCACATCTCAGGTGCCCAGCGTCTCGAACAGGAAGTCCGGGGAGGAGAGCGTGAGGTCCTCGCGCCGCTGGTAACCCCACGCGACGGCGGCCGTGCGCATGCCCGCTTTGCGGCCCGCTTCCAGATCGACGGTCGAGTCGCACACGAACGCGGCCTGGTCCGCGGGAACACCGAGGTCCGTCGCCACGCGCGCAAGAGCCGCGGGGTCCACGGCGAACCCCTGGCCGGCGCCCAGCGCTTCGTCGCCGGAGAGCACACGATCGAAGGACGAGGCGAGCCCGCTCGACTCCAGGATCTTCGTGGTGATCTCTTCTGCACGCAGGGTCGCGATCGCGAGCTTGCAGCCGCGCCGCTTCAGGTCTGCGAGCAAAGCGGGGACGCCGGGGAATGGGCGGACGTCTCGCACCTTCGCGAGAAACTCCGCGAGCAGTCGCTCCAGCCCGGCGTCGACCTTGTCTGGCGGGAGGAAATTGCCGAGAACCTTGCGGTAGTTCACGCCGACGATGCGGACTTCCTTCGCGGTCAGGCGGGTCCCCAGGAAAGGGCTCACCACGACGTTGAAGGCGTCGACCGTCGCGGGCAGAGAATCGACAAGGGTGCCGTCGAGGTCGAAGATGGCCGCGCGGATTGGTTGCACGTAAGAGAAAGCGTAGCGCGTATCAAGGGATGGCAGCAACCCGCGCTCTCCGGACGGCCTCCGGCGCGGTTTCGAGAGAGATTGACGCCGGAAAGCCGCGTTCGAAGCGGACCGGCGGGATGGACGCCGTCGTTAAAGCGTGTTACAGTGATACATAGTTAGCCTTCAATGAGCGGGTACAGAACGCGTTTCGTTCCCCGGGAGGATTTCATGATCGGACTTCGGACTCTCTGCGCCTTGGGCCTCGTGCTCGTCGCGCTTCCCGCTCACGCGGGTACGGATCGCGTGAAGCTTTTCATCGCGGACCTCCATTCGGACGTCGGCGAGGTGCGCGCAGGTGCTGCGCTCGCGCTCGGCGAGGCCGGTGACCGCCGCGCGGTCGAACCGCTGAAAAAAGTCCTCAACGACGAGTTCGTCGACGTTCGCAAGGCGGGCGCGTGGGCGCTCGGCGAGCTCGGCGACAAGTCGTCGGCCGCGGCACTCGAGAAGACGCTGCAGAAAGATGGCGCCCCCCAGGTCCGCATCGCCGCGGCGGGCGCGCTCGGCAAGATCCGCGTGACGGCCACGGCGCCGACGCTGCGGGCCGCGCTTGGTGACGTCGATTCCGGCGTGCGTGCGCAGTCGATCGAGGCACTCGCGTCGGTTGCCGGCGTGGACGCCGTCGCCGATGCACAGACGCTCCTTCGCGATGAGAACTGGAGCGTTCGTTGCTCCGCCACCAACGCGCTTGGCGCGGTCAAGAGCCGCGAGTCGATCGCGGCCCTCGCCAGCACGCTCCGCGTGGACGACACGGACTACGTCCGTGCCGGTGCGGCTCACGCGCTCGGCAACATCGGCGACAAGGCGGCGATCCCGGCCCTCAAGGCGGCGCTCAAGGATCCGTCGGCGAAGGTTCGCGGCGAGGCGGCGAGCTCGCTGCTCCGTCTCGGTTACACGCAGGAAGAAAACGACATCACCGGAGTCGTGACGAAGCCCGACACGACGAGCACGCCGGACGTCGGCGCGATCGAACTGTAAGGTCCTCGCTTCGCAATCCTGGAAGCCCGCCTGATGAAGGCGGGCTTTTCGTTTGGGTTGACCGCGCACGCGTGGCGTCGCTACAAGAGCGCCATGACCGAGATCGTCGATGTGAGCGCGCGCGAAATCCTCGACTCCCGTGGCAACCCGACCGTCGAGGTGGAGGTGATGCTCGACAGCGGCGCCGCCGGTCGTGCCGCGGTCCCGTCCGGCGCGTCCACGGGCGCCCACGAGGCGGCCGAGCTTCGCGACGGTGACCCCAAGCGCTACCACGGCAAGGGCGTCACGAAGGCCGTCCAGAACGTGAACGAGATCCTCGCGCGCGAAGTGCTCGGCCGCGACGCCGACGACCAGGCGAGCGTGGACCGCGCAATGATCGCGATCGACGGCACGCCCAACAAGGGCAAGCTCGGCGCGAACGCGATCCTCGGCGTGTCGATGGCGGTCGCCCGCGCGGCGGCGAGCGCGCACGGCATGCCGCTCTATCGCTGGATCGGTGGCGCGAGCGCCCGCACGCTCCCGGCGCCGATGATGAACATCCTCAACGGCGGCCAGCACGCGGACAACGGCCTCGCGTTCCAGGAGTTCATGGTGTTCCCGCTCGGTTTCGATCGCTTCGCCGACGCGCTCCGCGCCGGCGTGGAGATCTTTCATCACCTGAAGAAGACGCTCGCCGACAAGAAGCTCTCGACCGCGGTCGGTGACGAGGGCGGCTTCGCGCCGCGCGTCGAGAACACGAAGGCCGCGCTCGACGTCATCATGGCGGCGATCACGAAGAGCGGCTACGCGGCGGGCAAGGACGTGTTCCTCGCGCTCGACACCGCGGCGAGCGAGTTCCACGAGAAAGGCGTCTATACGGTCGACGGCAAGAAGACGTCGTCCGCGGAGATGGTCGCGTTCTACCAGGAGCTCGCGAAGGACTACCCGATCGTCTCGATCGAAGACGGGCTCGCCGAAGACGACTGGGACGGATGGAAGGCGCTCACCACCGCGATGGGCGCGAAGACGCAGCTCGTCGGCGACGACCTCTTCGTGACGAACGTGACGCGCCTGAAGCAGGGCATCGAGAAGGGCATCGCGAACTCGATCCTCATCAAGGTGAACCAGATCGGCACGCTCACGGAGACGCTCGATGCCGTCGAGATGGCGCGTGCGGCCGGCTACACCTCGATCATCAGCCACCGCTCGGGCGAAACCGAGGACACGTTCATCGCGGACCTCGCGGTCGCGACGGGCGCCGGCATGATCAAGACGGGATCCGCGAGTCGCAGCGATCGCATCGCGAAATACAATCAGCTCCTGCGCATCGCGGAAGAGCTCGGCGACAGCCAGCGCTACGCCGGACGCGGCGCGCTCGGTTCCCGATCGCGCTGAATTGCCGCCGCTCAGCGTGGAGCGGGTGCGGGGACCTCGGGCGTCGCGACGGGCGCCGGCGTCGGCGTGGCGGCGGTCGCGGTCTTCACGGCGGGCGGCGTCGTCATCGGCGTGAACTGCAGCTGATAGACGGACTCGTTGTCCTTGTCGAAGAACACGATGAAGCCGTCGGCGCGATACTGGAAGTAGAGGCGGAAGTCGTCGGTGCGCCGCTCTTCGTACGCCGTGCCGTACGCCTTGATCACGTCGTCGCGTCGCAGCGCGACGGCGGGGAAGACGAAGATGGACGTCAGCTTTCCCGCGGCGTCGAAGAAGAACTGCGCTTCCTCCGCGCCGTGGCCTTGCGCCGTCTTGCCCTGATAGACGAGCCCGCTGTCGTAGGTGTTCGTCGCGGTCAGCTCGCGCGTGGGCGCACCGAACTTCTTCATGACGTCGCTCTTCGACGTCACCGCGGGCGTGAGCGCGTGCCAGGCCTTCGCGCGTGCGACAACGGGAAGAAGGAAAACCACGATCACACCCAGTGACGACCCGAGGCGAGCGACACGACCCATGCGTCCATGATCCCAAGCACGCCTCCAGGTGTCAAACGCGCGGCTCGCCGAATCCCCGCCGTCCGCTCGGGATTTCCGGACGTGCAAAAAGGGCGAGCGTGGTAAAAAGGAGTGGCCGATGCGCGTGTCAGTCGCCGTGCTTGCCGTGTCGTGCGCCGCCTGCAGCGCCCCGGGCGACTCGCCGTTTTTCGAGCGCGTGTCGCCGGTCGTCGTGATCGACACGACGCCGCCCGCGAGCTCGACGGGTGTCTCGAACGTCGCGGACCTGCAGATCGAATTCAGCGGCGACGTGGTCGCGGGTCAGGCTCTCGAAGACGCGTTCACGCTCGAAGAGGCCGGCGGACCTGCTGTTCCCGGTGTCTCCGTGAACTACGAGGACCGCGTCGCCACGATCTCCCTTCCGAACGGCGTGGAGCTCGAGCTCGGCACGACCTACCGCGCCGAGCTCACCGGCCTCGTCGATGCGCGCGGGCGTCCGCTCGCCGACTTCGCGTGGGAGTTCACGACGATCGATCCGCCCGCACCGGCGCTCGTGGCGCTTCTTCCGTCGCCGGGCTCCACATCGCCGGGCAATTTCGTCGTGCGCGCGGTCTTCAACGTTCCGCTGAATGCGGCGGAGCTCGGCGCCACGCCGCTCCGATTGAACGCGGGCGCCGTCGGCGGCGTCACCACCTACGACGCGTCGTCGAACACTCTCACGTTCCATCCCAACGCGACCGCGGACGGCGCGATCAACGTGACGTTCGATCTCGCGGGTGTCGTCGACATCTACGGCCGCACCTTCGTACCGACGGGATGGACCTTCCTCGCCGACGACGCCATCGTCGACGCCGTCCGCCCGACGCTCGGCGCCGTCACCGCGACCGAGACGACGTCGGCGACGATCACCGTCACGTTCGATCCTGCGACGGACGACCAATGGTCGGGTTCGGCGATCCGCTACGAAGCGCTGCTGACCAAGCTGAAGCCGAACGCGCCCGCAGGCTGTCTCGATCCGTTCGAGCCGGAGACGCGCCGGCAAGCCGTCTACGGCAGCACGTCGGGCGGCATCACGTTCTCGGGGCTCGCGGGCGGTGCGTGGTCGGTGCTCCTCGACGCGGAGGACGGCTCGGGTCGTCGTTCGCTCGCGAACGCCGGCGGCGGGACCGTCACCTTCACGCAGGGCGTGATCACGTTCGCCACGGTCATCGAGCCGCTGCTCGCGGAGCGCTGTGCGTTCTCCGGCTGCCACGTCGGCAACGACGCGCCGGGATTCGTCGACTACACGGGGACGCGCGACGAGATCGTCGCGCACGAAGGTCAAACGGGCCTGCGCCTCGTCACGCCGTTCTGCCTGGAACAGTCGTATCTCTGGCACAAGCTCGTGCCCGGCTACGACATCGAAGGCCCGCTCATGCCGCCCGAGTCCGTCGAGGCGTCGGCGCTCAGCCGGCGTGAGCGCGAGCTCTTCCGCCGCTGGATCGTCGAGCAGGGGGGCAACTGATCTCGCGCCTCGTAGCGGCTCTGCTGTTCGTTCCATCGCTCGCGTTCGCCGCCGTCCAGGTGGAGGCGGAGAGCGTGTATCGGAGTTACGACACGCCCGCGCTTTCCGAGGAGGACGTCGTCCTTCAGCCGTTCTCGCAGGCCTTCCGGCTCACCGCGGGAGAGCGGTGGGAGAACTCGCGCGTCGGCTTCGAGACGTATGTCCGCGGCATCGGCGATCAGACGCAGCGCGGTCCCGGCTTCCGCGACGCATCGCGCGTCTACTACGCGTATCTCGATCTCGTGTACGGCCGGCGACATCCGCTCGACCTGCGCGTCGGACGCCAGACGCTGACGACGGGCGGCGATCTCGTCGCGTTCGACGGCGCGCGGCTCCGGTATCGCGGTCCGCTCTTCGTGGGACTCGAAGTGTTCGGCGGCACGACGGTCTCCGGCTTCGGTGCGGTGACTCCGCAGGGCATCGGCGAAGGCGGCGGCTCGACGATCGCCGGAGGCTCGACGGGCGGCTTGCAGCTCTTCCTCACCGGCGTTTCCGAAACGCAGGCGCGTCTCGGCTTCCGGCGCATCGATCGCGACGGCGCCGTCGATCGGGAGGACCTCGTCGCCGACTTCGCCCAGCGCTTCGGCCGCTTTCGCGTGTACGGCAGCGGCGAGTTCTCCACGCTCCTGATGCAGCCGGAAGAGGGCACACTCGGCACGAGCGTCTTCGCGGGATACGGCACGTTCGCGGAGCTCGAAGGCTTCCACTACACGCCGATCTTCGGCGCGAGCTCGATCTTCAACGTGTTCAACATCGAGCCCTACGACGAGATCCGCCTCCGCGTGCGCACGACGCAGCGCTGGGGCCGCATCGGCGCGTACGTGAAGCTCGGCCACGCGATGTACGGCGACGGCGAGACCTCCGAGAACGTCGGTCTCGGGGGCTCGTGGCGCGCGTCGCCTCGCGTGTCGTTCGGCGCGCGCACCTTCTTCTCCACCGGCTACCAGGGAGAGCGCACGGGCGCGAGCGCGGAGACGAACCTGAAGTTGCTCGACGGCGGGCGCCTTCAGCTGATACTCGGCGGCACCTGGGCGATGGCGGAGAACACGCTCCTCACGACGAACAGCGGCACCTACCTCTCGGCGATGGGCGGGATCGCGTACGTCGTGCCCGATCGCGCGGAGCTCTCGATTCTCGCGGAGCAGTTCGCCGACGCGTACACGAGCGGTGATCCGCGCCTCACGGCCTCGTTCCGATTCCGTTTCGGCGCCGGGTATGCGCGCACCAAGGGCCTCGATCCGTCGCAGCGCCGGGTGAGCCCGTGAGCCCCCGGGGCGGCCTGGCGATTCTGGCGCTCGCGGTGCTTTCGCTCGCCGCGACGGCGATCGCGGCGACGCCGTCGCCGATCATTCTGCCGAAGCCGACGATCCCGTTGAACTTCAGCCATCAGAAGCACCTGAAGATGGGACTGAAGTGCCTCCTCTGCCACGCCGAGGCCGTGAAGTCGGTCGACTCCGCGGACAGCCTGCTGCCGAAGGAAGCGGCGTGCAGCCGCGAGGGCTGCCACAACATCGAGGCCGCGAACGCAACGCCGCCGAAGAAGGTGTATCCGAAGTCCACGTGCGACACGTGCCACGTCGACTTCGTGCGTGGCCAGGACCCGAAGCCGGACCCCGTCATCCTCCCGCCACCGCGCCTGCGCATGACGCACCGCGCGCACGCGCTGCTCGGCATCGTCTGCGGCGACTGCCACCGCGACATGGACAAGCAGACGGGGCCGTCGAAGAACGGGTGGGGTGAGCGCATCCCCACGATGGCGACGTGCATCGACTGCCACAACGGCGCGGCCGCGCCGGCTGCGTGCACCACGTGCCATCTGGCCGAGGATGACGGCCGCATCATCACGGAGTTTGCCGACACCGAAGGGAAGCTCTCGCCAATCGGCCGCTACCGCGACGACGACCACCGCGATCCGAACTGGACGTTCCGCCACAGCTTCCCCGCACGCGACCAGGCGTATTGCTACTCCTGCCACGGCACGAGCTTCTGCCTCGACTGCCACGCGGGTGCGACGAAGCCGCAGGCGATCCATCCCGGCAACTACGTGTTGCTGCACTCGCGTGATGCGCTGACGAGCTCGGACAACTGCCTCGGCTGCCACGAAGGCGGCGTCGGGTGCCAGAAGTGCCACGAGACGACGGGCGTGAGCGAGACCGCCGCGCTCGCGCAGGGCGCGCTCACCACGCGGCAGATCCATCCGCAGGGCTGGGCGAGCTTCGACGGCGGCGGCGAAAACCACCACGCGCAGAGCGCCCGCAACTCGATCAACACGTGCGTGACCTGCCACTCCGAGCAGGAGTGCATTCGCTGCCACTCGACCCGCACCCTGCGCGTGAATCCGCACCCGCCGGGATTCAGCGGCAAGGCCTTGCAGAACCGCAACGACGCGGCGTGCAAGAAGTGCCACGACGATCTGTGACGGCGATGATCCGGCCGCCGGCGTTGCGACGAGGGGACCTGATCCGGCTGATCGCGCCCGCATCGCCGTTCGATCGGGGGCGGTTCGACAAGGGCGTGAAGGTCCTCGAGGGGCTCGGCTTCCGCGTCGCGTGGCGGCCCGACGTCTTCAGCGCGACCGGCTACGTCGCCGGCGACGACGATCGCCGCGCGCAGGAGCTCGTCGAAGCGTTCGCCGATCGCGAGACGCGCGGGATCGTGTGCGCTCGCGGAGGCTACGGAACTCCGCGCATCCTCGCGCGGTTGGATTTCGCGGCGCTCGTGAAGACGCCGAAGGTGTTCGTCGGATTTTCCGACGTGACGGCGCTTCTGCTCGCGTTCCATTGCGCGGGAATGGTCACGTTCCACGGACCGATGGCGACGGGCCGCATGTCGGAGGACGGGTTCTCGAAAGA
>Ga0163152_10004177_pt1 | contig 18132 bp, 17 predicted proteins | sample OliLakLV19MP8IB2_FD_148635 | JGI IMG/M metagenome (GOLD analysis project Ga0163152, IMG submission 148635) | Freshwater microbial mat bacterial communities from Lake Vanda, McMurdo Dry Valleys, Antarctica - Oligotrophic Lake LV.19.MP8.IB-2 | ecosystem: Environmental > Aquatic > Freshwater >... | reverse complement strand
AGTCTTTGCCGGGGATGATTTCGCGCGAAGCATAGGTTTCGGTGATCGCCCGGTCGAGAATCGTCTCTTGCGCGGCGTTGACCTCCCCTACCATGAGTTTGATAAGGCCGGTGAGGTTGACGATGTGACCGCGGAGAACGTCTGCCGGGTCTTCATCTTCCGGGATTATAGGAATCTCAAAGGGATTGATGTGGTGTTCGGAGGCGAGGGATATCTTAAAGAAGCTACCGCCGACTGCGTTACTAAGCCGTTCATACTCATTTTCGGGGTCGATGATAATAACATCAACGCCGGTCATCAGCAGGCGGAGTGCCTCAAGCTTTGCCGCATAACTCTTACCGGAGCCGGACTTTGCGAAGATGACCATGTTCGCGTTTTCAAGCGAGAAACGGTCGAAGATAATGAGGGTGCTGTTATGGCGGTTGATGCCGTAGAGAATTCCATCGTCAGAGGTGAGGTTGAGTGAGACGAAGGGGAAAAAGGAGGAGAGCGGTCCCGAGTTGAGTTGGGTGGTGATATTGAGACGGTCAGAGACGAGCGGAAAGGTCGAGTTGATACCCTCTATCTGCTCGAAAAGGGCCGGCTTTGCATAAATAAGGCGGCTCTCGAGGATGTTATTAATCTCCGTTTCCAACTTATTGAGTGCCTCCTGATTTTCACCATACATCGTGATGTAGACACCGACGGTGAAAAGGTTTTCACGCGATTGCTGGAGCGAGTCGCGGAGCGCTTCGATATCCTGGTTCGCGGTCTCAAGCACTGGGTTGCGGACGAGCCCCTTCTCCTGCTGCTCCATGAGCTGCGCCTCTATCTGAGTCGCCTTCTTGCGGAGATTCTTGAGCGCAAGCGGCGTCGCGATCGGGTTGACGAAGATCGAGATGTCTAAAAGCCCCGGGAAGTTGACAATCGGTGAGAACCAGCCCGTGGAGAGGTAGCGCGGGTAGGTAAAGACGAAGATCGTTTTGGCGAGCTTAGTCCCCAGTCGTAACTGGTTCGGCGTTATCTCTATGGCCGATGGAGCGATGATGTTTTTTACTTCTTCATTCATGGGGATAGTTCGTAGCACGTAGTGCGTAGATAGGGAAGAGAGAAGGTACTACTTATTTATCATAGCATTGAGCATCTTCATGACTTCAATCAATAGGCTATCTACTTTAGTATAATTCAGAGTCGCCCCAAACGGTAATCGCCTCGTGATCTCTATCTGGGTTTCCAGCTCTGATCCTGAGCCGTAAGCAATAATTAGGTAGCGATTAAACTCTTTGTCTCCTTTCCGGCGCCAACCCTCGGCGATATTGGATGGTATAGAAACAGAGGCTCGTCGCATCTGCGAAACTAGCCCATAGAGTTCAGACCGCGGGAACTCGTCTGTGAGCCTGTAAACTTCGACGACTAATTCCATAGCACGCTGCCAAAGAATTAAGTCTTTATAGGTCTGCATCTTAGTTTCTACTACGTACTACGAGCTACGGACTACGCGCTTGGCTTACTAGCTCCGCTAGTAACTCCCTTCTTTTCACTCGCCTCCGGGTTGTATAGGTTATAGAAAAGTTCGATTACCTCATCGTCATTGAGCGGTACGGCTCGAAGTCCAATCTGGTTGAGTCCTGATGCGACCTGATCGACTCGTTGTGTAAGTTGGTTAGCGTTCTGCTGAAAGTACCGCTCATCATCAGTCTGAGGCTTCACTGACTCATCCGAAGTGTTCTTCTTGTCCAAGAACCCGAAGAGTTTTTTGGTAAACTTTTGACCGACCTCTGGCAGCTGGATCGTGTCGAACGGGACCACCACGAAGAACGACTTGGTCATAATCGTGTTGCCGCCGACAAACGAGCGGATGAACTCGCGATACTCTACGAGCTGGTTGCGCAGGAGCGGGTTCGGCTCCTGGAGCTCCATGCCGGAGAGTTTCTGGATATAGCCGTCGATGTTCAGTTTCCGCGAGTGGATGAATATCTGGACGGTAAAGCTCAGTGAGTTGAGGAACGCTTGATATCCCTGAGTGATTGCATTCTGCTCATCTTCAGATTTGAGGTCGAAGTTAAGGCCCGAAACCATAAGGATTTGGCGCAGCGCGCCGTTTTTAAGAATGACCGTCCCGTTTTTGACGCCCTTGACCTCAATGAATTTTTGAGTGGCGGTCGCCTCTTTCGGTTTCTCTGCGTTCATATGGATATATTATATCATGGGCTAGTCCGTAGCTCGTAGCACGTAGTGCGTAGAGAGGAGGAAGCCATCTGAGTACCCTGTTCTGACTACGCGCTATGAACTACGTACTATGTGCTATCTATAATCCACCCGCTTGTACATCTCCCGGTCCCCCGCCTGTTTCTGGGTAATCTCATACTTTTCGAGCAGCTCTGTCGGTTTTTTGAGGAGTGAGAAGGTGGCTGAAGGTTTTTCACGGCTTTCAATTGCCTGGGTCGTCGTATTCATCTTAACCTGGAGATCGTGCAGTGATTCCGCTGTGTGTCTTTGCTGCGGGACACTGGTAAGGCGCGGCAACTCCTGACGTACCGCTTCTCGTCGCCATAAGTAGAATTTTGGTTGCCAAGCATACTTAAGCCCGGCGACTAAGATGAGACCAAGAGAACGACCGTTCATATGAATAAAGGCAAAAGCGGCGGCGATGATGCCGATAATCGTAGTCGCGATAATCCAGAGCCACGTTTGGAGGGCAAAAAAGAGAATGAAGCTAAATCCGCCAGCTACCCCGAGATAGATGAACTGGCGGAGCGTGAGCGGCCCGATGATTTTATCCTCGACGTCGATGAATTGTGGGACTTGGAACTGCATGAGTAATCGCGAACAATGCGAATCTTATTAATAATGCGAATTGAGAACCCGGCGGTACTTAACTCCCTCCTCTGAGAAATATAGCAGAATTCCCAGTTTTATCTTAGCCCCTCTCAAATAATTCAGTATTTGCCTTGCTTGTGAGTAGCCCAGTTTAGTGACCACCTTTAGTTCAAGGAGAATTTTATCCTCAACAATGAAATCAGCATAATATTTACTAAGAAGCTTCCCTTCGTAGCTGATCGGGATGTAAACTTGCTCGCGAAATGCGACGTTGCTCTTCTCTAGCTCTCGAGCCAGCGCCTTTTGGTAATCCTTTTCCTGAAATCCCCATCCGAGACTGTTAAAAACCTTAAAAGTAGCACCAGTAATCAAATAGCTCAATTCCGGGAGGATGACTTGATTTCCTGTTTCCATTCGCATTATCACCTCCTTATTCGCGTTGTTCGCGATTACTCTCAAGCGGTGTCCTCAGGCTCGTGTAGTGCACCACCTTCGGAGTCTCATTGGTTTTTGCGGTCACGGGGGCGACCGGCTTCTTTTGACCGAGCATCGCGTCGAATGAAGAACCGAGCTGGGCTGCAACCGGGCGAGCCGCTGGTTTACTGACCGGATTCATGCCGGCGTCGAACGAGAAGCTCTTATCGACGCGAATAGCGGTTGGCTCCGCTGGGGCGATTGGCTTCTCCTCATGGAGCATGAACGGCCGCGGACCGGCAACTATCTTCGGCGCAATCGGCTCCGGCTTCTTTTCTACCACGGGCGGCTTCAGGTCTTTCATCACGCGCAGACCCGGAGTTTCCATGCCAGGTATAGCCGGCGAAGAGGTGATTGGTTTGAGAGGAGGAACCGGACCAGCAACGAGCGGTTCAAGGTCGCCACTCGGCGTCCTTACCGCTTTTTTCACTGCCGCTGTCTCGGGCTGTTGCTCTTTAGGAAGATACGGCTCAAGCTCGGCAACAAGCGCTGGCAGGTCTTTCGCATCTTTCGCGCTTGATCCCGGGATCGGCTCAAGATCAATGCCGGTCGTGAGAAGCAGTCCGCCCGCGATGGGATTGAGTACTTTATCTTTCAAAATGCTTGCGATCTTAACAGCGGACTCCTCGTTTAGTTTCAGAGCTATTTTCAGAGCTTCTACGGTGCTCTTGGGCGGAAGCTCTCCATTAACAATTACCCCGAGGATATAGGGAATAACATCCACTTTATCAGCTGGGATCGCGAACTCTTTTTCTATTTCAAATAAGACGTCAATCGTGGCGCTTGAATTTAAATGGTTATAGATGGCCTGCGGTAATAGAGAATAAGAACTTTCCTGCTCATCTTCTTCTGGAGCAAGGGAGGCTGTGCCAGTAGTAGCTGGTAAGGCGGGATCGTTTTTGGGGAGTATTACATCATCCATGTCTTTAGATTATAGCAATATTTTAATGCCCGTGGCCGCCCGACCCTCCTGAGTTCTTAGGGGTGCTAGGCTTCGACCCTCCTCCGTTATTACTACTAACAACTGCCTTTAACCCTCGGACAAGTAGAGCGCCTATGCCATAACTTGGATCGGCATGTGCACCATGCTCGGCCTTACTCTTCGTTCTGACCTGTACCCGCAAGGCGCTTCGAGCCTCTTCAACAGCACCCGCCGCGTTGCCAAGGCTCTGTTTAAGCTGGGCGTCGTTTTTGATGGTTTCTAAATGGCCGCTAAGCCTTTTCATCAAATTCTGATCAACCGTCGTCTTACCGTTTTTCCCCTTCACCTGCCACTGCCCGTCTATAACAGCTCTAACATCATCGCGCATCAATTGTGGAAGCACGTTAAGCGAGCCCCGCAGGCTCTCTAGTAATCCGGCGACAACGGCTGCCTGAGCCCTTGCGTCCTTACCGGCCCGGGCCAATCTCTGGTTAGCACCCAGCATAGGTTCAATTGCTTTATATACGTCATCAGCCAATGACTGGATAGCACTAGTGTCTGCTCGCTGTGCGACGTCAGCCGTTTCTTCGCCGGTGATATCATGCGCGTGGGTCGGGTTATGTTCAGCCAGCGCTTTGAGAAGAGGTATTTTCTCACGATCTACACCCCGGTTGAATGAGACTACTGCGTCCGCGAAGCTCTTAAGAGAACCTTCTGGAAGGTCTATCTCCATTTTGTGGGCCAATTCCGCCGCCGCCACTTTGTGAGCGTCATCCTTAAACCTTGCCGCCTTTATCCACGCCTCTGTCGCCGCCCGAGAATAGCCAGTGGTCTCTTTCAGTGCTTCATCAGTTTTAGCATTTTGCGCTGCTGACGTTTTTGCTAAAAAGCCAGCTACTGAAGTCATCCCGGGCAAGAAGCTCAAAGCCGCCGCTTTACGGCTCAAATATTCCGTCCCCTTACTATACAGATTTCCGCCGCCGCCAGTAAATCCGAATTTCGCTCCTGAAAAAATTCCTCCGACTGCTCCTCCGACTGCTCCCACTGCTGCTCCCACTGCTGCTCCTCCAAGTACGGGACTCCGAAAACCGATCTTCATGCCTTTCCAGCTACCCCTGAAAAGTCCAACTCCGACGCCGAAAGGAATCGTCGCCGCAGCCACCGTTGCTCTGGTCAGCGTTTTTCCGACTTTGCCACCCAGCTTCATCGCCAGCCCTGCTCCCGTGGCTCCCATCGCCTGCGCTATCTTAAGACCAGCGATCATAAGTCCCATTACAATAAGAGCTATAATGGTCGATTCGAGAACCGTTGGGCCGATACCGTTGCTTGTACCAAGAAAATCAGCGGTTGTAACGTTTATTTCCTCAAATCCAGCGCCAGGAGTGGTTCCTCTTGTTTTGATTGCGGTTTGTATGGCGATATAGAGGAAGAAAGAGACCGTTGGGAGATAGATGACTCCCCAGTTAAGGAACTTTTCCCACCACAGTTGCCAATATTGTTGAAACTTAGGAATCACAGAAAGAGCCCAAGCGAGCGGCATCGCGATGAGGAGGACGACCACCCAGATGCTTCTAATGACCGCCATGAGGAAGACGGCGAGCATGGTAATCATCGCCATACCGGTCATAAAGACCGAGAAGATGACTTTAGGTATCAAACTGAGAAATTCACTCCAGACTATGCCTATATCAATATTACCACCAACGTATTTGGCAGTACGATCGGCACGCTTTTTAAGTCTCCGGAGAAGTTCGGGGCTTTTATTGTCAAGATCCGCTTTAAATCTGTCTCGAGCGGTTTCCACCTCGCCATAACCGAACTCGTAAATAACAATTTCTTTGGTTCCTACCAGTCTGGCAAGCCTAGAGTACCAGTTTCCGAATATCTGGTTGTCCCAATTATCCATCAAAGGGGTATACCTGGCTTTCAAATTTTTAAAGAGGGCGTCGTCGTCGTATGTTGCTCCACCCCCATATACGGCACCGATATTGAATATTTGTGGGCTAAAGGCTTCACCGATTCCTTCAGCATTAACCTTATCTTGGCTAATAAAGTACAGTGTGAAGACATTTGAGGCATCGAGCATAACCCCGGCAATAAGGAGACTGAAGTTTACCAGCAGGGTTGCTAAAATGAGCTTTGAAAGGAGCTTCTTAGCTTCGTACTCTTTCCATCTTAGAATGGTCGCAAAAGCGATAGCGATAATCGCGATAACGAACACGACATTTGCGATTTGGAGTGAGATACCGAAGCCAATAGAAACGGCTGGGTGCGTGGCTATATCAAATCCTAGTGTATTGATAGCCCAGAAAGTTGCCACGGAAAGCCCGCTGAGCATGACAGCGAAAAGTTTACCGACAGCATAGAAAAATCCGAGGGTGAGTGACTGGAGGGCCATGGAGGCTCCGCAAAGGACGTCTCCAAAAAAACCTGACGCCGAGCACTCCCCGGCAAGTACTGGCGCGCCGTCGAAATTGCTTGCGGCAGCGTGTACCACTCCTGGGGTTAGGATGGCAAATACCACGATCCCAACAGCTAGGTAGAGCGTTATTTTTTTATAAAACGATATCTTTATCATTTGATTATAGCGATGAGCAACGATTAATGTCTGGCTGAATATTTTCTTCCGAAGCGACTTTAAGCTCACCCTTTCTCGCGATCGCGTCATTGGTGGCGCCATTTGGGACAGCGAGGTTCTGCAGATCCCCTTCGATAGTAGCGGCGAGCACCGTAAACTCCGCCCACTTGTTTTCAGCTATCGCGTTTAGTTGGCTGAGGTAGGTGTCGACAAGCTCAATACGGATGGTCGCACTATGTAGCTGGATGCTGATGTCTGCCAATAGGGCGGCGACTCCCTGAGGAGTCGGGTCGCTAAGGTAGTGGTCGAGAGCTGCTGAGACACACCGTGTCGAGTGCTTTGGCGATTCGGTGGCGACAAAAATGTTGAGGTCGTTCGCGACCGCTCCCCACTCGAACAGGGCGTCCCTCAGCTCTACGAGGTCTACCCTCACTGTGTCGAGTGATTTAACGAGCGTCGCACGCGTCGCGTTGAAGTTCGCGCTATTCGAACTAAAGTATCCGTCGCACGCACTCATGAGCTCCGGAGTAATAAGTGCTGCGCATCCCGTTGCTCCCTCAGGAATATAGCCCTTGTTATTTGGCTTCGCCTTTGTTGAAAGCCCGGCGAGCCCACTGACTCCGTCACGGATGAGTCGGTTAAAGAGCGCGTCGGATATTTCGGCGACATAGGTCGCGAGTTGCTGTGAGTTTACGAGGAAGTCGATATCTGACCCAACCGCTTTGCTCACCAAGTTGCCAATAGTAGTACCCGGGGTGGTGATTCGGCATTTCGAGGCGATGTCCCCCCTCTTTCCATCTCGGTCGATATCCGGTCCGTTACTAGTCGGATCTTCGGTGCACGACTTTTGTGATAGGAAGCCGTTGCCAGCTTGCGCTTCAAGTAGGGCGGCATTTGCGGCGCCAGAGACGGTTACCGCCTTAGTATTGCCGACCATGATATATACGGCAAGCGGGTTGTTTTCCGGTTGCCAAGAAGAGACATATGCCTCCCATCCACCATTACTAAAGTCGTCATAGAAACCTTCAATATTGTCAACGATATCGTCCAAGGTGCAGGTGATTGGCGAGCCATAAAGATCGTCATTAAGGTTAGTCGGTATCTGCAGGCTTGCCAAGGTACCGGCTCGGAATGGCTGGCAAAGACCGGCGCCACCGACTTTCACGGCGAGGTCCCCAAGGGCGACATTGCCGGCATCCTGCAGGAATCCTTGCCAGTCGGTTACAAATTGCGGGTCACCATTGCCCTGAACCCAGTTAATAATCTCCGCGACTATCATGTCTAGAATTCTCTTTTTAAGCGCCTCAAGGACGAAGGTCTGTGCCCATTTGAAGAAGCTGTGGGAGGTTTCGGCGGCGGTGGCGGCCTGAATACTCGCGAGTAATGGAACGAAGGGGGCGTAATATGCGGGGCTGGCGCCAGTGATTTCAACGGGCGCTGCCTGAACTTTTTTCGGCATCAAAATCACCGATGACATAATGAGTGTCACGATAACTAGTGGGGCGAATATAAAACGAAAGGCGCGCATAGATTAGCTCGTTATCTTCAGATTATGGGTCGCAACATAGCTATCCATCTCGGTAAGTACGCGGAGGAGCTCAGTGGTGAACTGGTTACCCGCTTCGATGGCGACCGTCGCCTGTGCCGGGTCGAGTTGGTAATTTTTGATAAGCGTGAGGGTGTTTCTTTCTGCACCGAGAAGGCTAAGATATCGTCGGTGGAGTTCGGCCAGGTCTTGGGGCACGGCGATGGCGAGCCCTTCGTTCATCGAGCGGTCATAGGCGTCGATGAGTGCGGTAAAGTTTGTCCGTGCCGGATCGTCCCAGTTTATTGAAGTGCCAGCCGGGAAGTTTTCGGTAACCATCGCGCCGATGTTCTTGAAATAAGCTTCAGCGAGCGCCTTTTCAGTCGACTTGATGATAATAAGATTCTGGAGCGTGATTTTCGGCCTCAGGTCTTCTATGTTTACCTCAGCAAACGCTTTCGCGAGTGTTTCTTCGGTCAGCTTCCCTGGGTCGATAGTTTGGAGGCCAACCTGCTCGCCCTCGACTGATTTCGGTCCGTCTGGATTTTGGGCCACAATCTCACCGGCGACAAGCGTGGCGACACTTTCGGTGATATTCGTTTTGCTCAAGCTTGGCTGCTCCGGCGGGAGCGCCTCGAGCCGAGTGATTTGAGGCGGACGCTTAATGTTTGTACTGAGTGGGTCCAGGCTGCCGAAGGAAAAAACGAAGAGAATGACCCCGCCCAGTCCGAGGGTTGTAAACAAGAGCGTTTTTTTGATAAGTGGTGTCATCTTTCCCCCAGAAAAGAGTTGGGCTAGGTATCTAAAGGTCGCAAGCCTATACCTAAAAAATCCGCGGCCTCGCGACTCCCCTTATTCTATCCTCTTCCCCTCTTTATTAACAGAGGCGTTGTGCATAGTTTTGGCTCCTTCCTTGCGTCATTATCCAACCCGATTGGATAATCTAGGTCTTATTCTGGATTCCCGTTTCCACGGGAATGACACAGAGACTGGATTCGACTGAGAATGACAAAAAGAAGCTATGCGAGTGATCCAAAAAAAGCAGCGAGTTTCTCGAGCTCTGGGACGTCTAGATCTTGAGCACGGGAGGTCTTCACGAGGCCGTTTTCGGCCAGTATATCGGCTATCTTCTCCCTCGAAAGGGCCGGAAAGGCGTCAGCGAGATTGTTGATGAGCACTTTTCGAGGCTGTTTAAAGGCTGCTCGGATGAAAGCGTAGTAGGAGTCAGCACGTAGCACGTAGTCCGTAGCACGTAGAGGGCGGGGGGTGATGGTGATAACGGCTGAAGAAACCTCCGGCGGAGGGTTAAAATCCTTCGGCGTGAGGGTAAAAAGCACGGATGGCTCTCCCCAGTACTGGGTCGCGGCGGCGAGTAGATTCATCCCGGGAGCGCGCGCGCTCACCCGCTCCGCCACCTCCTTCTGGATCATGAGCACTGTTTTGGCCGGCTTCTGTTCCAGTTCGCCAATGACGCGCAGGAGATGACCAGTGATGTAGTACGGGATGTTGCCGACGATTTTGTAGTTCTTCTTGCCAATCTTTTTTACAAGCGCCGGCAGTAGCTCGAGCGCATCGCCGTGCTCTACGTTGCCCGCGAGCATTGGGATCTCATTTTGAATAGCGATGACAAGTTTCGTGTCTTTCTCAATCGCGAAAAGCTTCGCTCCGTGTTTTTCGCAAAGCGTCGCAAGCGACTTAGTGATCGCGCCTTCTCCTGGGCCGATCTCGATAATCGCGTCCCCTTGCGCGACCGAAACAGCCTTAACGATATCTGCTATCGCCTTTTGGTTAATGAGGAAGTGTTGACCGAGTGATTTTTGCATAAAAATTTTATCAACGAATAACGAACTAGGTACGAATGAACGAATAGAGCGGCGTCATTCTGACGTACTCGGAAGAATCTAGATCCTTCGCTGCGCTCAGGATGACAAACTTTGCATCAATGATTATATCCATTCGTTTATTCGCGTTCTGATTCGTTATTCGTTGATAGGGAGCTACTGCTCGAGGTACATATCGTCTTCGTCGGGTAGCCCGCGCATCATGCCGGTTGGACTGATGAACTCCAGCAGGTCGTTCGGGATCTCATGGAGAAAGCGTGACGGGTGCGTGTGGAATGAGATATAGAGCTTGGTCCGTGCCCGGGTCATCGCGACGTACATGAGCCGGCGCTCCTCTTCCACTTCTTCGACGCGCGTCATGGATTTCTCGTGCGGCAGGATCCCTTCATTCACTCCCACAATAAAAACGTGAGTAAACTCGAGCCCTTTGGCGATGTGAATTGTCATGAGGGTCACAGGGGTAGTCCGTAGCTCGTAGTCCGTAGCTCGTAGAGGGGCGTTAGGGTTCCCTGCTTTCGCACTCGGGACGTCATTGGAGGCGAGCAGGCTGACGCGTTCCAAGAAAGCTTCGAGCGTTTCAAATTGGCTCGCAAAGTTCACCAGTTCGGCGATATTTTCGAGCCGCTCCTGCGGATTCGTAAACTTGTCCGAGAGGAATTCCGAGTACCCTGATTCCCGGAGGAAGGTGTTAATAAGTTCGATTATTCCTAGGTTTTTAGGACTTTCGCGCATCACCTCAAGCACGCGCCCGCCGAGTCTCTTGCCGAAAGATTTGAGCAGCCGTTCGCCACTGATAGTGTCGTCCGGATTGAGTGCCACCTTGAGTCCGGCGATGACGTCTTTGACCTCTTTGCGCTGATAGAACTTCAGCCCGCCAAAGATTGTGTAGGGAAGATTGTTTGAAATAAGCGACTGTTCAATGGGCCGCGACTGCGCGTTGGTGCGGTAGAGCACTCCTATACTGGTGTGTGGATCTTTACGAAAAATCTTGCGCACCTCTCCGGCGATCCACTCCCCTTCAGTGTCGGGGTCTTCAGCGCCGACGAGCGTGATCGGGTCGCCGTCTTCATTTTCCGTCCAGAGCTTTTTCGGCCGCTGTACTTTGTTGTTCTGAATGAGCGCGCTGGCCGCAGTGATGATCGTTCCCGTGGAGCGATAGTTCTGCTCAAGCTTTACTATCTTCGCGTTGGGCCAATCGCGGTCAAAATTAAGGAAGTTCCGGAAGTCGGCGCCGCGGAAACTATAGATAGCCTGCGCGTCATCGCCGACGACGCTGATGTTCTGATGTTTGGCGGCGAGCATTTGTACGAAACGATACTGCGCGGTGTTAATGTCTTGGTATTCGTCGACGAGTATGTGGGTGAAGAGCGTCTGGTATTTTAAAAGCACGTCCGGCTGCTTGCTGAAGATGAGCGCGACCTTCGTGATGAGGTCGTCGAAGTCGAACGCGTTGTTCTTTAGGAGTTCGCTCTCGTAGCGGAGATAGACTTCGCGCAAAATAGTGTCAAAGGTGTCGTTGCTGTCCGCGAGGCTCTCTGGATTCCTCAGTTCGCCCTTCATGTCGGAGACGGCGCGCATGATCATCGTCGGCTTGAACTGCTCCTTTGGGATGTCCATCGCCTTACAGATCTTCTTGATGACGCTGAGCGAGTCGTCTGCATCGAGGATACTAAAACCGGGTCGGCGGCCCGTATAGACGAGCTCCTTCTTAAGGATGCGCCAGCCAAGGGCGTGGAAGGTGCCGATAAATGGCGTTCCGGGGGTCGGGAGCCCACTTCCTTTTGGCTTTGGGGTGCCGACGCCAAAAACCCGCTCTCGCATCTGGTCGGCGGCCTTATTAGTGAAGGTGATGGCGATAATCTCCTCCGGCCGCACGCCGCCTTCGATTAAAGCCTTTAATCGGCTAGTCAGGGCCTTAGTTTTGCCGCTGCCAGCGCCGGCTGCCATAAGGAGGGGGCCGCCCTTGTGATCTACCGCTTCTTGCTGGGCTTTATTGAGGCTATTTGAGCTCATTTTGGATTGGGTATAAGGTGTGGAAAACCGCTTTAAATCAGGGTTCTTAGCCACATTTGAGCCTATTTGATGCCGGGTGGTTTACTCTAGGCGGGCTGGCTCCCTCATGCTATAGTAAAGCCTATTGATACTCTAGCCAAAAAACTGAATGCAACCCGCGTCTTCGTCTCTTCTTTCTTCTCAAAGACCATCTTCGTCCCGGTCTTTCTGGTACTCATCGGCATCACTTTAAACAACCTTTTTTCTATTAAACCCGCCCAATCACAGGCGGTTTTTGGTGGTCCAGATAATCACGAAGAGGCTGCCGCGACCAGTGAAGAGGATGCTATCGCTCTTCTTGCTGGAGATAGTCCGGAAGTGTTCAGTGGCGAGAGCGGACAGGAGGGAGTGGCGGGCTTCTTTATCCTCGATGAGGCGATCGCCTATGATGCCGCGAGTCCGTTCTATGGAACGCTTCCTCAAAATCGCGATGAGCTTATCACCTATCAGGTCGTTTCCGGTGACACGCTCTCTAGTATAGCAAAGAAGTTCGATATCAACGTGGACACCCTGTACGGAGCGAATAAGGGACTTAAGACGACCATCCAGGAGGGCCAAGATCTCGTCATCTTGCCGGTCAAGGGCGCGCTGTATACCGTCTCCTCCGGTGACACGCTTTCTTCAATAGCGCGCAAATACGGAGTGGACGCTCAGAAGATAGCTGATTTCAACTCAACCGATGGGGCGCTCGATGTCGGCAAGCAGCTCGTCATCCCCGGAGGAGTACTTGTAGGGAGCCCCGCGAAGACCGGTCGGGCCGTCTCAAAACTGCCGAGCTATTCCGGTTACTACGCAATCCCGACCGTCGGCTATAACTGGGGTCAGCTGCACGGGAACAATGGTATTGATATCGCGAACAAGTGTGGCACTACCGTCCGCGCGGCCGCTCCGGGTGTCGTTCGCTCAAGTAAAATCGGTTGGAACGGCGGTTACGGCAACCTCGTTATCATCCAGCACGATAACGGAACGCAGACCTATTACGCGCACTTACAGAGCGAGTCGGTTTCTGATGGAGCAACCGTCTCGCGCGGAGACGCCATCGGCACTATCGGCCACACAGGTAAGACGGTCGGTTCCACTGGTTGCCACCTCCACTTCGAGGTTCGCGGCGCGAAAAATCCGTTCGCGCACTAGCTAGCGTCCAGCTGGGTGCGTGGTATACTGAAGCCGATGGCAAAAAAACAAAGAGTGCGGAAACTCCATACCGTTGATCTTATTATGCTCTTCGGCTTTGCTGTTCTTTTTGATTTACTGGGCTTTATCCCTCTTCTCGGCTCATTCTATCTCGCGATTGTAAGGCTCATCTTTTGGCTTAAGGGTCTCAGCACTACACTTATTAATGCGATTTTTTCCGGAAGTTTCGGCGTGGAGATGATTCCAGGCATATCGATTTTACCGATGTGCACCGTGTTTATTTTCATCGCGTATATGGTCGACAAGTCCCAAAGCGGTGAGTTAGGAGAAACGGCCTAGAAAGGAGTTAAGGTTACTGAAAATATTCCCCAGAGTCCCGCTTCTCCATTACCAGAGAAGTAGGTTGCGATATAAGTAAGATTTTGATATTGTTTGATTATGATTGATGCAAAAAAGAAAGCGGAATACAAGAAAAAATTAGAAGGATTACAGACGTTGCTCGCGAAAGAACTTGAGGCTCTGCGCAAGCCGACTGACATGGGCAACGAGATAGACGCCCTCGATGCCGAGGCGGATGAGGCGGAAGAGTTCTCTGCCAACGCCGGCATGGCGCAGGCTGTTCAGGAGCGGCATGAGGCGACCGTTGCGGCTCTGGGGAAGATCGAGACGGGAACCTATGGCGTTTGTGAGAGCTGCAAGGATGAGATCGAGACCGCACTCCTTGATGTTGACCCGGAGAGTCGTCTCTGTAAGAGCTGTAAACAAAAAAGTAAGTAGCTCATAGTACGTAGCGCGTAGCAGAACAAAAAAACAGGAATTTAATCCGTATTTTCTACGAACTACGTTCTACGTGCTACGAACTATCTCATGACCAGCTTCTCAAAGATCTTGTCGGCTGAACTGGAGGGAGTAAAGGCGCGTTTTATTGAGGTGGAGACCGACGTACATGTCGGTCTCCATTCGTTTACGATTGTCGGGCTCGCCGATAAGGCACTCACCGAGGCTAAGGAGCGGGTGGATGCGGCTATTAAAAACAGCGGTATTAAGCCACCGAGCCGGGAGAATCGGAAGATCGTCGTAAATCTCGCCCCGGCGGATATTAAAAAAACCGGTTCGCAGTACGATCTGCCGATCGCCATTGGCTACTTGCTTGCGACAGGGCAGATAAGGGATTTTGATGCCACGGACAAGATATTTGTCGGCGAGCTCTCGCTCGACGGAGCCGTCCGGTCAGTTAATGGGTCTCTGACCATCGCGAAGCTCGCCGTCGGTAAGGGGGTTAAGGAGCTCATCCTGCCCGCTGCCAATGCGAAAGAGGCGGCGCTGGTTGATGGGGTCAGGATTATCCCGGTTGCCAGCTTGTCAGAGCTCATCGCCCACCTCGAGGGCCGCAAAGCTATCCCCGCCCAGCCGCGCACTGAGATCGAGGAGACGGCGCGCGAGGGCGTAGATATCGATGATATTAAAGGCCAGGAGAGCGCCAAGCGGGCTCTGATGATCGCCGCTGCCGGCGGCCATAATCTTATTATGGTAGGCCCTCCCGGCACCGGGAAAACGATGCTCGCGCAGGCGCTCGCCTCTTTGCTCCCGAAGGCGAGCCGCGACGAGGTCATTGAAATGACCGAGATCTACAGCTGCGCGGGCTTGCTCGCCGATCGGCCCTATATCCACGGGCGGCCATTCCGGTCGCCGCACCAGAGCGCGTCTCCCACCTCCATTGTCGGCGGCGGGCAGAACCCGAAGCCCGGGGAGATCAGTCTTGCTCACCGCGGGGTGCTCTTCCTTGATGAGATACCCGAGTTTCGCCGCGATCTTCTTGAGGCGCTCCGCCAGCCGCTCGAAAGTGGCAAGGCGACGGTAACGCGTGTAAAGAATAATCTCACCTTCCCGGCCCACTTCATGCTCGTCTCGGCGATGAACCCGTGCCCCTGCGGCTACTATGGCGATGAAGAAAAAGCATGCACCTGCACCGCGAGCGAGATATTGCGCTATCAGAAAAAGATATCCGGTCCTCTACTTGATCGCATCGATCTTCAGATAACAGTACCGCGAGTCAAAATCGAACAATTGCGGAAGGCTGCGGTGACTGAAAAGAGCGGTGACCATATGCGTCAGCAGATAAAGAAAGCCCGTGAGATGCAGCATCAGCGGCACGCGCCGCTTTCAAAAAAGGCCTCGCTCATCAACGCCCATTTGAGCTCTAAAGAGATAGAAAAAATAGCGGGTCTTACCGCCGAAGCGGAGCAGTTCTTAAAGCAGGTGTTTGATAAGGCGTTCATCTCTGCTCGGGGCTACTATCGAATCCTCAAGACCGCCCGGACCATCGCTGATCTTGAGGCTTCTCTCGTAATCGAAAAATCGCATCTTGCCGAAGCGTTCCAATACCGAGTGCGTGCCGAAGTAGCACAATAAAAATCCCCCGAAACTCCGGGGGATTTTTATTGGCAGTCGACTTGTTCTTAATATCCAAGTGCTCCGAGAGCCGCCTTCAATCCTTCGTACGAGGTCGAAATGTGCAGGTCGGTCGCGGTCACAGCGTGGCTAAATGAGGCGCCGCCGGCGGTACCGGTCGCAAAACGGTCCGTGAGACCCTTCACGCTGCCATCCTTGAACGCGCTCAGTGTTCCCGGTGCGGTGACGAAGAACGCACCCAGGTCGGTCTTTTCAAGGTTCGCGAGCCATTGCCCGAGAGTGGCGGCTCCTTCGGCCTTAAGCGGTATGACGTAACCGGGCCAGACGCCGTTTGCATCCTTGTAGAGATAGGCGGTGAAGTCGTCGGTCGCATAGGTACCGGCTGATTGGGAGTCCAGGAAGGAAGGCAGCAGGGCCGTCAAGAAGGTCGGCAGTGGGAGTTGCCCGCCGGCGACGTCTTGCAGGAGCACTTCAGTCATCCCTTCGCCGATAAATCCCTGCTGATCAGTGAGGCCCTGCACAATCGTTTCGCGGCTGACCGGGTTAAGCTTGAGGGTGACCTGTGGTACCGCGATGGCGGCTCCGCTGAAAGCTGAAGTGTGGGAGGCGACGACCGGAACCGGTTCTGCCAGTACGGGCTGCGGTGTTTCAACGACCGGCACGGCGACCGGAGCGCTCATCATTGGGTAAATGATGAAGTATCCGACTGCGATAAGGGCGAGGACGATAAGGAGGATAATGACTGTCCAAAGCCCCTTGCGGGACCGGTGGGGGGCGGCTTCCTCTTCGCTGAGCATCTGACCGGTCGCCTCCGGAACGAAGCTTTGCGATGGGGCGCTAAAATTGGCTCGCGGAGCGATCACTTCGGGCGTCGGGCTGATCTCGCCTTGCGAGATGGACTTAATATCAGAACCCATAGTTCTGACTGAAACCTCAGGAGTTGGCGGCGGCGGCACCTTTGTCTGACCCTGCGGCTGATTCGGATTCATTTCCATAGTTGCTAATAAGTTAATGATAAACGTGTCCAGAAGGACTTTTGTTTATCATAACACGATATGCGAACTCTTCTCATGCACCCTGTGAGTAACAAAAAACCGCCCCGACCTAGGTCGGGGCGGTTTTTTGTTACTTATTCGTCCCTATTGCTGCATCCCCTTTAGTGAGAGACCAATCTTGCCGCCCTCGGCCTTGATGATCTTCACCTTAACGACATCACCGAGCTTGACGACATCCTCTACTTTCTTAACGAAGCCCGCTTTGAGCTCGCTGACGTGAATCATGCCGTCGCGTCCGCCGCCGATATCAACGATAGCGCCGAACTCGAGGATCTTCACAATTGGTCCCTCAACGATCTCACCGATTTTGTACTCTTTCACGATTGCCGCGACGGCGTTGTAAGCCGCCTGAGTCGTCGCCTTATCCTTACCGGAGACGAAGACGAGACCGTCGTCATCGATATCAATAGCCATACATCCGGTCGCATCGATAATGCCGTTAATAACCTTGCCCCCGGGGCCGATAATCGAGCCAATCTGACTTGGGTCAACGCGGAGCGTCATGATGAGCGGTGCGAGCGGTGAAATCTCGGCTCGCGGAGCCGGAAGGACGCTCGTAATGAGGTCTAAGATCTTGAAGCGGGCGTCCGCAGCCTGCTTGAGGGCTGTTCCGAGCATCTCGGTCGTGAGTCCCTTTATTTTTACATCCATCTGAATCGCGGTGATGCCGTCTTTCGTACCGGCAACCTTGAAGTCCATATCGCCGTAGTGGTCCTCATATCCCTGGAGGTCGGTGAGCACCTTGTAGTCGGCAACTTTTTCATTATCTCCTTCTCCCGTTGAGCGGGCCATCAGTCCCATTGCGATACCTGCCGCTGGTTTGATCATCGGTACACCGGCATCCATGAGCGCGAGGGTGGCAGCGCAGACGGTCGCCATCGAAGACGAGCCGTTAGAAGAAAGAATTTCAGAAACAACACGGACGGTGTATGGGAAGACCTCTTTTTTCGGGAAGAGGTTCTTAATCGCCTTTTCAGCGAGCGCGCCATGACCGATTTCACGGCGTCCCGCGCCGCGGAATGGGCCGACTTCACCAACCGAGTATTGCGGGAAGTTGTAGTGGAGCATAAAACGCTTCTTGCCAGAGAAGCTCATGGTTTCGATGGTCTGCTCCTGGCCTGGAGGCGCGATAGTGGCGACGGCGAGCGCCTGGGTCGTGCCGCGTGCGAAGAGGGCTGAGCCATGGGTGCGCTTAAGCAGTCCAACCTCGCCATAGAGGTCACGCAGGTCGGTGATTGCGCGGCCGTCGGGGCGCTTCCCCTTTTCGAGGACGTTCTTGTGGATGATTCCATCAATGATCTCTTCAACAATGTGGTGGGCGCCTTTGATGTGCGCCGGCT
>Ga0163152_10004175_pt1 | contig 18138 bp, 11 predicted proteins | sample OliLakLV19MP8IB2_FD_148635 | JGI IMG/M metagenome (GOLD analysis project Ga0163152, IMG submission 148635) | Freshwater microbial mat bacterial communities from Lake Vanda, McMurdo Dry Valleys, Antarctica - Oligotrophic Lake LV.19.MP8.IB-2 | ecosystem: Environmental > Aquatic > Freshwater >... | reverse complement strand
TTGGGCTCCGAATGTGCCTGGATTTGTGCTTCAAGAATCTGCGGATCTTTCGCCAGGAAGTTGGAACAATTTGTCCGGACAATCCCCGTTGAGAGCAGTTGTTGGAAGCAACGCGCGCTTTTACCGGCTTATAAAACCTTGATATCAAGATCGCGTTCGCGCCGCTCCCGAATATAATCCACGGCACTCCGGCAGTTGGGAAATACCGTCTCCGCCCAGAACGTAACGGAGGCGGTGTTTGCCGGCCTCGCTCGCAAGGCATCAACACCAAGGAAATCACGCGCAATTAATCGCGTCATGGAGAACCTCCGGCGGCCACTCCTCTTTTGCCAGACGGCGCGAAAAAAATCATTTCTTCAGACGAAAGAACCGGTTGGTGGAATTTTTCCCTACCGTGGCTGAAACCACCCCGAAATTGGTGGAGCCTGGACGGATCCTTCTCCATCCGTTTGTGCCGGGAAAAAACTTCCGCTCAAGCACGTAATCAGCGGACTGAATCGGCCACGAAACGGAATGTCCATTGGATGTCCGGGTCCAGCTCAAAAGCGGCGGGTCAAACGTTCTTGCAGACGCCTGCTCGGCCAAAAATCCGGGGATTTTTTCATAAAACCCGGGACGCGCATTGTCATGATCGGTCAACGGCATGATCAATACTTCTTTCGATCCGCGCATGAGATTGCAGGTTGCCAGCACACCCTCGGTGGCAGCAATCCGGTCCAAGAGGCCGACACCCACCAGACTCCTGCAGTTGATCCGGCGGGCAAAGTTCATGGCGTCGAAATACCGGGCGGTTTCCATCACTTTTTGCACATCTTTTTCTCCGGAAAACGCCGCCCCGTTCGGCCAGCACGGAATCCGCCCCACTTCGGCTCCTGTAGTGTCGCAACCGACCGGCACCAGGGCAAAAAATCCGGTCACAGCCGGATGTAAACCGGCCGCGACGATCGCCTGGTAGCCTCCCTGACTGGAACCGTGCAATACCAGCGCCCGTTTGTTCCAGTTGCGATGATTTGTCAGGTAATCAATCGCGCGGTGCGTCCCGAGAAACATGCGCAAGAAATAGGATGTTTCACGATCATCATTTCCGATGGCCCAATAGTTTTTCAATTCACCGGCACCTTTTGCCGCGTAAAAGGATGGGGGTTGGTCGATGGGCAGATTGTGAGGGCTGATCATCAATGTCAGCCAGCCTTGACGGGCGTTGCCGCAGACCCATTCGGGATCCAGGGGATAAACTCCCGCCCACAACAAACCCAGCATCGCAGGATGCTGTTGATCGCCGGCAGGCCTGGCGAGCTGACCATAGATTCGGGTTCCACGGATGTTATCCATGGTGATCCTGTAATACTCTATCGTAGGGTCTCCCACATTCACCCGCTCCAGATGCACGTTCATCGGGATGGCGCGGAGTTCGGCGATTTTTGCCTTCCAGAAAGCGTCGAAATCGCTTGGCGCAGGTTTTGATGGTGCGATTTTTTTGACCCCCACCACCGCTCCTCCATATTCGGTCAGCTCGGCCTGGCCTGTTGGCTTAAACTTCACCTCCAACAAAAGCACCCCCGGATCATCACGCGAACTCGTAACCTCCGCCCTGCCCTGGTTCAAGTTGACAAAACCGGCGTCAACAGGAACCGCGCCTCCGCGATTCACGGTGTATTGCACGTTTCCGGAAACCGGTTTTCCTTCGTCAAACACCCCGATCCTCCACCTCACAATTTGTCCTGGCTGATAAATCCCCGACTCGATATCCGGCCGCACCTGCAGGAGGACTGCGGCTCCCGAGGAGAGTGCGGCAAGCAAGAAACAGAAGAAAAAAAGAACCCGAAAGCGGTTTCGGAAAGCCGAGAGGCGTCCATCGGCATTGTTCCGTTCTAAAAACGAGTTGTTCGTCCGCCAACTGTTGCTTTTTCCGGTCATATGTCCTCAATTCCGCGACAAAAGGTTAATTGGAGGCAAGTCGAACTTTTCCGCTCCACCTCAGGGTAAAGGTAAGGGAGTGGTTGTTCTCATTTCCACTGAATAAATACCGATAAGGTGGAAACGGTAAAACCAGACGTTCATTTTCAAAAATTTATTTCACAAACGGCATCATTCCTTGCCAGCGCACAGAAATGAACGACTATATCAATCTTTGCGTAAGTGTGTGCAGTATTCGGCTGCCAAATCCCTAGAATTCCCGTGTGTTGTTGTGCAGATACTTTCGCAAAGATTGATAGCGGTAAGAAAACCGCTGAACCGGACCACACCACGGTTGTGCTCACTACCGCAGTTTGTAAAAAGAAGATCCATGAAAACAAAAGCCATCCACCCCAATGTTTCGGTCGGTCACGTTCACATCAAAGTTTCCGACCTCGACCGGGCTCTCTCCTTTTATTGCGGTGTTCTCGGTTTTAAACTCATGCAACGTTTTGGATCCGAGGCGGCATTTATTTCCGCGGGCGGTTACCACCATCACATCGGACTCAACACATGGGAAAGCTCAGGGGGCAGATCGGCGGAGGCCGGGACAACGGAGCTCTATCATCTCGCCATTCTTTATCCGACCAGAGGCGAACTGGGTGACGCGCTCAGACGTCTGCAGGAGGCAAAAATCCCGCTCGGTGGTGCCAGCGACCACGGGGTGAGCGAAGCGCTTTATCTTCACGATCCGGATGAAAACGGCGTTGAACTTTATTGGGACCGTCCGCGCGAATCGTGGCCCCGGGATGGGTCTGGAGAACTGGCCATGTTCACCCGACCGCTGGATCTTCAATCTCTCGGACGTGAGGTTTCGACCGAGCAAGAATGACGTGAACGAGTTTTTCCGGAGATGAAACAGACTGCGCATCATGGATGAGGCCCGTTCAGAATTCGCATCCCGTCTAAAAAATCCGCACCATCTGCGGACAAGAGTTTTTCCTGTTCTCCAAGGGCGCGTCCGCCCTCACCAGTTAGAGGTTTTTACTTTCACCGCGTCGCCACCGGAAGGTCGGTGGTGATGACGCCGGCAAAGTTTCCATTTTCAAACAACGGCAATGAATAGGTGATCATCCAGATGTTACCGCCGCCTTCGTCATAATACGGTTCGCTCCAGAAAGCTTTTCCCTTTTCTTTTGCCTGCTTAAACCAGTCCTGGCCGGGGTAATTGTATTTTTGATCCACCAGATTAACCCGTTCAAACCTGCCGTTTCTCCGAAACACGTAGGGACAAAACCAATCGCGATTATCCTGCCCTGCGTTTACCGGCACGGCAAAAGCGGCTCCATACGCACCCGGATGACGCCTGACATGGTCCTCGAGCAAAGTATAAACCGCGTCCAACAACCGTCCTTTTTGCAACACCTGTTCTCCGACTGCCGGAAGTATGTTTTGAACACTTTCCTGAGTTTCAGCGACACTCGGTTTCGAAACCGTGACGCATCCCAGCATCATTCCCGTCGCCAAAACCACCGGCAAAACTCGCACGAACAATTTAAACAATGTTACCATCAGGCCAGGGTATGGAAGATGAGGAAAAAAACGAAGCGGATTCCAAGATACCGGGGCGGCCAAAACCATTGCCATGGGCGTTCGTCCTACTCTCGACTTTTCTTGGACTGTTGGGGATCGCCTACCAGTGGCAGCTTCACAGCAGCTCCAATCCCATCGACTCCCTTTCAAACCCTGAAGCGGTCCTTTCGCGTCATATCGACCGGATGATGCATCTCCACGAACTGTCCCAAAACGGGTTGCTGCCTGTGCCCGCACGGATACTTCTGCTTGGATTCCGACCGGGCGACGAACGCGAAGATGCGATCAGCGAATTGAGGCATCGCTTGGGCGAAATCGAAGGTGTGCCGGAACAAGCCAGGGAGCAGGCCGACCTTGGAATCACACTGGCTGTCCTGCTGGGAGAAACCGGGGCCAGGACCGAACTTGAACCGTTGATTCAAAAAATGAGCTCCGCCCCGGGTGGAAAACGGGCCGCCCGCATGCTGGGGGCAATTTATTTGCATCATACGTCCACAACCGATTATTCAACCCCGGTTCGGTCCAGCTCCTTGTGGGCCACGGAAAAAATAGCATTCCGATCAGCGCTCCTCATCGGTGGTGATCCGGAATCGTGGAGGAAGAAAACGCTGGATCGCGCCAGAGCCTGGTTTAAAGAGGAGCTTCTCTTCACCGGCATTGCCGTGCTGCTCTGCTTGGTTGGGCTCGTCTGCCTGGTGTTTCTAATAAAAAACGGAGTCCACATGGCTCCGGCCGAATTTTGGCCGTGGTCCATCCGTTGCATGGTCGGAGTGTTTTCACTCTCCATATTTCTTTGTTACCTCGGTTTTCTTTTTGGCGATTCGCCAGCATTCGTCCGTTTTATTGTTCAACACCTTTACATCCTGCTTTTCCTTTTTCCCACCGTGCTGGTTGTCCATCTTCTTTTGCTGAGGCGTTGGAACCTTTCGTGGCGGGAATTTGTCGGCGAGTGCCGTTGGAGGATCGTATGGCTCGGTGCCTGGTCACTTTTTGGGCTGGAATTCTTCCTGAACTGGATCTTGAGCGAAATCGTTCAGGCGGAAAATCCCGGCGAATGGGCCGCAGGCCTGGACGACTCCTTGATCTGTGGAGGAATGCCCGAAGTCGTCGCGACGTTGAGCAATATGTGCATTCTGGGACCGGCTTTTGAAGAGATGTTGTATCGCGGTGTGGTGTTCGGAACCTTGCGGACGAGATTCGGATTCCTTCCCTCCGCCCTGATCAGTTCGGCACTTTTTGGTGCCCTGCATTTTTATCCCTGGTACGGTTTCCTGTCTGTCCTGTTGTTCGGAACCGTCGCGGCATTTGTTTATGAAAAAACGCGGAGTCTTCCGGCGGTTATTCTGGGACATGGCATGACCAACCTGGTTATCGGTTGTTTCCAAATGTTTTATTACCGATGACCGGTTCAGCATCGGAATGAGAGGCCGAAGCTCGCCATCGCCCAAGTGACAACACCCCACCCCAAGGGCGTGATTAAAAGCGGGTGAGTACTCTTACGGACCGCGGTTCTGTGAACCGCAGCAGTGCGCAAAACCTGAACGCAAGGAACCTCCCATAACTATACTGGACGGAATTAGCAAAAAAATTGACCGACAGAAAAAGTCGCACCCCCCAGCAACCCATCGGTTGACATAAGAGAGCTGTTTTGTAAGCATCCAGAGGATTAGGCCTCCAAGGTTCGGCTTAATTATCCGATCAAATCTCAAAGGGGAATTTCAGCATGAAAAATCAATGGAAACAATTCTTGTCCATTCTGGTCATCGGCCTTTCACAAAGTTTTTCTTGGGCGCAACCTTCTGTGGTTCCGACTCAGCGGTTTTGGCGGACTGATGGCCCGGTTCACTCCATGGTGCTTCAAAGCAACACCCTTTATCTGGGCGGAGATTTTTCATACGTCGGCCCCGCAACCGGGGGATTGGGACTTCTCAGTCTGGACACCGGTGCGGCTGACAGATCTTTCCCGGCGATTCAGGGAACTGTTTCCGCGTTGATTCCTGACGGTCAGGGAGGTTGGTATGTTGGTGGTAATTTTTCCGTCCAGCAGGCCGGGGTGGCAAGAACCAATCTGGCCCATGTTTTCTCAGATCATACGATTGACTCCGCATGGAACCCCCGCCCCAACGGAACCGTCGCCTCCATCATCGTTTTCGGGAATACGGTTTATGTCGGGGGTAATTTTACCCAGATGGTGGGGCAAAACCGGGGACGCATAGCCGCGGTGGATCGTCTCAGCGGCACACTTTTGCCATTTAATCCAAACGCCAACAGTGCTGTTCTGACAATGGAGCTTGTGGACGGGTTGCTTTATGTGGGCGGCACATTGAGTGCCGTAGGCGGGCAGGGCCGGGCGAGGATAGCGGCGATTGAGCTGGCCACAGGACGGCCCACTGCCTGGAACCCCAACGCCAACAATGTCGTGAACACCATCCTGGTGGATGGAGAAACCATTTATGTAGGCGGAGCGTTTTCTTCGATCGGCACGAAACCCCGCAACCGCATCGCCGCATTGGAGGCGGCTACAGGGGTGGCGCTGAACTGGAATCCCAACGCGAATAATGCCGTGACTGTTTTGGAACAGGATGGTGAGACTATTTACGCCGGTGGAAATTTTACCAGCATCGGTGGCCAGGTCAGGAACAGGATCGCCGCGCTTGACGCAGCCACAGGCACAGCCCTGGGCTGGGATCCCAATGCCAACGATGAAGTGAAGGCCATTCTGCCCGCCGGGGACAAAGTGTATCTCGGCGGCGATTTCACGACCATCGGTGGCGCCAGTCGCAGGGGTATTGTATCCATCAACACTGCGAGCGGTCAGGCCGAGCCGTGGAATCCGTTGTTATCCACCTTCTCCTCCAGCTCCAGTCCCGGAGTTCAAGCCCTGAGCAGGGTTGGAAATAAACTTTCGGTCGGTGGAAGTTTTCTCAGCCTAGGCGGTGGCCGTAGGGAAAACGCAGCCGGTCTCGATTTTCGTTCCGGAGAATTGACCGTCTGGACTCCTGACTCGAGCGCACCTGTCACGGCCCTGGCCGCAGGTCCCGATGGAATTTTTGCCGGCGGAACCTTTACGAACATCGGCGGCACGACACGCCTGCGGCTGGCGCTTCTGGATTCTGTATCGGGAGAGGCGGTTGCTGATTGGAATGCCGGCGTTGCGAACCGGGCTAATTTGGTTGCATCGGTTTCCGCACTTGCCGTCTCGGACGACAGGCTTTATGTCGGTGGATCCTTTACCAACATCGCCGGAGCACCGAGGACAAATCTGGCAGCTTTGAACCTTTCCACCGCCGCCCCGCTGAATTGGAACCCCCGCACTCTTGGAGCTCAGAACGGCCAGCAAGGAGTCTTCACCATTCTGCCTGCCGAGGATCTGGTTTATGTGGGTGGAGAGTTCGCCACCATCGGAGGGCAAACCCGATCCCGGCTGGCGGCGCTTGAGGCTGGAAATGGCAACGCCACCGCCTGGAACCCGAATGCAAACGGACTCGTCTCCGAACTTGTTTTGGATGGCGACACGCTTTATGCCGGAGGCACGTTCACCAGCATTGGCGGTCAGGTCAGAAACCGGATCGCCGCACTCAACACAACCTCGGGTCTGGCAACCGGCTGGAACCCCGACGGAGGAGGAAGCAGCCCGCGGGTTTATGCCATGGACAAGCTCGGCTCCCGTTTGTATGTGGGTGGTCAGTTCACCAGCATCGGTGGGGAATTCCGCAACCGGCTGGCCAGCCTTGAATTGGCTACCGGCGTCACCGGCATCTGGAATCCAAACCTCAATAATATTGTGAGGGACATCGTGGCAATTCCTCAGGGATTTTTTATCGGTGGAGACTTCACCACCATCAATGGACTTGGCCATTCTTATTTTGCATTCCTCTCGAACGAGCCTGAGATTTTGTTAAGCGTCACCGATGTCGTCAGCGGTCAGTTCCGTTCCAGACTGCGACCCGGCGAGGGCCAAAAAATCACCGTCCAACACTCGAGCGACCTGTTGAACTGGCAGAACGTAACTCCTGGCTCTGTTCCGGATGGTCCTCAGGAATTCACCGAACCGGTGACTGCGCCGGTCCGGTTCTATAGGGCGGTGCTTGAAGTTGAGGCAGACTGAGGGCCCGCCGGTCCGGGTGAATGGGGGCGCGATTAAAAGCGGTGGACTCGGATGATCACCACCTCTGCCTTCATTTCCGTCGCGTGTTTCAAACTTTCATGAGCTTCCACCATCTACCACATGACCGACGAGGTGCCACGGCTTGACCGACGGGCCGAGGCGCTGCGACAGGATCTGCTGCGCCGGGTGGACACGCGCGGCGACCAATTCCAGATCGAACTCGGTTCGGAAACAATCACTGACCGTGGGATCGCTGGAGAATTACTGAACCGGCTGGGTGACCGGCTCAAAGGGTTGCAAGCGGAACGTAGAGTGGAGCGTTTTGCGGGTTTTGAGCTTTGTGCCGTTGGCGATTTCACCGGTGAACTTCAGTTGGCGCTCAAGGGCGCGGTCACACACATCGCCCGACTCCAGGCTACGGCCCTGGGAACCACCCGCTCGCTGGAGCATGCCGTGAATCATCTCGACGATACTCTCGCCCAAACGGTGGACCAAATCGCGCAAGCGCGGAAACGCCTCGTTGACCTGAAGGAACAGGTAGACCTTTTCAAAGAAACATGCGGGGATGCCGTGGCCTTGGAGCACAATGGCGACCTCTTTTCCTGTGATCATTTTGTCCACCCACAGAACCGCCTGGGAAACATTCTAAACCAAAACCTCGGCGACATGGTGCGTTCCCCGCAACAGCGATCTTTTGGAACAAAAAAACAATCGAGCCTGCCTCAATATTGCCTGGATTGTGACGTCCGTTTTGCCTGCAACGGCGAATGCCCCAAAAACCGCCTGCTCCGAACACCTGACGGGCAGGCCGGACTCAACTATTTGTGTGCGGGTTATAAGAACTTTTTTCACCACGTGAATCCCGCCATGCGCGGGATGGCGTGGCTGGCGCTTCATGGCCGGTCCCCGGCTGAGATCATGAATCTTTATCCGGAGATTTCGCCTCGGAAAACGTCGGCACCCGTTCCTGATTCTTCCCATTGAAATTCTTTTCAAAGCGTCCGTTTCGTGGTAATTCAAGAGGACGCTGCATCGGATTCGCCTCCAACCGGGAATCCAACCCCGTTGCTCTAAGGATTATTCCGTGAATTTGGGTCCGCTCCATTTCTTGAGGCACAGAGGGCTTCGCCAGACAGGCAGGCGTAAAATCGCCGTCCTGCTCCTAGCCTTGCAGATTCTCTCAGTGGACCACCTTGAAGGCGCAACAGTTTCAGGCCGGGAATATTTGATCGACGTCTGGGAAACCGAACAAGGTTTGCCGGAAAATTCCGCCACCGCGATGGTTCAAACGGGGGATGGCTACATCTGGTTTGGAACATTTAACGGCCTCGTGCGGTTTGATGGGGTAAAATTCCATGTCTTCAATCCGTCCAACACCCCCGAACTCCCTGACGCAGGCATTGTCAATCTGCACCTTGATGCTGGTCAAAGGCTCTGGATCAGCACTTATCGCGGCCTCGCCACATGGCATAACCGGCAATGGGCCCCCTACGGGCCAGCCCAGGGATGGACCGGCGATTTTGTCCGCACTTTCTCTGAAAATGCCGGGGTTTTGTGCATCACCAGTTTTGACGGAAAAGTGTTTCGCTGCGATGGAGCATCGCTCCAGGAATTACCGGAACCACCCGGAAACAAGGGCCGCGGCTATTTTGGTCATGTGGATTCCAACGGCATGATCTGGGTGGTTCAAGATGGGTTTTTCGGTTCCTGGAACGGGCAAAAATGGACATCTTCCAACCTTGCAAACGAGGTCAGGAACGGATTTCAAGGGGCGGTCACTGGCCGCGATGGCTCTCTTTTAGTGCTCAATTCCAACGGCCTGCAACGACTCAAAGATGCCGACATCCAGGAACATCGAAAACTTCCGGAGGAAATACGGGAGGTCTGGTCGTTGACGGAAGATCATGAAGGCAATGTCTGGATCGGCACCACCCATTCCGGCATGTACAAAGTTTCGAGCCGGGGGGAGATGAGTCATTATTCATCCACCAACGGACTCTCATACGACGCTGTTCGCTTTATCTTCGAAGACCGTGAAAGGAACATCTGGGTCGGAGGAAGCGGCGGCGGCCTTTCCCGGCTCAAACCGAGGGCCGTGATGAGCTACGGTCTGGAGAGCGGACTGCCCGAACGCATCGTCAAAGCCGTGGCCGAGGAATCGCCGGGAAAAATCCTCATCGGCACCTACGGCAACGGGCTGGCGAGACTTGAAAATGAACGCATCCAACAGATTTATCCTTGGCTCCCCCCATCCCAACCTGATTACACGCAATGTTTGATGGTGGATAGGGCGGGAAACACCTGGTGGGAACCTTCGGATTCGGGGTCAGAATCGCCGCAGGCCCGGACCAGCGAAACTTTACACTGACAGAAAGCGGAGGTGCCAATATCAGTGCCATTTTTCAGGATTCCCAGGGAAGAGTCTGGATCGGTGGGAGCGAAAACATCTCCGTTTTCCACCAGGGCAGTTTCACGCCGGAACCCAAGTATCCCCGGATAAAACTGAGTGGAGTCCGGTTTTTCGCCGAAGATGTTACGAACGGACTGATCTGGGCTGCCACCACCGACGGCCTTTTTCGACATTCACAGGGGGGATGGTCGGAGATCTTTGATTCCAAGGGCGGGCCGGTGCGGGATGTTCTCTGCCTCCAGACCGATCCCGACGGAACTCTCTGGATTGGAGGGGCGGGAGCTGGAATTCTGCGCTATCAAAAAGGAGAATGGGCTGCTGTCACCGAGGCCCAGGGGCTGCCAACCCGGTTTATCAGCTCCTTTCTAGAAGACGAGTCGGGTTTTGTCTGGCTCGGTTCCAATCGGGGCATATTGCGGATCCGTCGCCTGGACTTGGTTCAGGTTGCAAACGGAACCAGTCCAAAAGTTTCCTTTCAGATTTACAATGTCAGCGACGGGATGATAAGCGCCGAATGCTCGGGCGGATTCCAAACTACCGCGATCAAAGATTCTTCAGGAAGATTATGGTTTGCAACACTCAAGGGAGTCTCCATGGTGCAACCGCAGAGTCTGAGGTCCAACACCAATCCGCCCCCGGTGGTCATTGAAAAAATCAGCTACCGGGATCGGTTCAACAACGTTCAAGAAATCCCGTGGCAGGGCCAGGTTTCCCTGTCGATTCCATCCGGCAGCCGCGAACTCGGAATTGAGTATTCCGGATTAAGTTATGTGGCACCGGAAAAGGTTCGTTTCGCCTACATGATCGAGGAGAGCGGAGAGCACTGGGAAAACGCCGGAGATCGGAGAAGCATTTTCTTTCACACCCCCGCGCCGGGGGAGATCCGTCTTCGAATCAAGGCATCCAACAACGACGGTGTCTGGAATGAAACCGGAACCTCGCTGGCCATCGTGGTGCAGCCATTTTTCTGGCAGACGTTATGGTTTCGGATCGCGGCCGGTGGAACATTTTCACTTCTGACGGGATTGATGGTCTGGCGCCTCGGACGAAACAAGCTGCAACTTCGAATTGAAAGGCTGGAACATGAAAAGGCGCTTGAACAGGAAAGAGCGCGTCTCGCCGCAGTTTTGGAAGCCACCAGCGATTTTGTCGGTTTTTCAGATGTCGAAGGGCGCCCGATCTTTATCAACGCCGCGGGGCGGCGGTTGATCGGACTGGGTGAAATGGAAGAAATCCACAACCTCCACGAATCGAACATCCTCCCGACCTTGAAAAATCCCGACATGTTCCGGACAGGAGTTGCAGACGATCCTGCCATCTGGAGCGGGGAAACTACCTTCAAACACAGAGATGGCAGTGAAATACCGGTCTGGCAGGTGGTTGTGGCGCACAAGGGCGCGGACAACCAGGTCGATTTTATTTCGACCATCGCACGGGATGTCACCGAACGGAAACGGGCGGAGGAATCGTTGCGCAAGAGTGAAGAACACCTCCGTCTGGCGCTTGATTCAGCGGGGATGGGGACATGGGAATGGGAGGGAGGCACCAACAGAATTCGTTGGTCGGATTTTTGTGAACGAACCCTCCAGGTCCCGCCAGGAATCCTGCCGGACACCCATTTGGCATACCTCGACCTTGTTCATCCGGAGGATCGTGACGCGGTTCTGGCAGTGATGGAGGCAGCGCTACGTTCCGATGCCGCACATTGTTCTACCGAACACCGCATCGTATCCAACAATATGATCTTCTGGATAGAAGCCCGGGGACGTGTTTACAGGGATGCCAGCGGAAGACCCTTGCGAATCGACGGAACGGTTTTGAACATAACCGTGCGCAGGGAGAACGAAGAAGTCTTGAGAAAAATCGCCGGGATTTCAATAAGCACCGGAGACAAATTCCTTCGCTCCGGAGCCGAGCATCTGGCGCGGGTGTTGAAGGCAGATTGCGCGCTGATCGCAGAGAATCTACCGGAGAACCCCAATCGCGTTCGCACTCTGGCGGCATTTGCCGATGGATCGACCTTGGAGAATTTTGAATACGACCTGAAGGCGAGTCCGTTTGAGCACCAAGCTCATTTCTGTTTTTTCCCCAAGGGAGTTCGTGAAAAACACCCCAAGGATCAGCTGGTCGAATTGATGAACGCGGAAAGTTACGCCGGCAATGCGCTCATCGATTCCCATGGCCAGACGATCGGTGTGATGGTGGTTTTATACCGTCAAAGCATGCCCAATCCTCCGTTGACCGCTTCCGCCATGAAAATCTTTGCAGCCCGGACCGCAGCCGAGCTGGAAAGAAAGAGGGCGGACGAAACCAAGTCACGACTTGAAATCCAGCTTCGACAGGCTCAAAAAATGGAGGCGGTCGGCCAACTGGCAGGCGGAATCGCCCATGACTTCAACAATCTGCTGACCGTGATCCAAGGCAATGCCAGCCTGCTCGACATTGGCGGGACACCTTCCGAGAAAAAAAGTTCGGTGACAGAAATTATGCATGCCACGGCACGAGCTGCGGACCTGACACGTCAACTGCTGGCGTTCAGTCGCCGTCAAATGCTCCAGCCAAAAAACCTGAATCTCAATGATGTCGTTGAAAATCTGACGAAGATGCTGCAACGGCTGATCGGTGCCAGTATCGCGCTCCAGACCCGGTTTGTTTCAACGGGTGCATTCGTCCACGCCGACGCCGGGATGCTGGAACAGGTCCTGGTCAACCTGGTGGTCAACGCACGGGACGCCATGCCAGACGGAGGGCGTCTGGTGATCGAGACTTCGTTGGTGACCATTGACTCAACCACCATACGGCAGAGCCCGCTCGCCAGAACCGGCGTGTTTGCCTGCCTCGGCGTCACCGACAACGGTTGCGGCATTCCGTCGGAAATTCTTAGTCATATTTTCGAACCGTTTTTCACCACAAAAGAGGTCGGCAAAGGGACCGGGCTTGGACTGGCCACAGTCTTCGGCATCGTGCAACAACATCACGGATGGATTGAAGTTGAAAGCCGCTCAAATTCCGGATCTCAATTTCGCGTTTTTCTGCCCAATGTCCGCCCTGAACCCGAGATTTTGAATACGCAACCAAGGGAATCGATGGCCCGCGGGCGGGAAACCATCCTCATCGTCGAGGATGAACATTCACTCCGGATGCTGGCAAAAAAAATACTGAAACACTGCGGTTATAACATTCTGGAGGCATCCTCCGGACGCGCCGCCATCGAAGTGTGGCGCCTGCACCGCAAAGAAATTGATTTGTTGCTGACGGACATGGTGATGCCCGATGGAGTCAGCGGCCGACAGCTTGGCGACCAGTTGCAGAGGGATAATCCTTCTCTGCGCGTGGTGTACACCAGCGGATACAACCGGGAAATGTCATTGGGTGAATTTGAAATGGGTGAGCGTGCCATCTTCCTGCAAAAACCGTTCGACCCCATCACGCTGGCGCGCACCGTGCGCGATGCGCTCGATGGAACTTCTTCTAACGAAACCCTCGGTTTCCGAGATTAAACACCCAGCCTGGACATCCTTCAAAGTTCGAACGAGAAAAAAAACGATACTTTGGTGGCTACTTCAATCCGATACAGCGGGTGATAAGCGTCGGTGTGGAGTGAGGTGACGAACTTACAGGTTTTGCAACGTGTTGCGGTCACGGAACCGCGATCCGTCAGGGGACTCACCCGCATTTAGTCAAAACCGCTATTTCCTCAAGATCTTGAGCGATTCAGGATCAAAGAAAACTTCTCCGTTTGCGGCACGCAGTTCCGCGACGATTTCGACTTCCATGAAGGGGTCGGTGACCTCGAAATCAAACGAAACCGGGGACCATTCCTTGTCGCCCAGCAGCTTTTGATTGAGCCGTTTGTTCGAAAGCCGCAGACCGGCACCGCCACGATTGTCACCGGGATCCGCCTTGACCGCCTTGGTTCTGGCCCGCCCTTCAAGACGGTAGTTTCCTGACTCGAGCAAAACTTTGGATCTGTAAGAGCCGACCGAACTTTTTTGCGCGACAATATGCATCGCCTTGGTCACTCCGGAATCATCCAAGCTGTCAAAAACCGGGTTTCCAAAATCTGTCTTGGACTTCCAACCGGATATCAGGGCCGCGCCGTTGGAATCAAATTTTAATACTCTGGATGGTGCTGAAAGTTGTTCTTGCAGAAAATTCTGGCGGGTGAGCGCTTTTTCCTGGAAATCTGCAATCCGTTCCTGGTACTGGGACCGGTTTTTATCCTTCAACCCAGGCGCGGTTTCCAGTTTTTTGGACATTGCCTGCAGCCGGTTTGTGATGGCTTGGGTGGTGAAGACATTGCTGACAATGTTCCCGAGCTTGCCCCAGTAGAGTTGGCGGCCTTCACGGGTTTGCATAAATTTTTCAGCCACAGTCCCCCGCATTTCATGGAAGGCCGGTCCCGTCGGATTCCAAAACATCTGGTCGAGTCCGTGGGGCAGAAACATCAGTTTTCCGGTGTCACGGTTGTGATAGATCCGATAATTGTTCCGGTTCATGGAATATCCGTCCCAGTGCCACAATACATTTTCCATCGCCAGAAACGTCGCAAAATTGTTCACATCAAGAACCTTTTCCAGCGTCTGCCAGCGGTTGGTCGGATTGGATTGCCTGGCTGCATCCATCAGCGCTTTCAGGTCGCTTTGATCTTTCGGATTTTCACCCGACTGAGTTTCCAGATTGGTGTCGATATCCCTCACAAAACCGCCGTCATAGAGATTGCCCTTGGTGTTCTCGAAATGCCGCCGGAGAAAGCTGCGATTGTAACCTTCCACCAGGACGTAAACGCCGAGATCTTTGCCATTCAGAGTTACCCGGACGTTGCAGGCCCGTGTTGTCGGAATTCCCGCAGCATTAAAAATCTCGCGGCAAAACTGTTCCGACACCAGGGTCGGGTCTTGTACCGAGTTGTTGAGGTGTATCTTGTCCAGGCCGTAAAACTTCTGGCCCTTGACACGTTTGTCGAAGTTCAAGGTCAACGCCGGATTGGAATCGACAGGGCGAAAACTGCCGGCAGAACCTTTAAGGTGAAGCGCCACGTTGGTCCAAACATGTTCCCCCTCTTTTACGGTGGCCTCGACATCCGTGCGTTCGCGTTTGCCACGGCCCCAGTCGAATTTCCGCAAAACCTCCAGTCCTTCCTCGGGTATGGTGATCTGCAGTTTCCTAATCGGACCGTTAAAAACCGCCTCCCCGTTCGCTGCATTTCTGCCGGTATTTTTCTGGGCGAACAATCCCCAGGGTGTTCCCAGCAGTGCGAGGACCAGGAAGGATCGAAGGATGAGATTTTTATTTTGCATCGGGTGCTCGGCCATGATTCACAATTTCAATCAATGACGTCCGAGGGAGCGCAAATCATCAACTAAAATCAGGTTCGATCAGACTATAGCGACTATAGCGTGCCAAAATTGGCAGACAGATCAAACTCCGGAGATCCCGTGACCGTGACAGCTGTGAATGAAACCGCAACCACCCAACGAAAAACCATGCGCGTCCGGTGTTCGAACGTGCCGCAAGATTGTTGTTCTTCTGGAATGCTCCGACCGTCGTCCCTTTACTCCTGATCTTTGGGGTCGGGCAGCCAGAACGAAGTGATGAAGCCGATGAGATAAACGGCGAATGCCACAGCCGCCGCTGCATACGCCACCTGTTCAAAAGTGGTCGCACCCGGCATTTTTGGAGCAACCAAAGTTGTGGTGACAAAAGCTGCAGAAGTCCCAAGCATCCGTCCTCCGAAATTCGCAGCAAAACTTTCACCGGTTCCACGCAGATGCACCGGATAGGCCCGTGGTAGATAATTTCCCCAGAAACTGAACTGGGCGACGGTCACCAAACCTGCGGCGAACATGCCCCATTTCAGCAGTTCAAGGTCGGTCCTGGCCGGGTAAAGAAACACCAGCGGAACCAGGATCAACCCTGGAATTTGAAAAACCCAGAGGAGCCGGATACGGCTCACGATCACTGTGGCCAGAATCGCCAGCAAGGTTCTGCCAACGAGACCACCCATTTCCTGGTAAAATTGAACACTGTTGCCCAATTGTTTCACCTGGTCTGAGATTCCTTTCTGCAAAAGTTTTACGTTCTTCAGATCTTCCGCGAGCTGCTTCTTTTCGGGTGAATTCTCGGCGGCCAGCTTGATCTGCTCGGTCAGCGCCTTGTCCTGAGCCCGCAAACCAGCCATCGGCTTTTGAATGGCTACAGCTTCCGGCAACCCGGGTACCATCTGGGTCGGGGTCAACTGGATCGCACCAAAAGCCGCCGCATATGCACAGGCGAAAAGTATGGTGGTGACGATCGTCGTTCTTCTGAACTCAGGGGCGAACAAAGCGGCAAAACTGGGGCGTTTGAGGGTTCCCGCCGCCCGTTTTTCCGCCCAAGCCGGGCTTTCGGGAAGAAACGGACGGATGAAAAGCAGAGGAATCGCCGGAATCAGACCTGATATCAAGGTATAACGCCACGAGGAATGGCCTCCGTGAATTGCGGGCAGGATCGCCGCATATTTGATCGCCAGAACGTTCGCACCCGTGACCATCAAACCGCCAACGGACGAAAATGCCTGGGTGTATCCAAGCACCACTTCTCTCTGTTTAGGATTGGGAAAAAGTTCCGCCAACCAAGCCACCGCCGCCACGAACTCCACACAAACTCCAATAAACGTGGTGCAGCGAAAGAACAAGAGCATTTCCGGCGAGGTGCTGAAACCAGCGGCAAAAGCTGAAAATGAATAGATCAGAATGCTCCAGACCAGTATCCGCCGCCGGCCGAAACGGTCGGTGAGCCACCCGCCAAGAAGGCCGAAGCCACCGCCTGAAAGCGCGCTGGCCCAGAATATTTTCCCGACCCATTCACGGACCAAAGGATCGTTGATGGGAACTTTCAAGAGTTCAGCGAGTGCCGGACCTGCGATCAGCGGCATCATCAACAACTCGTAGATATCGAAGGCGAAGCCGAGGATGGCCACAAAAATGATCAGCCAATCGACAGAGGCGAGTTTTTTGGGGGGTGGAACGAAAGGCGTCATGCAGGATATTTGTTGATGGAACCGGTCGAAAATTCAAGAAATTTATACGTGTTCGTATTATTTTTCCACGCATCGACGTTCCAGGTTCCAACCAGAGTTGAAGAACTGTTTTCGGTTGCGGTGCATCCAAAATTTTTCTGAAGGCGTAGTCCATGGAGTCCGGTTTATTCGTTGTTCTCACTCGGGAACGCCGGAACGGTAATAAAACTTATGAAATCTTTAGAAACTCAAAAACTTCACTGGCTGATTCCTTGCCTCGCTTCAGCCCTGGCGCTGATCCCGTCTGACAGCCTGATGGCTTCCAGTCATCGAGAAGCGCCGATGATCACCACAATGCCCAAGCTTGATGGCGCGGACTTTTACATGTTCAACAGTTACGAATCCGGACGTTCTAACTACGTCACCTTCGTGGCCAACTACCTCCCGCTTCAAGACGCATACGGTGGTCCCAACTATTTCGCCCTCGAAGAGGCCTCGAACGCGCGTTATGAAATCCACATCGATAACAGTGGAGATGCCCGCGAGGATCTGACCTTCCAGTTCAAATTCCATTCGGAAAATAAAGACATCTCCCTGCCAATCGGTCCTGCCGGCAATCAGAGAACCAACGCCGTTCCCGTCATCAACGTGGGTCAGATTTCAGGAACCAACACCGCCGCACTCAATCGGATTGAAACCTACGAAATCGATTTGATCTCGGGCAGTCGCAGAACGGGTCAGGCCACCTCATTGATCAACACCCGGACCGGAACCAAAACCTTCATCAAACCGGTGGATAATATCGGCAACAAATCTATTCCGGATTATGACGCCTACGCCCGGACCTATCTTTACGAGTTTGCCATTCCGGGTCACGAGAACGGCAAAGTTTTTGTCGGTCAACGCAAAGATCCATTTGTTGTCAACCTGGGCGAAACCTTCGATCTAGTGAACTATTCAAACCCTCTCGGCCCCGTGAACGGCGCCAAAGACAGCTTGAAATACAAAAACGTAACCGCCATCTGTCTTGAACTGCCAAAATCATTGCTGGTGGCCGGAGCCAATCCTGTGATCGCCGCCTGGACAACCGCCAGCAAGGTGATCGGAACAAATGGTCCGGCTCCGGCCACC
>Ga0163152_10004174_pt1 | contig 18140 bp, 21 predicted proteins | sample OliLakLV19MP8IB2_FD_148635 | JGI IMG/M metagenome (GOLD analysis project Ga0163152, IMG submission 148635) | Freshwater microbial mat bacterial communities from Lake Vanda, McMurdo Dry Valleys, Antarctica - Oligotrophic Lake LV.19.MP8.IB-2 | ecosystem: Environmental > Aquatic > Freshwater >... | reverse complement strand
TGGCCGCCGAGGTAAACGCGACATACCGACCGGTCGCGCTGATCGTCGGCTGATTGCTGGTTCCATTTCCCGCGTTGCCCAGGTCGACTCTGGACACTAAACTAGGCAGGCCCGTTTGGCGGTCATGAATAAAAATCTGCGAGCCGCTGCCTCCTGGGAGAGCCGTCAAATTCGTAGCCGATGACGTAAATGTGATGAAGCGGCCATCTGTGCTGTTGATAGCTGCTTCCGGGCTTGTCCCGTTACTCGATGCCCCCGAACCATCAACCGACACACGATCCGTTCTCGGATGAATGGCAAACAAGACCGACCCTGTCGCCGTCTTTCCGGTGCTGTCACTCACCGTGAACGTTGTGGTGACATTCCCAGCAGGCGCAGCCGGTGTGCCAGTCACAATCCCGGTCGTCGCGTTCAACGTCAACCCGACTGGCAAGACCCCACCGGATACGGTCCAGGCGAATGGCGCGGTCCCCCCTGTGGCAACTAAGGTCGAGGAATAGGCATTCCCGATTACGCCATACGTTGCCGAGGTCGTCAATACCGCAAAGGCCGGACTATTGCCTCCTCCCCCACCGCTCCCACCGCCTGAACAGTTGAGGAGACTGACCCCGAGGATCATGACCGACAATATTGAAGCAATGTGTTTCATATCCTGAATTCTCCTACGAATTCTTCTTCGAGCAACAGTTGTGCCATCTTACTCGAATATGAAAAGATGAACCAACCTTACGGATGGGGGGGTATTGAGTGAACCAACCTTCGACTTCGCCGCTCGTAGTGCTGGGATCCGGCTATACGGGGCAGGCATTATACGCCATGGGAACCGCTCAAGGGCGGATGGTCTTGGCCACGAGCAGGAATCCTCTTCGCCATCTCGCCGAAATGCCCTCGGAACAACGTGTGATGTTCGACCTGGAACAGCCCTCGACCTGGATGAATATCCCAACGGGAGCTGATCTCGTCTGGTGCTTTCCGGCAACCCCGCTGCATCAGGTAGAGGCCGTTGCGAGTTGGCTCAATGCCTCAGCCAGACGCCTGGTGGTACTCGGCAGCACCTCTGCCTATGAGGTCGGTGAATCTCAGGACTATCCGCCTCTCTGGATCGATGAAACCGCGCCAATCGATCTGACCAAACCCCGAGTCCAGGGTGAGGAGTTCTTACGACATAAATATGGAGCGATCGTCTTACGCGTCGCAGGCATCTATGGGCCAGGGAGAAGTCCGCTGAATTGGATCCGGCAAGGCCGCGTCGGCCCATCACGGAAATATGTGAACTTGATTCACGTCGAAGATCTGGCCGCCATCTGCCTCGCCGCGATCGAAAAAGGAACCCCTGGCGAAACCTACAACGTCAGCGACGGTCAACCCCACACATGGAGTGAGATCTGCGACGTTGCACAAACCCGTTGGGGCATCACGGCACAGGGAATTGGGAAAGAAGATCAAACTGGCAAGCGCATCAGCAACCACAAGCTCGTACATAGTTTATACCTGCAGTATCGATATCCCGACTTGTACACCGCCCTGCAAACACTGCCATAGAACCTCCACCCATGCATCTGGTTTTGCGGACGGTCAAACTGGCTTTCCAACTAGGCCGCAGGCGAGCCACAACCGAAGGCGTACCCTCTGGGGTACGTTGAGGATTGTGGAGAGCCGAGAACGACGTTGAAAGACGGTTTCACCGTCCGATTATCGGAGGAGGGCCATTACGGCTACGCACACCAACAAATTATTGATGGCATGCGCCAAGATCCCGGGCAAGAGACTCCCTGTTTTTTCATACATCCAGGCCCACAAGAGCCCGCTCCAGAGTACGCTGATGAAACCGATCAATCCATAGCCATGGGCGATGGCGAAGATGCTCGCGCTGATGAGCGCGGCAGGCAGAAAGCGGAACCTCCGGCGCAGGATGGCGAACAGGAGCCCGCGAAACGCGAGTTCTTCAAAGACCGGTGCAAAGATCACGTACTCGACTAAACTGATCGCCGTCAGCGCAGGCGAGGCCCACACAAGATTCGCGTCAAACCATTCAGCCCAGTGACTTGTCAGATGGAGCGGCTCCGACAACCAATCCATCACCCACTCGCCCCACAAACCGACAGCTACCACCGCAAAGACCACGGTGACCAGACGTCCGGCACGAGCCCATCCGACTTCCAACCCAAATCCTTCATCGAACGTCATACCGGCCGGCCGGAAGAGATACCGATGGGCCAAGAAGAGCAACGGCACATTCGTCATTGGAATAGCCAACGCCTGGAGCGAGGCATTGTCAGAGGGTGCATAGAGCAAAAACAGCGCCGCGAGCATCGCTCCGATCGCGCCACCGCGCAGCAACACCGCCGCGCCAACGCCACCTGGCCAGGGCGGCGGCACGCCCGGTTCATGGAGCCTGACAGAGCTGGACGCCTCGTTTCGCCGAAAGCACAGCAACACACACACCACGGTGCCGGCGGCCATCGCTCCGAGTTCAACAAGCATCACGCGATGCGACCGGACAAACTGACGGTCGACGCGTACCGCGGCCTGTTCCTGAATCCTGACCACGAGCGCGGCATCGTTGGCACGGCGCGCCAACCTCTCAGCCAGGCGATCGTAAAACCAACCGGCAGGCAACAGCTCTGCCACCTCTGCTTGCCACAAGACATATCGGTCCGCGTCATGAACCGGTCCTTCGCCATAGGCGGCCATCACCAGATCGGCAAACTGAGGCAGCGGATCGCCCGCTTCGGCCCACTCATGCGCGGAGAGAAGCGCCTGGGACACATGGCCGGCCTCGGCTTGGAGAATCGCCAACTGAAGCGGCACCAACGGATCGGCAGAGACTCCCGCAAGTTCTCGATACCATTCAATCGCGTGTGCCTGCTCAGTTTCATTGTCGCCGGAGGCCCAGGTAAAGAGCCGTTGCTCCCACTGTGGCGCGCGCTTGAGTCCTTCCTGGACGTCCATCGTCCGACTGACCATCAGACTGAGCGCGTGCTCGGGTGCCTCGATCCGCTCCAGCTTAGACGATGATGCGGACAGCCACACCACCAGCGCCAGCGCCCCAACGAGAAACATGGCCGCCAGCACCGTAACCCTGGGTGAAAAACGCCCGGGACAGATCCCGACCGGCGGCGGTGCGTCCGTGGCTCGCCACCAGGACTTAGACTGCTTCGACTCGTTGAGACACGCGGTGGCTGACTCCATCATGGCTCGAACTATACCATGCTGTTTTTCCGACTCGAAACCCCTCAAAGTGGCTAGGCGACGTAGGAGACCGCTCGGAATACCCGTGGCCGAAGACGACTGAACTCCGCTATACTAGCCTCTCGTGTGAGGCGTGAGCGAAACAAGCAAGACCGGCGCGACGCGCAAAGATACAACTTCCGCCCAGTCGCCCTTTTCTCGCACCTCACGCGAGTCTCGCATTTTGGAGTGATATGCCCGTTCCCAACTTCATTCCCCCGCGTCGACTGCTCCTTGGTCCAGGACCCAGCATGGTGCATCCGCGAGTCCTCCGCGCACTCTCGACCCCCCTAGTTGGCTACCTAGACCCCGCCTTTCTTGGAGTCATGGACGATATCCAAGCCCTGTTGCGCGTCGTCTTTCAGACCAACAACCGCTTCACCATCGCGGTTTCCGGCACCGGCTCAGCCGGGATGGAAGCATCGATCGTGAATATCGTTGAGCCGGGCGATGCCGTGATCGTCGGGGTCAATGGCGTGTTTGGCACAAGATGGGCCACCATCGTCGAACGTTGCGGCGGCAAGGCCATTCGCGTGGAAGCCCCGTGGGGACAGATCATAGAAGCAGAGGCCATCGAGCAGGCACTACGCCGATCCGGCCCGGTGAAAGCCGTGGCCATCGTTCATGCCGAAACCTCGACCGGCGCCTGGCAGCCTCTGGAACCCATCGCCCGCCTCTGCCGCGAGCATGACACCCTGTTCCTCGTCGATGCCGTAACCTCGTTGGGAGGCGCACCGGTCGAGGTCGATCGTTGGGGCATCGATGTCTGCTATAGCGGCACACAGAAATGTCTGAGTTGTCCACCCGGGTTGTCTCCCTTCACCCTCAGCGAACGCGCATTGGCCGCGATCAAAGCCAGGCGAACGCCCTGCCAGAGTTGGTACTTGGATCTATCGTTGATCGCGGGCTACTGGACTGAAGGCACGAGGGCCTACCACCACACGGCCCCGATCTCCATGCTCTATGCGCTACGGGAAGCATTGCGTCTCGTCGACGAGGAAGGATTGCCCTCCCGCTTCGCTCGCCATCAGCTCAATAGCGAGGCCTTGATCGCGGGCTTGATCGAACTTGGACTTCAGCCCCTTCCCCCCACAGGATATCGACTCCCGATGTTGACCTGTGTCACAGTCCCCTCCCATATTCCTGAAGCGGAGATACGGACGGATCTGCTCTCGATGTATGGCATTGACATCGGCGGCGGGCTCGGCCCTCTCACAGGAAAGGTCTGGCGTATCGGCTTCATGGGCGAATCATCGACCGAAGCACACGTCTTGACCCTGCTCAATGCGTTGGAAGAGATCTGTATTCGCGGCGGGTGGTTGTCCACTCCGGGGGTTGCGCTCCGGGCTGCGGCAGGGGTCTATAGCCGCACTGCGGCGTAACGACATAAGGACATCGATCACATGGATAACAAACCATTACTCTGGGTACTCGGTGGCGGGTCCTTTGCTTTTGTCGCCGTCATCACCTACTGGATCTTTGCCCTGACATTGGCTAATCAGATGAAAACCGATCTCGTTCCGCCGGAAAAGGCCGCGTCTTATATCCATGCCTTGATCGAAGCCAACCGGAAAAACTACACGGAAAACGTCGTGGATAAACTCCACAAGGCAGGACTCGCGGTCGCGATCGAACATTGGCGAGACGAAAAAGGCGTGCCCCTTCCGGCGCAATTTCTCTTGGAGACCGGGCGGCTGGTCGCACAAAAGGACCTCAAGTTCTCATTCCGGCTTGCCAGTATGACGCCGATCTACGTCTGGAATGGCGCGACGACAGACTTCGAACGAAAAGGGCTCGACGCCGTCACCAAAGATCCCTCAAAGCCCTTCGGGGGGTTCATCAGGCTTGACGGTGGGCGCTACTATCAAACCGTCTACCCGGACCTCGCGGTCGCCCAGTCCTGCGTGACCTGTCACAACGAACATCCCAACAGCCCGCGCCGCGACTACAAAGTCGGCGATGTGATGGGCGGCATCATCATCACCATCCCCATCGATATACCATGATGCAATCCTTTGCCATTCGCTCAGTGCGTGTCATCGACGGGACCGGCCGAACGATCGAACGGGCCACGGTGATCATTCGAGGGAGGACCATTGCCGCCGTCGGATCGGATCGAGAGCTCTCCATCCCACGCGGCGCGATCAAGATCGATGGCCGGGGACTGACCCTGTTGCCAGGATTGATCGACTGTCACGTGCACTTCTGCCTTGGAGCCGAGCCGGATGTCGTCGAGGCGATCGCACAGGAGACGCCCGCACTGACATTGCTCAAGTCGAGCCGGGCGGCGCACCAGACCTTGGAGGCAGGCGTGACCACCGTGCGCGACGTAGGGTCGCGAGACCATGCCATCTTTACGTTGAAACAGGCCATCGATACGGGCCTCGTGCCCGGACCTCGCATCGTCGGAGCGGGCCTGGCGATTTGCATGATCGGCGGCCATGCCCGGTTTATCGGTCAGGAAGTGGAAGGGGTCGAACAAGTCCGTTCTGTCGTGCGCGCACAAATCGACGCCGGGGCCGGCGTCATTAAAGTCATTGCCTCGGGCGGTGTCCTCACGCCAGGCACCTCGCCGGACCAGGCGCAAATGACGGTGGAAGAGCTCCAGGCCGCCGTGGAAGAAGCAGGAAAAGCGGGGCGGAAAGTCGCCGCCCATGCCCATGGATCGTCGGGGATGAAAAATGCCGTCCGCGCCGGAGTCCATTCGATCGAGCATGCCACACTCATGGACGAAGAAGCCGCGACCATGATGAAGCGGCAGGGGGTCTTCATGGTCCCGACCCTCTCTGCGCTGGCCACTACAGCTGCCTGCCGCCTCGGCTGCGGGGTGCCGGACAGTGCCCGCGACAAGGCCAAAGCCATGACGAAACGTCATGCTGTCAGCTTCAAAAACGCCCTGCGTAACGGCATCCAGATTGCGATGGGCACAGACGCGGGGACGCCCTTTAACTTTCATGGTGAAAACGCACAGGAACTCGAGCGGATGGTCGCCTTCGGCATGAGCCCGATGCAAGCGATTCTCGCCTCGACCTCCGCGGCCGCGCGTTTAATCGGAATTCAGGACCAGGTGGGGACTATCGAGAAGGGGAAAGTAGCCGATCTTCTGCTGATCGAAGGGAACCCGATCCGTCGCATCGACCTACTACGCGACCGCAGCCGGATTGTCGGGGTCATGCAGGCGGGCAAGTGGGCGGCTGGGCCACTCCAAAAAACGATGAATAATGAGCGATGAACCGCGCCGAGTCTGTAGCGCTCCACGTTCATCGTTACCTTCTTTCGTAAAACAATTCCAGCGCACTAGCAAAGCCTTTGATGCGTCCCTTGCGGAACACGTCCTCAAGCTGACCACGTAGCGATCTAACGCCTCCTTCGTCGCCACGATTCGCCACCCCTTGAGACAACAGCATCTCCGTGGCTACTTCGACGAGCCGCTGCTTGCGCCCCTCCATCTCAACCGTAACGAGCTCCTCCATGGCCTCCAAGGCCCGTGCCCGAATGATCGCTTCTTTGAAGGTGTCATATCCTTGATCCGCCACCGTCCGCTCGCGAATCACAGCGAGTTCCGCTTTGATCCGCTTCACGTCTTTCATCAACACTGCGAAGACTTCTTTACGCCCTTCATCGAAGAGCTTCAGCTCCATCTCGTCGAGAATAACGGCTGGATCGATCGCTTCATCCCGGGTGGTTTCATCTCCCCAATTGAGTCGATCGTAGTTCCGACGCTTCTCCGGGTCACCAATGATTTCATACGCTGCATTGAGCTCACGGATCTTGGCTTCAGCTTGTGTGCTCTCGGGATGGCGATCAGGATGGTGCTGAAAGACCAGCTTCCGGTAGGCCTTCTTGATCGCGTCGTCGGGCGCGTCGCGCGAGACCCCCAGCACCCGATAGAAATCGATTCGTGCCATGGCGGCGACTATACCATGGGACTTCGCCAGGCTTCACCTTGACCCCTGTATCGAAAAAATCCAGCCTGGCGCGACTCCCAACGAGATGCGGCGGGCGAAATACCCGCTTCGAAATCAGCCTGAATCGCGCCCCCCCTTGACATCCCCTTAAAGCGGCTTATGTTGTTACCCATGACTAATACACCTTCACCCAAAGCCCTGACCCACGACGAGAAGAAAGCCGCCGATGCGGCCTTTGCCGGTCGCCCCTTCGATGAGTCCTGGTCTGCTGCTGCCCGTGCGGTCTACGACGGTATCGTCAAGGCCTTGCCTCCCACAGACGCCGTGAGCCCTGCTCCCTCCACGGTGGAAGAATCTGCTGAGGCTCCGTCCGCGCAGTATGAACCGCAAGAAGCTCAAGAACCTCTCGCGCTCGAACCGATCGGCGGGCATGAGTTGGTAGAGGGAACGGTCTTGTCTGCGGCCATTCGCGACCGAGACGCGGCCATTCAAGCCGGGACCTTGATCGACGTGACGCCGACTGCCCTGCAACTCGGTATCACCTTTCCAGTCACGATCACCCGACCGCTCTGGGAAGTGGGCATTGTCACAACCCACCCACTCCCTGAAGAGGCTCAAACCAGTCGGCTGCGCGACATTCTCATGGCCTTTCGCCTCCGATTGGCCAGTCTGACAACCGTGTCGCCCCTGCTCGATTTTCCAGTTCTGCTGGCCTTACCGCCGAGCACGGTGCCTCAACCAGTGCCCTTGTTTGCGCTCATTCAACCGGATCCCACACACCAGGCAAATGTGACCCTGCTGCTACCGAACGAAGTGTCGCTCTCCATTACCTCACTGAATTAGCAGGCTGCGCGCTCAACACCGTGAGCGTATCTCGTTAAACGATTCAGGAATGTGTTGGTCTGATGATCTGACGAATTCCGAATATTCGCCAGATCAACAGATATCTTCCATTTTTCACAAACGACGAGGATGCATTTTGAGCAGCCTGTGCGCTAGGGCACGTTCTTCCGCCTCGGTTGCGATCGTTCCATCGATGCGTGCATCCAATAATTTCCCCAAGATCGTTCCGTACTGCGGTCCCGGCTTCAGCCCCATAGATTGAAGATCTCGTCCCGTGAGTGCCGTCTTGATCGTTCGGTTCTTCATATAAGCCACAAGTTGTCGCCTTAGGCGGCTCAATACCGCCGCTTGCTGCAGACTCATCTGCGTTGCGAGAGCCAGGACGAGCGTCTCATCCGGGAGGTCTGCCAAGAGGCGATAGACCTGCGACGGGAGGACGACTCCCTGATCGGCGAGTCTCTTAAGGACACGATCAACCAACTTTCCGCCGACACTCACCTTCCAGGCCTGTTCCCGTGACAGCGCTAACCGCCGGATCATCGTCGCCACCACAGCCGGGCTCGACTCGCTCGACAGAGCCATGAAATAGACGATCGGCTTGTCGATTTCACGATCCGGGAATCGAGGCGCCCACCAGGCGAGCGCCTCGGGAACGGCAGCGACCACTCGCTTTACCTTCGTCGTGTAGCAGAGACGGCGATGGAAGAACCGGAGCAACTTCAACTGCGCCAGCCGCGCCATCACTCGCACCGGATCCTGTTCGGCAAATAGTAAGAGGATTTCGTTCTGCAATCGCGGACCGGAAAGTTGCTGGATCAGATTCGTGGAGGCCGCTTCTGCAAGAAGCCGCAAGGTGGTTCGCTCAAGACTGAACTTGAGCCGTTGTTCGAACCGGATCGCTCTAAAGATGCGCGTGGGATCGTCTTGAAAGCTACCCGCATGGAGCACACGGATTGTGCGGGCCCGAAGATCTCGCTGCCCTCCATAGGCATCGAGCAGCCGTCCGAATTGCCAGGAATTCAGTTGCAGTGCGATGGCATTAATCGTGAAATCCCGTCGATGAAGATCCTCTTCGATCGACGCCGGCTGAACCGTGGGCAGGAGTGCAGGCTGCGCATAGGACTCTCGCCTGGTCGTCGCGATATCCATCTTGAGCCCGTCAGGAAAGACCAGCCGCGCCGTCGCAAACCGTTCGAATACCGCAAGCCCAGCGCGATAGCGGTCGGCAACCAGTCGGGCGAAGGCGACGCCATCTCCTTCAACCGTCAGATCGAGATCCATGGTCACATGCCCCAGCAGCAAATCCCGAACCACGCCACCCACGACATAGACCCCGCAACCCCGCTCGTCTCCGAGTTGCCCAATCTCTCGCAAGAGACCCACTACCCGATCGGGAAGCCGTTGAAGGAGCGCTGGTCGATGTGTCTGACTCGCCATAGGTCTAGCAGGCTGTGGGAAAGCTCAGCGTATGCTCAAATTCCATTGTGATCTTGGGGATAGTACTGACGCAACAATGACTCGTCGGCCTCTCTAGGCTTCATTGTAGCAACCCTGTTTCACATTCGAAACAGATCGAGACCCAGGGCCTGGCATATCGGAGCATGGCCTTGCCGAGAAGACTCCTCCACATGCAGGCCGAGGGTACGGCTCACGCAGGCTTACGGAGAAGCAGTCGTATTGAAAGGCACGTTCGTATGGAAAGAACACACGAGAAAGGAATCTGCAATCACCCTGGCGAGACAGTTCTCGTAATCATCGGCAACGGCAAGGCCAACTCAGCAGCACTGGCCTGGACTCCCTGCTGCACCAAGGCCAGGACCTCGAGAAGATTGAATGGTTTGAGAAGATAAGCCACCGCTCCCAACCGCATGGCCTCTTCAGCGGATTCAAGATTTCCCCTGCCAGTCACCAGAATTACTTTGACGGCTTGGCCACTTGCCCTCACCCGTCGAAGCAACTCCATTCCGCTGATATCAGGAAGACCGATATCCATGATGACCAGGTCCATGGGACATTCACCAAGAATTTTCAGAGCGGCAGAGGCCGTCTCCGCCGTATAGATCCGATAGAACGAACTGAGAATCATGCAGAGAGCCTTACGAGATCCCTCTTGATCCTCAACGATCAGAATGTTTTGCTGACATGAGCCCGCCATCATCACATGCTCCGCACACAATCGCCGATCCAACGCCTCATCATACCTGCACATCACGCGCATGACTAGGTCCATTGGCACTCTAAGGCCATTTGACCACGTAGCGATAAGCCCTGGAGATTCCGGCGCACATTCACTGAGATAATGACTCTACCGACGGATTGGTCCTACAGGCATCGCCTGGCTGACGCCGACCGTAACACCTCGATACAAAGAGGCATTGGGCAGAACGCTTGCTCAGTCGAATGGTCTGACGTTCCCCTCTTTGTCGCACACATTGTAGGAATCGCCCTACAGCCAACATAGCCCCATACACAGCGACGGTACTCATTTCTCGTTTTTAAAATGGCCGTAGACTCGTCTTACCTCATAGCAGTCCATCGGCCAGTTCTCTAGTTGCGCTCGATCATGTGTTCCGGAGTTCTCGGAATACGTCGTTGAGGGAGGTCAACGACGCCAGTAATGGATCGACCGCAGCGCTCATCATCCAGGGAGATTCTAGCCTGAAGGTTTCACACGTTATCGCCATGTCAGTCAGCAGCGTATTGCTCCTCAGTATGCCGACCCTGTCCACTGAATTAACCCTTGCCCAGAGCATAGAAGTCCGCCTCAGCGCCAAAATGCTGTCCGGCCCTGCCTCGGGCAAAGCGGACTATCGGGAGCGAGGCAATCGTCGACGCCTCAATGTGGAAGCCGAGAATCTTTCGAATTCGACACCGTCACCCCAAACCATGTTCGTCAACGGAGCCCCGGTCTGGAACATGATTCTCGCAACCTGTCCGATTCCGGCCACACAGCTTTTCTGCGGCGAACTGGCATTGAACACCCAAAGCGGGCAATCAGTTCCCGTCATTACACGGGGACAGATCGTGAGTATCGGTTCGAATCCCTCCGTGCTGGCTAGTGTCCCGCGGTAACTATCGCCATGCATCCCAAAGAGCCGGTTCGATCCCATCCAATAACAGCCGCGACTCGCACATATCACCCCCTCTCTCTCAGAAGGAGCACAGATCATAAAGAAGAGCGTATTGAGAGTCGGAACGACTGCCAGCCTAGTCATGACCATGGCAGCCCTTGCCGTCATACCGAAGGTGGTATTCGCTTAGGTTAGTGATGTCCGCGAGGAAGATCGTCATGCGGATCGTCAGCAAGACCGGCGAGCGGATCGGCGCGCCGATCATGCTGGACGCCGTCGGGAAGTTCGTTCCTTCAACGACAAGCGGGGCTCACGACAGATGTCGCGAGCCCCGCTGCCTTTGTACCAAACCACTGAGAGATTACTGGCGCCGAGTGCCTTGGCGGTCATGCTTCTCACGAGCAATGTTCCGCGATGCACGATCCTGAGTATGATCGATCTTGGCTCGTTCTTTCTTGGTGACGACACCATCGGACTTCGCCTTATCTTCCATCTTGTTGATGTGTTCCTGCTGCGTGTTCAGCCGATTGGATTCGTGCTCATTCAGCTGACCACTGGCAATGCCGTGATCAATCCGTTTTTCCTGGTTGGCCTGGCGCTGGTCGATCACCGGCTGGTCCACCTGTGCGTAGGCTAAACCCGTGGTGGTGATGATGACTGCGCTGATGGCGAACAATATCTGCTTCATGAGTTCCTCCTCGATTGGGTGAAGTATGAGCCCTCGCATTTAACAACGCATACACCGACTGTGCGTTGACCACAAATCGACATACTAAAACCATAAGGGGAAAAGCCGATACTCGCAGACACTCACGATGCCAATTTCGGGTCCTTCACCTTTAACGCATTCTCAACCAGCGTAAGGACCTCTTGAAAATTGAATGGCTTGAGGAGATAGGCCACTGCCCCCAATCGTAAAACCTCTTCAGCGGACTCAATGGAAGCCCCTCCGGTCATCACAATCACTTTGACATCTCGCCCGGAGGCTCTCACCCGTCGAAGCAACTCGATGCCGCTATAGTCAGGAAGCCCGACATCCATCAGCATTAGATCAATGGGAGACTCGACAATAATTTTCAGTGCGGCAGAGGCCGTCTCCGCCGTGTGGATTCGATAGAACGAGCTGAGAATCATCATCAAGGCCCTACGCGGACCCTCTTGATCCTCGACAATGAGAATGGTCTGATCAGATAGGGTTTCTGCCATACGTACTCCGATTGCGCATATTGCTTCGACTTTACACTATATATCACAATTCTGATTCCTTCCGACCATCGTTGCTCTGACGAAACCCGGAAAACCACGGCGGATGAGCCTAGCCCACCTACAGGAATGAGAATCCAGAACACTATCCGATCAATCGCGCAAGTCAAAAGGATGCATAAGTTCCAGGGGAAAAGTTCAGGTTTAGCACGCATAACGCTCGGCACCGACAGGCCAAAGACCTATGGGCAGATGTGTCACTCAAGGATCGGAACAAACAAGGATCGTCGACGGGATTCGATATGCCAGCGCCAGTGCTGTACCGAAGAGTAACCCAATCCCTCAGCGAGACTATCGAATATCTTTGGAAAATGCGCGAGGCAACACCGGCAGACGGAACTCGACATGGAGAATGATGAGCAACACGCGAGGAACGCTTCGCCAGATGCCCATTTTCAAGACCTGGCGGGCGTCTGTGACTACCGGGGGAGAAAGAAGGAGCGGACTGGTAACTGCGATCGGTTGTTCGCAGAAAGCGACATCTTCGAGGATCGGCAGATTGGAGAATCCTTCAAGTTGTTCGAATAAGGCTTGGCGGACGAAGAGGGCTTGGTCGCCGTAAATGATCGGGCTGCGGATGCATCGGAAATTATCCAGAAATGAAATCAACTTCAGTCGCCAGTCGTCACCGGAGAATTGGTGCATGAACCCGCCGGCCTGGATAGTCTAGTTCGGCCCCATTTCGTTCAGCCGATAGATTGCGCCAGAGGGCAACGCCGTATCGGCGTGGAGTGAGAGCAGCCATTCGCTCATGGTCTGCTTCGCTCCCGCATTCGTCTGAAGGGCGCGGCTCTTGAAGACCTGAGACGTGAGGCGTCTGGGACGATGAGTCGGACACAAATCCGTACGCTGGGAGTATCTCGCGTGCGCGATCGGTACTGCCGCCATCGACAACGATGGCTTCATAGTCGCCGGACTGGCAGAGAAATTCTCGCAGCATATGCGGGAGCGCCCTCTCTTCGTTGTAGGTCGGGATGATGACTGAGACCACGATTTTAGCTACCTGTTCAGCCGGAAACGTTTCGAGCACGTCCTGTCGGGCCAGCGCATCGTCAAGCATCTTCCAATAGGCTTCCAACGCCGGAAGAAACGGCGCATCGCCAAGGTGTTTGGGCGCCAACCAGGCAATGGCTCCCTGGAAAACCAGCGCATGCGCAGCCTCCTGACGGGCCTGACTGAAAAGACCCCGGCACGACTCTGTATCCGGTACCAAGGCAGCCTAAGCCCTGGCGCAATCGTGGGCCATTCGCTCGCCATGTTCGAGAAAGGTGAGCAACCTGGCAATTGACACCTTTTCGTCAGAACGTACCAGCACGAGTGATCTCCCTCAGGCGCAACGCCGTTGAGACTCCAATCGCAATCAAGATAATCGATGCGGTAGCCTGCCTGCATCAGTTCCTTCGCCAATTCAGGATCTTCCACATAGCGGACGATATAGACCAACACCGATCCGGCAACATCTAAAAAATCTTTGCCAAACCATTGAGAAATCATCGGTAGGGATGCGGCGCTCCGACCTCGATCAAAACAATTACGCGTGGGATCATTGACGAACGCCTTCGCCGCTCGATCGGGTTGACAGTCGAATGCACCAGACCGATACGCCCAGGGCTGTAGCTTGGGACAGGATGCCGACGCGCAGACAATCGCAAAGTGGATCAGCGGCTCATGGAACTGTTCGATCGGCACCTGCCGCTCAAGGTCGTACAGGTTAATGGCCTAGACGCCAACCAGATAGTCCAGGCCGATGAAGTAACGATAGGGTCCCCACAGCGTCGTTGGCGAATAGTGGTCGATAATGCCCTGGACGGTACGCATTGATTCAGAACGCCAACTAGTGCTTTCTTGTAGGTAGTGTTGCGGGATCAATACGGTTGAGCTCCCCCACGTAGCTGTCGAGCTGATTGCTGGCTGTATTGCAGCAAGCCGACTTGTCCATTCTGGACGTGAGCCTGGACAATCTGTTCCCAGACCTGATGAGATACCCGGTCAGGAGCAATGGGATCGACCGAATGGAACCCGCGTGGCGTGACGGCACAACCGGCCAGAGTGACGAGAAGAAAAACCGCACCGATCCAACGACTCATGAGGGGGCTTCTCAAGACCGACATGACCGCGTAGTCCGCAGCGCGATAATCGGATGGCGAAAAATTGTTCCCACAACGCGACCGTCCAGTCTATGGCACGACGAGTGATCGGAACAGACGGTGATGGCCGTCCGGTCGAACCGTTCGAGAATTTCGTTCAGCGACGATTCAAGCAGGTTTCCCACAAAAGGAAACCTCGAACAAGGAAGCACATTCCCGGATGCATCGATGGCTAGACTGTACCGTCCCGCATCGCAAGGTTCCAGTTTTCCTCCACGCAACCAGCTCACACTGTCTTCGATAAACTTTCGAAGGTAGCCGGAAGGAATCAACTCATCATCAAGGAGCCCACGAAAGACGGCGACAGCATTCGATCGCTCATACATGAGGAACTCGTCCGGTCTGCCATACGTCCCAACATTCCAATGGTAGGCGCCCACAACCGGCAAGAACCCTTGCTCTCGTGCGAATCGGATAACCGCCTGGATCTCGGTTCGATTGGCTTCGCTCACGATGCAGATCAGAAACTTCGGATGGGGGAACCCCTCAGCAACCCGAGGCCTTCCAGCACCTGCTCCAACTGATCGGCACCGCGTATGCGCTGATGGGTCTCTCGATTCAACGTGTCCAGACTCACTGAAATCGCCAGCGGCAGCCGACCTAGTTGCTCAACAAGTTGCGGCGTCACCTTCGTCTCATTCGTAATCAGCGTGAGATGCAATCCCATCGTTGAGAGGTCTTCGAGGGTCTCCGCACATCGCGCCGCAACAAAGGCTCGTCCCCTTGCACCCGTCGAACCGCACAACCTCGCGATAGTAACCGGAGAAGACCCTCTGAGTTTCCTCCCGTGTCATCTCATACTAACCGACATTGGGCGGAAGGTCGCAATAGCCACAGACGGAATGACATCGCAAGTTGACCTGGAACATGGCCAAGACCGGCCGGCTTGCCACAAGGTTTCTGAATGGCTTGAGTCCATGGGCTAACAACGTTAATAACCCTGCCACCATCTATTCTCACTTCGGAAGATAGGGTCATATTTGGACAGGTTCATGCCTTTTTTTCCTTTATTTGTTAGCATTTCAAGGCGCTTCACCCAATCAATTGCATAACTTACTGAATTCCTTCGATTAGTCTGACCGCCCATTTCGGCACACGCCTTGCTGAGGGGTTCTGGGTTGAACACAACTCTCACGTTGCAAGGAGGTTTTGGCATGAAGAAGGCGAAGAAGCAGATTCTCCAGATCCTGGTGAGCACCCTGGCTATTGTGGCATTGGCGCTGACCCCGGCGTTGGCCAAGGACTCGAAAAACAAGAAGTCCAGCCACTCGTCTGCCAAGGCGGCGGCAGAAGCCGTCAGCCATGTCCCCAAGCAGGGCGAGGCGCCCAAGGCCGGCCACCACGACTCCAAGCCAGGCCCGGCCTGGAAAACTGTCGGTGGGACCGTAAAGAAAGTCGAAGGCGACATCTACACGGTCGAAGACTACGAAGGCAACCAAGTCAGTCTGCGCGTCGGGCAAGGCACGAAGCACATCAAGCAGAAAAAGCTAGGGGACACCGTCCGTGCGGAAATTACGCGAGGCGGCTTCGCGAACTCTATTCAGTAACCCTATTTCGAATCCGCATACCCACCTCATGCGCGGTAGTGTCCATGAACGGGCTGGCCCTGAACAGGCCAGCCCGTTCACGATGAGCCACCACACACATCATGGCTCTCGAGTCGATGCCGTCACCGATCGTTGAAAGACAATATCGCCGTAGTAGGCCGTCGCCTGTTCCTTCGTATTATCCGTATCCGTCATAATCGCCACGCCATTGATCACCGGCGGCTCATCCCCGAAGGCTCGCTTGTAATCCTCGTAGATATTCCGTTCCTCAACGACCCATGTCCCGACCTTCTGAGGCCCACTTTCAACAACGATCATCTGTGCGAAGTCCGTATACGCATTCTCGACGATAGTCCCGACCGGGGTCTTGGTTTCCCAAATATAGTTGAGCGCCCCGATAGGAATGTCCCCGAAAATCGCACGGCCGGCCTTGTACTTTAGCTTCTTACTAAAGCTGACCTTCTCGGGGTCGTATTCGAAGGTGACATAGAGCCGGGCAGGAAAGTCGTCGCCCGCCTTGAGGGTCACGTCACTGCTCTTGAGCACATGGTCAATCTTCCACCGCCACCGGATAATTGGGAACTCTCTCGGATCAATTCTCACCGGCTTGGTCAGCCCGGAAGCCGAGGCCTCGCTGACGGCTTTCACCACCGTCAGCTCTCCATCTTTGACGACTTCGTAGGAGGTATGTTTAGGAACCTTCTTAAAGGTGAGCGGCTTCCACCCATCGGGCATTGTCTGCCCAACCGTCCCGCTCGAAAACTTCGCCACCTCAATCACTGAGGGAGATTCCGCAACAAGTGCCGTAGGGGCGTTCAACAACACCGCCAACAGGAGCATGCTTGTCGAAACTGACTTCACACCACTTCTCGCATGCAGGGCTAGCGTGGTTTGCCTTCGATTGCGCGCATCGAACGGACACTGCTTCATCGTAGGCGTGCTGCAAGCACGGAAAGCGACCACGCCCGCCCTCATCTCCTCCTCATCCACGCGAACAACTTCATCAGCAGGGCCTTCGTGCGTGGGGTAAAATGCGCCTTTCGCCAAAGATTCACCACCTTCTTATTGGCCTCGGCTTGCGTTGGATAGGGATGAATCGTCCCGGCGATGATCTTGGCTCCTAACCCGGCCTTCATCAGCACGGAGAACTCGTTGATCATCTCGCCGGCATGCGCCGCCACGATGGTCGCGCCGACAATTTTGTCAGTGCCCTTTTGAATATGAATCCGGACGAACCCGTCATCTTCCCCGTCTAAGATCGCGCGGTCGATCTCATCCAATGCGAACGTATAAGTCTCCATCTCGATCCCCTTGTCCTGCGCATCCTTCTCGTACAGCCCGACGTGGGCGATCTCCGGCTCTGTAAACGTCGCCCAGGGAATGATCAGCGAATCGGTGCTCGCGCGGCCCAATCCGAAGGGATGGGGAAACAACGCGTTCTGGATAACGATCTGCGCCATCGCATCGGCCGTGTGCGTAAACTTCAACGGGAAGCAGATATCGCCGGCCGCGAAGATCACGGGATTCGTGGTCTGCAAGCCGCCATTCACCTTCACGCCTGCCCGCTGATCATACTCCACCCCCACCAGCTCTAATCCCAGTCCGTCTACATTCGGGGCCCGACCGATGCCAACAAGAATGTCGTCGACAACCAACTGTTTGGGCATACCCTGCAGGTCGTAATGGATCACTTTCTCGGCCCCTCGCCGTTCGACGCGCGTGACCGTCGAATTGAACAAAAACTCGACCCCATCCTTCTTCATCTGCGCTTGAACAATCTCCGCGGCATCGGCCTCTTCGCGCGGTAAAATATGACCCATCCGCTCGAACAGCTGTACCTGGCTGCCGAACCGCGCAAACGATTGCGCCATTTCGCATCCGATGGGACCGGCTCCGATCACCGCCATTCGTGGAGGCAATTCGGTGAGCGAAAAAATTGTTTCATTAGTCAGATAACCCGTCTCTTCCAGCCCTGGTGTCGGCGGAGCTGCTGCCCGTGCACCGGTACAAATTGCAGCTTTGGCAAAGGAAAGCGTCCGGTTGCCTGCCGCCCCCTCCACTTGGACGGTCCCCGAACCGGTAAAACGCCCGCTGCCGATAAACACATCCACACCCAGCTCCGTATAGCGG
>Ga0163152_10004170_pt1 | contig 18151 bp, 16 predicted proteins | sample OliLakLV19MP8IB2_FD_148635 | JGI IMG/M metagenome (GOLD analysis project Ga0163152, IMG submission 148635) | Freshwater microbial mat bacterial communities from Lake Vanda, McMurdo Dry Valleys, Antarctica - Oligotrophic Lake LV.19.MP8.IB-2 | ecosystem: Environmental > Aquatic > Freshwater >... | reverse complement strand
CCATTTCGAGGCGCTGCTCGAGGACGCGCTTCACCTTGGGGTGAATGTGGAATCCATCGCGCCACGAGCCGATGACCGCGGCCAGCCGTTCAATCCGGTCGGCGTCGAGTCCGGTATCGACCTCTATCTCCGCCCGCCATGGCCCGCCCGTGTAACTGGTCCAGTAGTCGGGCAACTCGAACAGCTTTGTCGCCTTGGTGGCGCTCTTGGCAATGGCCTGCTGGCCGTCGAGCACTTCGCGGTAGCTCTCGACCAATGCCAGAGCCTCCGCTTCCCCAACGCCGATGGTTTTGGCGTAGCTCTGCCACAGGAGCGGATGCTTCTCGATCTGGCGGTAGAGTATCGGCTGGGTAATGGTCGGGTCATCGACCTCGCTGTGCCCGTGTCGCCGGTAGCCGATAAGATCGATGATGACGTCGCTCGCGAAGGCCTGCCGGTACTCGATGGCCAGCCGGCCCACACGGTCGACGGCGTCCGGATCCTCGCCGTTCACGTGGAAGATCGGAATCGGCAACCGTCGGGCCACATCGCTTGCGTAGCGCGAGGACTGATAGGCATCCGGATCGGTCGTGAAGCCGATCAGGTTGTTGACGATGACATGCACCGTCCCTTCCACCGTGTAGCCGGTGAGCGAGGCCATGTTCAATGTTTCGGCCGCGATCCCCTGGCCGGCAAATGCGGCGTCGCCGTGCAGCACCACCGGCAACACGGCCCGCCGCGGCGCCGTGCTTTCGTAGCGGTCCTGCTTGGCTCGCACCCGCCCGAGCGCCACCGGGTAAATTGCCTCGAGGTGGCTCGGATTGCTTGCCAGGTGCATCCGGATCCGCTGGCCATTGCTGCCGGTAAACCAGCCGGTGGCTCCCAGGTGATATTTCACATCCCCCGAGCCGAGGACGCTGCGCGGATCGACATCCTCGAACTTGGCGAAAATGTCCGAGGCGCTTCGTCCGATGATGTGATGCACGAGGGTCAGCCGCCCACGATGGCTCGAAGCCAGGAGGGCCGACCGGATGCCGATCCCGCTGCCAGACTCGAGCATGGCATCGAGGAGCGGAACAAGGGACGTGTTCCCCTCGAGGGAATAGCGCTTGCTGCCGACGTAGCGGGTCTGGAGCGTTCGCTCGAACGTTTCGGCGCTGATCAGCCGATCAAGGATGCGCCTTTGATCCGGCAAAGGGGCAGGCCCCTCCATTCGTTCGGCGATCCACGCCACCCGATCGGCGAAGGGGATGTGCAGGAACTCGACGCCGATCGATCCGCAGTAGACGGCCCGTGCCGCCTCGGCCGATGGCCCGGTCTGCTCGAGATCGGGGTGACTCATCGGCTTCAGTCGGCCGAACAGATCGAGCTCCGCCTGCAAGTAGCCCCAGCGGCGGAAGGCGTTCCATATGGTTTCGTCGGGTGTCATAACGGGCGGAAAGAATACTTGAGAGGGGTCGGAAAGGCCAGTCAGCGCGGCGTCATCCAGTAAAACATCAGGGCCACGAGCGTCTTGGCATCCCGGATCTGGTTGGTGACGACCATTTGGCGCAGTTCGTCCTCGGACATTGGACGGATCTCCCGGATCAACTCGCCCTCGTCCCGTTCATGGCGGGTCGGCAGAAGGCCACGGGCCACGAAACAATGAATCAACTCGTCGCTCATCCCGGGCATGGCAAAAGCCTCGCCCAGCGGCTCGAGGCGGGTGGCCCGCCAGCCGGTCTCCTCCTGCAGTTCGCGGGCGGCGCACGCTTCGGCAGACTCGGGGCTGTCGACGAGCCGCCCCGCCTCGCGCCCGGGCATCGTTCCAGCGGGCAGTTCCCACAGCTCGCCGTCGAGGGCGTAGCGATACTGGCGCATCACCAGGATCCGCCCGTCATCCAGGATCGGCAGGATCACCGCCACGCCGGGATGTCGAATGGTGGCCCGGGTGTGCCGTTCACCGGTCGCCGCATCGAGCGTCGTTTCCTGGCTCACGATCCAGCGAAGTTCGCCGGCCCGGATTTCCCGGTACTGCGGGATGGCGGCCAGCCAGGTCATGCCGTAGTTTGTCACCAACGCTACTCGTTCTTCGATCCGAGCTTGTTCGGTTTCAGAAACGTGTCGAAGAAGGCCACATGCTTCCGGTATTCCATGATCGTGTTCACCCGCTTGCCGGAGCCGTGCCCCTCGTCCAGGAAGATGAGCGAGTCGACGATGCCGCCGTTCATCTTCACCGCATTCAGGATCTGCCGGGCCTCGGCCACCGGCACGCGCGGATCGTTGGCGCCGTGCACGACCAGGAGGGGGGTCTTGATCGCGCTCGCCTTGTGTATCGGTGAGATCGATTTCAGGAATTCGGGGTCGTCCAGCGGGCCGTACTCGGCCTCACGCAAGGCCCGGCGGTAGTCGGCCGTTTTCGTCAAGAACGTCTGAAAATTGGCGATGCCGACGATGTCGATGGCCGCCGAGAAGAGATCCGGGTACTCCGTGATCATGCCGAGCACGACGTAGCCGCCGTACGAGCCACCACGAATACCGATCATCCCCGGTTTCGTGTACCCCTCGGCCATCAACCAGTCAACGCCGGCCTTGAAGTCCTTGAGGCTGTCCTTCCGGTTCTTGTAGTTGTCGAGATTGAGATACTCAATGCCGTAACCGGACGAACCGCGCACGTTGGGCGCCAGCACGCCGTAGCCGTTCAGCATGAGATACTGGAAGTTGCGGATGAAGTCGGGCCGGAACTGACTCTCGGGACCGCCGTGAGCATCGACTACAAACGGAACCGGTGTGCCCGGCTTGTAGGAGGCGGGCAGGTACATGAAGGCCGGAATCATCCGACCATCAAACGTCGGGTAACGAACCAGCTTCGGCTCCTTGAAAAGAGCGCGGTCGATGCCGGCGTAGATCGTGAAGGTCAGTTGCTTGAGTTCCTTCGTCCTCGGATTCCACTTCCATACGTCGGGCGCGCGGGTCGGTCCGGAGAAGGACAGGATGCAGGCCCCTTCCTGGTCAAAAATGACGCTTCCCAGGATGCCCTCAAGCGGCGGGTTCGGGATCGATTTTTGGGTGGCCACATCGCGCATTTTCAGCCGCCCGTATCCGTCCTCGTTCTGCCGCACCACCATTTGTTTCCAGTCACGGCTGAACGAGACGCCTTCCACTTCCCACTTCGGATCGAGCCATCCATCGTTGACAAAAGCCACCACGTTTGAGTCGAGGGTCATGGTGCCGAGCTTGTGGATGCCATCCGGATTGTCGTTGGAGGTCAGCCAGATGGTCTTGTTGTCCGGCATGAGATTCACCGACTCGTAGGTCACGTCGCCCGTGTCCTTTGTCAACTGCCGGGTGGATCCGGTGGTCAGGTCCAGCAGATGCAGATCGCTGTTCACATTGGAGGTGGAATTGACCACGATCATCAACTTGCCGTCGCGCGACAACTCGGCCACCGAGTTGTAGCCGCCGGTCTTGTCGTACACCTTCGTCACCTTGCGGCTCGGAAAATCCATCCGGTAGATGAAGAAGTCCTTTTTGTTCTCCTCGTTCGAGCGGTAGAAAATGGCCGAGTCGTCGGGCATCCAGGTCACCGATCCGAACTGGATCGTCGGCTGCATGGTGAGCGGTTCAATGCGGCCGGTCTTCGTGTCGAGGAGGTAAAGTTGCGCATTTTCATCCCCACCGACCGAGGCGCTGACGATGGCCATCCGGCCGTTCCAGGAGAGGTTGAATCCCTCGATGCCATCCTCGAACGTAGTCAGCTGGTACGGCCAGCCGTCGTCGGTCACCCGGTACACCTGTCCGGCGCCGGACATGCTGGCCGTGAAGTAAACGTCCCGCCCATCCCAGCTGTAGCCGGAGGGCGAGCAGGCGCCGATATTCAGGAAGGTGGCGATGTCCGGGATATACGGCCCGGCGCTGAATGGGATCGGCTGGTCCGATGCGGCCGGGGCCGCGGTCGGTGCGGCCGCGAGGCCAAGCCCCAAAACAACCGCGCCGAGCCGGGCAAACCGATGGAACGATGGACCGGAGAAGGATACGAGCACGGTTGGCCTCCTGAAGGGTTCGAAGAACCGCTGAATAGTGGTCAAATGAGAGGACCGGGCCGAATCGGAACCGGTGGCGCGTCATTGTAGGAACTCGCCGCCGGCCCGTCCAGCCATGACCAACGTGGGGGGCCGGTCGGTCCAGGTCAGGCGATGGACGGACCGGGTAGGCGGTTTGTTCAGCCCGTTACCACCGCCGTCGCCTCAATCTCGATCAGCGCTCGGGTCTCGAGAAGGCCGGCTACGACCAGGAGTGTCATGGCGGGATAGTGAGCGCCGGCAATCTCCCGGTAGGCCGCGCCGATGGCTCGGAGGGCGCCTCGGTAGGCCTCTCGATCGGTCACGTACCAGGTCATCCGAACAAGATGCTGCGGTCCGGCGCCTCCGGCAGCCAGGACCGCCACGACATTGCGCAGCGCCTGCGCCGTCTGCAACGCCATGTCATCGGATTCAAATTGCATCGTCAATGGATTCCAGCCAACCTGGCCGGCCACGAAAACCAGTAGGCCGGCTGGCACGGCAAGCCCGTTGGCATAGCCGGAGGGGCGTGGCCACCCCTCGGGAAGCAGGACCCTGTTCACGGAGTGGAGCCCCGCTTCACGAGGCCTCCTCGCGCAGCCGAAAACGCTGCAACTTGCCGGTTTCGGTGCGGGGCAATTTTTCCACGAACTCGATCCGACGGGGATACTTGTAGGGCGCGATCCCGGCCTTCACGAATTCCTGCAGCGTGCGGCACAACGCCTCACCCGGCGGATGCCCGGGCTTCAACACGACATACGCCGCCACGACCTGTCCACGCTCCTCGTCCGCCGCACCGATCACGCCGCACTCGGCCACGGCCTCATGCATCAACAGGACATTCTCCACCTCGGGCCCCGAAATGTTGTAACCACCCGAGATGATCATGTCGTCGCTGCGCGCGGCGTACCAGAAGTAGCCCTCCTCGTCGCGACGGTACGTGTCGCCCGTGATGTTCCACCCATCCTGCACGTAGGCCGCCTGCCGCTCCGGGTCGTCGAGATAGCGGCAGCCCGTCGGCCCGCGCACCGCCAGCCGGCCAAGTTCGCCGACCGGCACTTCGTGACCGTCCTCGTCGAGCAGCTCTGCGGTGTAGCCAGGCACCACCCGGCCGGTCGAGCCGGGACGAATCTCTTCCTCCGGCGAGCTGATGAAGATATGCAACAGTTCGGTCGAACCGATTCCGTCGATGATCGAAAGGCCGGTGGCGGCAAGCCAGGCAAGGAATGTGGCCTTCGGGAGATGTTCACCCGCCGACACGCATTTCCGAAGGCTCGACAGATCGCTCGTACCGACCAGCAGAAGCATGGCGCGATAGGCCGTGGGCGCGGTGAAACAGATGGTGGCCTGAAAATCCTGGATGGCTTTTACCAGCAACGGCGGTGGGGCGCTTTCCAGGAGCACCACCGAAGCTCCAATCCGTATCGGAAAAAGCAGCAGACCGCCCAGGCCGAATGTAAAGGCGAGCGGTGGCGAGCCGCAGAAAACATCTTCGGGCGTTGCCCGGAGGACTGAGGCTGGAAAGAGATCGCAGATGGCGATCAGGTCGCGATGACTGTGCATCGTTCCCTTGGCCTGCCCGGTGGTGCCGGAGGTGAAGGCGATGATGGCGATGTCGAAGGCGGCGGTGTCGACGTTCGTGAACGTCTCCCCTTTTTTCTGGGCCTTTGCCTCGAGCGCAGCGGGGTTGCTCGGGCCGCCGAAATAGATCGTCCGGTTCAACGACGGCGAGGCAGCCGCCGCCATCTCCAACTCGGCCGCGTTTCGCACATCGCACAGTGCCAGGCTCACCCGCGCCTTGTTCATGATGTCGGTCAATTCCCGGGCGCGGAGCAGCGGCATGGTGGTCACGGCAATGCCACCGGCCTTGAGGACGGCGAACCAGCACGCGGCCATCATCGGCCCGTTCGGTCCGCGCAGCAGCACCCGCTGGCCGGGCAGCAGGCCGTAGTCCTCGATCAGCGCGCAGGCGATCCGGTTCGACTCGGACAGGAGGCGTCCGTAGGTCCAATCCCCCAGAGATGTCCGGATGACGATGCGTTCGGCGTACCCGCGGCGCACGGCGCCATCCAGCAGTTCAGCGGCGGCATTCAATCGCGGCCGCGCCGCCAGGTGGGGCAGCGCCGTCAGGTCGGTGACCGGCCGCAATTCCGGCGGCGGGAGATGGTCGATCGCGAACGTGTCGAGGTACGCGGTGGCAACACGTTCGATCGCATCCGGCATGACGATCTCCACGGGCGGATCGGCCCGGCTAGGTGTTGTCCGGCGGCGTCCGGGCGGCGCGGGCCGCCTCGGGCGTCAGGACCTGGTTGGCGATGATGATTTTCTGGATTTCCGAGGCGCCCTCGTAAATCCGCAGCGCCCGAATCTCGCGATAAAGCCGCTCGACCGGATGCCCCTTCATGACGCCGCGCCCGCCGAAGAGCTGCACCGCATCATCGATGACTCTCGAGGCCGCCTCGGTGGCGAAGAGCTTGGCCATCGCCGCCTCCCGGGTCACCCGCCGCCCGGCCCCCAGATCGTAGACCCACCCGGCGCGATAGACCAGTAGCGCCATGGCATCCACGGCCACCGCCATGTCGGCCAGCTTCGCTCGCGTCATCTGATGTTCGGACAGCGATTTTCCGTAAGTCCGCCGCGTCTGGCTCCAGGCCGCCGCCTCATCCAGCGCCCGCCGCGCATACCCCAGCGCCGCGGCGCCCACGGTCGAGCGGAACAGGTCGAGCGTGGCCAGCGCCACCTTGAGCCCACCGCCCGGTTCGCCGATCAGGTTTCCGTTCGGTACCCGGCAGTCACGGAAGTGCAGCGTCCCGATCGGATGGGGCGCCATTACCTCGATCCGCTCGGAGGCATCAAGGCCCGGCCGATCCCCCTCGACGAGCAGCGCCACGAACGATTTCTCCCCACCTTCCGGCCACCGCGCAAAGACCACGTAGTAGTCGGCAATCCCCGCATTGCTGATCCAGGTCTTGGTACCACTCAGGACCCAGTCATCGCCCTCGCGTTCCGCGGATGTGGTCATGGCCGCCACGTCGGAACCACCATCCGGCTCGGAAATGGCAAAGGCGGTCACGACCTCACCCGAGCGCACCCGCGGCAGCCAGTGCGACTGCTGCTCCGGCGTGCCGAATCGGCTGATCGGAAACGAACCCAGACCCTGCAGCGCGAAACAGAAATCCGCCAGCGGCGAATACCGCCCCAGCGTCTCGCGGATCAGGCAGAGGCTGCGCAGGTCGGGCTGGGCGAACACGCCTCCATGCGCGGCCGGCATGAGGTATGCCAGCCAGCCACCGGCGCCGAGCCGGCGCACGTAGTCACGACAGGCGGCATCGAGATCAGCTTCCTCGTGCTCGACACGCGGGGCTATCTCGCGAACGCACCAGGCTTCCAGATCGGTTGCCAGGGGACGGTGGGATTCATCGAAGAAGGGCCAGGTCAGGTAGGTGGTGTCAGGCATCAGGCAATGGGATTCAGCCAGTTCAGGCCGGGGAAACGAGCGAAGTCGCCATCCGCCGAGCAGAGCGTCAAACCGTGCTCGATGGCCAGTGCCGCCAGATGGGCATCTGGTACCAGGTTGGCCTTGAATCCAGAGTTCATCAGCAGCTTTCCAATGATTTCGGCATGCAGTTCTCCCGGTTGGGGAATCCAAACATTTCGGCGGCCGAGCCATTCACGCACTTGCTGCCAGGCGTCGGCGATCGTCTCCGGATTTTCGGCCACCCGCGGATTCGTGACAATTCGGGCGAAGGCTAGCAATGACATCCATGGAAGACCTACTGCACCCGGCCGGCTCAGGCGGTCATCTAGCCAGGTTTTCGCCGCCGCATGCTGCGGCGAGCGCTTGGAATGAGCATAGATTAGAAGGTTCGAGTCAACGAGGATCACTTGAAGTCGTCACCCTCGGCGATCGACAGGACCTCGGCAATGTCATCGAGATTCGCGAGTTTTATCCGTCCCAGGTCAACCGATCGCGTTTGAAATGGCTCGTCCGATATCCTTGGCTCATCGAGCCGCGCCAACCCTGCCCGAAGCGCCTCGTTGATCAGATCCCGCAGCTTCCCCCGGTAGCGTTTCCGGGCCCGACCGAGCTGGGCCGCCACATCGTCATCTAATGTAAGGGTGGTTCTCATCATCCAAGCATAGAGATTTTGGTGCTTTGATGTCAATAATCTTCTATCTATTTATGTTTCATTATATTACCGATTCAGTCACCCTGAAATCCAGATTTTGAACCCTCCACGAATGCCCGATATGCCCGTTCAAAGTCCCCCGTCTTCATACAGATGGCCTGAGCCTCCGCCTCGAACTGGATGGCCTGGTCCAGCCCCATCCCCCACTCATGGTGCAGGCACTTCTTGGTCATGCCATGGGCGAATGAGGGCCCGTTGGCCAGGTCACGGGCGAATCCTTGTGCGTGTCCCGCCAAATCCTCCGGAGAGATGATGGCATTGTAAAACCCCCACCGCTCCGCCTCCGCCCCGTCCATGAACCGCCCGGTGTAGAGAAGTTCGGACGCACGCCCCTGCCCGATGATCCGGGGCAACAGCGCGCACGCCCCCATGTCCGCACCCGAGAGGCCCACCTTCACGAAGAGAAAGCCCACTTTGCTCGCAGCCGTGCCGAAGCGAATGTCGCTGGCCATGGCCAGGATGGCTCCCGCTCCCGCGCAGATGCCATCAATGGCTGCCACGATCGGTTGCGGGCAAGCCCGCATCGCGATGACAAGAGATCCGGTGAGATGCGTGAACTCCCGCAGCTTGTCGATCCGTCCCGCGTTCTTGAATTCGACCAAGGGCCCGATGATCTCGCGCACATCACCGCCGGAACAGAAATTGCCACCTGCGCCTGCCAGCACCACGGCCCGAACATCGTCGACACTTTCCAGAGCCCGAAACGTATCGGTCAACTCGCAGTACGACTCGAACGTGAGCGGGTTTTTCTTTTCCGGTCGCGACAACGTGATCGTAGCCACGCGATCACTTACCGCCCACTGAAAGTGCTTCGGCGTCCAACCAGCCGCGAGCGTCATCAGATCTCCCCTCCCGCCACCGCGATGGCCTGCCCCGTGATCGACCCCGATTCCGGCAGGCAAAGCCACCCCACCACGGAGGCCACTTCATGCGGCTCGACCAATCGCCCCGAGGGATTGTGCCGCGCCAGCTTCGCCCGCGCCTCCTCCGGCGAGAGACTTCGCACGCGAACCAGGTTGTCGATGGCCTCTTTCGCCATGTCCGTCTCCGTGTACCCGGGGCACACCGCGTTCACCGTGATTCCATTCGGCCCCAACTCGAGCGCCAGCGCTCGCGTCAGCCCGATGAGCGCATGCTTCGACGATACATACGCCGATACGCCCGCGTAACCCTTGAGCCCCGCCGTCGATGCCACATGGATGATCCGCCCCTCACCCCGCGTCATCATCCCGGGAACGACCTGCCGCACACAACGCCAGGCACCGGTTACGTTGACATCGAAAGCCTGATGCCACTGTTCGAGCGTCATCTCCATGATCGAAGCCGCCGGCGCCACCCCCGCGTTATTCACCAGGATGGCGATGTCTCCCAGCCGCCGCCGCACCTCGGCAAATGCCATGGCTACCGAGTCGTCACTGGTGACATCGCAGGTCAGCGCGATGGCATGCTGTCCATGTGCCGGGGTGTGCGGGCCGTCGAAGGCGTCGGTCAGGCGGGCGGCGGCTTCACGCAGCTTTTCCTCGTCGCGGCCGAGCAATGCGACCGAGGCGCCGAGCGAAGCCAGTTCCGTGGCGATGGCGAGGCCGATGCCGCGGCCGGCGCCGGTGACGATGGCGGGGCGGCCGGCTAGGGGGCGGGTTTGGTTCATACGACGGGCCTCAACTCCGATCCACATTTGGTGACTCTCTCACTCCTGAGCCGTTGCATCATAAAGGGAAATGGAACTTGTCGAAAGCATCATCACCACCGGGATGCGTTGCCACAACGTTGTTCCATCGACAAGATAACGATCATCAATGAAGTCCAGTCCGTAAGGGATCGGTGCCACGGTGTACGCGTGAGTGAAGATGACTGAACGCTCCCCAATGTGCCGTCGAAATTGACCGACTGAAACAATAGGTGAACAAACGGCCGTACTGTTCGGCCCGGAATTCCCGTGGTCGAGGTGGGAACGGAAGCAAGAACCCTCACTCCAATCAATGGAAACGCTCTGGCGGCCGCAGCACGGGGGCTGCCGCCCGCCTGCTCTGTACTGGCGAAATCGTTCTTCAGAAGCTTGGGAGCAAGACCATCCATCTGCAGGGACCAGAGGACTCTGACTCCGGGCTCACTTGATTCCCTTGGAACGAGACCCGAATGACTTCCTGTTCCTGAACACGCGTAGCGAGTTCCTGAGCGAACCATGATTGAGAATCCAAAGGTAACACTTTAGATTTCTCAAGGAGGTTTTTCGCGTTGGCATCCGTCGAGTACCCCTATTTCCCCTTCCGCCCCAACTCCCGCTCCATCTGCAACCGCCCCGCCTGATATTGCGGCGTCCACTCCACCCCCGTAAATCCCAACTCCGCCGCCGCCCTTAGCGTCCAGTGCGGGTCGGCCAGGTGCGGGCGGGCCAGAGCGACCAGGTCGGCGCGGCCGCCGGCCAGGATCATGTTGACCTGTTCGGCGGCGGTGATGTTGCCGACGGTGATGGTGGGAACCTTGCCCTCATTCCGGATTCGATCACTGAAGGGCGTTTGGAAAAGTCGGCCGTACACAGGCCGCGAATCCCCTGAAGTCAGGCCAGTCGAGACGTGGATGATGTCGGCGCCCGCTTCGTGTAAGGCGCGGGCCACGGCCACGGATTCGTCGGTTGTCAGGCCGCCGGCAACCCAGTCGCTGGCGGAAATGCGGACGGACATCGGTTTTTCCTTTGGCCACTCGGCCCGCATGGCTCGAAAGACTTCCAGCGGATAGCGCAGCCGGTTCTCAAGTGACCCGCCGTACTCATCCGCTCGCTGGTTGCTGATCGGCGTGATGAAGCTCGACAAAAGATAGCCATGCGCGGCATGCAACTCGATCATGTCAAATCCGGCCGTCAGGCCGAACCGCACCGAATTCACGAACTCGGCGCGCACCCGATCCATTTCGCCGCGGGACATCTCGCGCGGCATCTGCATGCCGAACTTGTATGGAATTGGACTCGGCGCGATGACCGGCCAGTTTCCTTCGGGCAGGGCGCCATCCATGTCGACCCACATGAGATTGGTCGAGCCCTTGCGGCCGCAGTGGCCAAGCTGGAGGCAAATCTTTGCGGAGCCATGCCCGTGGACGAAGTCGACGATATGCTTCCATGCCGCGGCCTGTTCGTCATTCCAGATGCCGGTGCAGCCGGGGGTGATTCGTCCCTCCGGGCTTGTGCAGGTCATCTCCGTGTGGATAAGTCCTGCACCCCCCATGGCCAGCCCGCCCAGGTGAACGAGATGAAAGTCGCCGGGCATCCCGTCCGTGGCGCTGTACATGTCCATGGGAGCCACGACGATTCGGTTCGTTAATTCCATATCACGCAGCCGATACGGCGTAAACATCGGCGGAGTCGCCTCCTTGCCAGCGGCGAACCATCGCTCGACGCTGGCCACGTAGTCGGCATCACGCAGTCGCAGGTTTTCGTGCGTCAGGCGCTGGCTGCGGGTCAGCAGGCTGTAGGCGAACTGCTCGGGCTCGAGGCCGATGTAGCGCGGCACATTCTCGAACCATTCCATCGAATTGCGGGCGGCGTTCTGAAGGCGCAGCGCCTCGCTCATTCGCTCGGTCTGATAGGCCTCGAGCGCCTCCGGCAATGACGACGCATGCTGCAGGTGATGTGCCAGCGCGATGGAATCCTCCATCGCCAGCTTGGTGCCGGAGCCGATCGAGAAGTGGGCCGTGTGCGCGGCATCGCCGATCAGGACGATGTTGTCGTGGTACCAGCGTTCGTTCTTCACCACGGTGAACCGCTGCCACGGCTCCCGGGACATATGCGGCGCGTTGTGGATCAGCCGATGGCCGTCAAGCCAGGGGCCAAACAGCGCCTCGCTGAAGGCCACGGCACCGGCAGCGTCCTGCTTGTCGAGCCCCGCGCGGACATACGAGGCCTCGTCGCATTCGACGATGAATGCCGAATGCTCCTGATCGAATCGATAAGCGTGTACCTGGAAGACGCCGTGGGGCGTCTCCTTGACGATGAAGGTGAAGGCGTCGAACAATCGCGTCGTGCCCAGCCAGATGTAGCGGGCCGATCGGACATCGAGGGACGGCCGAAAAACTTCTTCGTGTGCGCGGCGGACCAGGCTCTTCACCCCATCGGCCGCCACGATCAGGTCGGCATCATGTAGCGAAGCGAGGTCAGCCACCTCCGTCTGGTATCGAACATCGACACCCAGCTCCGCCGCCCGCTTCTGCAGAATCGCCACGAGCAGGTGCCGCGAGATCCCACAGAAGCCGTGCCCCGATGAGGTGATCGTCCGCCCCTTGAAATGAATGTCGATGTCATCCCAGTGGGCGAAGTTGTTGAGGATTGCCTCGTAGGTCGGCTCGTCCGCCGCTTTCAGGTTTCCAAGAGTCTGATCGGAAAAGACCACGCCCCACCCGAACGTGTCTCCGGGGCGATTTCGCTCGAAGATCGTGACCTGGTGGGCGGGATCGCCCCGCTTCCGCAGGATGCCGAGGTACAGGCCGGCGGGGCCGCCGCCGAGGACGTGGGTCCGCATGGCGGGTTAAGTCAAACCTCCTCTGCCAGCCCGATCAGGTTGCCGCAGGTGTCGATTCATCGAGTCCTCCGGAGGCCGGAAATGCCGCTGATTGGCATTTTCCTGCATGGCAACAAGTCAATTCACAGTGGTCCACCACGGCAATCATCCATATAGATGAGGAGAGTGGCATTCCACCCCCTTGAATCCCTCGCGCATCGTAAACGAAATCCTCCCCTCCGGTGACGGTACCAGTGAATCCCTCAGGGAAGGCTCGACCTTCGAGCCGGCATGGACCCGGGCCCGGGAAGCAGGCAACGATGACGGCTGCGCTACAGGATCAGGAACTGGCTGCCCGCGCGAGGGGCGGGAGCCTCGCCGCCTGGAAGGAAATCTACGAGACGACGCGGCCGAGGTTGTTCGGCTTTCTCGTCTACCAGGTCGGCAATCGGGACGAATCGCTCGAAATCCTCCAGGAGACCTATCTCGCCGCGATGTCGGGAATAAAGGGGTACCGGGGCGAGGCCAGCCTCGAGAGCTGGCTCCTTGGGATCGCCGTCCGACGAATGAAGAACTGGTCGCGACGGTGCGCCCGGTGGCGACGGCGGTTTCAGTCCGCGGAGGGTTTCGAGGATGTGGCCGGTGGCTCGGATCCCTCGTCCGGCCTCCTCGGCCGTCGGCTGCGGGCGGCCCTCCACGCACTGACCGAGGCGCAGCGCACTGCGCTCCTCCTCCACGTCTGGTTTGACTACTCGTACGCCGATATTGCGGCGGTCATGCGAATCCGGGAATCCACCGCCCGCGTGCACGCCTTTCGCGCCAAGGAACTTTTGAAGCGACGCCTCGGCCCGGTTCCCCTTTCCGGCACCGGCCTCTGCGCGCAGGAGAACCCATCATGAAACGCCACTTTGACGACGACATGGACCAGATGACCGACGCGGAGTCCGAGCGCATCTGGCGCGAACTGGAGATGGGATCGCTGAAGCCGTCCCGAACGATTTTTGAGGTCGTACGACCCTGGGCGCTGGGGGCTACCGCGGCGGCGACGCTGGTGCTGGCGGTCCGGCAGTCGACGACGAGGTATTATTTGAACCAGGCAGCAGGCCCGATAGCGACACCGCAGCTCGAGCGGGACCCTCTCCTCATGACGGTGCCGTACCTCGGTGGGTCAATCTCAATGGACGCGGTCCCTTCCTCGACCCCGCCTGCACTGCAGACTGCGCCATCCCTGCCACGCCGGCCGAAGCTGGCGGAAGCCGGACCAGGCGAAGCCGTCAGGGAACTCCAGGACATCATTGTCACGGCCACGAAAAGCCGCATCGCTCGAACCGCGTCGAGTACCCGGCAGAAAATCGGTAAGGAGGACCTCGAGTCCTTGCCGGTGACCTCGTTTCAGGAAACGGTTGCGCTCAAGTCGGGCGTGGTGTCGAGCAATGGAGAACTCCACTTCCGTGGCGGTCGATCCGGCGAGGTGTCCTACATGATCGACGGTATCCGTGTGAACGATCCCCTGGGCGGGGGCGGGTTGGACATAGCGACCAATGCCATGGCAGAGGCCGGCGCCGGCATGCTGACCAGCATACTGAGCACCGGCGGCACCGAACCGGTCAACGGCGAGGCGTTCGATGCCACCTTCTTCGAGTCGGCCGGGACAAATCCCTTCATCAACGCAAATGAGGATTCGCTGGCCACCTTCGCGATGGACGTCGATAATGCCTCGTTCACCATAGCCCGGGCCTGGCTGGAACGCGGGGCGCTGCCGCCGCCGGAGGCCGTTCGGGTGGAGGAATTCGTCAATGCCATCCGACACGACTATGCCCCGCCGCTTTCGACGACGGCCTCCATGTGGATGGGCGGCACGCTGCTCCCCCGGGACGTCTTCAACATTCACCTGGCGGCGGCGCCATCACCGTTCGGGAATGGCCTGACGTTATTGCGAGTGGGGCTCAAGGCCCGTGAGGTGGCGGTGGTGGATCGAAAGCCGTGCACCTTGACGTTCGTCGTCGACGTGTCCGGTTCCATGGACATGGAAAATCGACTCAGCCTCGTGAAGCTGGCCTTGAAGCTCCTGCTGGACCAGATGGATCGCCGGGACGAGGTCGGCATCGTCGTGTACGGATCCGAGGCGCGGGTCATCCTGCCTCACACGCCGCTCTCGAAGCGGGCCGACCTCGAGCGGGCCATCGACTGGCTCGTGCCGGAGGGGAGCACCAATGCCGAAGCCGGCCTTCGTGAAGGGTACCGGCTGGCCGATGCCGCACTCAAACCAGGGCGGGTCAATCGCATCATCCTCTGCTCGGATGGCGTGGCCAACGTCGGCCTGACGGAGGCCGACGATATCCTGAACGTCATCCGTGGCGAAGCGCGGCGCGGCATCGAACTGACGACCGTCGGATTCGGCATGGACAACTACAACGATGTGCTGATGGAAAAACTGGCCGATCACGGCGAGGGCAGCTACTGGTACGTGGATGATCTCGACGAGGCCCGGCGGGTCTTCGTGGAATCACTCACCGGCACGCTTCAGACCGTGGCGCGTCAGGCCAAGGCCCAGATCGAGTTCAACCCGGCACTGGTCGAGCGGTATCGCCTGATCGGCTATGAGAACCGCGACGTCGCCGACAAGAATTTCCGGAATGACGCGATCGACGCCGGTGAGGTCGGAGCCGGGCATGAGGTGACGGCGCTCTTCGAGATGAAGCTCAAGCGACCCACTTCACGGCCGTCGGTAGTTGGCCGCCAGGCGCCGGACCCGCTGGCCATGGTTCGAATCCGCTACGAGGATGTCGAGACCGGCAAGGTGCGGGAGGACACGAAGGGGCTCTTCTCGCCGATGATCCTGTCTGACGACGAGCGGCTTCCTGCCGATTTCCATCTCGATGCCGCCGTGGCCGAGTTCGCCGAGATCCTGCGCCACTCGTTCTGGGCCAGGGGGAGCCGCCTTGACGGTGTCATCGCGGAGGCACGACTGGCGATGCACCGACTTGGCGAACGGTCCGACCGGTTGGAACTTCTCTCAATGATGGAAACCGCCAACCGGCTCTGGCCGACCGATCGCCGCCAGGGGTGGCGGGATGACGCGCCGGATTCGACTCGCGAGCGGTGAGTTCGTGCCTCCCCCCTGGTTCCGTCATCGTGGTCAACTGGCGATCGTGAACTCCTTCGTCCCGGCTGATTTTCCGTCCAGCAGAATCTCCAGCTTGTACTTGCCCGACGGCCAGCCGCTCGGTTTCGAAATATGAAACTCCGTGATGGCAGGGCCGGTCGGGGCGATGGCCTGCGACGATTGGTCGACGAGTTGACCATCCTCAAAGGTCCAGCGGGCCGCAAGAGTGGCGGCAGTGGCGCTGCCCATTGTTTCGACCGAGGCGTAGATGGTTTCCGTCGGCGAGAACTGCTGGCTGGCGTTGATGATCCGCTTGTCCGGACCGATCGTACGGCCGAGCGTTACTCCCATGACATGAAGGGCGGCCGGCATGGCGGCCGGCGGCGGATTCCTGGAGGTCGTGTCGGCTTTCTTGCCGCAGGCGGTGGCGCCAAGCGTGCCGACGAGCGCGAAGATCAGGGCGAGCCGGGTGGCGGGAAAGAGTTTCATCATCGCCCGCCGTCCGAGAGAGCTGGAATAACGAGGACCTGGCCGGGATGGATCAGGTCGGGGTTCTTGAGCTTGTCGCGGTTTGCCTCGAAGATGGTCGGCCACTTGTTGCCGTCACCATACTCACGCTTGGCAATCTTCGACAGGCTGTCGCCGGCCACGACGGTGTAGGTTCGCGAGGTTGGTGAAGCCGTCGGTGTTGGTGCCGTGGCCGGCGCGGTCGAGCTGCTGCCGCTGCGGACATCCGAAAAATCCGCCGGTTTTTTCGGTTCTTTTCTTCCAAGTATCTTGTCGAGGAGTCCCATGTCGTGCCTCCAGGGGTTTGCGTGCAAAGTTGCGCATATCGTTGGCGGCGGGCGCGGCCCCGAACCGACTCTTACCATACGCCCCGTCCGAGGCAACTTCAAATCGTCAATCCCCCATCAGCAACTCCTCGAAGAGGTCGATGACCTTGGGGTCGTCGTGCTGAGCCAGCCAGAAAAGGGCTGATCGTTGTCCGCGTGGTGCCACCGGCTCTCGCCGATGCCGATCTTCAACCGCGTCACCTGTCCATGCCGCAGTGTGAGAACAACCGCCAGCGGCCCCTGCGTCCAGTTTCCACTGTCCCGCCACTGGTTCCCGCGAAGCTTGTCAACATCCACGAAGTCACCGTGAAACTGATTCTGTCGATTCAGATTTCCCTTGTCGTCGCCTTAGACATCGGGCCAGGTGTCATGACGGAAGACCACCCTGCCAGTGCCGGCTGCGCGAACTTTTTTGGCAATCGCACCGCCACCGTGCGGGGTGGCCGGGTCTGCCGCATCCCGGTCAGCCGCCGCCGTCAAGCTCTGCGAAGGCGCCACGAGCGTCATCACCAGGACGATCGCGAGGACCGCCACGAGACTTGCTCCAAGCGTCCCAAACAGCGCACGCATTACTCACCCACGAGCGATTCGAGATACTTCAGGGCCCGCTCGTCACCCGACTGACCGAGCCAGAAGATGGCCCGACGGCGCATCTCGTTGTCGGGATCAGCCCTGGCAATTTCAAGAAGCAGGTCGACCGCCGCCTTGCTCGACTGCTGCGAGGCCACGAAGATGATCTGTTCTTTCATCTCGGCGTCACTGGAGGCTCGATAGATCTGCTTGAGTTCAACGGCACCGAGCGCTCCGGATTGGCCGAGCCAGAAGATGGCGTTCTTCCGCACCTCCATGGATTCCTTCGGATCCCGGGCCAGGTGCTGAACGCCGCATCACCCCGAAAGCCGTCCAGGCGGCTGAACGCCCGGATGAATGACTCCTGGGTCAGATCCTCCGCATGAAGTGGATCTCCGGTCATCCGACAGGCCAACCGATAAATCCGATCAACATTCGCGTCATAGAGCTGCCGCTCGGCACCAACATCGCCGGCCAGTATTAGTGATATCAGCGACTGGTCGTTCATCTGATCCCTTGAGGTCGGTGCCTTGGACGCTTCGTTTGACGATCCGGGCGGCCAAAACGCTGCACGGCTTGATCGGCGAACAGGGTGTCGATGGTGTCGTAATCGTTTCGTGCCACGGCCAAATTTCGGTAATCGAGAGCAGGCCAGCTGCTACCCACTAATTCATTATACTGCAATAACTTACGAAACTATTTCGAGTGGTCGCCTCATCGGGTCGGGCCGAGTGCTCGGCCCCCCACCCGCCGATCCCTCAGTTGCTCGCCCGGGGTGCCGACAATTCAATTCAATGGCGGCCGAACTCGCGGTGGCCAGGGGCACCACCGCCACGGGATGCAGCCGCATCATGACAACCGCTCCGCCACTTGTCGCGCCCAGTCGTCACCGGATCCTTGCCGGTTGGCTTACGTCGATCGTGGCCCTTGCCGGTCTCGGACTCGG
>Ga0163152_10004168_pt1 | contig 18161 bp, 18 predicted proteins | sample OliLakLV19MP8IB2_FD_148635 | JGI IMG/M metagenome (GOLD analysis project Ga0163152, IMG submission 148635) | Freshwater microbial mat bacterial communities from Lake Vanda, McMurdo Dry Valleys, Antarctica - Oligotrophic Lake LV.19.MP8.IB-2 | ecosystem: Environmental > Aquatic > Freshwater >... | reverse complement strand
GCTTCCCAAGCTAGTTGTCGTGGGTTCAAATCCCATCGCCCGCTCCAAACCAAGACGTGAAACGTGAGGCGTGAAGCGTAAGACCGATCTGCATTTGAGACCCACGACAGGGGATTTCGAAAGGGGTGTGCCCCTTCAGTGGGAGCTGGGAGGCAAATTTCTGGGCCGAACCAGCGACGGAGTGCGGTTCAAAGCCCATTGCCCCTCCAACCCGTCATTCGTATACGTCTTTATCCCATTTCTGCTGTTCACGGTAAGCGCCTCTCTATCATTCTCTCACGCACGGCTCTGTCAGGACGAATAGTGCACACCGCATCCGGTATGAACTTATATCAGACGGTTCAGAATCCGTGTCATCCTGAGCGGGGGTGCTGCTGGCTATACTGAAGAAGAGTGTCCTGCGGAAAGCTGAGCCGGGCTCCTCAATTCGACCAGTCCCAAATGGTGTGCGCTAATCAATAGTTTCTGGCGATTGGCCACACCCAGCTTGTCAAATATTCTCGTTAAATGATGACGAACAGTAATGTCTGAGATGGAAAGACGGTTGCTGATGTCTCGATTGGATAATCCTTGGGCGACGAGGGCAATCACACTCCGTTCCCGTTCTGTCAAGGAATCAACGGACGCCATATGATGGACCGGAGTCTGGCGGACCGGTAGTTTTGTGCGGGTATCCGGCTCAGGTTGAATCTCAGAAAAAGCTATCATCGTAGAAGGGGACTCTTCTTTTTCGCCTTCAATCATAGCTATCAGCACAGATGAAGGCTGGCACTTTAGTATCACACCGTCTGCTCCCATACCAATAGCAGCACGGGCACGTTCGATGTCGTTCCAATCGGCAAAGAGAAGCACTCTCGTCTGTGGTGATAATTGTTTGTAGTACTGCACAGACGCAAGCGAGTTTCTGCTCGATTCAAGGTCGATGATGACACAATCTGGTTTCATCTTTTGGATCAGTGCGTACGCATGCGCACCTCCGTTTGACTCGCCGATCAGGTCAATTCCAGGAATGTTTCGGAGGATGCCTTGGAGCCCAACTCTTGCGAGATGGTTGTAACTCACCAGCGCCACTCGCACCGGCCACGACTTGTGTTTTGTCATGTTTGCCTGCTGTTTGCCAGCCATACCGTACCTCGCGCGTTATACCTTTATAGTAGGCGTGCACCGCGATATGCATGCATGGGCGGATGGTGCCATAGCCTATTGGGCTATGCAACCCCCGCTTAAGTAGTGGAACTTATAGGTATAAGATATATAAGTACAATATTAGTTGTGGGAGGCTTAGCGGTGACATTGTGAGCGACAATCTCCACCAATGTTTCGCTGGCTGCCACACAACTCGACGTGCTCACCCTGCGTAATAGGGTCTAGAGGCGTACGAACTCCCATCTATCGTAAATCTGCTCGAGATAGATTTTGCAACGCCCCATATCAATATTTTTGTGCTGGAACACCAGCGCTGAAATAATTCTCCTCTCGCCTGGTGAGCCCTGAGAGCGGCACATAAGTGCCTGTTTCATTCAACACGCCACCCCGAAATTGGTCACGTAGAATTTACACGGAGTTCTCATAACGGCATGTTTGTACGATGTACACTCGACGTGCAACACCGTACAACATGTGGTATCGAGCGCACATGTTGGGAGTAACAGGGCGAAGCATGTCATCACTTAACCAATCTCGATTCACGGGCCTCGACCAGGCGTCTCGTGATGTGAATATGGATTTTCACTGGTATGCGCTCCGCACTAATGGGCATCATGAAAAACGGGTGCATGATCGATTGGCTGGAGTCGGGATAGAGCCGTTCCTCCCCTTAACCAGGCAACAGCGTCAATGGTCGGATCGCAAGGTCTTCACAGAACTGCCGTTGTTTCCCGGATACTGCTTTGCCCGATTCTCGCTCAGGAATCGATTGACGATCATGCAAATTTCTGGTGTCGCCGGTATTGTGGGGTCCGTTGGGCCTGAGGTAATCCCAGATGCAGAACTCGATGCCATTCGCGCTGCCTGCGAGAGCAATCGTCTTGTACAGTGCGTGGATCTTTTCGTAGAGGGAATGCAGGTAGAGATTGTTTCAGGTCCACTTCGAGGCCTGATGGGACAATTCATCCACCATGCTGGACACGACTGCATCGTCGTGCGTGTTCAACTCATACAACAAGCTGTCGCCGTGCATATTCATCGGGATGAAGTGATCCCGCATGGTAGCAGTGGTGCGATCCTCCGGTGAGTTGTGCCGACCTCTCGATAAACAACCATCACGCCACATCATTGCCTGCACTTATATTACGGAAATTAGGGGTGAACACGCACATATTATGAGGGGATGGAGACAGCGGTCTGCAGTCCCACATCTTTCCACTGCATGCAAAGCAGTTCAATAAGCATTGGTGCGGGGCGAAGGATTCCGAGAACTTGAGATCAAAGACCTGTGACGTCGATAGCGGGTAGAGCCCTCACGTGGGTATCCTTGCGCATTGGCCAGTGAGATCCCGTCAGATTGACCCAATGTCAACGGAGAAGTGCGCCGGGCCGGCGACTATCCCTATGAGAGGGAGCTGACACTTCATAAAGCCATCACCATGGCAGGTGGCTTTACCGACAAGGCTGCCACGAGCCGCGCCAAGGTGATTCGAAAAATTGAAGGAAAGGAGCAAGAAATCTCACTGGATTTGGAAGGGATCATCCTTCCAGAGGATATTATCGTGGTCCCTCGCAGCTTCTTCTAGCAGGATGCTCTCTCTGCATCTGAGACGTATAGACCAATGAAGTTCTGCTGTGCCGAAATGGTTGCTTGGTCTACGGGCTTCCGCAATTTCCCGGTCACCGTTCGTTTTTCCCCCTCACCATATATCTTCCTCCGGTAACCAGCCAGTCTCTCCCTCTTCTGCTTCGATTCTCTTTTTGAAACAATCAGATTGCGCTTCGTCGATCCAAACCCTACAAGGCCAAAGTCTTACCCTGAATCGGTCCGATCGATTTGAAGACGTGCTGGGTTATGGGCACAGCTATGCGTTACACCATCTTTTGTCAGGTGTGGCCTGCGTGCAGAGTGCCGCCCCGATGACGCGCAACTAAGGCATATGGTAGAGAAGAGCTGAGCAATCGAAGGCGAACTAGACGGCCTTTTGAACTAATCCTGAACGCAAGCATCGTGTGCAGACCCGAATGCGTTTCGTTTGACCGTTGATCAGGGCTCGGACCGGTTGGAGGTTCGGCTTGAAGATCCGCTTGGTCTTGTTGTTGGCATGACTGACGTTATGGCCGGATTGGCGACGTTTGCTACAGAGATCGCATGTAAATGCCACGGGTACACTCCTTCATCTAGTCGTATCAATGCACGTTTGTAAGGTGGGAAATGTATCACAGGGCCGTTCATCTTGACAAGCAGGTTAAATGGATAAGGGGGGGTGATTGCGATGACGGGAATTGATCTACTCGGGTTTGCAGCGGGGGCGTTGACGACCTGCGCCTTTTGGCCTCAACTGCAGAAGACGTGGACTTCGAAGTCTGCGGGCGATGTCTCATTGAGTATGCTCGCGATTTTTACAGCCGGCGTCTGTCTCTGGTTTCTCTATGGACTGGTGCTACATTCGTGGCCCATCATTGTCACCAATTTCATCACGCTGCTTCTGACGGGGGCAATTCTCGCGCTCAAGCTGCGCTATAGGACTCACAGCAGTTAGCACGTTTGGTTGAATTCGTCGTTGGTGACTGTAGATTTGGTTTCGAGGGCAACAACGGTAGGCGCTCTGATGTCGAACCGTGCGTTAGCCGCATCGTCGTACCGGACATTCCCCACATTGCTGATCAAGTGCTTTCTCATATGTCGGGAGTGGTTGCATGAGTAGACCCGGGGCCGATGGACAGTAATGACCTTGACAACCTTCTTCCCGCTCTCCTAGAGTGCCTTCCACAATATGACTCCTGGGTATGGGAAGAGGGTGCAAGTCCCTCGCGGTCCCGCCGCTGTAAATGGGGACGAAACCCGTGAATGCCACTGTCTGGATACAGTGATGGGTAATCAGTGATGAGTCGTGGGGAAAAGTAGGCAAGCCTATTCCGAACCCATCACTCTTCACGCATCACTCATCACTGCCGATGGGAAGGCGCGGGGAGTAGGGTGAACCATGAGCCAGAAGACCTGCCGGGAGGGGGAGCCTGCCAGAGGATCTCTTCGTTGTGAGGCAAGGGAGATTGGATCAGATGCAAGGCCGCAGGCGTGACGACGACCGGAAGCGTATTCACCGTAATACGTTGAGGATCGTTTCACGCCGAGAACGCGGTAGATGGTCCGAGATCGTTCGCCGCAACAGAACGGCGATTCTCTGGTAGGTTCCCAAGACCAACGTTCCCTCGTGGGCTGGGGAATTGGCGAGGATGAGTTACGGGTGTAATCCTCAGGGTCTGTCGAGGCCTTGGGGATTTTTTTATTTGAACTGCGCACGGCATAGTCGACGGTGGGCGTGGCTGCTGATAGGAGCAGTCGTGCTCATTGTTTCAACCGGAACGTGTGCGAATGCGAACGATGAGAAGTCGGGTATGACACGTCGACAGCAAGGCATTCTCACCGGCATGCCATTCATGACACACGTGTCAGCGAAGGCGTATGTCGATGATGCCGGTCGGCGGATGTATTTCGCCAAACCCCCATCGAGGATTGTCTCACTGGCGCCCAGCATCACAGAAATGTTGTTTTCGATGGAGGCGGGAGAGCAGCTCGTCGGCGTCACGGATTTTTGTGATTATCCGCCGGAGGCCTTGAAGAAGCCGAAGGTGGGCTATTCGAATCCGAACTTGGAATCGTTGGTGGCACTCCAGCCTGATTTGGTTATCGCGCCCAACGACTTTCTCAAGCCTGACGTGATCGTCAAGCTTGAGCAATTGAAGATTCCCGTCTTCATCTTGGCCGATCAGAATGTCGAAGGGATTTTCGTCCATATCCAAACGCTTGGACGTATCGTCGGGCGATCGTCGAAAGCCGATACGATAGCGATGCAGCTTCGGCAACAGGTGGCTGTGATTCAACGGCGGATCCAAGGAAGCGTTCCGGTACGGATGCTCTATGTGTTGAACAGCCAGCCTCTGATCACCGTCGGTCCAGGAAGTTTCATCGATCAACTGATTCGAATGGCCGGAGGGACCAACGTGGCCGCGAAGAGCGCAACTCCGTATCCACGACTCAGCATGGAGGCCGTGCTTCAGGAAGATCCTGAAGTTCTGGTGTTTCCCGTCGGGAAGGCTGAAGGCATCTCGGAGAGTGAACAGCAGACCTGGCGCCAATGGACGACAATGACTGCTGTCAAGCAGGGCAGGCTTCATCAGATTTCCGCCGATTGGCTTAACCGGCCTGGCCCGCGAATCGCCAGGGGGCTCGACGCGCTTGCGGAGATTTTACACCCGAACAGTTCGTCGGGCAGTCGAGCCGAACAATAACGTGAGTACGAGATGACGGATCTAGCCTCATCATGGGCGAATGCCGGCGCGGTGCTGACCGTTCATCGATGGATGGCGGTGATCGGCGGACTGTTGCTGGCAAGTGTGGCCATTCTCGTACTCTGTTTGCAGTTTGGCGCCACGTCGGTAGACGTGAAAACCGTCGCGACGGCGATCATGCACATGCTGCGTGCAGACCAAGAAGGCGCCGCAACTCTGGGGACATCCGAGATCATCATGGTCCAGATTCGGTTTCCCCGAGTGCTCATGGGTTTTTTCGTGGGGGCCGGCCTGGCGGCGGTCGGTGTCACGCTCCAAGCGTTATTGAGAAATCCCTTGGCTGATCCTTATGTGTTGGGAGTGTCCAGCGGCTCTGCATTGGGAGTCTCGTTGGCCATCCTGTTTGGAATCGGTTCCACCTTCATGTTGTTACCGATTCTGCCGTTCTTTGGATTTGCCGGAGGGCTGTTGGCGCTTTTGTTGATCTATCGATTAGCGCAGTCAAAAAGCCGATTACCGATCCACAGTTTGCTGCTGGCAGGGGTCATTTTGAATGCCATTCTGACGGCGTTTATCATGTTCATTACCTCGATTATGGAGCCGAATCGCTCCGCGGGCCTCATGGCGTGGCTGATGGGATCGCTCACGGCGCCTAACTATCCTGCCTTGGGTATCTTTCTCTTGTACGTTCTGTGTGTCTTGGTGATGCTCATGCACAAGGCGCAGTCGCTCAATATGCTCACATTGGGAGAAGAAACCGCTCGTTCACTGGGCGTAGAGACCGAGGGGATCAAGAAATGGCTCTTTGTCCTTACTGCGCTCCTGACCGGCGCAATCGTGTCGGTGAGTGGCATGATCGGGTTCGTCGGGATGGTTGTCCCGCATGCCGTGAGGTTAGTCATTGGATCGGACCATCGATTGCTGCTTCCAGCCTCGGCGTTGGTGGGGGGGATGTTTCTCGCCGTGGCCGATACGATCGCGCGAACGATCATGGCCCCCGCTGAAATACCGGTCGGTATCGTGACGGCGCTGACCGGCGGCCCATTCTTTCTCTATCTCTTGCTCTGGCGAAAAGATCGAATGGTGTGAGATGAAGACCGATCGGATGGAAACGATGCAGTCCGGGTTGTCTGTGGACGTCCCTGCCATCGAAGTCGAGGGTGTGTCGTTTCGTTATCCCACGACGGAAGGGCGGGAAAGGATATGGACCTTGGACCATCTTTCCTTCCATGTCGATGCAGGAGAAATTCTCGGTGTTGTCGGGCCGAACGGGTCCGGAAAGTCGTCGCTGTTGAAAGTGCTCTCCGGCTACTTGCCGGCAGGCGAAGGGGACGTTCGTCTGGGAGGCCTCTCGCTCGGAACACGGAGTCAGGCCGATATCGCGCGATTGGTTGCGGTCGTGCCTCAGGAGTACGCGCAAGTGTTTCCATTCACGGTGGCCGAGACGGTATTGATGGGGCGTTTTCCACATCGGACTGCGCGCTGGTGGAGCATGGGGATTGGAGATGAGACGGCGAAGGATCTTGCCTGTGCGCATCAATCAATGATCGACACCGATGTGCTGTCTCTGGCCGATCGGTTAGTGTCCGACTTATCAGGAGGCGAGCGGCAGCGAGTGACGATTGCCAGAGCGTTGGCTCAGGCGCCAAAAATTCTGTTGCTCGATGAACCGACGGCTTTTCTCGACATCAATCATCAGATAGAGATTTGTTCGCTGATTGCCCAGCTGAGGGCTGAACGACGTTTGACGGTCGTCCTGGTGTCACACGATTTGAATGTGGCGAGTCAGTATTGCGACCGCGTCTTAATGTTGAAAGAGGGCCGGCTCTGTCGCATCGGCTCGCCGGATGAGACGATCAGACCCGACGTGCTTCAAATGATCTATGGGTGCGAAGTCGTCGTAGATGCTCACCCTCAGACAGGCAGGCCGCGCGTGACGATGCCAATGAATATAGTTCGAAACTAGAAGATAGCCAGGGTCCTGTCCCCGGCCCGGCTGTGTGGCGCAAGGGGGACGGTTAATTTTTCAGGAGAGAGTGTTTTGGAGAAGCGACGCGGGTGACGGGGAAGATGGTGCAAGTCCATCACGGTGCCGCCACTGTAAGCGGGGAGTAGCTCTGCATCGTGCCACTGTGCGCAGTAGCGCATGGGAAGGCGCAGGGACGCGACGATCCGCAAGTCAGGAGACCCATCCCGCAGTTGATTCGACTCAACCCTTCGAGCACAAGGGAGATCGTTATGACGTGGTTTGTTCGTGTTTGTCGTGTGTGGTGGTGTTTCCTTCCTCTAGTTGTGCTGAGCCATCCCGTCCATGCTGATCCTCCAATCGAGGTGGCGTCTGCCGACCAAATGGACACCGTCGAGACTCGTGAGGTGGTCGTCAGCGCAACGAAGACGCCAGTTCCGGTCACCCAATTGACCAGCGCGGTGGAAGTCATCACGGGAGAGGAACTGGAGCGTCGGCACGTGAAGACGGTTGTGGATGCGCTCCGCCTCAGCCAGGGCGTGACGGTCTTCTCGAACGGTGGGCCAGGCTCGTCCTCGTCGGTACGCATCCGAGGGAGCAATTCCGATCAGGTGCTGGTGGTGATTGACGGCGCGATTATGAACAGCGCCACGCTGGGCAATTTCAACCTTGCCAATTTGACCACCGACAATATCGAGCGCATTGAAATTCTTCGCGGTGCGCAAAGCATGTTGTGGGGCGCGGATGCGATGGGAGGCGTGATCAATATCACCACCAAGAAGGGTACCGGCGCTCCGTCGGCCAGTGCGTTCTTCGAGTATGGATCGTTCTCGTCCATTCGAGAAGGTGGACAGGCCTCCGGTAAAACGGGACCCGTAGATTTCAGCGTGGCCCTTTCACGCTGGGACTATACCGGATTCTCAGCGGTCAACTATCGTCGAGGCGCATCGGAGCGAGATGGGTTTCATAACTGGCAAACGTCTGCGCGGCTTGGAATTGCGCTGCCTCATGAAGGACGGCTCGACTTCAATTTTCGTCTCTTGCAGGGGAGGACCGATATTGACGGCGGGTTTGGCCCCGGCTTCGATACGCTGGGAGCGTTCACCAACAGCCAGCAGTTTGTGTACAGCGCCTCATATAGCCAGCCGATCACCACGTGGTGGAACACCGCACTGACTGTGTCTCGTCAAACAGAAGACTCCGAGACGTCTTCAGGCGCGACGCAGCGTAATTTACAAACGGGGGTGGTCTCCCCGACATTTGCCTTCCGATCGCAGATCGATACGTTGGCAAACCGAGTCGAGTGGCAACATAATGTTCAAATCGGCAAGCCCCTCTTACTCACCGCCGGGTATCAGTTTCGTGACCAACAGGGAGAAAATCGCGATCTCCTGACGAATATTTTGGATATTCCTCATAAAGTTCTTTCCAGCCATGCAGGCTTCGCGCAAGCCCAACTCAATCTTTGGGATCGAGTGTTTGCGACGGCAGGTGTAAGGCAGGATGAATATAACGTCTTTGGCAGCGCAACGACCTATCGGGCTACCGCCGGGTATCTCCATCAAGAAACCGGCACCAAGATTCGGAGCAGCTATGCGACAGGATTTCGCGCTCCCACGTTCAATCAATTGTATTTCCCAAATTTTGGAAACCCGGCTCTGAAGCCTGAAAAAAGCCAGAGTATGGACATTGGAGTGGACCAATATTTATTGGACAACCGCCTCACTCTCAGCGGGGGATTTTTCTGGAACCATTACCGTGACATGATCGTCGCGCAGGAAAGTTTGGCGGTGTGTGGTCTCTCCCCATTCGGTCCCTTTGCGGCCTTCTGCGCGCAGAACATCGGCGCGGTGAGTACAAAGGGATGGGAGGCCAGTGTTAAGTATGCCGTGGTGAGAGATGTGCCCTGGATTAAAAGCCTCGATGTGCAAGCCCAGTACACCAATACGCTGACCAGGGATCTCGCGCAGCAACCAGGTAACCGAGCGGCACGCATCCCGGTCGATCAATGGAGCATGGTCGTGAGTTATCAGCCGATTGATCCAGTCAGGATCAATTTAGAAGGACGATACGTGGGATCACGGTTCAACGATGTGAACAATCAACAGCCGATGCGGGCATTCGATGTGTGGAATCTTTCTGCGAGCTACAATGTCACGAACCGTGTGCAGACATACGTTCGACTCGACAATATCTTCAATGAGAAATACGAAGAGATTCTACTGTTCGGCACCCCGGTGCGATCGATCTTTGTTGGGCTGCGAGTCAATTACGATGCGAAGTAACCACATTCTATGATCGTTCCTCGATTGATCATTGCCGGCACCCATAGTGGTGTCGGCAAGACGACAGTGACACTGGCGATTCTGGCGGCTCTGAAAGATCGGGGCCGCCAGGTGCAACCATTCAAGGTCGGGCCTGACTTTATCGATCCAGGCCATCACAGCGCCGCGACTGGCCGTCTGTCGCGCAATCTGGATGGCTGGATGTTGGGAGAGGCCGTCAATCGCGAGATTTTTACACGTGCTTCAGCTGACGCGGACCTTTCCATTATAGAAGGAATGATGGGGCTGTTCGACGGCAGTTCACCGGTGAGCGAGATCGGCAGCACGGCTGAACTGGCAAAGCAATTGGATGCGCCAGTTATCCTCGTCATCGATGGGAGCGCCATGGCTCGTTCTGCTGCGGCCATGGTGTCGGGATATGCGACATTCGATCCGGCCTTACGGGTAGCTGGCGTGTTGTTCAATCGTGTGAGTAGCGAAGGGCATTACATGCTGCTCAAACAGGCAGTGGAACAAGAGGCGAAGGTGGAGGTGGTTGGCTATATGCGACCGGATCAGGCGATGACAATCTCCGATCGCCATCTAGGGCTTGTGACGGCGATGGAACAGGGGACAGGTGAACTCTATGGTCGGCTTGCCAAGGCAGCGGCCAAGACGGTCGATTTGGACCGAGTTGAGGCGTTGGCGAGATCGGTTTCTAAAGTTGTCAGGGGCAATGGGATAGGCGTGAGGGAAACGAATGCCACTCAGCGTTCTCCGCTTCTCACGTTTCACGTTTCACGCTTCACGTCTCGCCGGGTTCGCATCGGTGTCGCCTACGATCAGGCGTTTTGCTTTTACTATCCCGACAATCTTGAGTTGCTGGAAGCGGAGGGGGCTGACGTGGTGAAATTTTCGCCCATAAAGGATCAGGTGTTGCCGGATGTGGACATGCTCTATCTAGGCGGGGGGTATCCGGAGCTGCATGGCGAGCGACTGTCTAGGAATATTGCCATGCGAAAGGCAATCAAGACATTTGCTGATCGGGGTGGGACGATCTATGCGGAATGCGGCGGCATGATGTATCTCACGCAGGCGATTCGCGATCTTGCAGGGACATCCCATGAAATGGTGGGCCTGTTTACAGCAGTCGCGGTGATGTCTCGTGAAAAAATGACGTTGGGTTATCGGGAACTCCAAATTTCACAGCCTTGTGTGCTAGGCGAGACTGGTGTCAATGTGCGCGGGCATGAGTTTCATTACTCGTTGGTCGAGCCGACAGGCCAGTTGCAGTACGCCTGTACGCTGAGGGATGCTCAAGGCAAATCCAAAGGGCAGGATGGTCTCGTCGCCGGTAACACCGTGGGGCTTTACTCGCATCTGCACTTTGCCAGTCAGCCGAAGATCGCAGCGTCATTGATCGCATCTGCTCGCATGACCACGCGCGCATCGGCTGCAAGCTTGGGAGGTGTGAGATGACGGAGCAAGACGAATACACAGCGAAGATGGAACGGCTCAAGGCTTCCGTGGATCGGCGTATTGAAGCGGCACAAGAAGAAAAGGGGCTGTTGATTGTCTATACGGGCGCAGGCAAGGGGAAGACTACTGCAGCGCTGGGTATGGCCTTGCGATGTCTCGGTCATGGCATGAAGGTGGCGGTGGTGCAGTTTATCAAAGGCGCGATCGATACGGCGGAGGAACGGGCGCTCAAGTCTTTTGGCGATCATGTCACCTTTCTTCGCATGGGCGAAGGATATACCTGGGAAACCCAAAATCGTGAGCGGGATACGAAGTTCGCTCAACAGGCTTGGGATGCGGTCTGTGGGTTTTTACACGATTCCTCCTATGCGATGGTCATTCTCGATGAATTTAATATCGCTCTTCAGCATGACTATGTTCGACTTGAAGATGTGCTGCCGGTTCTTCGCGCCCGGCCTCCCATGCAGCATGTTGTGATAACCGGTCGCGGGGCCAAAGATGAGTTGATTGAAGCAGCCGATCTGGTGACGGAGATGAAACAGGTCAAACATCCCTTTCGAAAAGGCATTAAAGCGCAACCGGGGGTGGAGTTTTGAGTCGGATGTTGAAAAAGACCGCCAGCTTCGTTCTCGCATCGTTCAGACCCTCAACGTACCCACGAGGGTACGCCTCGGTCCTTCACTCGCTTCGGCCTTGCTGGACGGCCTTTTTGAGCATCCTGCAGGAATGGTTTCCTGTTGCCACACGTGCGGAACACCGAAGTTTTAGCGCATCATCATAGTTGTCCTGTAGTCGGCTAGTCGGCTTGCGTAAGAGAGAGGAGCGTTCTTCACCCATGAGAGGGCCGGTTACCAAAACGTGCGAGAATTGCCGTCAGGAGTTCGAATGCGGCGGATACCAATGTTGGTGCGGGAAGGTCGGAATTTACCGAGCCGCAGATGGATTGGATCGCCTCGCGGTTTCAAGATTGTTTATGTCCGATATGTCTGAAAAAGGTCGGAGCGGGCGATGTGGGACTTGTTTCGCGTAAGCCGTCTGCTCCAACGCAGGCCGAGTCTACGGAGTCATCATGACGGTGCGTCAGGATGTGAAAAGTGCCTGCAGCGGAAAGTTTTCCGACGATGAGCGGGAGGCGGTCTACCGCGTGATTTTCGAGCGGCGGGATGTCCGACGAAACTTTGTGCGAAAGCCGATTGCCGATGAGGTCCTTGCGAGGATTTTGACCGCTGCGCATCATGCCGGGTCGGTCGGGTTTATGCAGCCATGGGACTTTGTCGTCATCCGTCAACGCGCGACCAAGCGCGCAGTCAAACAGCTCTTTACGCAGGCGAACACGGAAGCGGCGAAGCGGTATGACGGTATCCGCTCGACGCTGTATCGGAGCTTGAAGCTCGAAGGGATCGAGGAAGCGCCGATCAATCTCTGTGTCACCTGCACCCGTCAGCGTGGAGGCCGACATGTCTTGGGCCGTTCCACGGTGCGAGAGACAGACCTGTACAGCACCTGTTGCGCCATTCAAAACCTCTGGCTGGCCGCGCGAGCGGAAGGCATTGGAGTTGGATGGGTCAGCATTGTGGATCATGGGGCCTTAAAACAGGTGCTTGGTATTCCAAGACCGGTTAAAGTCTTGGCCTATCTCTGCCTCGGCTACGTCTCAAGCTTTGCGGCGCAGCCTGATCTAGAGACGGCAGGATGGCGAGCCAGGATTCCGATTGACGAACTCATTCACTATGAGTCATGGGGAAAGAAAGTTCAGGGCAACAGGAGGAACGGCGATGCGCATTACGAAGGTGTACACAAGAACCGGAGACGCTGGAAAGACAAGGCTGGCCGGAGGGCAGCAGGTGTGGAAGGACAGTCTTCGAGTGGAGGCCTACGGCACCCTCGATGAACTTAATGCGGTGGTCGGGGTCGTGCGGGTGATGAATGTGGAGATGGTCGTGAGCCATGCGCAGGCAGCGCAACTCGAAGAGGATCTCCGATGGATTCAGAATAAGCTGTTCGATCTTGGTGGGATTCTTGCGACGGCTCCAGGGCAAGAGTTCAAGAACATGCCGCAGGTGACGGGAAAAGATGTGACGAAGTTGGAAAAGATCATCGATCGCTGTCAAAAAGATTTGGCTCCGCTCAAAGAGTTCATTCTGCCTGGTGGAGGGAAAGTGTCGGGATTTTTACATCAAGCAAGGACCGTATGCCGTCGTGCTGAACGGATATGCGTGCATCTCTCGCGGGAAGAGCCGGTTGATGCGGTGAATATCAAGTTCGTGAATCGTCTCAGCGACGCCCTGTTTGTTCTGGCACGTTGGGCTGCCAAGACTCAAGGAGAACCGGAATTCCTTTGGCAACGAGATGTGAAGAATGTGGCAGACTGATCCCATGAAGAATGCGCTCAAGGGACGCTCAAGATTGATTCTGGTACTCGGCGGTGCGGCATCTGGAAAGAGCCAGGCGGCGCTCGATTTGGCAGGTCAGATAGGGCCGAGGGCCTTTGTCGCGACGGGCCAACCGCTGGACCGAGAGATGAAAGTCCGGATCGAACGGCACCGAGCCACACGCTCGCCTGATTGGGAGACGGCAGAAGTTCCCGTGGATCTCGCTAAATGGTTTGATGAAAATAAATATATGTATCATGTGATTGTGCTTGATTGCCTCACGCTATGGTTGAGCAATTTGAAGGGGAAGCGTTTGGGCGACCCGGCCATTTCTGATGTCATGACTAATCTGCTTCTGGCGATTCGGGCGACCAAGGCCCGTGTCGTGATCGTGAGTAATGAATTGGGACTAGGATTGGTACCGGCGACGAAACGTGTCCGGGCGTTTCGTGATCTGGCCGGGCGGATCAATCAACAGGTGGCAGCAGAAGCAGATGAAGTCTATCTCACGATCAGCGGGCTACCGCTGCGATTGAAATAAGGGGAGTTCGAGGATGTTGTCTCGCGAAATCATCGACCGGATTCAGCCGACCGACGCCCGTCTGTTGGCGCAGGCGCAGGCGCGTCTCGATCGATTGACGAAGCCGATCGGGAGCCTGGGACGGCTCGAAGAATTGGCCGCCTGTTACGTCATGATCACAGGTGAGGTGAATCCGAAAGTCCCGCGTGGCGCGGTGTATACGTTTGCCGCCGATCACGGAGTGACAGTGGAAGGGGTGAGCGCCTATCCCTCTGCGGTAACGCCTCAGATGGTCTTGAACTTTCTTCGTGGTGGCGCAGGCGTGAATGTGCTTGCGCGTCATGTCGGCATCGAGGTTCGCGTCGTGGACATCGGCGTGGCATTTGATTTTGAATCGGCGCCAGGGCTCATGCATAGGAAGGTCATGCCAGGTACGAAGAATCTGATGGTAGAACCCGCTATGAGTCGCGCGCAGGCGGAGCAGGCGCTGCAAGTTGGGATCGAGCTGGCGACCGAAGCGGCTCAGGAGGGCATCGGTCTGATTGGAACCGGGGAGATGGGGATCGGCAATACCACCGCCAGCTCGGCCATTACCGCAGTGATGACGCGTCGAGCGGTTTCGGACGTGACAGGACGGGGAACGGGTATCGACGATGCCGGTCACGCACACAAGATCGATGTGATTCAGCGCGCGCTCGCGTTGCATCGGTTGGATTCGGCCGACGCGATGGAGGTGCTTGTCAAAGTGGGCGGGTTGGAAATTGGTGGATTAGCCGGTTTGATGCTTGGCGCAGCTGCGGCTCGCATTCCGGTGTTGTTGGATGGATTCATTGCTGGAGCGGCAGCATTGATCGCCGTGGGTCTGCAACCGCGCTGCAAAGACTATCTCATTGCCTCCCATCAGTCAGTCGAACGAGGCCATCAGGCGATACTGGACCACCTTGGATTGAAGCCGCTGTTCGATCTCGACCTTCGTCTAGGGGAAGGCACCGGCGCCTGTCTCGGCATGAGTTTGGTGTTTGCCGCGGTTAAGATTCTGACAGAGATGGCCACGTTCGACGAGGCAGGCGTATCAGAGCGTCGCACATGACCGCGTTACTGCGAACATTTCTGTTCGCGTGGCAGTTTCTCACGGCCATTCCACTCAGCCGTTCGACACATGATGCCAAATCGGAGGAGTTGGCTGCCTCCATGAGTTGGTACCCTTTTGTCGGCTGTCTCCTTGGCCTGCTGTTGGTCTCAGTGGATAGGCTCCTGGCGCAGGTCTTCTCTTCTTCCGTCACGAGTATGTTTGTGATGCTTCTGCTTATCGGCGTCACGAGAGGACTCCACCAGGACGGACTTGCCGATATGGTGGACGGTCTGGCGGGCGGGCGCACCCCTCAGGCGCGCTTGGCGATCATGCGGGATTCACACATCGGTGCGATCGGCGCGACAGGATTATTTCTTGCGCTCGGCCTGCGATTCGCCGGGATCACTGCGCTGCCGGTAGGCGATCATATCGCGTTTCTGATCGGCATGCCGGTGGTCGGCCGATGGGCCATGGTCGTGGGGGCCTTTCATGCGACGTATGCACGGTCAGAAGGAGGGCTGGCCCAACCGTTTCTCGCGCATGTGTCTTGGCGACACCTATGTATCGCGACCGTCACGGCAGGGATTGTGTTGACGTTGTTGTTGGGGCCATGGGCAGCCTTGTGCTGTCTTTTCATCGGAGCAGCCTTCGTTCGTCTTTCGACGGTCTGGTTCCACCGCATGTTCGGGGGTGTGACGGGGGATTTGCTGGGGGCGACGAACGAAGTGGCTGAGATACTCTTTATCGTGATCGTTCCTGCGGTGCTCTTCCGATGACCGGAGGCGAATTGGCGATGGCCTGCGTCCTAGACGCGGCAATCGGAGACCCTCGCTGGTTTCCACACCCGGTGCGTTGGATGGGGTTCCTCGTCGACTGGTACGATCGGCTTATCCATCGACTGTTTCTGTCTCCCGCCAAACAACGGGTGGCAGGCGTGCTGGCGGCGGTCGCCTTGCCGGCCGGAGCCTATGCGGCTGGGGCGCTGCTCATGTGGTTGGGCAACTCGATCGATCCCCTAGTGGGGAGCGCGGTCGCTGTGGTGATAGCATGGACCACGCTTGCGGTGCGCGATCTCTTCGACCACGTCGTCTCTGTGCAACGGGCTCTCCAATCCGTCTCCCTAGCGGAGGCTCGATCAGCCGTCGCCAAGATTGTCGGACGCGATACGGGCGAGATGAATGAAGCCGATATCGTTCGTGCCACGGTAGAGACGATTGCAGAAAGCACGGCTGACGGCATCATGGCGCCATTATTCTATCTGGCCCTGGGGGGACCTCCGTTGGCGCTTGCGTATAAGGCGGTCAGCACGTTGGACTCGATGATTGGCCATTTAGACGACCGATACCGATGGCTTGGTTGGGCGTCGGCTCGATTGGATGATGTGGCGAATTTTATCCCGGCTCGCATCACGGCGCTCTTACTGGTTCTCTCGGCGGGGATCGCGTCCCGATCATGGCCTGCCATGCAACGCGCCTGGCAGATCGTGCTTCGCGACGGAGCGCGACATCCAAGCCCGAACAGCGGTCATCCAGAAGCCGCGATGGCCGGTGCACTCGGCGTGCAATTAGGTGGGGCGAATCGCTATGACGGTGTGCTTGTGGAACGCCCTTGTCTTGGCGATCCTGTTCAGCCCCTGACGAGGGCTCACATCGGAATGGCGCTCAGGCTTATGCTTTGGACCAGTCTTACAGGAGTTCTATTGGGCATGGGGTGGCTTTTCATGGTGAAGGGATGACACAACCCACTCATGGCGGGAACGTCTACAAGGTCGCTCACGAGCGACACATTCCCGTCGACCGGATCGTGGATTTTAGCGCCAACATTAACCCGTTGGGTCCTCCCGCTGTGGTGTGTCGCGCGATTCGCTTGGCGCTGAAACAGATCGTGCACTATCCGGATCCCGATTGTCGGCAGCTCCGGCAGGCTTTGGCGCAGCAGTGTGGCGTCGATCCAGATATGATCCTTGTCGGCAACGGTTCGACAGAATTGATTCATCTCGTGCCCCGCGCGCTCGCGATCAAGTCTGCACTCATTATCGGGCCCACGTTTGAAGAGTATGCTCGCGCGCTGATGAACGCAGGGGGCACAGTTCAATACGTTCACGCGAGACGAGAAGACCGTTTTCGCCCACCGGTGAAAGAGATCCTTCGGGAGCTTTCGGCTAAGCGAACGAGAATCGACGCCGTCTTTTTGTGCAATCCCAACAATCCGACCGGGCAGGTGTTTGCCAAGCCGGCAATGCGCGAGTTGGCTGACGCGATGGAACGACGACAGAGTTGGTTGATCGTCGATGAGGCGTTTATCGACTATTGTCAGAAACAGTCTGTCGTTTCGATGTTGAGAGCGTACCCTCGCATGGTCGTGCTGCGCAGTCTGACGAAGTTCTATGCCATGCCAGGGTTGCGGATCGGCTATCTGCTTGGCGCAAGCAAGGTCGTGGATCTGCTGAAAGAGCGTCAGCCGCCTTGGTCGGTTAACTCGTTGGCCCAAGAGGTTTCCTGCGCCATATTGCGTGATCACGCGTACGCGATAAAAAGCCGAGCATTCATGGAGAAGGAACGGTCGCGATTCATAAAAGGGTTGCGCTCGTTGCCGGGTGTACGTGTCTATTCGTCGGTGGCGAACTTTGTGTTGATCGAACTTCCTGATTGGAGTTCCGCCGGCCTGGTGGCTGATCGGCTGGCTGCCGAGGGCCTGCTTGTCCGAGACTGTTCAACACTGCCAGGTCTAAGTGCGCGCATGATTCGGGTTGCGGTCAGGACCGTGAAAGAGAATCGCCGATTAATAGCAGCCCTTGGCGTTTGCTTGAAGAAATGAGAGTTGTGAGAGAACTGAACCGGCGCGCGATGCAGACTGCATTCCAAATCAAGCGACAGACGCTTATCGTCGATCTGGGAGGCGTCAGGTCGGTGCTCTCCTCTGCCCCTAAAGCGGGCGGGGTGACACGGGCCAGATATATCTTGAACCATCAAGTTGCAGCCAAGCCGATTGGGAAAGATGATCATGGCAGGGGCACTGGCGCGCGAAATGCCGATCCAGCCAGAGCCCT
>Ga0163152_10004167_pt1 | contig 18167 bp, 16 predicted proteins | sample OliLakLV19MP8IB2_FD_148635 | JGI IMG/M metagenome (GOLD analysis project Ga0163152, IMG submission 148635) | Freshwater microbial mat bacterial communities from Lake Vanda, McMurdo Dry Valleys, Antarctica - Oligotrophic Lake LV.19.MP8.IB-2 | ecosystem: Environmental > Aquatic > Freshwater >... | reverse complement strand
AATTCGACTGACGCGGTTCAGGATAGAGGAGCCGTTGTACACCGGAGCTGACCCCGAAGGATTTGTTCGTGGGTTATACGAAGCCGATGCGAAACAGGAGGCCGCGCTACTGGGCCTGCACAGTGAGGGCATTCGCCGACGAATCTTCGCGAACAGGATTATTGAAACAGAGTTCACGATGCGCGGAGTGGACGGCGAGAGACTGCCGCTGAATCTGAGAAAGTCAGAGGAGATGGGCCTATCGCTTAGTGCTAAGTCGCTTGCGATAGCGTTGCGGATCAGCTACATTCACGAGCGCGGCGATGACGTGTTCACTGCCGTTTTGGATCGTGCGACGAAGAAATGGATTCGGACAGCAGCTCTGTCAGTGAAGCCAGACTGACCGTGGAATCGGCGGTGCAGAGTTTGGATTTCTAAACGGGTGTATTCCATCGGATCTGCTGGCTTCGTGGCGACGATGATAGTCTTCAGTAGGTGCAGGCATGGTAAAGGCGTCCAGAGTGTTTTGCGCGGAGATCGGATCAAAAATCTTTTCCTACACCAGGTGATTGACATGCCTCCTCGCGTTCGAAAGCTTTATTGCGCCGAGACGGGCAGCGACACCGATCCCTTGCTCTGCCTGCAAAGCGACACCCGGGTCGATGCCGGCTCTTGGCTCAAGAAGGCCCCCGTCTGGCTCTGCATCACCGAGGATCGCGTGGTCGTGGTCGTCGCGGGTCGCCGCCATCATGTCGCGAGCGTCGCCCGCACAGCCTGTCGCGGCAGCCGCTACGATTACGCCACCGGCGACGTCGTGATCGAGCCGGGTGACTCCCTCCGTTTCAACCGCCTTGCGTTCAAGCCACGCGAGGCTCTTCATATCCTCCACTGCCTCGGCGCCCCGACCTGAGCCGGGGCCGCAGCGTCTCACCCTCCCCTACCCACTCTGCTTGTTCACCTTCCCCCGAGAGCTCTTGAATCATGATTGAAACGCTCATTAAGGGCGGCGTGCTGATGATCCCGCTCGTCCTGTGTAGCCTTGCCGCGCTGGCCGTAGTCTTCGACCGCTGGGTGGCGTTCCGCCAGAACGGAAAGGTCGATATCAAATCCCTCCGTGCGAAGGTGCTCGCCCATCTGAAGAAAGGCAGCATCTCAGCGGCCATTGAAGATTGCGAGACATCGCGTGGACCGGTCGCTGCCGTGATGCTCGCGGGCCTGCGGTCGTACTCCCATCTGAAGGCCAAGGGGGAGAACGCCGAGACGATGCGGCTGGTCGTCGGCGAAGTCATGCAGGATGCGTCGGCACAGGCGATGAGCGCCGTGAACAACCGGCTCGACGTGCTCACGACCGTCGGCACCGCCGCGCCGCTCCTGGGCATGACCGGCACGGTGACGGGCATGATCGCGTCGTTCGCCGGCCTCGCCCAAGCCGGAAGCTCGGGGGGTGGCGGAGGCGCGGTTGCCAGCGGTATCGCCGAGGCACTCATCACGACGGCTGCTGGCCTGCTCATCGCGCTGGGGGCAGTGATCCCGCAGAGTCTGTTCAGCCGGTGGAGCGACGGCATCGAGCTCGAGATCGACGAGACCTCCGCCGAACTCGTCGAGTACATCCTCACGGCGCACTGACTCCACGCGGGCGAAGCCATCCATGGCCTTCGCCCGCTCAAACGCCGTGGCTTCGTGCCACGACGTCGGCTCAATCCTCACTCACTGACATAGCGACATGGCACGACGCGGAGAGAAACGACGTCGGCTCAATCCTCACTCACTGACATAGCGACATGGCACGACGCGGAGAGAAGAAGAGGCGGGAAGGTGGCATCCCCACCGATTCGTTTTCCGATATCGCTTTTCTTCTCATCATCTACTTCCTCGTGGCCACAACGCTCGTACGCTTGCAGGCGATCACGACCGAGATGCCGTCGGGCGACAAGTCGGCGCAGGCTCAGTCGGAGAAGACTCCAATTGTGAACCTGCGCGGCGGCGAGGTTTTTTTCAATGACGCGCCAGTGACGTTTCCGGCTCTCGAGGAGCGGCTGGCTGCCCTCGACCTGCCGGCCCGCGTGCCGGAGAAGCGGGTCGTGATGCTCGAGAGCGCCACCGGCACGCCCTACGACACGTACTTTCAGGCCCTCGCGGCGATCAGCGGCAACGGCGGCGTCGTGGCGCTCGTGGACGAGGAGAAGTAGGCCGCTCGTATGGGACGCACCCGATCACACGCGAGGCGGAAAAAACGGCGGACGGTGCCCGTCCCCACCGCGAGCATGGGCGATATCGCCTTCTTGCTCATCATCTTCTTTCTCGTCTGTAGCGAAGCGTCGCAGGATGCGTCCGACATCCAGGTTACGCTTCCGGCCTCGGAGCGCGTGGAGAAGGTGAAGGCCCCTGCGGCGGCACGGATCGCGATCGACAAGGAAGGCACCATCTATTTCAACGGCGGTCGGGTGGACTCCGCCAAGGAAGTCGAGACAGGTGTCCAGATCCGCCTGGCGGGCACCGTGACCGAGGACCAGCGGCATGTACAGTTCCGCTGCGATGCAGGCGTCACCAAGGAAATCTTTGAACCGGTATTGAAGGCCATCGCGGAGGGTGGAGGCATCCTCGAGGCGGTGGGAACCAAAAAGGAGAGCACACCATGAGTGCAGCGAGTGCCAAGCCAAAAAGGAGAGCACACCATGAGTGCAGCGAGTGCCAAGCCCCCAGCGAATGCTCCGTCCCGTGGCGCGTCCGCGGAACCCGACGATCTCTTGCGAGACTTTCGAGGCGGAGGGCTGGTTCGGTTTGCCCTTCTCGCCCTGGTCGTCCATACAATCGTGATTCTCGCCGCCAGCGTTCCGTGGCTGCGGACCACGTTTCTCGGCGATGCCTCAGCGGGACTGACAGAACAGCAAAAGCTCGACGCGGCAGTCGAGGAGGCCGCGGCATCAATTCAGGCGATTGCTAAGGAGCATGGCGTGCCGCCTCAAGACCTGAGCGCCCGCTTTGCCGGTGGTGCGAAGCCCGCAGCGGCGAAGCCAGCCCCAGCAGCCGCAGCCTCCGGTGACCCTGCTCCCGCGCCGGCCGCCGCGGGTGGCCCGCCACCAACGGTATCGACTCCCAGCGCGGGCCAGCCGCAGCCTCCGCCGGACGCGGCACCACCTGTGCCGGCAGGCCCGGCGATGCCTGATGTCGATGCCAACGTAGACCTCTTCAAGTAACCAATCGTCTGCCCATGACCATCACCGCCAGCCCCGATTTCGATATCGGGCCTATCGATGCGATTCCCACCGCACCGTCCGTCGCGAAAGCGACAGTGGTGGCGATCGGCGGCATCGTGGCCGGTGGGATTGGGCTCACTGTGTGGTGGCTGGTGCCCGGCGCGCTCGAGGCGGCCTTCAAGGCCAATCCCGGGATCGGTGGGCTCTTTGGGCGGAATTTCGTCAGCGTTCTTGTGCAGGCCTGCTGTGTTGCCGCGGGAGTCGCAGGAGCCACATGTGTCGGGGCGGGCGTCCTGGCCCTTGTCCGCATTCGGGCCACCTGGTGGCTTCTCTTCATGGCGCTCTTCACGATCCACGCGGTGGGGGCAGCCTTCACGGCCATCGCCTGGTATGCCACGGGGGCCATTCACGCAGCCGGCCTCCAGATTGATGGACTCGATCAAGATAAAGTCACACTGACGCTTCTCTGGTGGCGGCTGGCGTGGCCGGCGCTTGCGATGATGGCCGCCGCGGCGTGGATGCAGACGATGCTGCGGAGCCGTTCGGTCTACGCGGCCTTCACAGGCCAGACAGGTGGACCACTCCGTGGTGATGAATCCCTCGAAGATCTCCGCACGCGTGGCCGCGACCCGCGGCACCGCACGAGCCTCTACGCCAGCGGTCTGACCCATCTCATGGTCATCGTGCTGATTCCATGGCTGCTCGAAGCCGATGGCTGCGTGGAGCCGTACCGGGTGCCGAAGGGGAGTGGCAACCCGGTCGTGGCGATGGTGAAGATGGTCAAGCCAAAGAAGAAGAAAAAGAAGAAGTCGATCACGGTGAATCCGAATTCGGCAATCGTCTTCGAGAAGCCCGACCTCGACCACACCGAGGCCGACGAGCAGATGGAGGAGATGACGAAGCTCGAGTATCAGGTCTCGGCCAACATGGGTGCGACCGGCAACCTTGGCAAGGGAGGCGGCACCGAGGGGGGATGGCCCGAGGGCATGGAGGACTACAAGATCCGCTTCATCCGCCTCAACCACGGTGGCTCCGGCTGGGATGATGGCATGGACGATCCGCCTCAACCACGGTGGCTCCGGCTGGGATGATGGCATGGACGAAAGCGCCGCCGACACCAACTTCCTCCGCGAGTTTGCCCAGGCCACGGGGTTCAAGAAAATAGCCCGGTCGGGCGAAAGCCATTCGATCGCACTTCTACGAAAATATCCTCGCGATGGCTTTCCGCCGTTTGTCTACCTCACGGGCAACGGGGCGATGGGCCACATCAGTCCGGCCGACGTCAAGATTCTCCGTGAATACTGTCTCGGCGGAGGGTTTCTCATCGCCGATGCCGGCAGCCTCGCCTTCCACGATTCATTTCTGCGCTTCATCCGCCAGGTCTTTCCGGACAAGCCGCTCGTGGACATCGCCGATGACGACGAGCTCTACCGGCTTCCGTTCATGTTTCCCGATGGTGCCCCAGCGTTCTGGCATCACGGTGGCCGGCGGGCGCTTGGCATCAAACATGAGGGGCGGTGGGTCGCCTTCTACCACCCCGGTGACATAAACGACGCCTGGAAGTCCTCCGCGTACACCGATGTGAGCCCGGAGATGAAGGCCAGCGCCATGCACCTGGGCATCAACCTCGTGCGGTACGCCTTCGATCGCTGGAACGATGCTGTGGCCAAGGTCAAGAAGTGAGCCGGACATGACGTGGACCTTTCAATCTTTCGGCGCGATCGGCTACGTCGGGCTGGCGGTGTCGCTTGCGGTACCAGTCCTCTGGAGCCTCGGTCTGCTCAGGCGAACCGGGCCGCGGCCGCTGGTCGTGGCGGTGCTGGTTGCTGCCTTGTCGCTTGTCTGCGCCCAGGTGAACTCGACGTTCCATGTGAACCGGCTCGAGCCCGATCGTTCGGCTGCCGTGGCCGCCGCCCGCAAGGCCGAGGAGGCGCTCCACCAGAAGAAGGTGGCGGCGCTCGACGCGACCCGTGAGCAGTCAGCAGCAGACATCCAATTCGCCGAGGACGCCAAAGACGATGCTCTCGACAAGGCAGGCCTCGACGACGCCGACCTCAAGTATCTTGAAACGATCGAAGAAGAGGATTCCGTCGCTGAACCGGGATGGAAGCAGAAGAAAAAGGCACGGGGCGAAGGGACGACGTCGGATGACAGCCTTGAGGCTGGCCTCGACAGTGACAACGAGCCGGCAGGGTTGGACGCAGGGCAGACGGTGGCCGAGTCGAGCTGGCAGCCCATCGTGGTGTCGGAGGAGGCGTACGCTACGGCCCACCGCGTGGACCGCTGGAACCTGTGGTGGTCGCGGTTCCTCGTGGTCGCGGCGGTCGCTGTTCTCGCCCGCGACTGGCTCAGGCGGGCCAACGATTACGCCACGGCCTACCTGCCGCTGCCGGTGCCGAGCGCGGTGGTTAACGCGGGTCGCCAGCTGCCCTCGCTCGTGGTACGACCGAGGCCACCGCGGCGTTCCATGCCGGAGGAGCTCGCGTGGCTCCTGCATCGAGGCGACTGCTTTGTCTTCCTCGCGGCCAGCCCCGCAGCCGCTGATGCCGCCCAGGCTGCCCTTACCGGCTTCGAGCGGAGGAGGCGGCCGGTGCAGATCCTTCACGTCGGCTCGGACGGGGAAGACTGCGGAAACCGCTTCATCTTCGAAAGCCTCTGGTACGGCCGATGCTCGTTCCTGCTCGACGATCCGACCCGAGCCGAGCGGCTGGTGAAAGATTTTTGTATCTTCTTAGAAGAGCGGCAGGCCACGCGGGCCCGTGCGGCTCAGATTGTTCACGTGGTCTGGGATCTTGCGGGGGCCGCACCGCCAGACCAGGCTACCGCTTCGGCCTTCATCGAGCGATGGAAACGGCTTATTCAGGCCGTGTCGAGTCGCGGACGCCGGGCAGGCTTTTCAGTGTTTCTTTGCCGGGAGAGCGAACCCGCTCGGCCAACATCCTCCGTGGAGAGTGCAGCATGAAAGTTTCTCGCTTTGGGACCACGTCCCGTGGAGCCACGCTCGCCCTCGTGGCGGCCATGCTGGGTGCTGGCATCGTAAGTGCCGACGAGCGCGAGGTGACGCCCGAGCAGCAGGCTGCTGTCGCCGCTGGTGGCGACGAGCCGGTGACGCCGGTGCGGCCCGCGGCCATCCCCGACTTCACCAAGGGGGCCGCCGTTCCCAAGGAGACGCAGATCTGGAGCCTCGGTCCCACGGGCATTGTCGGCGTCTGGGCGGGCGGCTTTGCCGGCGATCAGTTCCTCGTGCAGCAGATTCTCGCGGGCTCGCCGGCCGAGGGACAACTCCAACGCGGCGACGTGCTCCTGGGCATCGGCGGAACGGCCTTCAAGCCCGGCGGCCATCTCGGGGTGCTCGTGGGCAACGCCATCATCGAGGCCGAGAAGGAGGAGAACGGCGGCCGGCTCGCGCTGGCCGTATGGCGCGACCGCAACTACGTCAAACGGAATGCGACGCTCGATACCGACCGCGTGAACCTCGAAGAAGTCTTTGCCGCAGCCGAGGACGGTGATGCCCTCTATGACTGGAAGGCATCGGAGACCAAGAAAGAGGAGACCGCGCGACAGAAATTCGATGCGTTCCCCATCGACGCTACGACACTCGACGCGGAGCTGCGGCTTCGGACGTTTCCAGCGTACGCCGACACGGCACCTTTCGACTGCCCGAAGACCACGCAGATCCTCGAGGATGCTTGGAAGGTGCTCGAAAAGAAGTTCGTCGTGGACCCGAAGAATCCGAGCTCGGGCCGCGGCGGCACCACAGAGGCCATTGCGCTCATCGCCTCGGGCAAGCCCGAACACCTGAAGCTCGTCCGCGAATGGGTCCGGGGCCCACACTGCAAGCAGTGGCAGCCGGGCTTCGCAGGCTCGATCGACATGATGAAACCAAGTGGAATGCTGAGCTGGCACGTCGGCTTCGTGGGGCTGCCCTGCGCGATCTACTACGACGCCACAGGTGACGACTATGTGCTGCCCGCCCTCAAGGAATGGGCGGTGAAGACGGCGATGGGACAAAGCGCGGGGGGAACCTGGGGCCACACGTTCGCGTGGCCTGCGTTCAACGGCGGCGAACTGCACCGATCGAACCCCGGCTACGGAGCCCTCAACGCCGCCGGCAACCATTGCTTCTTTCTCCTGGCGCTTGCCAAAAAGTGCGGTATTGAGCATCCGGAGATCGACGCGGCCCTCGAACGATCCCGGCTGTTTTTTGGTTCGTTTGTGGACCAGGGCGCGCTTCCTTATGGCGATCATCCCGCTGCTGATACCGACGACAGTAACGGCAAGAACAGTGGCACCGCTTTTGCGATGAAGCTCCTCGGTGATGACTACGCCGCCAAGTATTTTGCGACGATGGCGGCCCATGCGTCGTTCACAGCGAGGGGCGGCCACGGTCACGACTGGCACACGAACTGGTCCAGTTGGGCGGCGAGCCTCGTTGGCCCCGACGTTCGCATGCTTGCCGAACGCAACATGCGGTGGCGGAGGACGCTCTGCCGACGGCACGATGGGAGCTTTGTCTACCACTCCCCGACTGGGTCCAAATACAAAGCCCTCCGCGACCCGACCGCGACGGAAGTGCTCCACCAGGCAGTAGCCCTCCGGAAAACGCTCATTACGGGCAAGGACCCGGACAAAAGCCTCTGGCTGAACGACCGCGAACTGAAGCAGTTGCTTGCTAGTGCCCGGGGTCAGTTCAACGATCCCTGGCTCGATGCCAAGGTCGGCACGCCGTGGAAGGACCGGTCGACCGACGAGCTTTTTGATCTCCTCGACATCTTCATACCCAAGGCCCGACGGCAGGTGGCCGAGGAGCTCGGAAAGCGATTCAAGGCCGGTGAGAAGGCAATCGCCGAGCGTCTTGTGAAGCTCCTCGAGAGCGACAACGCCAGGTTCCGGGACGGGGCCGTCCGTGGGCTCTACTTCTGTGGGCCCGACACAGTGCTTGCCAACCTCTCCGCGATCACAAAGCGGCTCGAAGACTCCCACGACTTTGTCCGTATCACGACGGTGGCCGTGGTGTCGCAGACCGCGACCAATGCGGAGACCCAGGCGGCGCTGCTGTCCGCGGCGACAGCCCCACCGCAGGCAGTCGCCCCGAACAGTGTCCGCAACGCAATCCAGGGCCCACTCTTTGGTGGCGACACGCCGCTGGCAAAGTCTCCGTTTTCTGCCGGCTTCGACGAGAGGCTTGTCCGCGACGCCCTCGAAGGGCTCCTCACACTCGACCCGGTTGGCGGAAAAGGCTTCCTCAATTCACGCCTCAACGTCTGGGACAAGGACACGGTCGTGCGCCTCGCCGATCCGCTCGTTTTCATCGCCGAAGAGGAGCAGCTCAACGACCAGATGTTCGCGGCTCGCGCCCGGCCGGCCCGGACGATCCTCCAGCGGCACGGCTACCAGGAAGGCTTCGACAGCATGCTCTGCCGGCTCAGCTGCCAGGCCGAGCTCCCCCGGCACATCCGGCCGTTCGTGACGATGGTCCACCCCAAGCACGCCCTCTTCGATCCTTCCATCATCCAGCAGAAGCCGGCTGCGTTCCGTGAGTATCTCGACGCTTTTCAGACCATGATCGTCGATAATCCACTCGTGACGGTCAAAGACACGAGCGACGAGTTGGCCACGCCCGTTCCCTACACCTCGCTCGTGACGCTCATTGCGTCGGCTCCATCGTCGGCCCCGTGTCCGAGCATCGCCGACGATGTCCGAGGCCTCTTCTTGAGCACGCTTGCGGCGGCCGGGAGCGACGCCGAAAAGATTGCGATCTGCCGTGAGACGCTTGCCGACACGTCGCGGCGGACGACATTCCGGGCCACCGTGGCAATCGATGTTCTTGCAGACATGCTCGGGCCGGATGCGCTCGATGATCTCGTGCCACTTTTTGTACGGGATGATCGCCGCGTGCGAGACCTCGCGCGACTGCGGGCTGCAGAGCTGGCGAAGGCCGACGGCGGCAAACAGCTCGCCGCTCGCTTTGCTCGAGAAAAGAATCCGGCGGTGCAGGCGGGAATCCTTGCAGTGCTCGGCCAAGCCCGCGGGGAGGCCGGCCTGCCCGTGGCGCTCGCCGCGCTTGAGCATGATGATCCCACGGTGCGCGGGGCCGCGGCCGAGGCTGCCGCAGCGATCGGCGGTGCGCGGGCGGTCGAGCCCCTACTCAGTCACTTCACCCAGGCGTCGGCACCGGACGACCTGCCGTCGGCACCGGACGACCTGCGGGGCACTGAACGGGCTCTTCTGGTACTTCGGGCAGATTCAGCCGTTGCCACGCGCGTGCGTGATGCGGTCATCGCTGCCTTGCCGAAGGCCGAGGGCCCGCGGCGAGAGTCCATTCTCTGGCTGCTTGGCCAGTTTGGCGACGCCACGAGTCTGGCCGCGCTCGAGAAGGCAGGAGCAACGAGAGTGGCCGCCGAGTTCCGGACGGTCGTGAGTGCGCTATCGTATTCCCCCGCAATCGAGGCCGACGCGGTGCTGCTGCGGCTGGCGGCGTCTGACAAATCAAAGGCGCCGCTCGTGGCGGCGGAGTCGGTCCGGCGGATGGTGCTTGGGCCCAAGGGCTATGGCGATCGCACGGACGACCAGCGGATCGCGTTCGCTCGAGCGATCCTGACGCTCGCCGGCGACACACGCCTCGTCACCTTTCTCGGCCGGATGGGATCGCCGCACGCTATGCCGCTCCTGGTCGATCAGTTGCGAAAAGGGCATAAAGCCGCCGCCGAAAGCGTGGTTGTGAATGCCGAGTCCATGAAGCCGCTGCCGCCCGCCGACTCGGCGATCGTAGCCCAGGCACTCCGCGACGTGATGGAGTATTTAGAGGTCACGGTGCTGCGGGGCGGGCCAGAGGGCAAGGATTTCAGGGAATATCCGGCTGCGAAGGCCCTCCAGGCCCGAGCCGGCAAGGCGCTCGTCAAGGTCCACAAGCCCGAGGCAGCTCCCATCCAGGGCTTTCAGGGCCTCGACATTGATCTGTGAGGAGCCATGACTGTCAAGCTCGCCGTCAGTGAGACCGGTGAGGGCAAGCCGCTTGTCGTTCTGCACGGGCTCTTTGGATCGAAGCGGAACTGGGCGACGATTGCCCACAGGCTTGCCACGAATCATCACGTCATCTCGGTCGATCTGCGAAACCACGGCGAGAGCCCGTGGGATGATCGTCACGACTACCCGGCAATGGCCGCCGATGTCGCCCGGGTGATTGCGGAAAGAGCCGTTGGCTCCGCAGCGGTGCTTGGCCACAGCATGGGAGGCAAGGTGGCGATGCTCCTCGCACTCGAGCACCCGGAGCTCGTCGAGCGGCTCGTCGTCGTCGATATCGCGCCAGCACCCTCCGTAGCCACGCCCGTCGAGTTCGTCCGAGCCATGCGGGCGGTGCCACTCGATGCATTCACGAGCCGGCTTGACGTCAAAGAGGCGCTCGCCGACGCCATCCCCGACCCAACTGTCCGCGGGTTCCTGGCGCTCAACGTCGCCCCGAGCCCAGCCGGCCTCGTTTGGACGGTCAACCTGGCCGCGATCGAACAGAATTTCGACATGATTCTCGGCTTCCCAGATGTCCCCCTCGGGACGCTGTTCACCAAGCCGACGCTGTTCCTGGTCGGCGGCCGGTCCCCTTACGTCCAGCCGCACCATCATGCGGAAATCGAGCGGCTCTTTCCCCAGGCCGTGATCGAGGTCATCGAGGGGGCCGGACACTGGGTCCATGCCGACGCCGCGGAGGCCTTCATCGGGGCCGTGAGTCGCTTCCTCGAGGGCTGACGTGGGCAGCCCGCACCCGGCGGCAAACCATTCCTTCATGGGATCCGTACAGGATTCTCACAAGGCCGGGCTGGACCGCGCCCGTAGGATTCGTTTCGACCGGGACACCGAACGCCCCGGCTCCCCTTTTTGGCCAGGGAGGGTTTTGATTTTTGGCCAGGGAGGGTATGGAAGATGAGTATGAACCGTGACGAGCTCTTGTCGCTCTGCGACCGATTCGCCACCCGCCGCCATGTTCTCGTGGGGCGACTGAGTGTGGAGATCATCGACCCCGTCGACGACCCGGCTCCCGAGATCATCCGCAGCTTCCGCCAGGCGGAGATCTCCGAAAGCGAGAAGAATGCCCTCCTGTCGCTCGTTCGGGCAGACGAGGAGGAACCCGGTTTCTGCGACGAGATGGTCTGCGTCACCGACCCCTATGCCGACGCGCAGGCTGCTGGCAGCGACGACGATATCGGCTGACCGCCTGGAGCCCGACGCTTCCCTGCCTGCAGGGCCGCGCAGGGCATTTCCACGGACTCTCCGCGTCTCCACTTCCGGCAGCCGGGCCCCGTGGTTTAGTGTCTGGGGTGTATGAGCCATCCGCGGGAGATCGTGATCACCGGTGTCGGCGTCGTCAGCCCGATCGGGATCGGCTGTGACGCCTTCTGGCAGGCGCTCGCCGCGGGGGAAAGCGGCATTCGTCCGGTTGATCTTTTCGATGCCAGTTCGCTCCGGGTGCGGTTCGGCGGCCAGATCCCCGATTTCGACCCGAAGCAGTATGTCCGGCCGCGAAAAAGCCTGAAGGTGATGAGCCGCGAGATCCAAACCGGCTTCGCCGCGGCTGATCTCGCCCTCACAGACGCCGGCATCGTGTCCGGGGGCGTCCAACCCGATCGCTTCGGCGTCGTCTTCGGCAACGACATGATCTACGCCGATCTCGAGGATCTCGAGCAGGCCTACCGTCGCTCGATCGCACACGGGCAATTCGACTTTCACCTTTGGTCGGAGGCCATCCACGAGGAGCTGCATCCGCTCTGGCTCCTCAAGCACCTCCCCAACATGACAGCCTCGCATGTCGCGATTGCCCATGATGCGCGGGGGCCCAACAACTCGATTGTGCTCGGCGACGTCTCGGGGCTGCTCGCCATCGCCGAGGCAGCAAGCGTGATCAGCCGCGGCTGGGCCGACGTGATGCTCGCCGGGGGCACGGGCTCTCGGCTGCACCCCACGGCGCTGGTCGCCCGCGGCGATGCCTTGCTCTCACACCGCGCCGATGACTTCCAGGCGGCCTGCCGCCCCTTCGATCGAGATCGTGACGGGATGGTCAATGGCGAGGGAGCCGGGGTGATCGTGCTCGAGTCTCGCGAACATGCCGAGCATCGCGGGGCCACCATTCGGTGCGTCCTCACCGCGACAGCGGCGCGATGCGAGCCACGGGCTCGCCGCGATGGCCTCACTGGCTCGTCCCTCCGCCAGGCGATCCGAGCCGTCTGCGACGCCGCGGGGATGAAGCCATGCGACGTCGGCCATGTGAACGCACACGGCGTGAGCACGGTGGAGATGGACCGTGCCGAGGCCCGCGCCATCGCGGCCGAGCTGGGAGACGTGCCGGTGACCGCTCCCAAAAGTTTCTTCGGGCACATGGGTGCCGGCGGGGGCGTGGTCGAACTTGCCGCAAGTATTCTGGGGCTCGAGCGGGGGCTGGTGCCTTCGACGCTCAACTACCACACGGCCGACCCGGAGTGTCCGGTGAACGTGGTTCACGGAGGCCCGCTTGCTGGGCGTCCCTCCACGGCCGTGAAGGTCAACTTCTGCTCGACCGGCCAGGCCGTGGCAGTGGCGATCCGACGCTGACCGGGGCCTTCGTTACCAGCTTCCGTTGAAGCCGAACGACAAGCCGTTGTAGAAGGTTTGGCCGCCTACATCGATCGCATTGTTGTCTCGATCGTCGAGATTGAACTGCCGCGTGGCGGTGGCCATGCCTGCCACCCAGAGAAAATCGTAACCGACCTGGAACGAGAAGTTCGGCGTGACTTGCCACCCGGCGAAGAGGGTGAGGTCGCCGATGAAGCCTGCGGCGGTCTTCGTCTGCGCGTCGGTGAATGACGCGAACTGCGGGGTGTTAGGCCCTGTGGCCGTGGTATTCACTCCGGCTGCCGCCTGGGACGTGCTCGCAAATGAAAGCGCCGGGGCGGCGCGGCCACGAAGGCCCCAGTAATAGAACTCGTTTTGGCTGATGAGCTCGCCGCCGACATTGAGGCCGAGCAGCCAGTTCTGGGTGTTGATGTTGTAGACGCCGCCGAAGTCGGACGCTGCTATGCCAGGCCTGGAGCTGGTGAGCGAGAAGCCTTCATTCACGTTTGCCAGGCGCGGGCCAACGATCAGGGCTGGGAGCCAACCTCGCTCTGCATGCTTCGTCCAACTGCCGTCGGGCGACATGATGAGCTTGTCCCGGCCGAGCCGTCGGCGAAGTTTGTAGTTCCACTCCCAACTATTGAAGTCGGAGTTGAAGCTGGTGGTATATGTCCCAGCGGCGTTGAATCCCGGGAAGAGGGGGTCGAGCGGCGTGAAGAGCGTATTCCCACCCAATCCACCGTTCCACCCGGAGACGTCGTTGTAGGCCATCCCGCCGTAGTAGACGAACTCAACAGCGCGATCGCGATCGAGGTAGTCGCGGCCGAGAGACTTGCCGATCGTCGCCCGAGCACCCGGGGCCACATTGAACGGCTGGGCGAACGTCGTGTAGGTGACGTCGGGGTATGACGTGTCTAGCGCGATGTCTCGCCGGTTGTTGATGCTCCGGCCCATCCAGAGGCTCTCGCCCCCGACGTACCAGCCGCCGTTCCAGAACCAGCGGCCCGACGACGCCTCGAAGGGCATCTCATCGAAGCCTTCATCGATAAACATGCCGTCGAGAGGCCCTGAGACCACGTCCACCATGCCAGCCGGCGGAATGCCTGCCGCATCGCGAACCACGTTCGGCGGGACGATCAGTGGCTGTTTGCAACCGCGGCGGGCGTCGGAAGGGGCTCCGCCGCGGTTGCAAACGGCTCGAGCATGAGATCGCCGTCGAAGGCCACAGGGGCCACCATGGCGAGGTCCGGCGGCGCGGGCGCGAATTCGGCCGCTCGGCTGCCAACACCCGATGCCACGAGCGCCGTCAGCATGAGCATCCAGGCGAGCAGGGAATGCGGTGAGGCGTTCACGGGAGCAGCTCTTGTCACGAGGCAGGCGCGGAACAATCCACGCAGGTGGCTTGGTCATCGTCATCGGAGCAATCGCTTCGACAGGAATTTTCGTCAGGATCACCTTTCATCCCCGCAGATTCCCTGAATTGCCAGGCTGATGCGCGGCGATCGCCCGGCCATACGCCTGGTACACCCGAGACAACCGGACGCCCAGCGGCCCCGCTGGAGAGCGACCACCCCATGTTTCGATTTCTCCCAGACGAGGACGGAGGTGCCAACCGTCCTGGGGTGCATGATGGTTCTCAATCGCAACCGAATTCTGCTGGCGGGCCTGCTCCTCTTTCTCGTGGGCGTGCAGTTCCGCGTCGTGTCGTCATTCACGCTCAATGAGCGGTCGAGCCAGTTCGTTGCAGCGCGGCTCGGCGGCGGATCAGCCGCGATGGCGTCATGGCAGGCCCCGCCTCTCCGCAAGGTTATCGAGCCGCCCCGCTGGCTGGGGCTGGCCATGATGAGCCTGGGGGCTGTGCTGACGGTGAAGGGGCTCTCCCTCAAGGGAAGCTGACGCTGCCGAAGGCGTCATCTCCAGGCACTTCACGCAATTCTCACGTGTTTCGGCGATGCCCCGTGGATGCGGCCGCGGTAGCCTCCTCTTCGACGGCGGAGCACGCAGTCGCCCCGCCGGCCTCACGGAGCCGCCACGATGAGAGTCCGCTCGCTCTTTCTCTCCGATGTCCACCTCGGATGCGGCTTCTCGCGAGCCGCCGAGCTCTTCGACTTTCTCGGCCGCTATGAGCCCGACACGCTCTACCTCGTCGGCGACATCATCGACGGCTGGAAGATGAAGCGGAGCCTCGTCTGGACCGACACCGCGAGCTTTGTCGTCCGCCGCATCCTGGGCATGCTCAAACGGGGCACCCAGGTCCGCTACGCCACGGGCAACCACGACGAGTTCCTGCGGCCCTTCGCTCCGCACACCTTCGGCCACATGGAACTGGCCGACCAGTTCATCCACGAGACGCCCTCGGGGGAGCGCCTTCTCGTGATCCACGGCGACGTCTTCGACCACCTCACGAAGCACGCCGCCTGGGTCTACAAGCTCGGCGACCGCGCCTACACCGCCGCCCTCCACATGAACGCCTGGATGAACGCCGGCCGCCGGGCCCTGGGCTATCCGTATTGGTCCTTCAGTTCGATGCTCAAAACCAAGGTGAAGTCGGCCGTCAACTTCGTCAACGATTTTGAACACTTTGTGGCCCGCTACACGCGGCAGCAGGGCTGCACCGGCGTGATCTGCGGCCACATCCACGTGCCCGCCATTCGCACGATCGACGGCATCGCCTACTACAACTGCGGCGACTGGGTGGAGCACTGCACGGCGCTGGTCGAGCACCTCGACGGCACGATGGAGCTCGTCGCCTACGACTCGATCGCAACGCAGACGACCGGCTCAGGCCAGAGCGTCACAGATTCGTTGGCGCTCCCCGTCGGGTAACCGCCTCCCGGCGGCCTCGGCCCGTTCACGCCCGCCGGCGGCGGCGGAGTGCCGCCAGGGCCACTACCCCGAGGCCGCCGAGAAGGGCGTAGGTCGAAGGCTCGGGCACGACGACGAGATTGAGACTGCCGGTGGCGAAATATGCGGACTTCCCCGAGCCGACATCAAAGTAGGCATTGCCAGTCCCAAAGTTATTGAGGCTGCCCCAGTCAGTTTGGGTGGTCGCGATGAGCTGGAACGTGCCAAGCCCGACCGTGCCCCAGTCGATTCCCAAGAGACTGCCAACACCGAACGAGTTCCCAAATGTGATGGTGCCACCCACCGTGATCCAGTCCCGATCGAGCGGATTGCTCGCAAGAGCACCCGAAATGTCGAAGAACGATCCGTTCACAAAATCTATGGTTCCCGTGACCGTACCTGTCCCGGCGAGCGTGCCACCTGCTTCCACGGCGATCAGCGCCGAGGCAAGCGAGCCGGTGGCCCCGAGGGCAAGCGTGCCGCCACTGATGGTGGTGGTACCCGTGTAGGTATTGACACCCGAGAACGTGAGCGTGCCTGTGCCTGCCTTGACGAGGGCCTGGGTGCCGCTGCCATTGGCGATCACACCCTGAAAATTGCCACCGGTTGCGTTGCCGTTGCCGATGGTGAGCGTGCGGGATCCTGTAGCGCCACCTTGGATGGTGCCGCCGGTGCCGGTCAGATTGCCCACAGTGAGGCTGTTGTTACCCATGTTGAGCACGCCACCATTCACCGTGAGGGCTCCCGTCGTCGCGCCGAGGGCACTCGTAGCAGCGTTGGCCATCGTGAGCGTGCCGGCATTCACGACGGTCCCACCGGAATACGTGTTCGTGCCGCTCAGCGTGAGCGTGCCGGACCCGAGCTGGATCACCTGCCCTGTGCCACCGATTCCGTTGCTGATTTGCGTGCCCTGAGTGACTGCGTTGCTGCGGTTGAAGGCGAGCGTCGCGTTGTTCGTGATGGCACTCGATGTCGAAAGCTGCCCGGCCGTGCCGCCGCTTCCAATCTGAAGGGTGCCGCCGCTGATCGTCGTGTTGCCCGTGTAGGTATTTGTATTCGTCAGGATCACGGTCCCGGAGCCGGCCTTGGTGAGGCTGCCATTGGTACCACTGGCCACACCGGCAAAGGTCGTGCTCGTGTCGTCGCCTCCCGCCGTCAGGTTTTTTGCGCCGAGCACGATTGTCGAACCACTGACACCAGCAATGGAGCCTATGGTCTCGCCGGACGCCGTGAGACCGCTGATGGTGAGCCGAGTACCGCTCGCCGTGAGACTGACCGCCGTGGTATCCGCAAGAGCTCCGCTCCCCGACAAGGTGAGCGACCCGGCGATTACGGTCGTCGCACCCGTGTAGGTGTTGGATGCGGAGAGTGTCAGGGTGCCCGGGCTGTACTTCGTCAGTGAACCGCCGACCCCGGAAATCACGCCGGCATAGGTGGTGTTCGCCAAAACGCCGCCGATGGTGAGATTCTTTGACCCCAGCACGATCGCCGATCCGGCGGCGCCCGTGATCGAGCCGACGGTCTCACTGCTCGCGGAAATCCCGCTGATATCGAGGGTCGCACCGCTGGCAGACGTACTGACCGCACCGAGATCGGAAAGACTGGCACTTCCGAAGAGCACGAGCGAGCCGGCAGACACGGTGGTCGGCCCGGTGTAGTTGCTGCTGCCAGACAGGACCAGCGTGCCGGTGCCGGCCTTCACGAGACCGGCCGAACCCGCGATTGCCGACGCGATCGTATTGGTCGTGTTGTTGACGGTGATGGTTGGCGTCATGCTCGCGAGCGTGATCGTGCCGCCCGAGATCATGATGGCCCCGGACGCCGAGCCAAATGTGATGCGGTTGGCGCTCACATGCGGTTGGCGCTCACGGCCCCGGAGACTGTCACGGTCCCCGTGGCAAGCCCGTCGACATTGGATCCAAAGTGCACGCTGTCGACGGTGGCGACGCTCGCGGTGCCGGGGGTGACGTTGCCGCCCGAAGCGGCGCTCCAGCCCTGCGAGCCATTGCCGGTTGTCGAGGCAGCCCACGTGCCGGCTGCGGTCCCAAAGCCACCCGTGGAGCCGTTGTTGTCCCAGTAGCGGACGGTCTCGCTATTGAGCCCGGGGATGCTGCCGGTCAGGAAGTAGGAACCGATGTCAAAGAACGTTCGCGTGGTGTAGCTCGTGTCCGTGAGGCCAGTGCCACTGCCATCCGAGCCATTGGTCGTCGAAACTTTCGCGAAGTACGTGCCAGGCGCCAGGCTTTGGCTGATCGTGGCATCAAGCTGCCCGGCGGAATAGGTCGTGGTGGCGACGGTCGAGCCGAGGCTGTCGAGAATGGTCAATTTCGCGTCAAGAGTCTTGCCGGGGTCTGCCACGCCCGACGTGATCGTGGACCGTCCTGAGATCGCGTTCAGCGTGACCGTGCCGCCGGTGGTCGTGAAGGACCAGTAGTCCTCCGTGTAGTGGGCGAGGTTCGTCGGATCAGGGTTCGCCTGACCCGAGACGGTCGTGATGCCGCCCTTGCCAAGTGTGAAGTCAATCGTGCCATTGATGCCCGTGAGCGCCGTCGCCGCTCCCTGCGTGTG
>Ga0163152_10004162_pt1 | contig 18199 bp, 20 predicted proteins | sample OliLakLV19MP8IB2_FD_148635 | JGI IMG/M metagenome (GOLD analysis project Ga0163152, IMG submission 148635) | Freshwater microbial mat bacterial communities from Lake Vanda, McMurdo Dry Valleys, Antarctica - Oligotrophic Lake LV.19.MP8.IB-2 | ecosystem: Environmental > Aquatic > Freshwater >... | reverse complement strand
ACACCACGATGCCACCGGCAATGATCGGCATGCGCGAAGGCTCGGTAGTGATGTTGGAAGGCGGCGGAGGCGGCGAGTCGGATGCACCCGCGGCTTCCGGTACGAAGGCCGCAGGCAGCACAGCCGGGGATCCGATCGCGGCCGCGGTTTCCGCGGCGGCTTCGGCCTTGAAGCCGCCGGGCGGGATCATGACCGTGGAGTCGTCGTCGGCCTTGGCGGCCTTGGCGCCGGCGACCTCGCTTGCATCCGGGGTCAGGAGCGCCTCGCGCGTCAGGTTCGTCACCGTGGCGTCGTCATCGACCGGTTTTTCGAGCGCGGCGCGCGAAGGCATCCTCACGGTCGCGTCTTCGTCGGGCGCTTTCAAGGCGTCGCGTGAAGGCATCATGACTGTGGCATCGTCGTCCGCGGCTTTCTTGCGCGGCGGAAGCGACACCGTCGCGTCGGGATCGTTGTCTGCGGGCTTGTCTCGATTGTCGCTCATGGGGTCACTTCACTAAGGTGTGGGGTACGCGGCGGGAATCCATGAATTTATACCACCGGGTTGCGCTGCGGCAAGGCGCGTTTGGGGCCGGATGCAGGCCACGGGGCGTCAGCGGCGCCGCTGCATGGCGTTTCGTCGCGATCCGCGCGCAAGGCGAACTTTCGCGGTACGCTTCGCGGTTCCCCGGCAGCCCGCCGCCCTTCATTTTTCCACCTCCATCGACGATCCCGCCATGTACCCAAATACCCAGCTTTATATCGACGGCGCCTGGTGCGCCGCCGCCTCCGGCCGCACGATGCCCGTGGTGAACCCCGCCACCGGCAAGCAGATCGGCACCCTCGCCCACGCCGAGAAAGCCGACCTCGACCGCGCGCTCGAAGCCGCGCAGAAGGGGTTCGCGACGTGGAGAAAAATCTCCGCGTTCGAGCGCTCGAAGATGATGCGCAAGGCCGCCTCGCTGCTGCGCGAGCGCGCCGACGCGATCGCGCCGCTGATGACGCAGGAACAAGGCAAGACCGTCGCCGAAGCCAAGATGGAAATCCTCGCCGGCGCAGACACCATCGATTGGTTTGCCGAAGAGGCGCGCCGCGCGTACGGCCGCGTGATCCCGGCGCGCGCCGAAGGCGTCTACCAGCTCGTGATCAAGGAGCCGGTCGGCCCGGTTGCCGCATTCACCCCGTGGAATTTCCCGGTCAACCAGATCGTGCGCAAGCTCTCGGCCGCGCTCGCCGCCGGTTGCTCGATCATCATCAAGGCGCCTGAAGAAACCCCCGCCTCGCCCGCCGAACTCATTCGCGCGTACGCCGACGCTGGCGTGCCCGCCGGCGTGGTGAACCTCGTCTACGGCGTGCCCGCGGAGATCTCGAGCTACCTGATCCCGCACCCGATCATCCGCAAGATCTCGTTTACCGGCTCGACCGTGGTCGGCAAGCAGCTCGCGGCGCTCGCGGGCCAGCACATGAAGCGCGTCACGATGGAACTCGGCGGCCACGCGCCAGTCATCGTTTTCGACGACGCGGACATCGACCTCGCGGCCAAGACGATGGCCGGCAGCAAGTTCCGCAACGCCGGGCAGGTGTGCGTTTCGCCGACCCGCTTCCTCGTGCAGGAAAGCGTGTACAACAAGTTCGTCGACAAGTTCGTCGAGGCCACGCGGCAGCTCAAGGTCGGCAACGGGCTCGAATCCGGGGTCACCATGGGCGCGCTGGCCAATCCGCGCCGCTCGTCCGCCATGGAAGCCAACGTCGAGGATGCGCAGAAGCACGGCGGCAAGGTGCGCACCGGGGGCAAGCGCATCGGCAAGGAAGGCAACTTCTTCGAGCCGACCGTGATCACCGAACTGGGCAACGACGCCAAGGCGATGAACGACGAGCCTTTCGGGCCGGTGGCGATCGTCAACCCGTTCAAGACTTTCGACGACGCGGTGACCGAAGCCAACCGCCTCCCGTTCGGCCTTGCGGCGTACGCATGGACCAAGTCGGCCAAGACCGCGAACGCAATTGCGTCTTCGGTCGAGACCGGCATGATCACGATCAACCACCTCGGCCTCGCGATTCCCGAAGTGCCGTTCGGCGGCGTGAAGGATTCGGGGTACGGGTCGGAAGGCGGCACCGAAGCGATCGAGGCCTACCTCAACCCGAAGTTCATTTCGCAAGCCGGGCTGTAAAAAGCCGGGGGAAGCTTGGCGGGGGGGAAGCGGCCGCGGGTCGGCGTGATCGGCCTGGGCATCATGGGTTCGGCCATGGCCGCCAACCTCGTTCGCAGCGGGTTCGAAGTCTTCGGCTACGACCCGGTCGCCGCATGCCGCACGCGCCACCGCAAGAACGGCGGCGTCGTGGCAGCGAGCGCATCGGATGTGGCGCGGGCGGCCGCGATCCTTTTCACGTCCCTGCCCTCGGCTGAAATCCTCGTGTCGGTCGCCTCGGAGATCGCCGCCCTGAAGAATCCGCGGCACATCGTCGTCGAAACCAGCACGCTGCCGATCGAAGACAAGGAAGCCGCGAGAAAGCTGCTCGCCAAATCCCGTGCGACCCTGCTGGACTGCCCGCTGAGCGGCACGGGCGCACAGGCTAAAGTCCGCGATGTGGTGGTCTACGCCAGCGGTTCGCGGGCGGCGATCCGCAAGTGCATTCCCGCATTCGAAGGCTTCGCGCGCGGCCACTACGACCTTGGGCGCTTTGGCAACGGGTCGAAGATGAAGTTCGCGGCCAACCTGCTCGTGGCCATCCACAACGTCTCGGCCGCGGAAGCCGTGATCCTTGCGCGCAGGTCCGGGATCAACGCCGCGCTCGCGGTGAAAGTGCTTGGCGACGGCGCGGGCGCCTCGCGCATGCTGCAGGTCCGCGGCCCGATGATGGCCCGCCGCAGCTACCGGGACGCGACCATGAGGGTAGAGGTGTGGCAGAAAGACATGGCGATCATCGGCGACTACCTCGCCCGGACCGGCAGCCCGGCCCCGCTTTTCTCGGCGTCGCGCGCGATCTACGACGAGGCGATGAAGCAGGGTCTGGCCAAAGCCGACACTGCGGCGGTCTGCGCCGTGCTCGAAGCCCGCGCCGCGCGCGCCCGCAATAAAGCTTAAATGCTGCCATATTTAACTTGGACCCGAGGCGGGAAGCCGATCTCCGATGGAAATGCTGCCAAAGCGTTTTTTCACCTGCGAAATGGGACTTGTCAATCGCGCTGCGAAAATACAGTCTGCGCGAGGAGGCAAATCCACCTCATGGGAGCACTGAAATGAGCATCGTAAAATTTGCATCGGCCCTCGCCGCGGCCGCAATCTTCGTCGCGTCCACCGCCCACGCGCAGGACAATTTCCCCTCGCGCCCGATCCGCATCGTGGTGACGTTCGCGGCCGGCGGCGGGCCGGACATCATGGCGCGCATCGTCGCGCAGAAGATGACCACGAACATCGGCCAGTCGGTCATCGTCGACAATCGCGTCGGCGCCACCGGCATCATCGGCGCCGACCATGTCGCGCACTCGGCGCCGGACGGCTACACGCTCCTGCTCGGCACACCCGCCCCGCTTTCGGTCGCCGGCGGCTCGGGCCGCAAGCTCAACTACGACCCGCTCAAGGACTTCACCTGGGTCACCCAGGGCGTGCTGCTGACGCCCATCATGGTGGTCGCGCCGAACGCGCCGTACAAGACCGTGGCCGACCTCATCGCCCTGGCCAAGACCAAGCCCGGCGCGATGACTTACGCCTCGGCCGGCATCGGCAACTCGCAGCACCTTGCGGGCGAGCTCTTCAAGCAGATGGCCGGCATCGACACGCTGCACGTGCCCTACCAGAGCGGCGTGATGGGCATGGCGGCGATCCAGAGCGGGCAGACCGACTACTTCTTCTCCGACCCCTCCGCCCTGCCTCATGTGCGCAGCGGAAAACTGCGGGCGCTGGCGGTTTCGACGCCCACGCGCTCCAAGCAGCTTCCGGACGTGCCGACGGTGGCCGAGTCGGGCGTGCCGGGCTACGAGTACTCCAACTGGTACGGCTTTCTCGTGCCGGCGAAGACGCCGCGGCCGATCGTGATGCGCCTCCACAAGGAGCTCACGGCCGTGCTGAACGCACCGGACGTGCGCGAACGGCTGGTGACCGCCGGCATGGATCCGGCGCCTTCCAACTCTCCCGAAGACATGGCCGGGTTCCTCGCGAAGGACCAGGAAAAGTGGGCCCGCGTGGTGAAGGCCGCCGGCATCAAGTTCGACTGAGTCGCATCGACCACACGGGACTCTCATGACCTTTTCGATCCTCGGCCGATGCGCGCGCAGCGGCAAAATGGGTTTCTGCCAGGCCACGAGCACGCCGGCCGTCGGTTGGAGGATCACCGACATCGTCCCCGGCAAGGCCGTCGTCACCATCCAGGCGCACGGCGACTACCGCAGGCTCCAGGTCGCCAAGAAGCTCATCGAGTTCGGCCACTTGCCCGAGAAGGTGATCAAGGACCTCGGCGAAGGCGACCAGTATTTCGAGTACCGCCAGTTCGCGATCCTCGACGCCTACGGCAACTGCGCGGTGCGCACCGGCAACAAGACGCGCTCATGGGCCGGCGAAGTGGTCGAGTCCGACCATATCGCCACCGGCAACGTGCTCGTTGGCGAGAAGGTCGTGAGCTCGATGTCCGAAGCATTCAGGAAAAGCGAAGGCGAAGAGCTCGAGGAGCGCTTCATGCGCGCGCTCGAGGCCGGCCGCGACGCCGGCGGGCAGGAGGAAGGCCAGACGTCGGCCGCGATCGTCGTCTTCGGCCGGCACGAGTTTCCGCTGGTCAACCTGCGCGTGGACGTTGCCGCCGAGCCGATCGGCAACCTGCGCCACGACCTCGACTTTTTCAAGCCGCTGATCGGCTACTACGAGAAGCGCACGCTCGATCCCGGCTCGGTCGAGCCCAAGATCAAGTACCTCGAGAAACTCGGCCTCAAGGCCAACCCTTACCGATAGGGACTCTCATGACATTCACCGTAGTCGCACGCGAAGCGAAATCCGGCCTGCTCGGCATCGCCCAGTCCACCAACCCGCTGTCGGTCGGCGGGCGCTGCCCGTTCATCCGCGCCAACGTCGGGGCGGTGAGCACGCAGGCGTATACCGACCCGGGCCTGGGACCGTTGGCCATCGAGCTGCTCACGCTCGGTTATTCACCCGAGAAAGTGATCAAGGAACTCGGCCAGACCGATCCGCATTTCGAGTACCGGCAGGTCGGCATCGTCGACCGCCACGGCCGCAGCGCGGTTTACACGGGCGCCGAGTGCAAGGTCCACAGCAAGGCCATCACCGGCGAGAACTATGTCGTCATGGGCAACCTGCTGCTCACCGACAAGGTGGTGCCCGAGATGGACCGCGCGTGGCGCGAATCGGAGGGCCAGCTGTTCGAGGACCGCCTCATGGCCGTCGTGATTGCCGGTCGCAAGCAAGGCGGCGATGCAGGCGGCCATCGCTCGGCGGCACTCATCGTTTACGACACCGAAGCATGGGCGCGCACGGACCTGCGCATCGACTTCGTTCCCAAGCGCGAAGGCCAGCCGGATGCGGTCGATGCGCTCAAGGACCTGCTCGACCACTGGAAAGACATGATCCCGTACTACAAGGTCCGCCCGCACAATCCTTCGATGATCGGCTGGGCGGACTGGCTCAAGGAGCAGGGCAAGCCTTTCAAGGACTGAGCCGGCTCAGAAGAAATACCTGAGAAGCACCTGCGTGATGCGGCGGTCCCGCAACGCGCCGAAATTGCTCGTCGCTTTTCCAGAATTGACCTGGGCCTGCAACGCGAGGTCGACTTTCGTCCAGTGATAGCGCGCTTCGAGCCACTGCAGGCGGCTCGAGTCGACCGCGTCATAGCGCAGCATGGCGGTCAGGTCGAAATGCTTGATGAGAGCGTCTGTCCAGGTCGCGTAAAAGAACAGGTTGTGCCGCGTGGCCGGGTCCTGCGCAATCGAAGCAAAGGTCCGGTAGCGCCCATAGGCCGCGAGCGACCCGCGCCGCAGCGCATCCCACTCCGCCTTGTCCAGCCCCGCGCCGTTGTAGTCGTACTCGGCCGTGAGCGAAATGTTGCTCGCGGTCGTATGGGTCACGCCAGCAGCCACGCGATTGCGCAAGCGCGCATCGTCCGCTGTGCCCAGCGCCTGCGACAACAGCACCTGCGACAACAGCGCCTGCGACAACAGCGCCTGCGACAACAGCGAGCGCGAGCGCCCGCCGGACCACTCCACGAAAGCGACCGTCGAGTCGTTCAGGAGCCCGCTCAGGTTGAGTCCCACTTGCGCGGACTGGCCCTCCCCGCCGGTGAGGAGGAGCTGCGGGTTGAACTGCCCGAACTTGTGGCTTGCGGTGACCAGCCACCGGTCGCGCTGGTTGGTCGACCCCAGATCGAGGTTGTAAGCGCCGCTGTTCGGGCGATCGGCAAGCTTGGGCGAATACAGCGCGCTGACCGAGCCGCCGTCCCAAAGCGCCTGCCCGCGCAGCATCGCGCTGCCCTGGCGGTTCTCGCGCAGGCTGGCCGGGTCGACCGACGACACCGAGCGCAGCGCGCCGACCTTGAAATAGTCGGTGGGGTTGTAGCCGACGGCCGAGCCGCTGCGCACGTTGATGCGCCCGAAATCCGCAATCCGGTCGGGCTGCGGCTGCCAGCTCAGGTACGCCTCCTTCAGCGTATTGATGTTGCCGTCACCCGGCGCGCCGTAATAGCGGTTCAGGTCGAGGCGATCGGCGAATACGGCGCGCAAGCCCGGCGTGACCACCTTGTCGTAGCGGAGGTCGATCGACAGCCTTGCACCGTGAGACACCGCGCCTGTCGCGCGCCGGCTGGTCTCGCGCAGCGCGCCTTCGACGAAAACCCGCCAGTCGCGCGGTTCCTCGGTCGTCATCGTGGCCTGGTCGGCGATCGACAGGGCCGCTTCGTCGCTCGCGAGCGCCGGCATGGCGCAGGCAAGCGCGAGGACCAACGACAGCGCTGGGTACGGGCGCATCGCCACGTTTACTCGGGCCGGAACCGCGGCAGGTAGTCGCGCTGCAGCCACGCCTCCGGGATCTCGCGGTACGCATAGTCGCTGTAACGCATGACCGTCACCCAGTTCGGGTCGAGCCCGTCGATGATGACCGCTTCGGTCGGCCGCTCGGTCCCGAGGTGCATCTGGTAGCGGCGGTAGTACGCGGTCTTGAGCAACTGCCCGCTCTCGGTGAAGAACCTCGCCTTGACCGGGCGGGCGTTGGCCACGTCGATCCACATTTCGACACGGTGGTAGGTCACGTCGCTCGAGACCCCCGTCAGCAGGAGCTTGTGGCTCATGCGCTGCTGCCGGTCCCCGTCCTGCACGCTCTCCTCGCCCGAGAGCGCGGCCTTGTAGTCCCGCGCAAGGTTCACGGTGACCACGTCCCCGTTGGCCGCCTGCCCGAGGAGGCGCTGCTGCGGCGAAAGCCGGATGCTGGCCTTGCTCGAAGGGTCGAAGAACCACAGGTCGTTGCCGTTCTTGAGCATGAGCTTGTTCATGTCGCGCGCCGGCGCGACGAAGCGGATCAGGCTGCGGAACTGCCCGCCGGCCGCATCGGCCTTCGAATAGACAGTGAGCGTGTTGCCGCCGGTCTGGCGGGCGTTGCGGTATTCGACGAGGGTCACCGTGAGCGAGAAAGGCTTGTCGGGGTTGCGAACCGCATCGCTCTTCGCAAGGATCTCCTGGGCGTTCGGCGCGGCTTGCGCAACGCCTGAGGCAATGAACGCAATGCACAACATCAGGGCGCTGAGCATCATGCCTGACTCCTTAAACATGGCGAAGCGCATCGACGATCTGCAGCCGCGCGGCGCGGCGCGCCGGCCACCAGGCGGAGACCACAGAGACCACCGTGAGGCCGATGCCCGTCAGGACCATCATCTTCGTCTCGCCCCAGACGCGCACCGTGAGCGGCACGGGATCGACCTGCCCCGGCGGCGTCCAGGTCAGTCCGCCGTGATTGATGAGCCATGCCAGGGCGAGCGCAGCCACAATGCCGCTCGCCGCACCGATCAGGCCGAGCAGGAATCCCTCGGAGACGAACAGGTTGCGGATGCCGGCGCGTCGCAGTCCCATGGCGCGCAGGGTCCCGATCTCGGTCGTGCGCTCGACCACCGCCATGCTCATCGTGTTGCCGACCGTGAACAGCACGATGGCGCCGATCAGGACGGACATGAAGCCGAAAATCGCCGCGAACATGCCGATCGCCTGGCCGTAGAACGGGTTGAGCGCTTCGAAATCCTGCACCTCCAGCGGCTCTTCCTTCAGCGAGGTCGCGAGCAGCTCGGCGAGGCGCGCCTTGGCCGCGGGAATCTGGCGGGTGTGCACGAGTTGCAGGACCACGGCCGTGGCCTGCGGCTTCTCGGCGCCGTAGAGGAGGCGCTGCGCCTGCGTGATATGCATGCCGACAAACATGTCGTCCAGCTCCTTGAAGCCCTGCCGCTCGGCCTTCACCACGCGAAGCGAAGCGACGTTTGGCGCGCCGTGAACGTTTGCGGCAAGCAACTCGATGCGCGCCGCGTCCTTGGGCGTCGCCGGCCGTGCTTCGAGGGCCGCGAGGGCCGTGATGTCAGCGGGCGCCGCGGCTCCGGAGGGTGGCGGCGCCTTCGCCTTGCGCGGGCAATTGGCGACCGCAAGCGGCTCGCACAGCTCCAGCACGCGCGCCACGCCGTTGCCGACGACCACGGCGTCCTCGCTCGTCCCCGTCAGCGGCGAGACGCCGATGCGCAAGGGCAGGTTGTAATCGTTCCACTGCCGCATGCGGTTGCGGTCCTCGACGACCACGCCGGAGCCCATCACCGTGCGCGAAACACCCGCGGAGAAATTTCCCGCGATGCCGCCGAGCGAAATCACTGGCGTCGCCACCTTCACCATGGGGGCGAGGACGGGGTCTTTGCTGACGACGTCGATCACGCGCTGGTAGCCGGCGATGCCATAGGCCGCGGGGTTGCCGGTGCCGTAGAGGAAGTAGTCCTTGCGCTGGACCTGCAGGTGCCCGCCGCGCAGCACGTAGCCTGTCTGCAGCCCGTAGGTGATGTCCTGGCTGTAGCCGCCAAAGATGAGGATCGTGAGCGCGCCGATGCCCATCGCGAGCAGCGTGGTGAGCGAGCGGCGGCGGTTGCGAAGGAGGTTCCTCAGCGCCAGCGAGAAGGTTTTCATGCCGCCTCCCCGACCGGCGCGTCGCGCCGCTCGATCCTGGTGATGCGCCCGTCCGCGATCATCACTGCATCGTCGGCCGCGGCCAGCACTTTCGGGTCGTGCGATGAGAATACGAACGAGACATGCAGTTCGCGCTGCATCTGTCGCATCAGCGCGATGATCGAGGCGCCGGTCACGCTGTCGAGGTTCGCGGTCGGCTCGTCGGCCAGGACCAGCTTCGGCGAGGGCGCGAGCGCGCGGGCGATCGCAACGCGCTGGCGCTGGCCGCCGGAGAGCTGGCCCGGATAGTTGTTCGCGCGGTCCCCGAGGCCCACCGCGTCGAGCATTGCATCGACGCGCCGTTTTCGCTCCGGGCCGGGCACGCGCGAGAGCAGCAGCGGGTATTCGACGTTCTCATACGCCGTGAGCACCGGCAGCAGGTTGAAGTTCTGGAAGACAAAGCCGATGTGCCGCGCGCGGAAATCCGAGAGCGCGTCGTCTCCGAGCTTCTGCACCGGCTCGCCGGCCACGACGACCTCGCCGCTGTCCGGCTGGTCGATGCAGCCGATCACGTTCAGCAGCGTGGTCTTGCCGCTGCCCGAGGCGCCCGAGATGACCGTGAAGCAATCGGGGCGGATCTGCAGGTCGATCCCGGCCAGGGCCGGAACGTCTATGGCGTCAAGGTGATAGGTCTTGCTGACCTGGTTGAGTTCGACAACGTGCATGGAGTCCCCCGGCTTGCGTTTAACGACCTACGCATCCTATGCGCGCCCCCGCCGGGCCAACAGCGGAATCCGACGAAACGCCCGAATCCAGGGGCGAGCCGCGGGAAAGTGGGGTCAGAGTCGACTTTTTTCCGCGGAGTGAACCGGGTCAGAGTCGACTCTTCTCGGTCGGGCTGTCAACACGGTGCCTGGACGCCGCGTTGCTACAGCCATGCCTCGCCGCTCTCGTTCCGATCTCGCCGGTTTCCCGCTGCATGTGATCCAGCGCGGCAACAATCGCGCGCCTTGCTTTCTGTCGGATCCCGACCGTTTGGCCTATCTCGGTTCGCTTGGCCGCTACGCCTTGCGGCACGAGGTAGCCGTCCACGCCTGGGTACTGATGAGCAACCACGTGCATTTGCTGCTTACGGCCCCGGCACCTGCGAACGTTTCGCGGCTGCTGCAGGCAGTTGGCCGTTCCTACGTGCGCCGGTTCAATGACACCTACGAGCGCAGCGGTACGTTGTGGGAGGGACGCTTTCGCGCCTGCGCGGTTCACGCCGAGGATTACCTGCTCGCATGCATGCGCTATATCGAACTCAATCCCGTGCGCGCAGGTCTTGCCGACGATCCCAGCAACTACAGATGGTCGAGCTACGGCGGGAACGCTTTGGCACGGGAGGATCCGCTGCTGTCCGAACATGCGTTGTTTCTCCGGCTGGGCCGGACGCCGGCAGAGCGTTCGAGGGCCTATCGCGAACTGTTTCAAGGGCAAATCGCCGAAGGCACGCTTGTCGAGATACGAGGCGCAACCGCCTCGGGACACTTGCTCGCCAGCAAGCACACCCGTAGAGAGATCGAGGTGTCCAGAGGGAAACTGCTCGGACCGGCCCCGATCGGCAGACCAAGGAAAGTGACAGGCTTGTTCATTTGATCGGTATTGCTGCCATTTTTTGGATGGAGTCCAGTCTGCGTGCGGCATTCAAAGATAAATGCTGCCATCGCCTGTACTTGGTCGCTGCACAAAAAGTCGACTCTGACCCCACTTATCCAAGGGCGAGGGCCATGACGCCGAAGGCGATGAGGCTGGCGCCCGCGATGCGCGCGAGGCGGTCGCCCTCCCCCAGCAGCTGGCCGCCGATGAGCGCCGCGAACAGCATCGACACTTCGCGCGCCGGGGCGACATGCGAGAGCGGCGCGACAGTCATCGCGTACAGCACGAGCACATAGCCGATCGGGCTGATGGTCGCCACGACCAGCGCGTACTTCCACTGCGCGCGCCAGTGCACGGCCGCTGTTGCCCGGTCGCGCAGCACGGCCGGCAAAAGCAGCAGCAGTCGCACGAAGTTGCCGTAGTAGTCGAGCAGGATCGGCGACATCAGCATGAACTTGACCGCATAGCCGTCGACCACCGTGTAGCTCGCGATGAACACGCCGGTCAGGAGACCGTAAAGAATGCCTTTGCGCACGCTGGCCCTCTTCCGCGGGTCGTGCGCCGCGCGGAACAACGCCGGACCACCCGCGATGAAGAACACGCCGGCGACCACCGCAACGATGCCCGCGATCCCGAACGCCGTGATCTGCTCGCCGAGGAACACGATCGCAACCATCGACGAAAGCAGCGGCCCCGAACCGCGTGCCATGGGATAGACCACGGTCAGGTCCGCTTTGCGGTAGCCGCGCAGAAGAACGACGTAGTACAGCACGTGGAGCACGCCGCTCGCGGCGATGAAGCCCCATTCCACCCGGCCCCAGGTCGGCAGCACGTCCCAGCCGAGCCACAGCCCGAGCGGCGCCCACAAGAGCGCGCCCATCAGGCTCGTGAGCGTGGCGAAGCGGACATCGCCCCCGGCCTTCTTGGCGGCGATGTTCCAGATCGCGTGGATCAGGCCGGCGAGGATGACGAGGGCTAGCGAGCTGGCGGGCATGCACCTAATGTAGCGGAACCGGGGAGGCCGGCGGACGGGCCTCCGAACCGCCATGCGTGTGATTTTTGCATTGCATTTGTGCTACAGTTGCAACATGAAAACCGCCAGCCTTCCGGCCGTTCGCATCGCACCGGAGTTGCGCGAGCGAGCGCAAAGCCAGTTGCGCACCGATGAAACCCTGTCGGCATTCGTCGAGGAGGCAGTGCGCCTGAACGTCCTGCGGCGCGAAGCCGACCGTGAGTTCCTCGAGCGCGGCATGGCGTCGCTGGCGCTCGCGCGCGAAACCGGTGTCTATCATTCCGCGGCCAAGGTTCTCGGTGAGCTTCGAGGAGGTCTTGCGACGGCGCGCAAACGTCGCGCCAAAGCCGGTTCTGCGTGACATTTCGGGTTCGCCTCACCGGGGCGGCGAGGGACGACCTGAGGCGCCTTTACAAGTTCGTCGCCGAGCGCGACGACGCCGCCGCGGAGCGGGCACTCGACGCGATCGAGCGCGGCTTTGGATTTCTCGAACATTCGCCATTCAGTTGCCGCAAGGCGGGCGCTTCGCCGCTGCTGCGCGAACTGATCATAGCCTTTGTCGGTGCGGGATACGTGGCCTTGTTTTCGATCGATGACGATCGGACCGTGACGCTCTGCGCTGTGCGGCATCAGCGCGAAGACGATTACCGTTGAACCTGGATGGGAGTTGCAATTTGAAGTCGATCATCCGCCCGATAGAATCGCGCGACCGCGCCCGCTGCCGGTACGACAAATACACGCCGCGCGATCCGTTCGAGCGGTATTCGCTCACGAGGTCAAGGCAGACTGAGGAGCTTCCCGTAGCCTTCGATCTTGTCCTGCACGCCCGCGGTGCGCAGCGCGTCCCACATCATCGCCGACGAACTCGAAATCGCCGGCTTGCCGGCGTCTTTCTCGAGGCGCGCGAGGATATCGATGGTCGGCATGCCCACGCCGGTGAGGAAAATCGCCTGCGAATCCGGCGTGTCGACCTTTCGGCCCAGCCCGTAGGCGCGCTCGGGCGTCTCGTCGTAGATGTTGACCACGTTCTCAAGCACGCCGTATCCGGGCACCTGCAGCCCGTGCAGCTCGAGGTAGGCCTTGCTCTTCATCATCGAGTCGTAGGCGTACGGCGCGCCTAGCGCAACGCGCTTCACCTCGAGCCGCTCGAGCGCCTTGAGCACGCTGCCGAAAGCCGTGAGGAATGGAATGCCGGTTTTCTTCTGGATGCGCTCCACAAGCTCTTTCTCGGCCGCCTGTCCCAGCGTGTAGCTCGAAGCCGTGTGTCCCATGACGATCACCGCCGGCTTCACCAATGCGAGCAGCGCGACAGTGTCTTCGAGGTGCGCCAACTGCTGGCGGTTGCGCTCTTCCTGGCCAACGTGTGAGCCGGTCGCTCCCGAGGCGACCATGCGGTTGAAGTGCACCGTCACGCCCGGCGGCGCGAGGCGCATCATCTCGGGCTCGCAAGTGGGGTTTCCCGGGGGCACGAGGAAACCGATTCGTACTGGCCGTTTCATTTTCCGTTCCTCGATTGCGTTCTTTGGGGAGGCTGGATTTTACTTTGCGCCGGCGACAATGCTGAGCGCCACGGCCTCGGCCACTTCGATGCCATCCATCGCCGCGGAAAAAATCCCGCCCGCGTAGCTGGCGCCCTCGCCCGCCGGGAAAAGGCCGCGCGTGTTGACGCTCTGGTAGTCGGCGCCGCGCCGGATGCGAATCGGCGACGAGGTGCGCGTCTCCACACCGGTCAGCACCGCGTCGTTCATCGCATAGCCCTTGATCTGCTTGGCCATCGCGGGAATCGCCTCGCGGATGGCTTCGTACGCATAGTCGGGCAGCACCTGGCGCAGGTCCGTGGGCGTGACGCCGGGCTTGTAGGACGGCACGACTTCGCCGAGCGCGGTAGAAGCACGCCCCGCGATGAAATCCCCCACGAGCTGCGCCGGCGCGTTGTAATTGCCGCCGCCCGCCTCGAACGCGCGTTCCTCCCAGTGGCGCTGGAAGTCGATGCCGGCGAGGGCATCGCCGGGATAATCCGCCGGCGTGATGCCAACGACGATGCCCGCATTGGCGTTGCGCTCGTTACGTGAATACTGGCTCATGCCGTTGGTTACCACGCGCCCCGGCTCGGAGGTTGCCGCGACCACCGTGCCGCCCGGGCACATGCAGAAACTGTAGACCGAGCGCCCGTTCGCGCAATGGTGGACGAGCTTGTAGTCGGCCGCGCCCAGGATCGGGTTGCCCGCGAACGCACCGAACCGGCACGCGTCGATCAACGATTGCGGATGCTCGATGCGCAGGCCGATCGAAAAGGGCTTCGCTTCCATGAACACGCCGCGCTTGTGCAGCATCGCGAACGTATCGCGTGCGCTGTGTCCGATCGCAAGCACGACATGGTCGGCGCGAATGACTTCGCCGCTTTCGAGCGTCACCGCGCGGACCTGGCCGCCTTCACCTCGCTTCTCGATCTCGATGTCAGTAACTTTGCTGCCGAACCGGATCTCGCCGCCGAGCGCTTCGATCGACGCGCGCATCTTCTCCACCATGCCGACCAGGCGAAACGTCCCGATGTGCGGCTTGCTCACGTACAGGATTTCATCCGGCGCACCGGCCTTGACGAATTCGGTGAGCACCTTGCGGCCATAGTGCTTGCGGTCCTTGATCTGGCTGTAGAGCTTGCCATCCGAGAACGTGCCCGCCCCGCCCTCGCCGAACTGCACGTTCGATTCGGGATCGAGGACACCTTTTCGCCACAAGCCCCAGGTGTCCTGCGTGCGCTCACGCACCGCCTTGCCGCGCTCGAGGAGGATCGGCCGGAATCCCATCTGCGCGAGGATCAGCCCGGCGAAGAACCCGCACGGGCCGGTGCCGACGACAACCGGGCGAAGCGTGAGTTGCCCCGGTGCCCGGGCGACGAACCTGTATTCCATGTCTGGCGTGCGAGCGATATGCGCCTTGCCTTCGAGCCGCGCGAGCAGCTTCTCCTCATCTCGCACCTCGACATCGACGGTGTAGATCAGGTAGATCGCGGAGCGCTTGCGTGCATCGTGGGCGCGGCGGAAGACGATGAACCCGGCAAGCTCCCGTGGTTCGATCTCGAGCCGCTTGAGGATCGCGGCCTCGACCGCCCCTTCGGCGTGGTCGAGCGGCAGCTTGATTTCGGTGAGTCTCAGCATGGGGCGTAACAGTAGCAGGGCCAGCAGTTTAAAATGTCCGATGCCCGAACCCGAACGACTTTCGAAACGCATGAGCGCGCTCGGCCTCGCTTCGCGCCGCGAGGCCGACGAGTGGATCGAGCGCGGCTGGGTCAAGGTCGACGGGACGGTCGCGATCCTCGGCCTCAAGGTGCTGCCGCACCAGAAGATCACCATCGACGAGAAAGCGACCTCTCAGCAGGCACGCAGGGTCACGGTGATCCTCAACAAACCCGTCGGCTACGTGAGCGGGCAGGCCGAGGACGGCTACCAGCCTGCAGTGGTGCTGGTCACGCCCGAAAACCAGTGGCGCAATCCAGGCTCGAAGAATGCGCCCGCGCGGCGGCAGGAGCTGCTCGGCCTCGCGCCCGCGGGCCGGCTCGACATCGATTCCACCGGCCTGCTCATCCTCACGCAGGACGGCCGCATCGCAAAGCAGCTCATCGGCGAGGATTCCGGGGTCGACAAGGAGTACCTCGTTCGCGTGCGCCACCTCAAACCGGGCAAGCTTCCTGCTTCGGAAATGAACAAGCTGCAGCACGGCCTCAGCCTGGAGGGGAAAGCGCTCAAGCCGGCGAAGGTGTTCTGGCAGAACGACGACCAGCTCCGGTTCGTGCTGCGAGAAGGCAAGAAGCGCCAGATCCGCCGCATGTGCGAGCTGGTCGGCCTGCAGGTGCTGGGACTCAAGCGCGTGCGCATCGGACAGGTGATGCTCGGCGAGCTGCCGCAGGGCAAGTGGCGCTTCCTCGCGCCGGGCGAAAAATTCATCTAAGGAAGGAGTCATCATGAAACTCACAGGCAAAGTCGCTTTCGTGACCGGGGCGGCTAGCGGTCTGGGCAAGGAAATCGCGCTTGAATACGTTCGCGCCGGCGCGAGCGTTGCGATCGCCGACATCAACCAGGCCGCCGCGGATGCGACTGCCGCGGAGATCGCCAATCCGGCGGCAAGGCGATCGGCCTGGCCGTGGACGTGACGAGCGAAGAGCAGGTCGAGGCCGGCGTGGCCAAAACCATAACCACCTTCGGCAACGTCGACATCCTGGTGTCGAACGCCGGTATCCAGATCGTCCACCCGATCGAGGAATTCACCTACGCGGAGTGGAAGCGCATGCTCGCGATCCACCTGGACGGCGCTTTCCTCACCACGCGCGCCTGCGTGAAGCAGATGAAAAAGAGCGGCAAGGGCGGCAGCCTGATCTACATGGGCTCGGTCCACTCCAAGCTCGCCTCGGTCCTCAAGGCGCCCTATGTGACCGCCAAGCACGGCCTGATCGGACTGTGCAGGACCATGGCCAAGGAAGGGGCGGCGCACAACATCCGCGCCAACGTGATCTGCCCGGGCTTCGTGCGCACGCCGCTGGTGGACAAGCAGATCCCCGAACAGGCGGTTACGCTGGGCATCTCGGAAGAGGACGTGATCAAGAAAGTCATGCTTAAGGACACCGTGGACGGCGAATTCACTACCACTGCGGACGTGGCGCAAGTCGCGCTGCTTTTCGCCGCTTTCCCGACCAACGCTCTGACCGGGCAGTCGATCGTGGTCAGTCACGGGTGGTACATGCAGTAAGGCGCCCGCCTTACGCGCGCCTGATGGCGAAATTGGCGCGATTCGGCATATGATTGCGCATGGCCCGGCCCACTTCGATCCGCGACGACGACATTTTTGCCATCACCGACAAGGGCAACCGTGAGCTGAGGGCAGCCGATACGCTATTGAGCGTGCCCGACCTGCAGGTGCTCGTGCTGGTCGACGGATTTTCACCCGTCGCGGCCATTGCGGAGCGCGCGCCGAACGTGTCCCGCACCGAGATCGACCAGGCCGTACTGAAACTGGCCCTCGCAAAGCTGATCGTCAACACAATCGAGCCGGAATCGGACAGCATGTCGTCCGGGTTCTCCACGATCACGGTGCCCGCCGGATTCTTCAGCAGCCTGTCGGCGGACTCGAGCGCCGAGGCCGAGGGCGGCGCCTCGATCCTGAAGCAGCGCGGCTATTTCGTGCGCATCGCACGGCGATCGGAGGCGCAAGACAGGAAGCAAGGATCGTGGACGACGATCCTCGTCATCGACGACGACATGGACGTGCAGAAGCTGATCCGGACGTACTTCGTGCTCGAGGGCTTCAACGTGCGCGCGGCCCTCAAGAAGGACGACATCCCGATTGCGCTGCGCATGCAGCCGATACCGGACCTCGTGCTGCTCGACGTGCAGCTGCCCGACGCCAACGGGTTCGACGTCCTCACCAGGATGCGCCAGCACCCCGTCCTCAAGAACATGCCCGTCATAATGCTTACTGCCGAAGCGACGCGCGAGGCTGTGCTGCGCGGATTGCAGGGTGGCGCGGACGGCTACGTCACCAAGCCCTTCGAGGCCGACGTCCTGGTCACGGCGGTCAAGGCAGTGCTCGGCCTGGGCTCCCCGCCGAAAGAGAAGAAGAAGTAATCCTAATCCGGGATCAGCTCCTGGCCGATCGACGTGATCCCGGCATGGAGAGGATGCCCAGCGCTGCCAGCGCGGCTCGCTATAATTGCCGCGACCCGCCCAACCTCGAGAGGCACCCATGTCCGTTCACCCGCTCTCCTCCTCGCGCCCCGACCCGGTCGCGCAAGCCAAAGTCCAGCTCGCCGCCGCCCACCGCCTCGCGGTATTCCATGACCTCGAGGAAGGCATCGACAACCACTTCACGGTCACGGTCCCCGGCTACACCGACCGCTTCCTGATCCTGCCCTTCGGTCTGCACTGGTCGGAGGCCCGCGCAAGCGACATGATCGTGTTCGACGAATCCGGCAAGACGCTCGAGGGCGAAGGCGTGGTCGAACTCTCCGCGCAGTGCATCCATGCGCCGATCCATCGGATCACAGGCGCGAAAGTGGTCCTGCACACGCACCAGACCTGGGCGGTCGCGCTCAACATGCTGAAAAACAACCGCCTGCTGCCGGCCAGCCAGACCGCGTCCTTTTTCATTGGCCATGTTGCCTACGACGACCACTATGCGGGCACCGCGGATACGCTGGAAGAAGGCGAGCGCCTGGCGAAGTTGATGGGCGGGAACCACACGATGTTCATGAAGAACCACGGCGTGCTCGTGGTCGGCGACACAGTCGCCCAGGCCTACCGCAGGCTCTACAAGCTCGAGCGCGTCTGCCGCGCCCAGCTGCTGGCGATGGGCTCGGGCCAGCCGCTGGAAGTGCTGTCGGATGAGATCGTGAAGCAGGTGCAGGCGCCGCCCGTCGAGGACCGCCATTCGCCCACCGAGAGGGAACGCCTGTTCTTCGA
>Ga0163152_10004160_pt1 | contig 18203 bp, 18 predicted proteins | sample OliLakLV19MP8IB2_FD_148635 | JGI IMG/M metagenome (GOLD analysis project Ga0163152, IMG submission 148635) | Freshwater microbial mat bacterial communities from Lake Vanda, McMurdo Dry Valleys, Antarctica - Oligotrophic Lake LV.19.MP8.IB-2 | ecosystem: Environmental > Aquatic > Freshwater >... | reverse complement strand
TTTGGGGACAACTCCAATTCGCTACTTTAACGCAGAGAAGGGCGCGGGATTTAAGACCGGCGCCCGACTGCATTACAGGGATTGCTATTGCTGCACAGCGATCTTGGCCCGGTTTGAGGATTGATTGTTGTACTCAATCGAGATGTCGTAATCGCTCTGAGTCGGAACACCTTGTGGCACCTGTACGTTGATTTGATACAAGCCCACAAAATTAGGGGTAAGTCCGGCAAACGATGCCTGCACGGCGATCGAACTGTCGAACAGGGACGGCACTCCAAACCGCACGATCAAGTTGGAGAGCTGTGCAAGCGGCGCAGTAGGCGATGCCGCTCCGGTTTGAACCGGCGGACTCGTTTGACCAAAACCAATTGCATAGATCACCAAGGTATCGCCCGGACGGGCAGGTTTGGATACGTAATTGAACAGTTTGATGCTGGCAGGGAGTGGAAGAGTTCCATCCGAATTGACAACGATTCCGTAAGACAAGCCTTGCCAAATCAGAATCCTTCCATTGCTCGCAGATACGTTCATCGTGGCGCGATTCCCGACCACACCGGCTCGCTCTACCTGAACAACGGCATCGCCACCGGCGGTTTCAAAGGGCACTTGAAAATTGATCTGCCCGGGTGAAACAAAGTAGAGGGGAGCGGCTGTGCCATGATTAGCACCCGGACTCCGCCAAGTGTTGTTGCCAATGGAGCCCCCGTGGTGGAACTCAGGCCCTCACCCAGAAATTCGCCATAAAGAGATGCAATGGTTCCAACCCCGAGCGAAGGTCCGGACGGGAACGTGGAGTTGTTCACAATGCCGCCAAATGAAATTGTTGGCGTTGGGGAAGCAACCACTTCCATTTCCACGGGAATCGTCAATGTCGGGGTATTGATCGAATTGTTAGTGAAGCTAACCCTCCCACGATAAGTGCCGGGAGTCAATGCGCCCGGAGTTAACGTAATCGCGCCTCCTGCGAATGTCGTCGAAAGTGCAGCGGACAGCCACCCAGTTCCATTGGTCATCGTGCTTGCCACCGACGCCAAAGTCAATGTTCCTGACCCGCGGTTGCCTACGCCCACATTCACCACCGTTGGTTCGCTACTTTGGCGCACCTTGGTGACAATGCTCGCCGGATCAGCAAAAGCGATGGGCTGAGAGGTAACGACAAGCCGGGTTTGCACCGACTTGTTATCTGCGGGAAATGCAGAACCGCCCAATTGAATCGTGCCGTTGTAGGTCCCTTCAGGCATGCCTGCGATGTGCCGGCCCGTGATGCGGTAGGGTTGGACAAATCTGAAGCTTCCCTGCCCTTCATAAGCAATCGTTAGCCAGTTGCCGCCGGACGCAGTTGTCGCGTTGGTAGTTAATACGCTATTGGTTGCAAACGTCGCGGTGTCGCTTCCGCCGTTGGGGGGAGTGTAAAGGAAAATCGTATCGGGAATACCACCGCCGATTTGCACTGTCACTGAAATCGTCTGCGGTGCATCGATGGCATTCGGATCGCGAACTGTGATCGCACCGGTATAGACTCCTCTTGCAAATGACGCTGTATTGAGCGCAACGTTGATCGGGAGGCACGCACTGAACTGCACCGCAACCTGGCAGGGGCGGGTTGCGCCAACAGATGCCGCCAACCAAGTTGCGTTCGACGCAAAGGTAAGCGCGAGCGACCCGGCGCCAACATTGTAAGCTTCTATGGTTTGGGTCGCACCGTTTGCTCCGGCGACGATCGAGATCGGCCCCAATGCAGTGTCAGTGAGACGGAGTTTCGCTTGCGCGTAGGCAGCGTCGGCCCAGAACATGGGCAACACCAATGACGCAAACGTGAATCTTTTCAGCTGTCGAAGAGCTCGTTGTAAGCCCGTTGAGGTCACACCCAGTCGAGTGCACCCTTCTTGCGAGCCCAAATGTAGCCGGCAATTAATATTGTGAGAAATAGCGTCACCTCCGCAACCCCAAACCAGCCCAGTTGTTTGTAACGGACGGCCCAGGGGAATAGAAAGATCGTTTCCACATCAAAAATCACGAACAGAATCGCGACGATGTAAAAGCGAACTGTAAATCGGGCGCGGGAATTGCCCTCAGCTTCGATTCCACACTCGTAAGCCTCTAACTTGGCTGCATTGGGGATGGAGGGACGAAGGAGGCGGGCGACAATCAACGCGATGACGGGAAACGCGATTGCAATTGCCAGAAGGAAAAATATCGGCAGGTAGCCTTCCGGCATGTCCTCAGCATACCAAAATCAAGTCAATTCGCAACGTCAAACTTCAACCGATAATAGTTCAGTAGCATCTTACTAGTCATGTTGCGTTCCTTTCGCGAACAGATCGACGTAATTTTCCGTGAAGACCCGGCGGCGACTTCCATTCTGGAAGTACTGATTTGCTACCCCGGCTTGCATGCAATCCTGCTGCACCGGATCGCGCATGGACTGTTTCAGATTCGATTGAGGCTCATCGCGCGGGTTGTCTCGCAGCTTGCGCGGGCGATTACGGGAATTGAAATCCACCCTGGCGCCACGATTGGCCGTCGATTTTTTATTGACCACGGCATGGGGGTAGTCATCGGCGAGACAGCCGTCATTGGCGACGATGTCATTCTTTACCAGGGCGTAACGCTGGGAGGAACCGGAAAAGACCGCGGCAAGCGCCACCCGACCCTGGGCAATCAGGTTGTGATCGGCACCGGTGCAAAGGTACTGGGGAACATCACCCTCGGCAACAACGTAAAAGTCGGGGCCGGCAGCGTAGTTGTACATTCAGTTCCTGACGATTCGACCGTTGTCGGCATTCCAGGCCGGGTAGTTCGCACCCGCGGCCAGATCGCCGACGACCTTGAACATGGAAAACTGCCCGATCCTCAGGGTCAGGACCTTGAGAACATGCAGCAGCGCATCGACCAACTGGAATCTGTGCTACGTTCCTTGCTTGAGGAGCGGACTCAACCATGAGATTCCTGCTTGTTATCTTGCTCTGCGGATCGGCAATTGCGCAAACGACTGTCCGCTATTGGGCAGGTGAGCATGAGAAATCGTCGCTCGCCGATTGGGCGATGCAGGCCTGGGCGCAAGGCTCAGGCGGACTTTTGAAGATTGAGAAGGTAGAGACTGCGGATCAAGCGGATATCCGGTTTAGGTGGGTGAACCCTCAACGGCGAGGCCTCTATGGGCAAAGCTACTCCACTATGCAAAACGGTAAACCAATCGCTGAAATCGTGATCAATCCCACGATCGCTAGCCTGGGTCCGGATATGGCCGCGTCGGCAGCGAAAGACCCGCTCTACGGCGATGTGATTTTTTACCTCACCTGCGTGCATGAAGCCGGCCACGCGCTTGGGCCGGTGCACACTCGCGATTTTGCCGACATCATGTATTCGTTTGAATTTGGCGGAGACTTCGTAGCCTACTTCCAGCGTTACCGTAGCAAGCTCAAGTCGATCAGTGACATTCCTAAAGTCACGCCGTTGTCTGAAGGGGATATCCGTCAGGTGAAGCTGGCGGTGTCTCGCAACAGGCAAAGCGAAAAGCGTTGAGCCTGATTTCTTCCAACTCATCCGAGGTAAAGCCCAATCGCGACGCGTGTGCGAATTCCTGGTCCATGCTGGTGCGAAAGAATGCCGGATCATCCGTATTCAGGACAATCGGCACTCCTGCATCGAAAAGCCGTTTTGCCGGATGCGCTTGATAAGAAGCAACAGCGCCAGTCATTGCATTCGAAGAAATGCAAATTTCAAGCGGTATGGCTCTCTTCGCCAACTCGGCCATCAAGTTCGGATCATCGACGGCTCTGATGCCATGGCCGATCCGGTTGGCCCCCAGTTCCAGCGCTTCCCAAACGTTTTGAGCATCCGATGTTTCTCCTGCATGAGGGATCAGTTTAAGCCCGTGGTCCCGTGCAAATCGAAATGCCGGGCTCAAATCACTTGACGGGCAACCCAACTCATCGCCGCCTACGCCAAAGCCGACTACATCTTTGCCGCAATACTTAGCAGTCAGTTCAGCGACTTGCATTGCGTGTGCTCCACCCATCTGGCGCACAGCATCAAAGATCCAGCGGATCTCAAGCGGTGCTCTTCGTCCCTCCTCGATCAATGCCTCGGCAATAGCGTGCGCGTCTTGTTTCCGCCACAGACAGATTCCCGCCGAATGAATTACTTCCGCGTAAACGATGCCTTGTGCAGCCAGCTTTGCAAAGGCCCTCTTTGCCAGCAGACGGTAGTCTTCCGGAGTCTGCAACTGCATCACTGCAAACTTGAAGCATTCCAGGAATCCAGAGAAATCATCGAAGGTGAGCCGTTTCGAGACGATCGCAGGATCGAGCTGAGGGGCGAGCTCGGAAAGCGTTTCGACATCGATGCATCCTTCGAGATGCAAATGCAATTCGGCATAACGCCTGGAACTTGCCATAATACCTATCATGCTCCCAGGCGAGATTCAGGCGATCGTCAATGGATACCACGGCGATCCTCGAAAGGTTCTCGGCCCCCATCAGTTCGTATCGGGCGAATGGGAGGTGCGCGCCTTCCTTCCTGAAGTGGAAAGCGCCGAGTTGTTGATCGGTGAGCTTACCCACAAGATGACCCGCGAGGATCCTGCGGGGTTTTTTTGCGTCAAGCTGAAAGGCGACCCGAAGCCATACCGGATTGCTCAAAAGACCTGGCAGCGAATCGAGTCAGTGATCGACGATCCATACCGGTTCGACAAATTGGTATCCAGCTTCGACTTGCATCTGTTTCTCGAAGGCACGAACTACGAGGCCTTTCACACTTTTGGGGCGCATGTCATCGAAGTCGAGGGGATCGGCGGTGTCCGTTTTTCGGTATGGGCGCCAAACGCGGAATCCGTCCAGCTTTGCGGCACGTTTAATCATTGGGACAAGAACAGTCATCCGATGATGCCTCGTGAGGGAGGGGTGTGGGAGTTGTTCGTACCCGGCCTTGGCAAGGGTGAGGTGTACAAGTTCTTTGTCCGTTCCAGGCTCAATCTTCATCAGCAGATGAAGGCAGACCCATACGCGGCCTTCGGTGAAGTTGCGCCACGAAATGCTTCCATTGTTTGGGATGCCCCAGCCTATGAATGGAAAGATGCGGAGTGGATGGAACTGCGTGCGAAGAAGGATGTGATCAAGCAACCGGTCTCCATTTATGAAGTGCATCTCGAGAGTTGGATCCACGGTTCTCACAACAAGCCCTTAAGCTATCGGGAACTTGCGACCCGGCTTGTTTCCTACGTTAAGGATCTTGGTTACACACACATCGAGTTGATGCCGATTCTCGAGCATCCATTCTCCGGCTCCTGGGGTTATCAAGTCACTGGCTACTTTGCCCCTACTTCACGATTCGGGAATCCGGATGACTTCCGTTTCTTTATCGAGTCCTGCCATTTGGCCGGCATCGGGGTGATTCTGGATTGGGTTCCAGCGCATTTCCCCAAGGATGCACACGGATTGGCATTGTTTGATGGCACACGACTATACGAGCATGACGATCCGCGCAAAGGCGAGCAGTTGGATTGGGGTACGCTCATCTTCAACTTTGGCCGTAATGAAGTTAAGAGTTTTCTGCTTTCGAGCGCAATGCTTTGGCTGAAGGAGTTTCACATCGACGGACTGCGTGTTGATGCAGTTGCGTCGATGCTTTACCTGGACTACTCACGCGAAGGCAAGGAATGGTTGCCGAACCAGTACGGGGGCCGCGAAAATCTTGAAGCAATCGAATTCCTTCGTCGATTCAATGAAATCTGCCATTCTGTGCCGGGCACCTTTACCGCGGCTGAAGAATCGACTGATTTCCCCGGAGTGACGCGCCCGGTATTTCTGGGAGGACTCGGGTTCACCTTCAAATGGAACATGGGCTGGATGCACGATATGTTCCGATATTTCAAGTTCGACCCTTACTTCCGGCGCTACCACCACCAGAACATCACATTCAGCCTGTTCTATTCCTTCAACGAAAACTACTTGCTGCCGATCAGCCACGACGAGGTTGTACATGGTAAGTCCAGCCTGATTGGGAAAATGCCCGGAGACGAATGGCGGCGCTTTGCCAATGTACGCGCGTTTTTGGGTTACATGTATGGCCACCCTGGCAAGAAGCTGCTTTTCATGGGTCAGGAGTTCGGCCAGTACGAGGAATGGTCAGAACTGCGGCCTCTGCGCTGGGAGTTGCTTCAATTCAGCCTGCACGCTGGTCTGCACCGGCTTGTCCGCGACCTGAATCGCCTGCTCCGGGCACACCCGGCTCTTTACGAAGTCGACTCGCACTACGAAGGGTTCTCGTGGATCGACTTTAACGACACGGAGAATTCCGTGATTTCGTTCATCCGTTACGCGGAAGGGCGTCAGCAACTCTTGGTGTTTGTTTGCAACTTTACTCCGGTCGTGAGAACGAATTACTATATCGGCGCGCCGTTGGCTGCAACATGGACCGAGATCCTGAACACTGATTCCGGGCAGTATGGCGGCAGCGGCGTAGGCAACCCGGGAACCATCGTCACTGAACCTGTAGCTTCACACTTTCACCCTCAGCGGTTTTCACTGACGCTCCCACCGTTGAGTGTGATCGTACTCAAGCCAGACTCTGGCGATACCAGTCAAAAGTTCGACGAAGTCCCTCTTCGAAGGTGAACTGCGGGTCGTGCCCCAGTTCAGCTATTGCGAGTGTAGTGTCCGCCTGGGAATGGCGCACATCTCCTTCACGGGGTGGCCCATACCTGGCATCCAGTTTTCTCCCCGCAATGGACTGCAAGAGATCCCAAGTCTCGTTGAGCGTGTAGCGGTTTCCATTGCCGGCATTGAATACCCGGCCACTCACGCCTGGCACTCGAGCAGCCTTCCAAACCAGGGCTGCAACATCTTCAACGTAGGTGAAGTCGCGGCTTTGCTCGCCATCGCCAAAAATCGTGGGCGATTCTCCCGTGATCAGACACTTCATGAACAGACTTAGCACGCCGCTGTAAGCGCTGCCCGGGTCTTGTCTCGGTCCGTATACGTTAAAAAACCGGAGCGAAACCGCCTCCAACCCGAAACACGATGAGAACACGCTTGCATAATACTCGCCCATCAGCTTTTGAGCCGCGTATGGACTCTTGGGACTGGCCAGCATGGTCTCCACCTTGGGCAGGACGTCGGTATCGCCATACGCAGAGCTTGAAGCTGCATAGACAACCCGCTTCACTTTGTTCTCGTGGGCTGCACGGAAGACATTGAAACTGCCATTGATATTCACGTCATGCGATGGCAGAGGGTCCTGGATGCTGCGCGGCACACTTGGAATCGCAGCCAGATGAAAAACGTAATCAGCCCCGGACAGCGCAGCGGCAACCGAATCGTAATCCAGAATATTCCCCTCAATCAATCCCACTTGCCCGCCAAGCCCTTCCAGATTTCTGCGATGGCCGCTGTTGAGATTGTCAAATGCCAGAACTTCATCCACGCCTTCGGCCACCAGGTGGCGAACCATCGCCGATCCGATAAAGCCAGCTCCACCTGTTACGACTGCTTTCATACTCGGACAGCCTCCTCAATGCGTCGACTTAGATATTGAATGCTTTCGCGTGCGAGAGTTTCTGCGCCTGGCGTGAAGTCGAATGCTTCCATTGAAACCCAGCCTTGATAGTTCAAGCGATGTAATCGCTGAAAGATGCTAGTGAAGTCGTATTTTCCCGTACCGGGATGTCTTCCATCGACCTCGTTGACATGGACGTGGCGAATCCATTTGAAATGTTTTTCGACCAGGTCGGCATGTGGCTCGACTTCATCCACCGCGTTGTGAGTGTCGAACATCGTCTGGATGGCAGGGCTGCCGATCGATTGCACGTGTTCCACTGCCTCATCGAGTGTAAGCACCACATCGGTTTGTTCTCTGGGCAGAGCTTCAATCAAGATTTTGACACCGCGCTGTTGGGCTTGCTCCGCTACGGACCTTAACCCTTCAACATAATGCTTTGTCGCGTCCTGGACGCTCAATCCACCTTCGCTTGACCGTTGCTTTGGACTACCGAATACCATAATCCCGTTTTCTCCGAGATCCGCGCACAGATCAATCAGCTCACGAATGTGTTGCCAGCTCTTATGCCTCAATTCATCGTTTGGAGTTGTGACATGCAGTCCTTTGGGGCTGACCATCAGCCAATGCAATCCAACGAAAGCGAGGCCCTCGGATTGCATAATATCTTTCAGTTCCCTTCGTCGTGCTGGCGTTACTTCTTGAGGCTTTTCAGCTAGCGTAAACGGAGCAATCTCGATGCCTTCGTAGCCTAGTCTTTTCATTACCCGGCAGGCGTCTGCAAAGTCCCATTTGTCAAACGCCTCATTGCATATGGCGTGTCGAAAGCGCATCTACTTTTTCCTCGCAATCACGATCAGATTCAATCCACTCCAAGGGAGCATGGGCTCGATCAATCTTGAAAGCCAAACCGTCTTGTCAAAAATCTTCAGGCTGAGCTTATTGATTTTTTCGTTTTTCAGAATGCCTCCGAAAATTCCCCAAGCCAATCGTCCAACCTTGTTCAATTCGATCGTTCGATCTACTGTGAACCCGTTCCGTTCGAGCGCTGCAATAATATCTTTCCTCGCAAAGCGGTGCAGATATCCCAAACCCCGGTCCAATGAATTCAACCCGTCACCTTGAGGCACGGAGACAATTACGCTGCCGTTTGAAACAAGGCAAGTGTGCATCTGCCGGAGGCTCAGTTCTGGATCTTCGCTATACTCAAGAGTTTTGAGCAGAAGGGCTGTGTCGAAGCTTTGCTTCAGATCCTCAAATCCTTCCGGACATTCGGCGCTTAGCTCGCGTACTTCCACGTTCGGCGTTCTCAGGAATCTATTGTTCAAGGAATGCAACAGGAGCGTATCCTTTTCAACTGCTACATATCTAAGACGCTTGCCCATCAACATTCCACTCAAGCTGCCCAAGCCTGCACCTAGTTCGATTACTCTATCGCCCAGGTGAGGTCTGACAATGGATACCAGCCAATTCAGATACGCCGGAGTGCCGGTCAAGGTATTCAGGTAGTTCTTCCCGTAGCTCTCCTTGTACAAGTCGTCAACAAGCCAGAAGTACAACACGACACCCAACGCCTTGACGCCGTCTTTCCAGCCGATCTTCTTGCCTTCTTCATAAGTGCGTCCGTGATAGCTGATCGGCACCTCGTAAATGCGAAGTTTGCGTTTGGCACACTTCATTGTGATCTCAGGTTCAAAACCGAAGCGGTCTGACCGGACCGGAATGCTCTTGAGCAAGTCCGTTCTGAAAACCTTGTAGCAGGTTTCCATATCCGTCAAGTGCAGGTTAGAAAACATGTTCGATGTCAAGGTTAGGAAATGATTGATCATCGAGTGCCAGAAAGGCAATACACGGCGTTGCTCACCTGACAGATACCTGCTGCCGAAAACCGCATCGGCACGGCCAGACAGGAGTGGCGCCATCAGAACAGGATACTCACTCGGGTCGTACTCCAGGTCCGCGTCCTGGATTAGACAAAAATCTCCTTGAGCCTGCTCAATGGCAAAGCGGACAGCAGCCCCTTTTCCCTGATTCACTTCCTGTCGAAACAGCCGGATCTCATGATGCCTGCTTGCGAACGCTGAAAGGATTTCAGAGGTGCCATCCGTGGAACAATCGTCGACGATCACTAGCTCTCGTTCGAGAGCTTCGGGCAGCGGTGCAGCCAGCACCATGGCTAAACTTTTCTCCACAACTGCGCGCTCGTTGTAGACCGGAATCAGAATGGAGAGTTTCATCGACAATCTCCAATATACCCGCGCAGCCGTACGAATCAGATAAAATCGGGGCACGATGCAGAACACTTCTCCACGTCGAAACTTTCTGGCCGCCTCCGCTGCCTTCTCAATCGTCGCCCCCCAGTCCGTCCGCGGCTCACAGGCCAATTCAGCTCTGACCGTCGGCCTGGTAGGCTGCGGCAACCGTGGCATGTACGTTAGCGGCATCTTCGCCAAGAACGAGTACGCCAAGGTCACCAAGATTTGCGACATCTACGACGACCGACTTGCAGCCGGTCGCTCCAAGTACTCGGGCGTTCAGGAGTTCAAGGACATCAAGGAACTGTTGGCATCCGATGTCGATGCTGTTCTCATCGCTACACCCATCGTGTATCACCCAGAGCATTTTGAACTGGCGACGAAGGCCAGAAAGCACATCTACATGGAGAAAGCCGCGGCAATCGACCCGAAGGGCTGCATGCGGGTGTTGAAGGCGGCTCGCGCCGCAGATCCCACGAAGCGCATCTCGATGGGATTTCAGCAGCGCTATGGAACCGATTACCGCAAAGCGCATGCCCTCGTCAATTCAGGAGAGATCGGCAAGATCCGGATGATCCGAGCTGCGTGGTTGGGCAACGGACCAGCCTATAAACCCAACTACACCGGGCAGGAAGAAAAGATCCGCAATTGGTATTTCTACAAAGACATGTCTGGCGACATGATTACGGAGCAAGACTGCCACAACATTGACGTGCTCCACTGGTTTACCGATCGCAACCCAGTCAAGGCCGCGGGCTACGGGACAAGGGCGATCCGCAAGGAAGGCGACATTCTCGATTGCCTCTCGGTCACATTTCAATATGCGGATGGGCTGGTAGCAAGCTTCTCGGCCAATCAGCTTGGCACGGGGCAGGCATTCCAGGATGTGAGCGAAACCTTCATGTGCGATGAGGGTACCGTTCGCACATCCCGCCGTGGCATCACGGTATGGCGCAAAGGTATCAAGGAGCCCGAAGAGTGGCCAACCAACTACGACATCACCATTGATGCCGTCAATCAATTCGTTGATGGTTCACGCACCGGCAAGCTCGAAAATGCTGCCCTTTGGGGAGCAGAATCGACCATGGCGGCAATCATGGCTCGCGAAGCAATTTATTCAGGCCGCGAAGTCACCTGGGACAAGGTCAGCAAAGGCTAGCGGGCCTTTGCTAAGGACGAGCAGCGCGAATTTCGTCCACGATCACTTTTGTGAAAGCGGTCACGAAGGGCCTGCCTGCATTGAGCAGGTTATCCACGGTCATGTAGTCGAGCTCAACATCGGGCCGTACGCCCACGTTTTCGATAAAGGGGGATTTGGGAAATCCTTCGTAGCTCCACTCTTTGGAGCGCATGGCCATTGAAATGGTTTCCGTACCGAGTAACTCTGACCAGGATGTAATCGGCACGGGGCCCGTCACGTTGCCCCCTGCGCCATTCGTCCGCATGCCAACCAATTTTCCTCTCGCGTTGTCCTGAATCATGGCGGGAAAGAGATCCGCTGCCGAAGTTGAAAAGTCATCAACTAGAACGATCATTGGCTTCTGGTAAGCGAATGCATAACTGGTCTGCTTGAAATCCGAATAGAAACAAGGGGTGAGTGAACCGGTCATCCCGCGACTCGTCTCGTTTGCGCCAACCAGCAAATCCCGTTGGAAGCGAATCAGATCAATCTCATGTTGCGCATCGCCGAAAAATTCGGCCTCGGTCAAAGCAGCGTCGAATGACGAGATAATCGCCTGACTCGGCCGGAAAGAGAATCCTGAAATCGTGAGTTCCTGCGGAATCAGCATCGCGGCCATTTCAACAGCAGCGCAAACAACTCCGCCGTTGTTCAACATCACATCCACGACGAGCCCATCTGTATTGTTGTTCATGTACACAATTTCGTTTGCAAGTTGATTCAGGCCAGCATTGGTGTAAAACAAATAATTGCGCGCTCGAATGTAGCCGATACGGAGGCCGTCTGCGACATAGGTTCCGCTGTAGAAAGTATCTGTAGCGCTCCTGCCCAGTCTGATCAAAAAGCCAGAGGGGGTAGTCCAACGCGGGGCCCTGGCGCCAAAGCCACGCAATGATTCAAACGGCAAGCTTTTCCCTTCGTCATTCACAACCGTCCGGCGTTCTGTGCGGAAATTGCGGATTGCTTTTTGAGTGCCCTGGAATTTTTCGACGATGGCCTTGCGCGCGGGCCTGTCGGCAAGTACTCCGGCCTCGACGCGCGTCGCTTCCTCATCATCAAAGTACACGGAGGAGGACAGCGCCCCCGGCGTGCCCAATGATCCAAGGTTGCGCACAGGGTAGCCTGTCTTTTCCCACCTGATCTTGTAAGTCTCGAGCGTGCCGTCTTGCCTCTTGATGGCAACACTGCTTTCATCGGGCAGATTTACGGCCAGTGGATACCCGCCCTGGAACCGGAGTGTTACCCCCTGAAGCGCATAGCGCAATTGAGCCCGCGGATTGCCCCAACCAGCAACTTTTTCCAATTCCTGCGCCACCTCAAGCGCAGGCCGTCCATCGAGGCTGACAAATTCGTCGCCCACGACAAACGGATAAGTTCGCGTGGGCAGAATGGCTCGATCAATCGTATCGATTACGGCCTTACCGTCATACACGTCACAATAAAATCCCAGATCCGCCAGGAAATTGGAGCGCATCTGAAGAGCGGTATGCGTATCCTTGAATGCGCCCACATACTCCATCATCACTTGCAGATGTTCCAAGTCGCTCTTGGCGGCCCGCACACGCTTCATCCAGCCCGCCGTATCGAAGATACTATTGCCGAGCGCCAGCAACTTCCAGTTCGCCGGTCCATATGCTTTCGCGTATGCCGCTGTCAAAGTCTGAAAATCCTGCACACGTTGCTCTTCCGTTAGCGCAGCAAACAAGTTGCTGGTCAAAAGCAAAACTGAAACCATGATGATTCTAAAATTCAAGACAGAACTCCCCTTGAAAGACAATAATGAGAACAATACCTTAGGAACCCCCAGCTTGTCTCAAGTCATCCTCGAAACCAATTTGCCAGGAATTCCGCTCCACGCCCGCGGTAAAGTTCGCGACGTATATGCCATCGACGCAGAGACGCTTCTCTTCGTTGCCACCGATCGCATCTCTGCCTTCGATTACATTCTCGCATCGGGCATCCCTGACAAAGGCCGTGTCCTGACGCAACTTTCGCTGTTCTGGTTTGATTTCCTCTCAGACCTGACCCCAAACCACTTGATCACTGCTGACATACGCGAATATCCTTTCGAGCTGAGATCGTATTCCGATCAGCTTGAGGGGCGCTCGATGCTCGTGCACCGCGCGCGAATGGTCGATGTCGAATGCGTTGCACGCGGCTATCTATGCGGTTCCGGGTGGAAGGATTATCAAGCTACTGGCGCCGTCTGCGGCATCCACTTGCCGGCGGGCCTCGAAGATGGCAGCAAGCTTCCTGAACCAGTTTTCACCCCTGCCACCAAGGCGCAGTCCGGCCACGACGAAAACATCAGCTTCGATCTCGTTGTCGCCAGCATCGGCCAGGATCTTGCGGACGAACTGCGCCGCCGCACTCTCGCGATCTATGCGAAAGCTTCCGCCTATGCGGCTACCAAAGGAATTCTGCTCGCCGACACTAAATTTGAGTTCGGCTTCCTGGGCGATACGCTTGTCTTGGGTGATGAGGTGCTCACCCCCGATTCTTCCCGCTTTTGGCCACACGAAAGCTGGCGTCCCGGCGGAGTTCAACTCTCCTACGACAAGCAGTATGTCCGCAATTATCTCGAACAGATTGGCTGGAACAAACAGCCCCCCGCGCCAGCTCTCCCCGATGAGGTTGCCCACGAAACCTCACGCAAGTACAAGGAAGCCTATCGCGTTCTGACGGGCAAGGAATTGTTGACTACATGAACTGGCTCGACCTCGTCCTCGCCGCCATCATCGCCATTTCTGTCGGCACTGGGATCTGGAAAGGATTCTTCCGGCTCTCGATCGGATTGGCCGCAACGGTGATATCGATTCTGCTGGCGTGCTGGTTCTACGGTCTTGCTGCCTCGTTCTATACGCCTTACCTCAAACAGACCTCACTGGCCAACTTCCTCGGTTTCATTACGATTCTCGTAGGCGTTCAGTTGTTGGGATTATTGCTGGCCAAAATCCTCTCGATGGCGATGAAGACCGCGGGCCTCGGATGGCTGGACCGGCTGTTGGGCGGCGTATTCGGACTAGTTCGGGCCATCCTGATCACCAGCGTTTTCGTGATGATTCTCACTGCTTTTTCCTGGAGTCCTCAACCCACCGCTGTTGCCGAATCTTACCTTGCCCCCTACGTAATGGAAGGAGCGCGAATCATCGTTTATTTGACGCCGCGGGAGATTCGGGATGGTTTCCAGGAAAACTACGAGAAACTAAGAAAGACGTGGAAAAAAACAGTTCAGGACACAATCAAGAAGGGGCCGGAAGCATTCAGCCAATAGCGCCATTCCCTCCTCCCAAACTTGTAATCTTCGATCTCGACGGGACGCTAATTGATTCCCGTGAGGATCTCATTTCGAGTGTCAATGCAACACGGGCTTATATGCAGTTGCCTCACCTGCCAGGAGATGTGGTTGCGAGTTATGTGGGAAACGGAGCTCCGGTATTGATTCGCAAAGCAATGGGTGTGGAGGCGACCGACCAGCAAGTCGAAACCGCGCTCGACTTCTTCATTCGCTACTATCACGATCATTGCCTGGACGCTACCCGGCTCTATCCAGGAGCCCAACAAACCCTGGACATGGCTCGTGAAAAGATGATAAACCTTGCCGTGCTCACCAACAAGCCAGTGCGTATTTCAAACATCATACTCGACGGCCTTGGTCTGGAAGGTGTCTTCTTCCGTGTCTACGGCGGCAACAGTTTCCCGGCAAAAAAGCCCGATCCAATTGGCATTGACACTCTCCGTAACGAATCAGGCACGGATGCAGAGAGGACCTTGATGGTCGGCGATTCCTCAGTTGACATCCACACAGCGCGCAACGCAAAAGTCTTTTCTGTCGGCTTGACCTATGGCCTCCAACCTGACTCACTTCGCGACGTGCCTCCGGATCTGCTGCTCGATCGGATGGAGGACTTGATTCCCCATCTATGAGGTTCTGCCTCGCATTGTTGATCGCTCTTTCAACGCTTGCCCAGCCGGTGACGTGGCGAGAAGCCGCACCAATCCTCGACCGCAATTGCAACGGGTGTCATCGGGCAGGCCAGGTGGGCCCATTCGACTTCACAACCTACGAAGCGGCCAGTGCATATGCCCCCGAAATCGCCCGCTATGTCTTGGGCAACAAGATGCCTCCATGGCGGGCCAAACCCTCTCCGCTTGCGTTCTCCAATTCCCGTTCCATGCCTGAGCAATCGATCGCCAAGCTGCTCGCCTGGATCAACGGTGGTTCCAAACCGGGCACTCCCGCTCCGCTGACCAAACGGCATCCACAGTGGAACCTCGGCGCCCCGGATCTGGTTGCCAGCCAACCCAAAGAGCACACGGTATCTGCCGAAAAGACGGTCGACATTCAGTCCTTCGACATCTCTCCGGCCGAGCTAGGAGCCACACTCCAGGATCGCTACTTCGATGCCTTCGAATTTCGACCATCCAACCGAAACCTCCTGCACCACGCAGTCATCAAGATCGGCAACCAACCAATTGCCGCCTGGGCCATGTGCGACAACGGAATCAAACTTCCGCAAGAGGTAGCTTGGCGCATTCCCAGAAACACGCCACTCACGGTTGAGCTGCACTACTTCAAGCGCAACCTGAGATCGGAGCGCGACCTCACCAGGCTCGCTTTCTACTTCACAAAACAACGGCCACGCCGCACTGCGTCGCTGCTCGAGATCACCAAACAGGACATCCGGATCCCGGCCGGCGCGAACTTGCATTCTGAACGGACCACCTTCACGATCCCTTCTAACCTGCAACTACATGCAATACTTCCGGTGTTCCAACTTCTAGCCGCCCAGGTGCGGCTGCGTCAAAAAGGCCAGACCGACTACTTTCTTTGGGTTGAGCCCTTTGAGCATCACCTAATGAGCAGCTATCAACTCGCCCGGCCGCTCAATCTCGCGAACGGTGCGCAGATCGAAGCAGAAGCGATCTATGACAATTCCACGCAAAATGAATACAATCCGCATAAACAACTCCGGGAAGTACGATTCGCTGAAAACGGCCTCGATGAGACGTTCCGCATATGGCTCACGATATCCCGCTAAATCCGCATCGGCGCATCCGAACCGCCAATTGCATGGGTTGGTCATCCAACACACTGAATGAACTCAGCGAACTGTTCGTGCAAGCCTGCTCACCCGCTACGACAGCCCTCGACGTTGGCGCAGCCTTGGGAATCGCAACCATTCCGGCACTCGCTACCGGCGCAACCGTGCACGCCAACGATGCCTCGGCCGAACAGTTGCTCAATTTGCAGCAAAACACACCGCCTGAAGACCGCCAGCGACTTACCCTTCATCCAGGCCGCTTCCACAGGGATTTCAAGTACAAGGGAGAATCCTTCGATCTCGCCCATGCCTCCAACGTCTTCCATTTCTTTACCGGTCGACAACTCGAGCAAGCCGCCGCATTGCTGCACCACGTACTCAGGCCGGAAGGAAAAGTCTTCATCCTCGCCGCAACGCCTTATATGGGACCGTTCACAGATTTCATACCCACCTATGAAGCCAACGTCCGAAACCACGTTCTCTGGCCTGGCTGGATCGAGAATGCGCGGCATTTCTCAAATCACCGGCTCATTGATCAATTCCCCAAGTCCATCCATCTGCTCGACCATACCGTTCTGACGCGCGTCTTCACATCTGCCGGCTTTGAGATCGAGCGCTCTTGGACCTTACGCCGACGCGATCTTCCCAAGAGCATTCACTACGACGGCCGGGAAAACGTAGCACTCATCGCCCGCAAGATCTGAGCCGCGCTTAGATAGGTGCTGGCTGCGGCATGAACGGTGTCTTCGATCGGACTCGCATAACCACCGCCCAATGTCACCACGCAAGGCGAACCCAATTGCGCCACCGATGCAAACACCATCTCGTCGCGCTTTTTCAACCCTTGTACCGTCATTGCAAGTTTCCCCAACCGGTCCGTTCTCAGCGCGTCCACACCCGCTTGATAGAAAACTATATCTGGCCGAAACTCAAAGGCCTTTGGCAGTTCCCTGGAAAGCACTGCCAGGTACTCGTCGTCACCGGCGCCATCCTCAAACGCGACATCCAGACTCGACACCTGCTTACGAAAAGGGAAATTGTTCCGGCCATGGGCTGAAAACGTAAACACAGATTCTTGTCCGGAAAAGATGGCAGCCGTCCCATCGCCCTGATGAACATCCAGATCCACCACCAACACCCGCTCGACCAACCCTTGATCGAGCAATGTCTGAGTCGCCACAGCAATGTCATTCATGACGCAAAACCCCGAGCCAAAATCCCGATAAGCATGGTGAGTACCACCAGCCAGCACCCCGCTCCAACCCTCCTGAATCGCCCGCTGTGAAGCCGCAACAGTGCCCCCAACGCTCGACAAGCTGCGTGAGATCAATTCGGAAAGGCGGGGAAAGCCAATCCGTCTCATATGCGCATCAGAGAGCTCACCGCTCAAAAACGCATCCACATACGCGGCGTCGTGCACCCGAAGCAAATCCTCGCGTCGCGCGGGAGGCCCAGGAGCGAATCGGAACATCGGCGTTCGCTCCAGCTCCTGGCGAATCAGCCGGTATTTCTCCATCGGAAACTTATGTCCTTCCTGTAGAGGAATATCGTGGTGGTCGCAGTAGTAAAGGACTTTCATCCACTACCAGTCCACCACGCACACTGCTATTCGGCTAGCTCTTTGCAAAGACTCTCAATCTTCTTGAGCAAGTCGATATCGTCGCGCGTGATCTCAACCTGGTACGCGGCATCGCGAATTGCAGTAAGCCGAACCACATTTTGCATCAACTGATTGCCTACGGCTAAATTGAATTGTTCATAGGGCAGTTGGATCGACAGAGAAGTCGCAGCGTCCAGGGCTTCACTTAAAGCGCCCTGCATCTTCCAGACTTCCTCCCGTGACGCCTTCGGGCTGTGCTGTATCCTCTGCGCACTGACCAGCACCTCCTGCGCGATCCAGCGAATTTCGAGCTGCATCTTGAGATAGTTCACCGGATTCACAGCAATACTGGTTTCTGCGCGACTGTTGTGGAGCATGCTCAGTATCAGCGCGGTCATAATCGACAAGGTCTTCATGTGTGTTTGGAGTTGTCCCCAAAATTGAGACACGAGTCTAGACTCATAAAAATTCTGATAGGAGAATTTGAGTCATGTCTAAAACGCGAAGGAAATTTACGCGGGAGTTCAAGTTGGCGGCGATCAAGCGTCTGCAAACGGGGATACCGATTGGCCGTGTAGCCAGGGAGCTGGAAGTGAACCCGACCCAGCTCCAGGCATGGAAGCGAG